>Ga0181530_10000478_pt1 | contig 51154 bp, 46 predicted proteins | sample PEATcosm2014_Bin_42_FD_119769 | JGI IMG/M metagenome (GOLD analysis project Ga0181530, IMG submission 119769) | Peatland microbial communities from MTU Mesocosm Facility, Houghton, MI, USA - PEATcosm2014_Bin10_60_metaG | ecosystem: Environmental > Terrestrial > Soil > Wetlands > Peat | place...
GTTTCTGGCGCCGGGCGAGGGCGACACGGTGGAGGAAACCGACGTCGTCGCGCCCCACCCCGCTGCTGCTGATCCCGATCCGACGGCCTTGCTGCGGTAGAAGTCTCTTCCAGTAATCTGCAATAGGCTTCTGACTTCCACCGCCAGAATGCGCCATGCTACTTCAATATGGCTGAGTAGCGGGTGAATTCGGCAATGTGTTTTCCACCTGCTCCAGCGCAATCGAACCCGGCCTCTGATGGCAAGGACGCGGTATAATTGTCGCACGTTGGCAGGGGCATGCCTTCGGTAGCACAGATTTGAAGCGGATCAGTCCAGCGGGCCGCTGTCTGGTATCCTTATTCCCGCATTCCATGCATCGAGGTTCAACGATCCTGCAAGTGGAAGAAACCAAAGCGACCACGCTCAGTTTTGGACTGCCGCCGTCCAGGTTCCTTCCGCGCCGCTACAAGCCCAGAAATGTAGGCAGCTGGTCCGGTCACCTTGCTTTTGCCAGCGATCTCATTGTGGCCGCCCAGCCGAGCCTCATCGTCGAATTAGGTACTCACTGGGGCGAATCCTACTTCACCTTCTGCCAGACTGTAGAAGAACATGGCCTCAGTTGTCTATGTTATGCAGTAGATCATTGGCTGGGCGATGAGCACGCCGGCCGATATGGAGAAGAAGTTTTCGACGAAGTAAGCCAGTACAACGACCGTTACTATAAGCAGTTCTCCTACTTGCTTCGCTCCAGCTTCGACGATGCTCTGTCACAATTTGCCGCCGGCTCCATTGATCTTCTTCATATCGATGGACTGCATACTTACGAAGCTGTCCGTCATGATTTCACTTCCTGGCTGCCTAAGGTGAGTAAGGGCGGAATAATATTGCTGCACGACATCTGCCCCAAACACCAGGATTTTGGCGTCTGGCAGTTGTGGAATGAGATCAAAGCAGAGTTTCCGGATACTTTTGAGTTTCACCATAGCTGGGGCTTAGGCGTAGTTGGCAAGGAGCGTGCACCTAGGCGCTCTCCTCTGTTTGAGTTCCTTCTTGACAGTTCCCCGGCCGTTCGTGAAGATGTCCGCCGTCATTATGTCATCTATGCGTCGCACCTGGAGAATCTTCTTGGATGCTTTCCTCGCACAGCGGGTGGACCAGTCGCACCGCACCCTCCGTCAGAAGTGCGAGTCCAAGTGTTTCCATATGGTGAGCACGGCTATTCGGAGGAAACGAGTCAGATCCGAAAAATGAAAACTGGCGCATGGGACACTCTGGTTTTTGATCTACGAGATCCCGCTCCGCTTGCACCGCTTAGAATCGATCCAGGAAGCGAGCCGGCTTTCGTTGAGGTAGGCGATATCCTGATATATTCCGGCAGCGCAGCCGACCTGCTATGGAATTCCCAAGCGTCGTCCGAGGCGCGTAGCTTTGTTGCCGGAGGCACCGCCGAAACGCTTTTCGACGATAATCGGTCTCTCTTGATCTGCACGGGAGGCGATCCGCAGATCCTGCTTGCCGTGCCCCCTGATCTAAAGGGCCCGGTGAAATTGACTATCTCTCTTAAGATAACCCCGGCTTCCCAGCAGGCTATGGAGATCTTCGCTTCGCAAATCAAGCGTGAAATCAGAGCAGCAGAAATTGAGCGAGGCTCGCTTGTAACTCAATTAGCCAGTATGGCAACCCAGGCTCGCGAGGCAGCCGCCACAAGGGACACCACCCAGCGATCACTGGAGCAAACCAAACAACTTCTGCTGGCGGCCGAAGACGCTCTTTACGCAATGCAACATTCCCTCTCGTGGCGGGTGACGGGGCCCTTTCGGAGAATAATGGCTTTCCTACGATCAGGACTTCGGATTGTGCGATAAGACCAGAGGGCGCTCAGGATTAAGTATTATCTGTCTATTGCGAGATAGTTCAGACTTTTCGGGAGACTAGGTGGAAGAGCAGGAGATATTGTCGGCGCTGAAGGCGCACGTAGCTCGCTATCAGGATGCTGCTTGCAATGAGCCGCACACTGCGCGTTCTGTCGACCATTCCAGAATTGACAGACTCTCCACCGAGGTATGGAACTCGAGCAATGCCGTCGGCCGGCTCAATCCACGAAACCCCGGTTTGCTGAACCGTGCTATCCAAGCGCTAAAGAAGTTGATGCAGCGTTCTTTGAGTTGGTACACGCGCCCCCTTCAGGACTTTCACAGCAGCGTAGCACGGGCCATCGAAGAACATGGACGCGCCATAAACTCCTTCCAGCCGACGATTGTAGCGTTACAGGAAGCAGTGAGGACAGTCGAGCTTGCGACACAAGAGCAACAGAGTCCTTATGTGCAGCTTTTTCAGGGTCTGTCGCCAGTCGTCGATCTTGGCTGTGGACGAGGACAATTTCTCGAACTGTTAAAGGAAACCGGAATTGATGCCTACGGTGTCGACTCCGATCACTTAGCCTGCGCGGCGGCCCGTAACAAGCATTTAAACATTCTGCAAGGCGATCTTTTTGACCATCTCCGCCAATTGCCCGAACGCTCTTTGGGTGGAATTTTCTTGGCACGGGTCATCGAATACTTGCCATCTCATCTCCACCTGGAGCTGGTTACGCTCTGTTCGAAGAGACTAAAGCCGGATGGGGTGATCGTTATTGAAACCATGAATCCGGACTCAGATTTTCCCTTTGGGCGAAACTCGAGCATAGATCCGAGCCATTTCCGGCCTGTTTATCCGGAGGTTTTGAAGTCTCTATTGGATAGCAGTGGTTTCCGTGAGTCTAGAATCTGCATTCTTGCCCCACGTGTGGCTTCCGTTGCAAAGGGCGGGGACCAAGTCGGCGCCTCGGCCAATGGCGGAAGTACGTTTCCCGTTGCTATCCCCGTGTCGGGCGCACAGGCCTATGCTGCCATAGCCCGGCGCGTTTGAATTTCCTTCACCTGCGCCGCCTGGCATCTGGCATTATGAACCGCTCACGTATAGAATTCGCAGCTTGCACTATCATCGCCAAGAACTATCTCCCGATGGCACGCGTCCTGGCTGACTCCTGGCGCGCCTTTCATCCTGACTGCCCGATATTCGTTCTACTCCTCGATTCACCCCAAGGGTTTTTTTCTCCGGCGACCGAGCCTTTCCAGACTGTGGCCGTTTCACAACTCCAGATACCAAATCTTTCCGGTTTCCTCTTCAAGTACACGGTCCTGGAAGCGAGTACTGCGGTAAAGCCTTACTTGCTTAGCTATTTATTCCGGCGATATTCAATTGACAAGCTCTTATATCTCGATCCTGACATTCTTATCCTGAACTCGCTTGATGGTCTCAGAAGGGATTTGGAGGGAGCGACCGTGCTCCTCACGCCGCATCTCTTGTCGCCGCTTCCGGCAGACGGCCGCATGCAGGACGATCACGATATACTTCAAGCGGGAACTTACAATCTTGGCTTCTTGGGTTTGCGCAACGGCCTTGAGTCAAGGCGCCTGCTCCGCTGGTGGTCTGGCAAGTTGTACCATCATTGTCTTGTTTCAATTGAGAAGAATTTGTTTGTAGACCAGCGATGGATGGACTTGGTTCCTGCCTTGTTCGAGGGCGTTCGCATATTGCGCGAACCCGGTTACAACGTAGCCTACTGGAACCTGCATGAGCGTGCAGTCGCCTGGACCGACCCCTTTACGGTAAACGGTGAGCTATTACATTTTTTTCACTTCAGTGGCTTCGATCCTGAGAAGTTGTGGGTAGTATCCAAATACCAGGATAGGTATACCCAGGATGATACTGGCGACGCCCGCAAGCTGTATAGCAGGTATCGTGACCTGTTGCTCGAGAAAGGATGGGCAGAGACACGGGAGTGGAAGTACGGCAACGACTTCTTTCACAACGGCGTGAGGATTCCTGCGTCTGCAAGGCGATACTACTGGAGTCTAGGGACGGACGTCGCACATTTAGGGAATCCGTTTTTGTGGCTTAACGCGGATACTGGGTCGCCGACAACCGAGCGATTCGATTTTTGCCGGGCCGTCAATCTATTACCTGGTGTCAACCTCATGGGATACTTTGAAGCTGAAACCGGCGTTGGCGAAGGTGCGAGAAGCAATTGGCGGATTATCCAAGCTACAGGGATACCTTACGCTGTGAATAACTGGGTTGACCATCGGTCTCATAACATTGAGCAAGCGCCTGAGCAGCCGACTGATGCGAATCCGTTTCTGGTAAATTTGGTGACTGTCAATGCTGACCAATTTGTGCGATTTGCGAAAGACCATGCGTCCTACATGAGGCATCACTACAATGTTGGGTACTGGGCTTGGGAACTTGCGGAGTTTCCGGAGGAATGGGCAACTTCGTTTGGCTGCGTGGATGAGATATGGACGCCTAGCCAATTCGTGCGCGATTCGGTGGCTTCTCAGTCTCCGGTTCCTGTCAGGGTTGTGCCGCATTCGCTTGAGCTACGGATGGAAACTCCGGCTGCTGTGGACCGGACTAAGTTTGGCATGAATGCTGGCACATTTGTTTTCTTATTCATTTTTGATTTCCACAGCTATCTTGAGAGGAAGAACCCGTTGGGCTTGATTAAAGCTTATAAGAACGCGTTTGGCGGAAGACAAGACGTTCAATTACTAGTGAAGTCGATCCACGGCGAGGCACATAAGGAGGAAATGGGTTTACTACAGAAAGCATGCGTCGGAGCCAACGTGCGTTTGCTGGACCGGGTTCTGAGCAGGGCCGCTACGCGGGAATTGATGATGGCCGCCGACTGTTACGTCTCCCTTCACCGCTCAGAAGGCTTCGGACTGACGCTGGCTGAGGCGATGCTCTTCGGCAAGCCCGTTATTGCGACCGCATATTCCGGAAACCTTGACTTCATGTCAGATGTAGACAGTTTTCTGGTTCCCTACAGAATGGTCGCGATCGACCGTACACACGGGCCTTATAAGGCGGGCTATCATTGGGCTGATCCTGATCTGGACTACGCGTCCGATTTCATGCGGCATGTTGAGAGGAACCGGGAAGCTGCCACACAAGTGGGCGTCAGGGCCAGGGCTAAAGTCCGCCAGCTCCTTGATCCGGCAGCGATCGGCGCGTCCGTTCGCGCGCGCCTTGAAGAACAGGGCCTGCTAGGACAAGCGGCCGGCATCGAATCGTATACGGCAGGTTGACTCGTTATCTACTGCAATGTTCAGGCATTAGGGAGCGTTAGTGTGCCTAACTCTGAGAAGCCCAGACTGCAGCATTGCGCTGTTTCTGTCTTAAGGCTCGGAAATTAGGGCTAATTACTAAAACGACACTGTGACATCAGCGACGACAGTTAAAGAGCATGGATCGATGAACCACATCTTTCGACGAAATGCGAGCATTTGGGTGGCAATTGCGCTATGGATTGCCAGCAATGTTTTCGTCACGGGAATTGCGAAGGTTGCAACCTGGGAGGGCAATGCGTCTTATACTGGTGTTGCCAGCCTTTGCAAATGGGATTGCGGCTGGTACGGCACGGTGCTCGAAGGCGGGTATGATAAGGCTCCGCCCCGCGATGAAGGCGGCCATGCGAATTGGGGCTTCCACCCTCTCTTTCCGCTAACCGCTTATCTGTTTCGTCACTGGTTGAAACTCTCGATACCCCTCAGTCTTGTCCTTGCTAGTAAGGCGGAACTGCTGTTCGCCATATATAGCTTCCTCTTGATGGTGGGCGATCAGGCTAAAACGACGGTGCATCTTTTCCAAGCCGGCTCATTAGTGGCATTCAATCCGTACCTAATCTATGCCCACGCAGGCTACGCCGAGCCCTTTTACTTTGCCCTCGTGGCGTTTGCGTTTTATCTCGCAAGCCGGCAGCAATGGGTCGCCTCCGGCATAACCGCGGCATTGCTTTCCGCCACTCGCGTGGTTGGATTCTTGTTTTCCATTTCTTATGTGTTGATATGGCTGAGAGATATGGGATGGCGCCCCAGTTGGCGCAAGTGCGCCCCGGAGAGGCTTATCGGCCTCTTACTGTGTCCCTTGGGCACGGCGATCTATATGCTGTATCTATATCGCCACAGCGGTGATGCACTCGCCGAGATCCACGTCCATGTCGCTTTTGCTGACGGAAAGTCGTCGGTTAATCCGGTTTCCATGCTCTGGATGAGTCTGGCTGCTCACCATTGGTTTCGGGTGTGGGGCGTGATGTCCCTCGCTGGTCTGGTGGCCAGCGCCTGGTTATGCAAGCTGCGAAAGCCTGAGCTTGGGCTCTATCTGGCACTCTCAATCTTTATTCCACTTTCCGCCGGTTTCGCTCCCTATGGGATGGCGCGGTATATCTGGTGGCAGCCGCCATTCCTGTACATGATCTATTGGGTTCTCAAGCGGCATGCTGCATGGTGGTCAGTTTATACAGCGTTCGCATCTGGGATGGCATCATTCATGATCATGGGGTGGTTCAGCGGACATAACTTCGTCGTGTGAGGTGCAACAAAGACTCCGCCGCTCTGCATGTCGCCGGACAATGACTATAGACCTAGCCGCGCCCCCCGATTTCGGCTTGTTTTCTCAGGAGGGTTATAAAGTGCAGGTTCCTGCCGAAGACGAATGAGAATGGGGGAGGATAGAGCGGAATTGTCCGTTCAGTACGAACTTCAATAAGACCGGCCCCGCGATAAAGTTCTTGCCATTGTCTTCCGGACAGATAAGCATACGGCAGCGTGACGCCATGGGGCCGGTTACCGATCCAATCCATCACACGTAGGATCCAGCGATCTAGCGAACTCTCCGCAATGTGGTCCTTGATCAGAATGAAATCCCGCGAGACGCGTACGGCGTCGAGCAAGGTTGCGAGCGGATGCTGGGTGTGGTGCAGAACGTCCACTAGAACACAACCATCGAAAGACTTGTCTTGATACGGCAAGTGAATTCCATCAAAGCCCAGACAGGGAATGGCACAGTTGGGGCGTGGAGAGTATTCCGCTCCGGCCACGGAGAGGCCGGGAACCGCCGAAGACACTAGTTCGGCAATGGTGCCGTCTCCACAGCCGACATCCAGCAAGCTTGAGGCGGGTGGAAGCATGGCCGTCAAGCGCTCGGCAAGAACGGTAACCCGGCGACGGTGCACCAACCGTCCGTGTACCCGGCCGAGAAGTTGGACGCTCAAGCTACAGGTCCCTGTCCCGCTCGTAGTCGCCAATGTAGATATCGCGGCTGATTCCGAGCATGCTCAGGAAAAAGGAAGAAAAGATCACCTGGACGCCCAGGAACATCCACATCGACCAGAACAAAGCTGCGCGCACACCTTCGTACAAAGGACCGAATCCGCTGGCCGCCCATCCCCACGTGATCCAGGCGCAGCCGGCTAAGCCTGTCAGGAACAGCACACCCCCTAAGGCCAGCCCATGCTCGAGTTGAACACGTCGCAACACTCGTTGCAGAGAAATGGAGTTGCGATCAAAGCGTTCGGCATAGCTAAACACCTTGGCAAAGAATCCGACGGCCGTGATCTGCGCGCCCATTAACGTGAAGATGACGCCAAATACCATGGTGTGAATATCAACCACGATATGATCGGTGACATGCCGCGGGCCGGGCAAGAGCCAAAACACCAGCGTAAGACCCAAGACCATGAGCAGAGTTCCCGGAACTAGAAAAAGCCAATTAGGGGCGTAGAGAAGCATAAAACGTAGATGTCTCCAGCCGTCAGGGAAGCTGCGTAAATGGGGCGGCCGCCCACGCTTATCTGGCCACAATGTGATCGGGACTTCAGTTATCCGTGCCCTGAGCTGGGCCGCTTTTATGACAAACTCCGAGGCAAATTCCATTCCAGTGCTGCGAAGGTCCATACGGTCGAAGACCTCCCGGGTGAAACCGCGCATACCGCAGTGGCTGTCGCCGATGCCGCTGCGAAAAAGTAGGTTCAGGAGGGCCGTAAGACCCGGATTGCCAACATACTTGTGGTGCCACGGCATGGCGCCTGGCTGGATACCTCCGCGAAAACGGTTGCCCATGACAACTTCATAGCCTTCGCGCCATTTCCCCACAAATTTCGGGAGTTCAGCGAAATCGTAGCTGTCGTCGGCGTCACCCATGATGATGAAGCGGCCACGCGACGCCAAGATGCCTGTACGGAGAGCTGCCCCATACCCGCGTTTGACCGCCGGGACTACTCGCGCGCCGCGTGATCGGCTGAGTTCAACGGAACCATCCGTCGAGCCGTTATCGGCAACGATCACCTCTCCTCTCAGCCCGGCCGAGCGCAGGGCTTCGAGTGCTTTGTCCACGCAGATCCCAACGGAATTCGCCTCATTCAAGCAAGGGAGAACGATGGATACTTCCACTCTATCCTCGTCGACAATTGGACCTGCTTCAACTCGCGCTTCCGGTTCTGTGCCGATTACTCCGTGCAGACCCACCTCCTTTGGGTTTTAGTGTAAATTATGCAGCAAGCGTGCGCCAGCACTGGCGTGACTGCCATCCGTTCAATAACGAGTAGCGGACACAACTTCGTAGTGTGAGGTGGAATGAAGACTCTGGCATGCTGGCTGGTCATTATGGTTCTGGTATCGGTTTATGTCGCAGCGCTTTTTGCCGTGCTACACCCGCATGTCAGTCCGGCATACAAGGCGTACTATATCGATCACATTTCCTCGGATTGGAACCCTGTGCACTACCCCGGCTCACCTGAGCAGGGAATACTTTTCAGCCGTGACGGGCTGCCTGAGTGGGTGCAATCCACTCGCGGTCTGTCCACCCGTGAGGGTTGGGGACGCTGGACGGATGAGGATCTCGGCAGCATTGCGGGTGTCGCATTCAGCCATGCCGTCAACGGAACGTTTTGCGTGGATCTTACTGCACGCGCGGTTCCATGGATCGTGGGACAAACAATCCCAGTTCGAATGGGAAATGAAGTTCGAAACTTGCACGTCGCGAGCCCGGAGTTAACGAAATACCAATTGCAGTTCACCGGTCTCACAGACGCCGACCAACTGGATCTTCTTCTTCCAGATAAGCTGCCGCCGGTATACAAAGTTGTACCTACGAACGGAGACCGGCGCCGCATCGCTTTGAATTTGGCGGCCTTGCGGCTTGTTCCGGGACAATGCCCGGCCGGTGAAATGTCCTCTGGCACGGCTCGGTAAGCCGTCGAAGCAGGTCGCCCGCAAGCTACGCGCTATTAGAACGTTCTGCTAAACTGCCTCCGGGCCAAGAGTAAGATGTCGAACCGCCAAGTTTTCCTGATTGTTCGCGCATACAACGAGGCGGAGGTGCTGGGCTCTACACTGAGCTCTGTATCGCCGCTGGGCTACTCGGTAGTGGTTGTCGATGACGGCTCCAGCGACACCACGGGACTGGTGGCCAAGCAGTTTCCGGTGCATTATTTGCGGCATCCAGTAAATCTCGGGCCGGGTGGCGCGCTCCAGACCGGCATAACTTACGCCCTAAGGAAGGGCGCTGAGATCCTTGTGACCTTCGATGCCGACGGGCAACACCCCGTTCACCAAATTCCCGCGCTGATCGCGCCGATACTCGACGGCGAATGCGATGTCGTTTTGGGCTCGCGCTTCCTCGATCCCGCCGACCTGGCGCTCATCCCGCGTTCGAAACGCCTGGTGCTCAAGATTGGCAGGGTGGTCAGTGGGTTATCGACCGGAGTCTGGCTCACGGATACTCACAACGGATTTCGCGCGTTTTCCAGGCGCGCTGCCGAGCATATCAATCTTCAAGAAACCAGCTTCACATATGCCACTGAGCTGCTCGGCCAGATGCAGAAGGCGAATCTTTGTTACAAAGAGATACCTTCCACAATTCGCTACTCGGACTATGCACGCCGCAAGGGGCAGAAAATCTCTAACAGCTTGAACATCGTGCTCGATCTGGTTCTGAGAAAGGTACTGAAATAAATGCTGATTAAACCAATCTTGATAACGCTTCTTGCCGTCGGGGCAATGCTCTGCTTCTGGTCGTTACGATCCCGCTTGATGACGAGGATGCTTGCGATGGCCATGATGGGACTGGGCATTCTGTTCGTGGTCCACCCAGAATTTACCAACTCAATCGCCCACCGCCTTGGGGTCCAGCGCGGCGCCGACTTAATGTTTTATTTCTTTTTGGTGGGCGCCATGTATGGCTTTCTTATCCTTTATATGAGGCAGCGAACGCTACAGGAAAGCTTGGTTAAGCTTACCCGCAGTTTTGCCCTTGAACACGCCATCGAGCCACCTTCATTAGACCAGAGAGATGAATTGTCCGGTCAATAAAGTGTCCTAGAGCTTCCCGGCAAAGATTTGCGCGCCTTGCAACTGGCCTACAGACTTTCCAGTTCAGGCCTGCGGCAGGCCGATCGCCGGATTCCGTTCAAGAAGGTCTCGCAGCAGCGGTTCACCCCGAACCAGTACGCCAGCTCTCGGTGGTCCTTGGCGTCAATGATGGCGATGTCGGCATCTTTGCCGGCTTCCATGCTTCCCTTCCTATGTTGCAAGCGGAGCGCACACGCGCCATTGTAGGTGGCGGCCGTGATTGTTTCGGCAGGCGACATCTTCATGTGCGTGCAGGCGACTGACAGCACAAAGGGCATCGATGGCGTGGGAGCTGTGCCCGGATTGTAGTCCGTAGCCAGCGCGACGGCTACTCCGGAATCGATCAGCTTGCGTGCGGGTGGAAAGGATCGAAGACCGAGGAAATAATTTGCTGCGGGAAGCAACGTCGCAACCGTGTCGACCTTCGCCAAGGCGGAAATATCGTCGTCGGCGACGAGATCCATGTGATCGAGTGACGCGGGATGAAGCGCGATCAGCGGCGCAAGATTCGTCAACGTAAGCTGGCAGACATGCACGCGCGCGCCCAAACCGTTATTGATGGCCACGCGCAGGATGTGCTCCGACCGTTGCATATTGAAGGCTCCGCGCTCGCAGAAGACATCGACGAATTCCGCCAGCTTGCGTTTTGACACCACGGGGATCATCTCGTCGCAAATCAGGCGCACATACTCGTCATGATTTTCCCGATACTCTGGCGGGAACACGTGTGCGGCCAGGAGTGTTGAAACCACTGTTCCCGGCCACCGCTCTGACACCTCTTGAATAGCCTCCAGTGACTTGATCTCGGCTTCGAAGCTCAGACCGTAACCGGACTTCGCTTCCACAGTGGTCGTGCCTTGTGCGGCCATCTCGTCGAGAGCGCGGAGGACGTGGGCAGCCAGACTCTCCTTCGACGATTCGCGAACCCCTTGCAAGCTGGTGCGAATACCCCCGCCGGCAGCAGCAATCTCTTCATAGCTGGCGCCGGCGATGCGCTTCTCGAAATCGATTAGGCGCGGGGCTGTGAAGACAGGATGAGTGTGGGAGTCAACGAAGCCGGGCAGGACGACCTTGCCGGAGCAGTCGATCTCGTCGGCACTTTTCGCAAGCTCGTGTTTCGCGATCTCGTCGGTCGTTCCGACGGCGATGATCTCTCCGCCGGCAATGAGCACCGCGCCATCTGCGACGATGCCGAGTTCGCGCATCTGCGAGCCGCGGCGCGGGCCTGTGTCGCCGCCCCGCAGAGTCAGGAGTTGGGCGGCGTGGGTGAGCAAGGTTGCGGGAGGATTCCGACTGACGATGTGCAACAAACCTCCGATGGCAGATCCCTCGGATTAGGTCTTCGTTCTGGATGATAATTTCTAGTTCATGCCAGCAATAGGGGTCCTTCGACTCCGGCGGCCAGGCCGCCTCCGCTCAGGATGACAGACGTAACAGGTGAATCCTACTGGATGATTCCTGACGGCTGACAACTGATGGCTGATAGCTGATGGCTAGCCCGCCATCGGCACCTTGATCCCTTTCTCTTTCGCGAAGCGTTGGGCTTCTTCATATCCCGCGTCGGCGTGCCGCGCGACGCCGATGCCGGGATCGTTCGTCAGCACGCGCTCAATGCGCTTGGCCATCGCATCGCTTCCGTCGGCAACCGTGACCTGCCCCGCGTGCTCAGCATAGCCAATGCCCACGCCTCCGCCGTTGTGAATCGATACCCACGAGGCGCCGCTGGCGGTATTGAGCAGAGCGTTCAGAAGCGGCCAGTCGGCGATGGCGTCGCTGCCATCTTTCATCGCTTCGGTCTCGCGGAAGGGCGATGCGACCGAGCCGCAGTCCAGATGATCGCGGCCCATCACGATCGGCGCCTTGAGCTTGCCCTTCTTGACCAGATCGTTGAGGGCGAGACCGAATTGTGCGCGCTCGCCGTAGCCCAGCCAGCAGATGCGACACGGCAGTCCCTGGAACTTGATCCGCTTGCGCGCAAGGTCGATCCAGCGGCTGAGGATCTTGTTGCCGGGGAACATCTCCAGCACCAGATCGTCAGTGGTGTGAATGTCGGCAGGATCACCCGAAAGCGCGGCCCAGCGGAACGGCCCGCGCCCTTCGCAGAACAGGGGACGAATGTACTCCGGCACAAATCCCGGGAAATCGTAAGCGTTCTTCACGCCGTGCTCGAAGGCGAAAGTGCGGATGTTGTTGCCGTAATCGAAGGTGACCGAGCCCATCTTCTGCAGCTTCAACATGCCCTCGACGTGGCGCGCCATGGTGTCGAGCGAACGCTCGACGTATCCCTTGGGATCGCGCTTGCGCAGCTCCGACGCGTCTTCCAGTGACATACCGTTCGGCACGTAGCCGTTCAGCGGATCGTGTGCCGAAGTCTGGTCGGTGAGGATATCAGGTACGACACCGCGCGCCGCCAGCTCAGGAATCAGGTCGCCGCAGTTGCCCACCAGACCGACGGAGATGTTTTCCTTCTTGCGCACGGCGTTCCTGATAATGCGCAACGCCTCGTCCAAGGAGTTGACCATGAAGTCGCAATAGCCGGTACGCAGGCGCTTCTTGATGCGCTCGGGATCGACCTCGATGCCGAGAAAGCAGGCGCCGGTCATGGTAGCGGCCAGCGGCTGCGCGCCGCTCATGCCGCCCATGCCGCCGGAGACGATCAGCTTGCCTTCCAGTTCGCCGCCGAGATGCTTTTGTCCGGCCGCCGAGAATGTTTCGAACGTGCCCTGGATAATGCCTTGCGTACCGATGTAAATCCACGAGCCGGCGGTCATCTGGCCGTACATGATCAGACCCAGCTTCTCCAGTTCGTTGAACTTCTCCCAGTTTGACCAGTGGCCGACTAGGTTCGCGTTGCAAATGAGCGCGCGCGGAGCGTAGTCGTGGGTGCGGAAGATGCCCACCGGCTTGCCCGACTGCACCAGCAAGGTTTCGTCGTTCTCGAGCGATTGCAGGGAGCGGACGATGGCGTGATAGCAATCCCAGTTGCGCGCGGCGCGGCCGGTGCCGCCGTAGACCACGAGGTCCTGCGGACGCTCGGCGACGTCAGGGTCGAGATTGTTCATCAGCATGCGCATGGCGGCTTCCTGCGCCCAGCCTTTGCAGGACAATTGGTTGCCACGCGGCGCACGCACAGGCGTGTAGGAGGAGATGGATGTATCAGTCAGCACTGGCATAACAAGAAGATGGTAGTGCGGCTGACGGGAGAGTGCAACGGCGGCTGCTTGCGATGGATAGCTTGTCGCAGACAAAAGTGGGTGGGAGCGATCAGGTATAGTTGGCTCCTAGCGGCGAATTCCTGATCGCCGGTCTGCAACTGAGCGATGCAAAAGCTTGTCACACCCGACGAATTCCGCGCCGCGCTGGGCCGCTTCGCCGGCGGCGTTACAGTCATCACGGTCGAGACGGCCGAAGGCGGCGTGCACGGCATGACTGCAAATGCGTTTTGCTCGGTGTCGCTGCAACCGCCGCTGGTGTTGGTTTGCATCGACCACCTGGCCGAGACCTACCTTCGCATTCGCGAGCGCGGCGAGTTCGGCGTTAGTGTGTTGAAAGAGCACCAGGAAGCTTGGTCGGAGTTTTTTGCCGATCCGGAGCGCAATCCTGACTCGGGTCATCGCCTGGGCATTCGCTATCGCAAGATGAAGAGCGGAACGCGCGTGCTGGAGAATGCACTGGCCAATCTCGACTGCCGCGTCGTGGCTGCTCATCCGGCCGGCGATCACACCATCTTTGTAGGCGAAGTGAGAGAGATAATCTTAGGCGAAGGACCGCCGCTGCTGTATTTTCGCGGACGGTATGGTGGGAGGGGAGAAGCGCAGGAGTGAATGTGCGATATGCGGCGTCCGGCTGGTTACGATATGCTTGCCTGATGGCACGCATCTGGTTGGCGTGCGTGTGAGCCGGGCATGTCTTCGTGTTTGACATTCATAGCACGACGCAGCGTGGCTGCTGGCGTCTCTGCCGACTATCTAGTTGGCCACCTGCGCGAGGTTTATGACGGTGCGGCGCTAGCCCCCGAAGTTGCCGTACCGCTTCTGCGTTGCGATGACGACACGCTTCCCGCATTACTCGCCACGGCCTGCGCTCTGAAGGAAAAGTTTCGCCCCGGCGTCATTACCTACTCGCGCAAGGTTTTTATCCCGCTGACCAACTTGTGCCGCGACTACTGTGGCTACTGCACCTATCGCCGCGATCCGGGCGAGGCGGGCGCGCAAACCATGACACCGGATGAAGTTCTTTCTATCGCACAGCAAGGCGAAAAGCTGGGCTGCACCGAGGCTCTGTTCTCGCTGGGCGACCGGCCGGAAGCGATCTTCACGGAGATGCGCGAGACGCTGCGGCGGCTGGGCTATCGCAGCACGCTGCATTACTTGGAGGCGATGTGCGAGCTGGTGCTGCGCGAAACGCGTTTGCTGCCGCACGCCAATCCCGGGCTGTTGAGCGCGAACTGGATCGAACGGCTGCGCGTGAGCAATCCGAGTCTCGGACTCATGCTGGAGAGCACCGACACAAAGCTCTTGGCAGCGCATCCGCCAGGGCGAGCGCCCGACAAAGTTCCGGCGCTGCGGCTCCGCACAATCGAGGACGCAGGCAAGCTTGGCGTGCCCTTAACCACCGGCATCCTCATCGGCATCGGCGAGACAATGGAGGACCGCGTCGATTCCCTGCTGGCTATCAAGCGCCTGCACGAGCGGTACGGACACATCCAGGAAGTCATTATCCAGAATTTTCGGGTGAAGTCGCGCATTCCGATGGCAGCCTGGCCCGAACCAGATATTGGTGACATGTTGCGCACCATTGCCGTCGCGCGGCTGCTGCTGCGCGATATGAACATCCAGGCGCCGCCGAATCTGACGGAGAACGGCTACGAGCGCCTGCTGGAGGCCGGCATCAACGACTGGGGTGGAGTTTCGCCGCTGACGCCGGATTACATCAATCCCGAAGCGCCCTGGCCGCATCTGCTGGAACTGCAGCACCGCACGGAAGCGGCAGGACAAGAGCTGGTGCAGCGCCTGCCGGTCTATCCAGAGTTCGTGGCGAGCCTAGTAGCACGTGGTGGCGTGCTGGCGGAACGATTGCGAGATGTGTCGGATCACGATGGATATGCGAGGACGGCGTAGATGATCGTTGTCTTCACAGGTGGGACGGGCGGCAGCAAGCTGGTGCAGGGCCTCGGGCAGGTGGTCAAACCCGAGGAGCTTACCATCATCGTCAACACTGGTGATGACCTAGAGTGGTGGGGCCTGCACGTTTCGCCGGATATCGACTCGGTGCTATATGGGCTGGCCGACCTGCTGAGTAGGGACCGCGGATGGGGCGTGGAAGACGACAGCTTTCGCTGCCTGGAGCGCATGCAGCAGCTTGGGCAGCCGTCGTGGTTCAGTTTGGGCGATCTCGATTTGGCGACCCACCTCACGCGCACTGCAATGCTGCGAGCGGGCAAGACGCTGAGCGAGGCGACGGCTGAGCTGGCGGCGAAGTTTGGCATTCGCGTGCGCGTGTTGCCGATGTCGGATGATCCAGTCTCGACCATGCTCGACACCTCGAAAGGTACCCTGACATTTCAGGAGTACTTCGTTCGCGAACGGCACCAGGTAGAGGTGCGGGCAGTGCGCTTTGCAGGCGTGGAGCAGACGCGTCCGGCGCCGGGCGTGATCGAGAGTATCGACAGCGCTGAGGCAATCGTCTTTGCGCCGAGCAATCCGGTGACCAGCATCGGCCCGATCCTCGCGATTCCTGGCATTCGCGATGCGCTGCGGCGAACGGCGGCGCCGGTGGTCGCGGTGAGTCCAGTTGTGGGCGGAGCGGCGGTCTCCGGCCCCGCGGGTGAGCTGATGAAGATGATGGGATGGCCAAGCACGCTTGCCGGCGTGGCAACAATTTACATAGATTTTCTTGATGTTCTGGTTGGCGACCGGGCCGACGAAGCCGACGCCGCGCGAATGTCCAGCAGAGCCCTGCGAGTGGTTTGCACTAACACCATCATGCGTTCAATCGACGATAAGCGCGAACTGGCAGCGTTCGTTCTGGACGCCTGCGCGACTCCGCAGAGCGCGAAGGCCTGACATGAGCGGAATCCTCCTCATCCCCTTCAAGAGCCTGGCGACCGCAAAGCAGCGCCTTGCAGAAGCGTTGAACCAGCAGCAACGTTCGCAACTGGCCGAGGCCATGTTGCGCGACGTGCTGACCGCGGCGGCAGGAGTCATAGATCGCATTGACGTGGCTCTGGTCACCGGAGATGCGCAGGCGCAAGCTATGGCGAAGGAATTTGGCTTCATGGTGATCGAAGACACGCAGAACGAGAGCGAGACGGCCGCGATTCAAATGGCAACTGAGCAATGCGAGCAGCGCGGCTATGACACGACGATCGTCGTACCTGCTGACATTCCACTCATCAGCAGCGACGAGTTGCATCGCGTGCTGGAGGCCGCGCCGGATGAGGGCGCGGTTTTCGTTCCTGCTTACGATCGCCGCGGCAGCAACTGCGTTCTGCGGCGGCCGGCGTCGATCATTCCGCTGCGTTTTGGCAACGACAGCTTTCTGCCGCATTGCGCAGCCATGAACCGAACCGGCAAGGAATTGATCATCCTCGAGATGCCGGGGATCGGGCTGGACATTGACAACCCGCACGAACTGGAACTGCTGGCGCAGCGCAAAGGTAAGGCCAATGCCCAGCGCCTATTGCGGTCATGGGGCTTCGGTCAGCGCGATCTGGATGCCTGGGAGGCAGCGGTGTGACCGGACGGCGACAAGTCACAGCCGCAATCACGACAGGCGAGTTCCGCGCGATCCCGGTGCGGGGTATGCGCGACGTCTTTGCCGGCGATTCTGTCGCCGATCTCGTGGTCGATGCACTGGCTCTGGGCGGCCTGCGACTGCATGAGGGCGACATCCTGGTTATCAAACACAAGATCGTCTCCAAGGCGGAGGATCGACGCGTCACTCTCGATTCGGTCAAGCCATCCGCCGCCGCGCGGCGATTTGCCGCACTCAACGGCGTTGACGCGCGCGTGGTGGAGCTGGCGCTGCGCGAAGCGAAGCGAGTGGTCCGCAAGAAACACGTTCTCATCACCGAGACGCAGCACGGATTTGTCTGCGCCAATAGCGGCGTCGATGTCTCCAATGTCGACGGCGGCAGGACGGCGGTGTTGTTGCCTGTCGATCCCCATCGCTCTGCCGCGCAGATCCATCGAAGATTGAAGAAGCGAACAGGCCTGTACATTCCGGTGATCATCGCCGACAGCTTCGGCCGTCCGTGGCGCGAGGGCCTGTGCGAAGTGGCAATCGGCGTTGCCGGAATGAAAGTGATTCGTGACTATCGCGGAAAGGCTGATGCGTACGGCTATAAAATGCACGCAACGGAGGAGGCGGTAGCGGATGAACTGGCCTGTGTTGCGGGCCTGGTTTGCGGAAAAGATTCGCGCATTCCAGCCTGTATAATCCGGGGTTACCCGTATCAGCGCGGCGGCGGCAACGCACGCCAGTTAGTGCGTCCGGCGGAGAAAGATTTGTTCCGATAGTTGTTACGAGGGTAAGCCGACATCGACGTGACTATAGGGGTCCTTCGACTCGGACTGAAGTCCTCGCTCAGGGCGACACATCTTTGGTGAAGTCCTCGCTCAGCATGATACGTCATGGCAAGAGTCGACGACTCCCGCACGGAATGCCTCGACAGCGTGCTGGCAACGGCAGAGGAGAAAGTGATGCAAGGGCTAAGTTGGTGCAATCGGCAGACGCTTCAGCAGACAACATGGGATGATGTGCAGCGCCGCGTTTCTCCACCTGTGCGAGCCGCGATCGACAAGGTCATGACCGCCCTCAACGGAGCCGCGCTCAGGCGCGACGAGTGCCTGCAGCTGGCCAAGTGCGACGGCGACGATCTACTCGGATTGGTGGTGGCAGCAAATCAACTGCGGCAGCTGTTGGTCGGCGATACGGTCAGCTATGTTGTGACTCGCAACATTAACTTCACCAATGTGTGCTTCGTGGGATGCAAGTTTTGCGCGTTCAGCGTCGGTCCGCGCGATGCGACTGCATATTTCCTGTCGCTCGATGAGATTGCGCGCAAGTGCCGCGAAGCCGAAGAGTGGGGCGCGACCGAAGTTTGCATCCAGGGCGGGCTGCCCCGCAATTTGCCACCGTTCTACTACCGCGACATCCTGCGCGCAGTGAAGTCGGCAACGCCGAAGATGCATGCCCACGCCTTCTCGCCCATGGAGATGATCTATGGCGTTGAGCTCACGGGCATGCCGGTGCGCGAATACCTCCTGATGCTGAAGGACAACGGCCTGGACACACTGCCAGGCACGGCGGCGGAGATCCTCGACGATGGCGTGCGCCATGTGCTCTCGCGCAACAAGCTGAGCAGCACGCAATGGCGCGAGGTGATCGAGACGGCGCACGAATGCGGCATCCGCAGCACCTCGACCATGATGTACGGCCACAGCGAAACGCCGGAACACTGGGTGAGCCAAATGCTCCTGTTTCGCGAGATTCAATCGCGTACCGGCGGCTTCACCGAGTTCGTGCCATTGGGATTCATTCACGAGAATACTTTGCTGTTCGCGCAAGGACTGGCGCGCGACGGCGGCACGATGGCGGAGCACATGAAAGTTCATGCGCTGGCGCGGCTGATACTTGCCGGGTCCATCAACCACATCCAGGTTTCGTGGGTGAAGCTTGGCCGCGAGATTTCGCAACTCGCGCTGCTGGCCGGGGCCGACGACTACGGAGGCACCCTGTTTGAGGAAAACATCTCGCGGCTGGCGGGATCGACTGCCGGCCAGTACACGTCGGCAGCGGACTTCCAGGAGCGAATTCTTGAGCTTGGCCGCATTCCGGCGCAGCGCAATACGCTCTACACACAATACAACTATCCTCTGGCGAAGACCAGACTTGAGCCGATTGCGGCCGGTGGTCACGCATGATCGCGGTGGTTGGCGGCACCGGTCCCGAAGGCTCGGGACTGACGCTGCGCTGGGCGCGGGCAGGCGAGTCGGTCGTGATCGGCTCGCGCGACGGCGAGCGGGCCAAGGCCGCGGCGGCGCAGATCGCGGAGAAAGCTGGCGTGCTTGGCAGCGTGGAAGGCGTGGAGAACGCCGTCGCCGTCAAGATGTGCGACATTGTGGTACTGACGGTTCCGTTCGCTGGCCAAGCTGAATTGCTAAAGCAGTTGAAGCCTTCGTTTCGCCCAGGCACCGTGCTGATCGACGCCACCGTTCCGCTGGCGGCAGCCGTAGGCGGACGGCCGACACGCGTGCTGGGCGTGTGGCAGGGGTCGGCGGCCGAGCAGGCGCAGGAGATCGTGGGCAAGAACGTCGCGGTTGCGGCGGCGTTTCACAGCCTGTCGGCTACGGTGCTGGCCGCCGAGGGCGACGTCGATTGCGACGTGATCGTTTGCAGCGACGACGACCGCGCCCGCCAGGTTGCGTCCGAACTGGCGTCCAAGATCCCGGGCGTGCGTGCCATCGATGGCGGCAAACTGGAGAACGCGCGCATCGTGGAAGCTATGACCGCGCTGCTGATCACCCTGAACATCCGGCACAAGGTGCATGGAGCGGGATGGAGAGTGACGGGGCTGGGAATTTAGAAGCAGTGGCTAGTGGTCAGTGGCCAGTGGCCAGTTGTTGACCACGCACATTGATGGCGAGCGCCAATCGGTCGTCAGCGGCTGGCCAATCCTCCAGCCGTCTCGCCGCCGTCGATCACATAGACCTGGCCGGTGAGGTAAGCCGCGTCATCCGAGGCGAGAAATGCGAACAGTGCTGCAATTTCCTCAGGCTTGGCATGACGACCCAATGGAATCTTCTGGTTGATGGCCTCCAGCATCTCATCGGAATATTCGGCGCGCTGCATCGGCGTAAGCACATAACCCGGGGCGACGGCATTCACTCGGACCTTGGGAGCCAGTTCCAGCGCCATAGAGCGCGTCAGCTCAATCACACCCGCCTTGGTGGCGTTGTAATCGGCGTAGTAGGGATGCCCGACAATCCCATTCGTCGAAGCCATGTTCAGGATGACGCCGCCGGAGCGCTCCATCATGTAGCGTGCGGCCGTCTGTGCAACATGAAAGACGCCGCTCAGGTTGACGTCAAGGACCTTGCTCCAATCCTCAGGCGTGATATCGAGAAACTTGTGGCGAATGCTGATGCCGGCGTTGTTGATGACGACGTCCAGCCCGCCCAATCCGACCATGATGTTGCCGAAGGCGTGCTGCACCTGCTTGAGATCCGTAACATCAGCGCGAAAGGCGCCCGTAATTCCAGGTAACTCGCGGACAATACTGTCGCACCCGTCCGCGTCGCGATCCAGAATCGCGACCTTCGCGCCCTCTTCGAGAAAACGGTCAGCCGTCGCCGCGCCGATGCCACTGGCGCCGCCGGTGATGACCACACACTTCCCTTTCAGTCCTCGCATCATGGTGAGGAAGCAAGAGCTCGCCCCACAGCATAACAAACAGCGACCGCTTCCCGGTTGGCAGAAATGGCCGGCGTGGCGGCGGGTATAAGCTGATACACTTTTTTCGCACGAGCTATGGCGCGCTCACCTGCAACTCTACGGACGCAGCTCTTCGCCGATCCCGAGGGCAGGTTTGTGCATGACGTTATACTGGATTCCTGCCGTCGTCATGCGGCGAAGATCGCGATTGTCGATGCGTCGTGCATACCAGCGCAACGCATCACCTATGCCGCTTACGGCGCGATGGTGGAGCGTGCGGCACGCGGGCTGGTAACCTCCCGCATTCGTCCGGGCGAGGTCATTGGCATTTTCCTGCCCAACTGCTGGGAGTTCGGGGTGGCTTATCACGCGGCAACCCTGGCTGGCGCTATCCCGACTACACTGAATCCCACCTACCGCGAGCGCGAGGTCCGCCACCAACTGGAGAATTCCGATGCGGTCGCCCTCATCACTGACGGCGCGCTGCTCGCGGGAATCAATCTCGCCGGCCTGCCTTCGCTGCGGCGGGTGTACACCGTGCGCGCGCCGGGGCCGAGCGGATCGGAACTGTTCGACTCGCTATTCGAAGCGGCGGACACCGTGCATTTGCCCACGCCGGCACACGATTCGCGACTGACGCTGGCGGCGCTTCCCTTCTCCAGCGGCACCACGGGCCTTCCCAAGGGCGTGATGTTGTCGCACTACAATCTGGTCGCCAATGTCTATCAGACGCTCACGCCGGGCGAATACAACGCGATCAGCGAAGACGATGTCATGCTGTGCTTTCTCCCGCTGTACCACATTTACGGGCTGACGGTAGGCCTCAACCTCGCACTGATGCGCGGCTGCACCCTGGTGCTGATGCCGCGCTTCGACTGCGAAGCTTCGTTGCAGCTTATCGCCGACGAAGGCGTCACGTTCGTCCTGTGCGTTCCGCCCACGCTGCTGGCGTACTGCCAGGCTGCGGAGCAGGGGAAATTCCCGCGTGAGCATCGCCTGCGTTGGGTGAAGTCGGGAGCGGCGCCGCTTGCGCCGGAACTGGCGCGCCGCTTTACCGCCAGCACCGGCATCCCGATTCGCCAAGGCTACGGAATGACGGAAGCATCGCCGGTGACCCACATCGGATTCCTGGCGCCGGAGCTGTACCGGCCCGAATCGGTTGGCATGCCAGTGGCTCAGACCGACTGCCGTGTGGTGGATGAAAAGGAGCAGGACGTTGCCCCCGGCGAAATCGGTGAGTTGGTCATGCGCGGGCCGCAGTTCATGCTGGGCTACTGGAAGTCACCCGACGCCACCGCCGCGGTCCTGCGCGACGGCTGGTATTGGACGGGTGACATCGTGCGCGTCGATGCGGACGGCTTCTACTACGTCGTCGATCGCCGCAAGGAGATGATGAAGTACAAGGGATTTTCGATTGCGCCGGCCGAGGTGGAGAGCGTTCTATTAGAACACCCGATGGTACGCGATTGCGGCGTGGCATCGCGTATCGACCCTGCCGGAGAAGAGATTCCTTGCGCGTTTGTGGTCTTGCGCGAAGGCGAGCGGCCCAATCAGCAGACCGCGGAAGAGCTTCAGGCATTCATAGCCGCGCGCCTCACACATTACAAGGTGCCGCGCGAAGTCTACTTCGTGCAGAAGCTGCCGCGCACGGCATCGGGCAAGATCCTTCGGCGCGAGCTGAGGAAACTGGTCTGAGCTGCGGGCATCGATTGAGTTTCATCTGAACCATTTATAGAGCGACGACCTGAAAAAAGAAGGGAGCTGCCTTCACCGCTCCCTTCTTGTCCTGCCCCAATTGTGGTTAGCGGTTACTGTCCGGCACTGGACATGCTCGTTCCGGAATCGAACGTCACCGCAGTACTGCTATTGCTGAAATCGATCTCGCTGATGGTCGAGCTACCGTTGCCATCCTGCGTGACCACCTGATTGTGCGCGGGCGCACGAGGGAGTTGCTTGACTTGTCCGGTTGCGGAAACCATTTCTTTTCCATTCTTCAGAAATTTCACCTGGGCCGTCGAGCCTGTAGTGTCACACTTGACAGTGTAGTCGCCGGCGGGAAGGGTTTTTCCGTTGAGTTGCGCATCGTTGAACAAGGTGATGCTCTCTGACTTGGAGGCAGCAAAAGCGCCGATGGACATGCTCAGGGCGAAGATCAATAGAGTTGCACGAGCCAGCATTCGAGTCATTTTCCAATCTCCTTAGCTTTTGACTATCGTTCTGGCAGCCCATGCGGCTTTCTACCCCAACAAGTCCAAAACCGGGACTTATTAAGGGCCCCGTTCACTTTGTTGCATCCGGGACGTACTTGCATTTCCCGCCGCTTCGCATAGAATGTGAGGCCGGGGTCAAACAGCACGGGGACGACTTCAATCCTCCCTCGAGTTAGTTCCGCCTGGGCCGCCAAACCGCTGGCGAAACACTCTGTTTGACCCTCACCTATTTATGCAATTGGAGTGCCAGCAGACGCGACACTCCTACTTGCCGTAACCCTCACCGTTATACGCCGGACGCGAGCGAAAAGTTCACAATGCTGGAACCTTGCTCGCGATATGGTTTGGACGAATAGTCTCCAGTGAAGTAAGCGCCGCTTGCCTGCCTGTCATAGCAATTCACGTCAGTTTCACGAATAAGCGGCTCGACCTATCTGTTACTCTTGAATTAAGGAAAATTACGATGGCCAGAAAAGAACAAATTGCAATTCCGATTCTCGGAACCAATTTGCAGATACGAACGATTTCGCTCGTCGCGGTGGTCATGATCGCAACAATAATCATCGCCACCCCTGTGGCGCAGGCACAGACGCTCACGGTCATCCACGCTTTTACCGGCGGAGGGGACGGGGATTTCCCCGGGCCTAGCTTGGTCATGGACCGCACGGGAAACTTATATGGGACAACCTTCTTTAGCGGGTTCAATAGCGGGGGCGGAGTGTTCGAGCTAGTCCAGCGTGGCTCGGGATGGGTTCTTAACCCGCTGGTCAATTTTTCGGGGACTGAAGGCTCTTATACCAATAACGTGATCGTGGGTCCGGATGGCAATCTTTACGGGACAAACCCGAACGGTGGAGGCGTAGGATCGTGCGATTACGAGGGTTGCGGGACAGTTTTTGAGCTCACTCCTCCGGTGACGCGGTGCGGGAGCGCTGTTTGTCCCTGGTCGCTAACGATTCTCTATCGTTTCACAGGGCAAGCTGATGGGGGAAACCCTGCGGGCGTGATTTTTGACCAGGTCGGCAATCTCTACGGAACTACTTTCTATGGCGGCAACATGACTGGGCAATGCGCGCCCTATGGTTGCGGTGTTGTCTATAAGTTGAGTCCTTCGAACGGCGGCTGGACAGAGACTGTGCTCTACGCTTTCAACGGAGGCACTAACGACGGAGCCAACCCCCCTGAAGACGTAATCTTTGATTCTTCCGGGAATCTATATAGCATGACTACCTTCGGAGGAACCGAAGGTGCGGGCACGGTCTTTAAGCTGACTCCATCCGGAAGTGGCTGGACGGAAAGCGTACTCCACAATTTCGGCAACGGTTCCGATGGCAAATATCCCTCCTCGGCTCTGATCCTCGACGGTTCGGGAAATTTTTATGGCACCACGCAAGGAGGCGGGAACGATGGTCTTGGCACGGTTTATTCCCTTTCGCCTTCCGGCAGCGGTTGGACGGAGGCGGTGCTCTACTCGTTCAATGGCTCGTACGGTGATGAATACCCTCAGTTTGGCCGCTTGTTTTTGGACGCGCCCGGTAACCTCTATGGCACGACTCCAGGCAATGATGGGAGCTCTCCTTACGGCAATGTCTTCCAGATGACTCCATCAAACGGGGGCTGGAGCTATAGCTCATTGCACAGTTTTACCGGCGGCTCTGACGGTGGCACCCCCTATAGCACGGTGGTAATGGACGCTAGCGGCAATCTATATGGCACGGCGTATCAAGGCGGTTACACCAATAACGACCTATGTCAGTTTGTCGGCTGTGGTGTTGTGTGGAAGATCACGCGGTGACCTACCCTGGCCGGCTGGGTTTTTCGTTGGCTAAAGCCTTGCCCATTCTTTGCTATGTGTCTCCACAGTTCAGGCGAAGCGCAGCGGCGAAAACGGTTTCAGATCCAAATCCGGGGAACGTCCCGTCAGCAACTGCGTCATGAGCAACGCGGTCACGGGCGCAAGCATGATCCCGTCGCGATAGTGTCCGGTTGCAGCGTAGTATCCCGGCAGGGAAGTTGCGCCGAGGATCGGGAGTCCGTCCGGCGAGCCTGGACGCAAACCCGCCCAGGCATCGTGAATGCGCATCTGGCCGATCTCCGGCACCACGTTGGCCGCGGCCCGGTGCAGGCGCTGCACGGTGTCGGCATCTACGCGCTTGTCAAATCCCGCTTCCTCCACGGTCGCTCCCAGCAGTATGCGTCCGTCGCTGCGCGGAACGATGTACACCTCAGGCGTGCGGACCACGTGCCGAATCAGCGGACCGGAAGCGTGCGCTCCCGGTGGTGGCACCACACAAACCATCTGTCCTTTCACCGGCCGCGTCGGCATTCCCAAAGGCTTGATTTGCGACGCCCACGCTCCCGCACAGTTGACCACTGCTGCCGCGACATAGAATGACTTGGTGGTGCGCGCACCCGTAACTCGCCCACCCAGCACGGCAACTTCGGTCACGGCCGTGCCGGTGACGAACTCCACGCCCAGCGTCCGTGCAGCTTTTTCCAATGCTCTGCCCAGCTTGCGCGGATCGACACTGCACTCCGGCAGCAGGTAAGCTCGCCCGCACAGGGCAAGCTTCGGCTCCAGTTGCGCCAGCTCCGCATCATCAAGGAGCGCACGCGCGCCTTCGCAAGCGGGCACTTCGGCATCTTCGAAGAACGCTATCGTGCCGTCCGCGCGCAAGTCAGGCGACTGGAACGCCTCCGCCCGTAGCTCGGCGACAAACTCCGGATACATGCGCGCGCTGGCCGCGATCAGTTTGGCCATTTCCGGAGGATTGTGCAGATCGCAGTGCGCGATCATGCCGCCGGCGGCGTGGGTAGCTTCTCGAGCAGGTTCAGTTTTTTCCACGACGAGCACGCTGGCGCCGCTGTGCCGTAAGCGCCAGGCCAGCGACAGCCCAATCACGCCCCCTCCGATGATGACAACATCCCAGCTTTTCACCCTTCGATTGTAGAGGAGGAGGATTTAGAAATCAGAGGTCATAGTGCTGTGCGGGCGATGGCACATAGAGCGAAGCCTCTTCTGCGACGGATATGGCCGGACGACGATCACTACATGAGCAACGATCCATGCCGCGGTGATGACAAACTTGGCGCGTGTCACCTCGCCCGCCACGCGGTTTGACTAGGGTGTGCCGCTAGGAGAAAATACCTAAGGCGCTGGATCGCAGCGCTGTCCTTCCGCAAAGTGGGCCTGTGGCGCAGCTGGGAGCGCGCTTCCATGGCATGGAAGAGGTCGCCGGTTCGATCCCGGCCAGGTCCACCATTTATCACTCCCCAAGAATTCGAGGCAATCATGGACATACGAACCGTAGGAGTAATCGGGGCGGGCACAATGGGCAATGGTATCGCCCATATCTTCGCCAAGAATGAGTACAAGGTCGTGCTGGTTGACGTGGAGCAACGCTTCCTCGATCGCGGGCTGGAAACCATCCGCAAGAACATGGAGCGCGAAGTGGCCAAGGCCAAGCTCACAGCCGAGCAACGCGACCAAGCGCTGGGACGCATTACCGCAGTTACGGACCGCAAGCAGCTCGCGGCTTGCGACTTCATCGTCGAGGCCGCCAGCGAGCGCTTCGAGATAAAGTCCGAACTGTTCCGCGACCTCGATGCGATGTGCCGGCCGGAGGTAATCCTGAGCTCCAATACTTCGTCGATATCGATCACCAAGCTGGCGGCAGTGACCAAGCGGCCCGACAGGGTCATCGGGATGCATTTCTTCAATCCCGTGCCGATGATGAAGCTGGTTGAGGTGATCCGCGGACTGGCGACCTCGGACGAGACCTACGCCACGGTAAAGGCCCTGGCGGAGAAGCTGGGGAAAACTCCCGTGGAGGTAAACGACGCCCCGGGATTCATCTCGAACCGGGTGCTGATGCCACTGTTGAACGAAGCCATGTATGCCGTGATGGAAGGCGTAGCCAAGCCCGAAGCCGTGGACGAAGTATTCAAGCTAGGGATGGCGCACCCTATGGGTCCGCTCACGCTGGCCGATTTCATCGGGCTCGACGTCTGCCTCGACATCATGCGCGTGATGCAGTCCGGTCTCGGCGATCCCAAGTACCGGCCGTGTCCGCTTCTCCTCAAGATGGTTGACGCGGGATGGCTGGGCCGTAAGTCAGGACGCGGCTTTTATCAATACTGACTTGGGCCACTCGTCTTCGCTTGACGTTTGGGACCTGACGTTTGGGACTTCTCTACCGCACCACGCCTTCTAACGGCGAACTGGCAGTGGCATACAGCTTCTTTGTCATGCGGCCGGCGAGGTAGGCCTGGCGACCCGCGATCACGGCGTTCTTCATCGCTTCGGCCATGAGCACGGGGTCTTGCGCTCCCGCGATACCGGTATTCATCAGCACGCCATCGACGCCCAGTTCCATGGCAATCGTTGCGTCCGACGCAGTGCCAACGCCGGCGTCAACGATAAGTGGAACGTCAGTGATGATCTCGCGCAAGATGCGGATGCTGGCGCGATTCTGTATTCCCATGCCGCTGCCGATGGGCGCGCCCAAAGGCATAACGGCGGCCGCGCCGGCGTCAATCAACCGCTTCGCAACTACAATGTCATCAGATGTATACGGCAAAACAGTGAAGCCTTCCTTCACCAACACCCGGGTCGCTTCGATGGTCGCCTGCACGTCGGGAAACAGCGTCGCCTGATCGCCTATCACCTCGACCTTTACCCAATCGGAAAGCCCAACCTCACGGCCCAACCGCGCCGCGCGAATTGCCTCTTCGGCCGTGTAGCAGCCGGCGGTGTTGGGCAGCAGGAAGTACTGCTGCGGATCGATGAAGTCGAGCAGCGATTCTTTGTTGCGGTCGAGCTCCACGCGGCGCACCGCGACGGTGACCATCTCCGCACCGCTGGCTGCGATGGCGCGCGCCGTCTCCTGGCCCGATTTGTATTTGCCCGTGCCCACGATGAGCCGCGAGCGAAACTGCCTGCCTGCAATAGTGAATGAGTCCATATCAGCATTGTAATCGGGCGAGAGAGAGTGAGTCTGTGACGATCGGTTGACCCGCTTTCTCGCCCTTCCCTACAATCAAGGATTCCGTATTCATACAGGAAGAATTCATGGCGCTCGAGCTTTTCAATACCCTGTCCGGCAAGGTCGAGGAGTTCCATCCGCTGCAAGACAACCTGGTCCGCATGTACGCCTGCGGGCCGACGGTCTACGACTACGGGCACATCGGCAACTTTCGTACATTTGTTGTGGTCGACACGCTGCGGCGCTTCCTCAAGCAGAGCGGCTTCAAACTGAAGCACGTGATGAATGTCACCGACGTCGACGACAAGATCATCCGCAACGCGGCGCGCGATGGCGTGAGCGTACAGGAGTACACGAAAAAGTATCGACAGGCGTTTTTGGAGGACTCTGACGCGCTGAACATCCAGCGTCCGGAGCTGATCGTCAACGCGACGGATCACATCCAGGAGATGGCGCATTTCATCGCCGTGCTGGCGGAAAAGGGATTTGCCTATCGCACGGATGACGGTTCGTATTACTTTCGCATTGCGAAGTTCCCGGAATACGGCAAGCTATCGAAGAAAGACTTTGCCGGGATGGCTGATGGCGCGCGTGTGGATGTCGACGAGTACGACAAGGATAACGCCCGCGACTTCGCGCTGTGGAAGGCGCCGAAGCCGGGCGAGGCTTTTTGGGAGACCGAGATCGGACCGGGACGCCCGGGCTGGCATATCGAGTGCTCGACCATGTCGATGAAGTATTTGGGCGAGACCTTCGACATCCATCTCGGCGGCGAAGACTTGATCTTTCCCCACCATGAAAATGAGATTGCGCAGTCGGAGGCGGAGACCGGCAAGCAGTTCGTAAAGGTCTGGGTGCACTCGCGCTTTCTGCTGGTGGAAGGCGAGAAGATGGCCAAGAGCGCGGGCAATTTCTTCACCGTTCGCGACTTGATCCTGATGGGGCACAAGCCATCGTCGATCCGCTTTCTGCTGATGTCGGTCCCCTATACCAAACAGCTCAACTTCACCTTCGACGGCTTGACCCAGGCGGCGAATTCGGTGGAGCGGCTGCGCAACTTCAAGCTGCGGCTGGAAACCTCGCAGTTCCCAGAAGGAAAGAACGCCACGATCACTGAGATCGCGCAGAAGACTTCCAACGAAATGCGCGCCGCGCTGAACGACAATCTGAACACGGCGCGCGCGCTGGGAGCGGTCTTTGACATGGTGCGCGACGTGAATGCGGCGGCGGATGCAGGTGATGTCCACAAAGACGACGTGCCGGCTCTGCTCAAGGTGCTGGAGCAGTTCGAAGAAATCTTTGCCGTGCTGAAGGACGACGATGCCGCGAAGGTGCGAGCCACGGTGGAGTGGGCTCAATCTGAAGGATTGCAGGACAAAATCAGTCTGGAGACGGCGGAGCTGGCGAAGGCGGCAGCGCTGTCGGATTCCGAAATCGAGAAGCTGGTCGCGGAGCACTCGCAGGCACGCAAGGCGCGTGACTTCGCCCGCTCGGATGCCATTCGCGCACAACTCGGCGACAACGGCATCATCCTGGAGAACACAAAGGACGGCGTGCGCTGGAAGAGGAAGTGAACAGCTCTCAGTTGTCAGTTCGAAGTGTGCCTTGCAGGGGCGCAGCTTTAGCTGCGCCCCTGTGCTGTTCTTTCATTCATCCGGAACCGGCCTTGCCGGCGGCAAAGCTCTCGCGAGCCCCCGACGCTAGCTACGGCACTGTCACCGTCACTTGGCCCGTTGTCTGCCCATACTTATTTGTAGCGTACAGCGTGTAGGTCGTCGTCACGGTCGGATGCACGACGACGCTATTGCCGCGAATCGCTCCCACCGCCGGTGACACAATGTTGTACTCGCCATTCGTTTCATTCCAGCTCAACGTGACAGGTTGTCCCGAGCCGCCGGACGAGGTTGCCGTGAAGCTGTTGATCGTCGGATTAGGCCCGGTCGGAACATTCTGCGGCGTGTACAGCGGTGAAATCAGCAGCACATCAAAATCGGACGCCGTCACCTGGTGCAGGTTGCCCAGATCATCGTTATTCCAGCGCATATCGGGCGTGCCAGTGATAAACAGCGACGAGCCATTATCGGCCATGATCATGCCGTACTGCTTCAATGCTGTCAGGATTACCTGGTTCGTTTGCGAAAAGCCGGAGATGTCGAAGCTGGCCTTCAGGCGCAGCCGCATGCCCATGGGCGCAGCGTACTGGTTGTCGGAGTTCGACGCCCAGTGCGAGGCTGGCGGCGTGAACGCCTCTTCGCTGTTTTGCAGCGTCACCCGTATGGCATGGTGGATGGCGCCGGCGGCAACTTCATCGTAGCGCACCAATCCCGCAAAAATGGGCAGCCCCGCCGCATCCGCTGATGTCCAGGTATAGGGCCGCTGTTCGTTGGCTTGCAGGTCCCAGACCGCTCCCGATCCCGCGTCCCACAGACCGGGATTCTGCAGGAAGGAATAATAGAGCTCGTACAGCCAACAATTGCCTTTGTCGATCACCAGCACGTGCCGGTCGCCGTCGTCCGGGTTGGGATAGCCTTCAATCGGTGCGTTGAAAGGAATCGGCATGGGGCCCGGATCGCTTTCATCGCCGTACAAGGTGTAGTCGATGTTCACCAGCGGCTGGTTGCCAGATACCACAATGTAGGGGATGCCTATGCTCTGGCCGTCGTACAAGCCCGATCCGAAGTCGGGATGCAAGGGCGTGCTGCTGCCGATGAAGTTGATGATCGCCGCTGAGTTGGGGTCGACCTGCGCATTGGAGATATTCGTGTTCCAGAGGCTGCTGGAAGGGAAAGGAACAAAGCCGTTCAAGCTGCCTTCCTGCCCCAGGCTGATTCCGTTACAAAAACTGATCTGCGCGGATGCAAAGCTGGTGACCAGCAGTAAACCGGCTGTCACGAGCAGGTATCTTAGTGATCTGCGGTGCATGAGGATTCTCCATTCTTGAATTCCCACAGAGTAGGAGGCGCTGTTACCGCGAAGCATATCACCGGTCGCCAGACTTTAGCGCAGATTGTGCGGGAAAAAAGTGAGAGCAGTTGCACGCCGGCAGGGGTCTCCTTAGTGGTATACGCCTGGAAAGCATGCGCAGGAATTTGGGTGCTGCCCCGTTCTAGCCTTCTTTTTGCTAGGGGGCTCACCGCCCAACACACTTCCCTAGGGAATCAGGGGATTGCGAGTTCTAAAGCGACGGAAGTGTGAAAAGTCCCGATCGGCGGTCCACAGCTCTGTGATTTCGTTGGCGATACACAGTGCAGCTACCCTGGCGTCGTGAACTTTGGGCCCGCAGGCGCGAGCCGAGCGAAGCAGAGCCTGAAGATGCCGCCAATGATCTTCCGCTTCGGAAAGGAGGACCAGGCTCGGCGACTCTAGCCAGGCTTGCACCTGATCGAGGGCTCTCTCCAAGGGCGTCGGCGGGAAATAGATGCGGGGATGGGTGACGATCGCCAGGAACTCGTGCAGGCAAGGCCAGGGTATCGCCCACGAATCGCGCCCTTGCGCCAAATCCAAAAGGCGGGCGTACGCAGAGTCGTGCCAGGTAGAGTCTTCACGGTGAGCGTACACGAGAATGTTGGTGTCAACGGCGATCACGCCCCGCGGCCTTCGTAGCTCAGTTCTCGAATCTGCTCCCAGGAGGCCCCGGCGACAGGGGTTTGCAGCCCTTTGCCCTTGAATGAAGCCTTGCGGAGACGGAAAGCTCCTCGCCGCTTGCGCTCGGCAACGGTGCTACGGAGTGCTTGTTCCACCAGAGCCTTCAGCGTGGTGTGCTCACGCTCAGCTAACCGGCGGGCCTCATCAAACAGGCTGTCTGGAATCTGAATGGTCGTCTTCATATGGCTAGCCATATCATCAGGTACGGATAGCTGTCAAGAATGCGCTAGGGTGTCTTGGGCTACTTCCCCATCACCAGCTTGGCAATGGTCTGCAACTGCATGTTCGACGTACCCTCGTAGATCTTGCCGATCTTGGAGTCGCGGAAGAACTTCTCAACGGGATAATCCTTGGTGAAGCCGTAGCCGCCATAGATTTCGACGCACAGCGACGCCACGCGCTCGGCTACTTGCGAGGTGTAGAGCTTGGTCATCGCCGCTTCCTTCACGAAGTTCATGTGGGCGTCTTTCATGCGGGCGCAGTTGTACAGCAACATGCGGGAGGCTTCGATTTCGGTCGCCATCTGTGCGATCTGGAACTGAATGCCCTGGAACTCGGCGATGGCTCGGCCAAACTGCTTGCGCTCCTGAGCGTACTTCACGGCAAGTTCCCAGGCGCCGCGCGCCAGCCCCACCATCTGAGCGCCAATGCCGATGCGGCCTTCGTTCAGCGTCTCAATCGCGATCTTGTAGCCCTTGCCGACCTCGCCCAGCACGTTCTCTTTGGGCACGCGGCAGTCTTCCAGGATCAGCTCGCAGGTGCTGGAGGCGCGAATGCCGAGCTTGTCCTCTTTCTTGCCGACGGTGAAGCCGGGAAAATCCTTCTCGACGATGAATGCCGTGATGCCCTTGTACCCCACTGTGGGATCGACCGTGGCCAGCAGAATGAAGACGCCTGCTTCTTTGCCATTGGTGATCCACAGCTTCTGGCCGTTCAGGACATATTCGCTGCCTTTCAGTTCGGCGCGCGTCTGCAGCGCGAAGGCATCCGAGCCCGAACTGGCCTCGCTCAGCGCGTAGGCGCCCACCGTATCCTTACACATGCGAGGCAGATAGAGCTTCTTCTGTTCCGTCGTCGCCCAGCGCAGCAGAGCGTTATTGACCAGCGTGTTCTGGACATCGACAATGACGCCGGCCGAGGGATCGACGCGCGACAACTCCTCGACCGCAAGGATGGCCTCAAAGAACGTGCCCGCCCCGCCGCCGTATTCCTCCGGCACTTCCACGCCCATCAGGCCGAGCTCGAAGAACTGGTCGATGATCGAATGCTCGAAGACGCCCTTCTCGTCCATTTCCCTCACATGAGGCCGGACACTCTCGTCGGCGAATTGGCGCACGGTGTCGCGGAAAAGCACTTCGTCTTCAGTAAGCGCAACCAGGGGAGCGGGCGCATTGGCAACAACTTGTTGTGCGGTAGCTTCAGGCATGAGGGCAGTCCTTGTTGGATTAGGATGTGGATCGCTTGATTCTAGCACTCGGAAGCTAAGGTCCGCGCATAGCTAAAATAAATTCAACCAGGTGGTTGACAATTATCCAGGCGGGTCATATATTCAACCACATGGTTGCACAACGGCCAGCCTCGCTCGACAGCGTCTTTCACGCCCTGGCCGATCCCACCCGCCGCGCGATGCTTCGCAGCCTGGCTGCCGGCGAGCGCCACATCGGCGAGCTCGCGGCGCCCTGCAAGATGTCATTTGCCGCTGCGTCCAAGCACGTGAGAGTGTTGGAATCGGCCGGACTGGTACGCCGCCGGGTGGAAGGACGAAGGCACGTCTGCCGCATTGAGCCGTCGCCGCTGGCTGCCGCCGACAAATGGCTGCGTTACTACAAACGCTTCTGGAACATGCGGCTGTGTGGGTTGGAAGCTCTGCTTAAGGCCCAGGACGAAGATAGGAAAGGACATTGAAAATGACCGCCGTTTCTGATCGTGTGCTTCGCCTTACCCGGCACTTCGATGCTTCACCGGAGCGGGTATTTGACGCCTGGCTCGACTCTGAGACAGCGGGGAAGTGGTTGTTCGCCACCCCCACCGGACAAATGACGTGCGTGCAAATTGATGGGCGGGTCGGTGGCAAGTTCCTGCTGATCCGGCGTGACGGCGACGACGTCGAGCACCTGGGCGAATATATCGAGCTTGATCGGCCTCGACGGCTGGTCTTCATGTTCAAAGTCCCGAAATACTCTTCCGAAAACACTCGTGTCACCATCGACATTGTCCCTTCTGCCGGAGGATGCGATCTTACGTTGACGCATGAGGGGGTATTGCCCGAGTGGATCGAGCGCACGCGGCAGGGTTGGACGATGATTCTCGACGGACTGGCCGACTCGTTGCAGGCGAGGGGCGATTACGCCACTGTCGTCGAGCCTGGTGCGCTGCGCTTCGAGCGAGTATTGCCCGGTCCCATCGAGCGTGTCTGGGCGTATCTGACGGAGTCAGACAAGCGCGCTCAGTGGCTCGCTTCAGGTGAAATGGAGCCGCGCGTCGGCGGGACGGTAGAGCTGACGTTTTATCATTCGAGCTTGTCGCGAAATATCGCGCCGGTTCCTGAGCAGTTCAAAGGCGCAGAGGAGGGTCAGAAGACGCAGCACACCGTGACCCGCTTCGAACCGCCGCGGCTATTGAGTCTTACGTGGGGGAGCGGCAAGGACGGGCCTTCGGAGGTCACGTTTGAATTGACTCCGCAAGGTGACAAGGTGCGACTGGTTCTCACCCATCGCCGCCTGCGCGATCGCGAGGCAGTGCTCGCGGTCGGTCCTGGCTGGCACTCTCATCTGGCGGTGCTGGCGGATCGCCTCGAAGGCCGCGAGCCGGCTGCGTTCTGGGCGGTTTATACCAGGGCCAAGGATGAATACGAAAAACGGCTTCCAGCCGAATAATCGGGGGATGGCTCGAAGGACCGTTACTTCTGCTGCTTGTAGACAATCTTCAGCGGCTCGGCTTGCAGGATGCGCGCCACCTGGTTCCTGGCATGTACCGCCCAAGGGCCGCTGCTGTCGAGCTTGAGGTAAGCCTTCCAATGATGCAGTGCGCGGCGGGCTTGCCCCAGACGTTCGTAAGCCAAGGCCAGGTTGTAATGCGCGTCGGCGTAGGTGGGGGCCAATTGGATTGCGCTTCCATAGGCGGCCACGGCGTCCTGAACCCGGTCGGTCTCGTCCAGCACGTTGCCGAGGTCGAAGTAGGCCAGAGCGTAGCGCGCGTCCGCCGCGACCGCTGCCCGGTAATGTTTTTCGGCGGAGACAAAATCCTGCCGGTTGTAATAAAGGGTACCCAGATTGATGTGGGCGGCGGCGTGGTCAGGCTCGATCTCCAGCACACGCCGATAGATGGCAATCGCCTCGTCGTGAGTGCTGGGATGCTCTTCCATGGCCACACCGCGGGCGAATAGCTCCGTCACATCATCAAAGTTGGCGATCGGCTTAACTTTGCGGTTGGCGACCACCGACGTCGTCGATACTACCGTTCCAACCGGCCCAAACTCGAGGACAAACTGTCCGCCAATCGGCTCGAACGAGCGGCCTTGATGGCGATAGGCCACGCGGGAGCCGACGCTGAAGGCGCTGGCCTCGAGCAGCGGGTTCTCCATACCGGCCACTTGTTTCTGCATGGCTTGCAGCGATTCGCGAATTACCGCCGGGCGCACCCGCTTGGCGCGAAGATCGCGAATCTTTTTAAGCTGGAGGAGGTCATAGAAGGTGAACGTCTCGGAAATGGGAACAAGTCCTGCGCGTTGCCAGCCCACAAGCTGCTTGGCCGTTATGTGTAGTATCCGAAGGACGTCCGCTCGACAATATCGGTTCATGTAAGCTCGGAGTCGCCAGCCTGAGCTTGTTATTCATTATCCGGGGACAACAGTTGCGAAGCAAGTGGAAATCAGCCGAAAGCGGTGGAAAACAAGGCCTGATGTCCCTTTACGGTAAACTCCCACGACATTTACAATCGAGCCAAGCCGACGTAGCTCAGTTGGTAGAGCAGTCGATTCGTAATCCATACGTCATGAGTCGGCCCTGATTGTTTTCACCGCTTTACGCGACATTCAGCGGCACAAAAAGGCATACGCCGGGCATGGTCGGCACAGTTTTGGGCAAAGATTTGGGCAAAGAAATCCCCCTTTACCCGTTTCCCCCAGGGGCAAGCGTGACGGGGTGGATTGTCCCCCACGCGGCGAACTCCACGCCGCTCCCCCCAGCAAGAGGGATTTTAAAACGCTCCACTGAAATCCCCCTTGATATCCCCTGACCGAGTGAGTCCCTTGATAAGACTCGCGTCATTATGATGAACCCAGGATTCGTTTTGCCAGATCATCCCGGAGAGGTGGGCCGCCAGCTGCAAAGGTTAGTGGATCAGCTGAGGTCACTCGGGCACAATCACCGGGGCCATGCTAAGCTGACGCAAACTACTTGTTGCTGGAGCACCCTTGGGATCGCCAGGTATCGATCGGCTTGTCGATGTGGCAGCACGAACGTCCGCGTGGAAGAAAACCGCGAGGGGAGCAGCGGATCAGTCTGAGTTACGCACGGCGTTATCCGAGCTGGGAGCCACGTGGAAATACAACTCGTCCGATCCGCGATTGTATGACGAATTTCTGATCTCAAAAGGCATTGACAAACGCCGTACTGCCCTAACCCAGTCTCAGGAATCTCAACTTCGAAGCGAATTCGGCAAATTGGTTGCAGCGCGGTTGGAAGCTTCTGTCGAGCTCATAAACGGAGCATTGCGATGCGATGTCCGGCAAACGCTAACCAGGAGCCGAGAGTTCTCTGGTGAATTGAAGGCACTCGTATACCGATGTGCATTGGGTTTTGCAGAAGAAGAAACTCTCGCACTTACGTTGTCCTACCTGAGCGAGGACAACGCTGAGTTGTCGCGCTCGATGTACGAATATATTCCTCACGGGCCGTTGGCGGTACTGTTCCGACGTTTTCTTCAAGGTGAACGCAACCCCTTGGTACCGTCCGACCTCTCACATGCTCCGACAGAGGCGGCACCACATCTTGAGTTCGTGCTTTCTCTTACGAACAGCAAGAACGACGAGCTAAGTCAGAACATAGAACAATTAGACCCCGAGTTGAAACCTCGACTCGCCGAGCTTTGCCGCCATTACATCTCAGTTTTGCCACGGGAGGGATTCGGCCAATATCTGGCCGCACGGTCGGCTATGTACCTTTGCTTGCAAGATCGTGCGGAATCTGTGTGGAACGACCTTAAACATCTGCTTGGACCCTATGCCAGCCGCGATTTGGCTGACTATGTTGCTCTCCTTGGAAAGCGCGCGATCGCTGTTAGTTTAAGAGCAATGCCCGACAAATTTGAGGGTGCACTCGATGAATATGCCGCAACGCTCATAGATTATCTACGTTCGATGGGTTCGCTGGAGATCATTGAATCAGACGTTAAGCGACTGAGACGAGCGGGTTACCTTACCGGTTTTGCTCTCGCATACTCTGAGGTTTCCTCCAAGCAGTCCGAGCGGAAGCAGTTTGCGAAGGAAATATCGACAGGTCTAAAGCGGGATAGACAAGGACGCTTATTTGCCTGGATCGTGCGCAACCCTCCGGTATTGGACTTTCTAAGCTATCGGTCCCTAAACGCTCGACTGGTAACAGGGTTAGCGAACGCCGCATCGGAGGAGGGCGAACGGTCTGTTAATGCTCTTATTCAGTGGGTTCTCAAATCTCGGGAGGCTAACGCTGATAAGCTGACCCTCGCCGTTCTGAAATATATTTCAGAGACACCGCGCCACGTGGGTCACGTATCCGATCTCTTCCGTCACGTCATCAGTACGCGCCCTTTGGCATTAGGCGAGTTGCTCCGCTCGCAGCCACTGAGACAGGCAATTCTCCAGCAGTTACTTTCGATTGCTCCCGGACTATCAAACGAAACCTGCGATGCCTTGATTGCCGCGATCCGTCCGATACCCGCTGAAACGGGAAAAAGCTTATTGCGATCTGCTTTCAGCTCGGACCTTAGACACTGGGCTATTGACAATTTGGTACCTGTGCTCCTTGAAGACGATTGCATATCCGGTGCAGAGCTGGCTGCCTTTAGGGACCCGAGCGTTGCTCCGGTCCTCATCGCTAAGTTGACCGAACTGTGGAGGCGAAATGCGACTAAACTCAACCGGTATGAGGCCGACTGGCGCAGCCGCAGAGATGATCAAAAGCGGAACATCGCGCGACGCCTTCACTCTTCACTTGCCAACGTACTCGCGACTGCAGCACCTGACCTTCGTAGTCGGGCAGCAAGGATTGCGGACGTACTCGACGCATGGATTACCGAGGACAGTCCATCGTACAAATCGGTCAGCAATTCAGTCTGGAGTTTTGCCGACGATCTGCCCGACGACATCGATCTTCGGCGGGTCTCCAGTGGCTCGGATTTAGTCAATGCAATCTCCCTTCGACCCGAAATGATTGCTCAAATGCGGGAGTCAACTACTGAACGCTTGCCCTCCATCTTCAGTGCTCTCGAAGTTATTGCACGCGAATATGCTGTGTCAGCAAAGGCTTGGGCAAGAGCCTCGAAAGAGGTGGCTCTCTTAAAGGAAGCAACACTCATGGATCTAGCAGTGCGAGTTCGTCAAGGGTTGGAAGATATCGAAGTCGGGCTAACCCCATACTTCCTTTTCAGGTCCGCCCTTAGGGAGGTTGGATTGGACTCAGTAGCGGCGACGCTGGGCGACGTCATTCAGGACACGGATTTGTCTAGCCGAGTTCACAAGGTTCATCGAGAGAGTGATAAGCCTGGACTGCTACATAACTTCTCGATGGGGCTGCAAGTCGGCAAGGACATTGTGGGAAGTGTTGTCGTGATGAAGTCAGGAGATTCTAGTGATAGCCATTGATTTCGGTACATCAAACTCTTCCGCTGCTGTCCTAAGAGATGACGGAAACCTCCAACTTCAAACTTTGGAGTTTGGCGATCCCGACGCGTATGACCCCAATGTCTTACCATCAGCTATTTGCAACTGTCGTAACATTGAATGCAAGGCCCACGCTGAGACGTTCGGACATGAGGCTCTACGTCATAGTTTTGGCCTTTCTCACGATAGCCAGCTGCTTCAAGAAATGAAGCTCTTTTTCGACCGCAGCACAACGGAACCACCCCAACTGGTCGAGAGTTCGGTTCTATTGCTGCGCGAGGAGGGGGGATTCCTTACCCCGGTACGAAAGCGCATTGTACAGCCACACTATGAGGGCGAAGTGCCTCTCACCCCTGCAGAGTTTGTCCCGGGAACTGCACAAGTCATTCGCGAGGTCATTAGGAGGGCCGGAGGCGTTGCAATCGCCCAGGAGTCGCTCGTGCTGGGAGTTCCAGCGAGCTTCCACGCGGTCGGAATAAAGCGGCTTCGAGAAGCACTCGCGCGGGCCTCGGGGCGGACCCAATCATACGCAAACCTGAGCCTTTATTACGAACCTGTTGCTGCGGCTCGATCATATAGAGACTTGCATCCAGGAAACATCCTTGTGCTCGACTACGGAGGCGGTACGCTCGACATCAGTGTTGTCCCAATAGCCGCTCATCATCAATTCAACCCAGAGAGCATTCGCTTTGGAGGATTTCCCGAGGGAGGTTCTCGAATGGATGAAGCACTGCTGAACTATGCTTTAGCTAAGGGTGGAGACAACTTGATAGAGTGGTATGAAAAGCAGCGGGTGCGCGCGAAGCTCCGGATCAAACGTGATATCGAGCGAGCGAAGATTTTGTTGTCGACCACGAAGGAGGCGCTTGTAGAGTTCCCAGGGGCTCCAATAGATCACGTGCAACTGAATCAACAGGATCTTGCCTTCGCATTGCAGCCCATCATGACCAGGATGGTAGCCAAGGTCACCCAGGTGGTGATCGACGCAGTCGGGAAGATAGATAACATACAATTCGTCGTGATGAGCGGTGGAAGCTCTCTCTGTAGTACAGTTCAAAACAGTTTGCTGGCAATGTTCCAGCATCTTGGGAGTAATAAATTTGTTGTTCCTGACCCAAGAAAGACCGAGGACGTTGAAACCTGCCTTTGCGCTGTAGCTAAAGGGCTGGCTCTACTTCGTAATGACGACTTTCAACCTATTGTCATACCTGTGGGTGCTATAAACGCAGGCTAGCGTCAAGCCGCGTGGCTCTATGTCAAAGCCGAAGCACCGCGAACACCGACTCAAAGTCCCAGTGAAGTGCGCCGTTACCCGCTCCCATCAACCAGTGGCAAGCCCCGCGCGCAGTCTTTCCGCTGAAGCCCGCTCGCGCTGATGGGCGTCGTTGGCCAGCTCCCGCTCTTCGAGGCTCAGGTCTGCGAGAAATCCAAACCCTCTTGCGCACGCGGCGCAGATTCTCTCACGGTCGATCTGCTCAGTACGGCGCACCAGGTCCCGCAGGTCGTCCCAGTCGAATTCCGTGCCTTCCTCAAATTTCGCCATGAGGCGCGCGGGATCGAAGGTATCGCCTGCCTGCCAGAGCTTCAGCACCACAAGCCGACGGATGAGTGGCTGATTAAGCGGTCGGATGGCGTACATGCCCAGATCATAGATGTCTCTCGCCCTGTTGCGCTGATAACAGGCGCGGATCTTTTCAGCAATAATTTCCGGCAATACCAAGCAAGTGATCTCAGAGGGAGCGAAAGGCAAGAGCTTGAAATAACTCTGCTCGATCTGTGGCCGCCGTTCCGTCGGCAGCGTTGGGGTTTCGCGTCGGCTGATCTGGATCTTCACCTCACTCACACCGCTCGCGTTCCAGCCATGAGAGTAGGTCGGACTGACACCCCAGGACATTCCGTTCTGCGTTTCGTAGTAACTATCGTCAGGAATGGCGAACTGGATTCCCTGAAAGGGCTGGCCAAACGCCTCCATCATGTTGAGAATGATTTCCTCGTGATCGTGGTCCTCGGTTCCGGTGAAATCAAGGTCGGTCGAAAATCGTCCCTGGCTTCCAACGAACATTTTCCGCAGGCACGTACCACCTTTGAAAGCTAGTCTGTCCAGAATGCCGCGCTCGGATAGAAGCTGGAGCAGAAATGTCAACACCACTTCCTTCTCCGCTATCATGATGTCGCGAAGGCCGGATTCGTTGGAGTAGCGCTGCACCTGTGGCTGCGTGAGCATTCTTACTTTTCCTTCCTGATCGCTTTGCGCTGGCCAAGCCCCGCGCTGCCGTGCAGTTCTTCTCGCGGAACATTAACGAACACATGCCACGTCTTGTCATAGCCGATCGCACCGGGCACTTTCCGCATGGGAGCGGGACCGAGCCATGCGTTCCGGCTGCGGGCAGCGAGCGGCAGCAAGCGCTCGCGCACTTCCTGCGGCAGTTCGGCCTTGACGTGATCGGCGAGCCAGCCAAACCGTCGCACTAGGGCGCCTGACCCGATCCGTTCGAGATATTTGGCCGCTTTGTTCCAGTCAAACCGGCGGCTGGCCGTCGCCAGGATGGTAGCGGCCTCGCCTGCCCCGCCGGCAAGCGCCGGACGGTCAACGCAATCGATTGCGGTTTTTTCGCGGTCGGAGATCATGACGTTATGGCCGAGTACGTCCACGGACTCGAAACCGAAGAATTTCTTCGGCGCAGGATTCACGATCCGGACCCGTGCCTCCCCGACTTGGCGCTCCCGCAGATGCACCGGCGTCACAAGAATAATCACGTTGCGGTGCTGCGTGGTCAGGCCGTAATGGGCGGCGGCGGTGCCGTACCCGATGTAATAAGGAGTGGCGATGTGGCTGGCGAGAGCCAAGAGATTGCTGTCGCCCAAAGCGTCCGGCCCTTGTTCTGGCGGGATGAGAAGATATTTCCCCCAGCTCGCTCGTTCGAGCCAGCCTTTGCGGCGCAGCGACTCAATCACATGGTCAGCGGCCTTAGGACCGCCGCCGAGAAGTTTGATGATCTCCTCCCGCGTTGCCTCCTTCCGACCTCTTTCGTTGAGGCCGAGGACGATCCGGCTTTCCTGCTGCGACAAAGACCGGGTTGCAAGCTCCATGTCATTCTCCTTCACAAAACCCCCCGAAAAAGGGTGTTTTGACGAAAAGAATAGCAGTCATTGACGGTCCAATCAACATAATTATTTCCCAAAACCCCCTGAAAAAGGGGGTTTTGTGCATACAAAGGTTCGAATCATATAGGCAGGACTTTCATGAGAAGCATCACTTCGATGATGGAGCGACACTTGAGCTGACGATTTATGCCGTGCGCACTCCTGTTCCGGGCAGCAAGCATCGGCTCAAATATTCGCTGTTCTACGGCAAGGACGGAAAGCGTCTCATTGGCTACGACAACGAAAAACCGAAAGGGGACCATCGCCACTATGGGAGCCGCGAGATGCCCTACAAATTTTCAACGGTTGAGCGACTAATTCCGGATTTCTTGGCTGACGTAGCGTCTATCAGGGAAGGAGGGGAACTTTATATGAAGGAAAAATTGGAAGTTCACGTAGGCGGCGCTCTCGAAGACACCGGTCGTCGCTTTATCGACGCCTGGCATCGTCTACAGAATGGCAAAAGGGTTCGCGAGCGACATCTCTCTTTCGAAAGCCTCGAAGGCCTGTTGTCACTCCTGACTCCCAAGAGATGGGAACTTCTCAAATACGTTCACAGTCATCCGGTCCGGAGCATTCGAGCCCTTTCCGAACAACTCAAGCGCGACTATCGGCGGGTGCACGACGATGTCGATGCTTTGGCGACGGCGGGCTTGCTGGAACGTAATGGCCGAGTCGTGCGAGCAGATTATGATGGGATCAATTCCTCATTCCGGTTTGACCACTCGCAACAGTGATCAAAGCAACCGCAGCCATGAACGTGACCTTAAAACCAAAATCCTCAAGTAGAAAGAGGCCCGATAAAGCCGCGTGCTAAGATTCGCGGTCATGCGAGCCTATAAATTCCTGAATCAACAATATGGCATCAAAAGCCTCTATGAGAGACGGTTGAGGCGAACCAGAATCAACGAACTCAATGATCCGTTTGAGTTGCGACCCTACGATCTTACGGACCCAAAGGTCCGCTGGGCGGTACTCAAGACTCGGGACGAAATCGCTCAACGCTTCGGTCTGTTGTGTTTCAGCGCGGACTGGTGTGATCCTTTGATTTGGGCGCACTACAGCGACAAGCACAGGGGGCTGTGCCTCGGCTTCGAGATCCCCCCGGAAGTGGAAAAGGCACAGACTAGGGAGGTGAACTACATCTCCGCTCCCCTGCCGTTTCCCGCGGATTTTCTTCGCCTCGACATCCAGAAACAGGAACCAATGGTCGAAGATATGATCTTCACAAAATACAGTAATTGGGAATATGAGCACGAGATACGGACGTGGACAGACTTGGAGGAGGAGTTCTTCAATTTCTGCGAGATGCTCCAACTGGTGGAGGTAATCATCGGAGCGGAATCTACACTTCCAACCGGAGAGATTACGCGCGCACTTGGCTCGATGGCAGATCATGTGACGGTGAAGAAGGCGCGTGCAGCTCACAACAAGTTCGAGGTGGTCGGCGAAGCTGGTTGAGTGACGTTCGCGGCCAGCCATATATAATGCCGCCTATGGAAATCCAGCGCGCAGCCAATTTAGGCTTGATGCAGCAAAAGCTTGGAATCGATTCAAATGCCCGCATCACATACAGGCTCACAGAGAATGGCATTGTTATTTTGGACTTGGCGACTGAGACTCGGTACACGGTTACGCAGGGCGATCCAAACCCTTCTGTAGTTCGATTCCAGCTTCCTCAAAACATCAAGGACATCATCTCAGCCTCGGACGATCAACTGAAGAAGCGTTGGTCTGAAAGTTGGCCAGCTGGATGGAGCGACGAGCGTGAAACGATCTTCACGGAGCTTACCTATCGCGGTATCAGTGCGCTTGGGCTTTGAGCTAGGTGGGAAGACCGTTAAGGAAACTCCATTTACAGGTTGTAGAGCAGGCTGTAAATCACTGACCAATACTTGTCTTTGAAATCCTGGAGCTCGCTGACGGTAAATGACCTAGGAGTGAATGAGTCTTTGAGCGCCCTCGCTGGATGGATGAGGTTGCGAAATTTTCTGATCGTATCCACCACATCTTTGGCCAAATGCTTAGGTGCCTCAGCGTCTCCAGCCAGTTCAGGTGGCACCTTCGTCGGGGCGCTGAATAAATCAAGCTCATTGGCTGCTTCAATCAGGTCGTAGAAGACAACCGAGTCAGGCACTTTCAGTTCATCGCCGTTGTCGCCGCCCCACTCAACCAACAAATATGCGAGCACGGCCGCCTCCAAAGCAAATCCCACCTCAGTGATCACTTCAAAAGCGGCCAACAGTTATCACTTCAAAACCGGCCACGGGATTGGCCGTTCAGGACTGAGAATGTTCTACCCTGCCGCCTCCTGTGGTGGCAAGTCGGTTTTGGTGCGCCAGCTGCGCGGGCCGCACTTGAGCACATGTCCATGGTGTAGTAAGCGGTCGAGCATGGCGCTCACGGCGGCCGCATCGCCCAGCAGTTTGCCCCAGTCTTCCACCGGTCGGTTCGAGGTCAGCACCGTGCTGGCACGTTCGTAGCGGCGCATGATGATCTCCAGCAGTTCCTCGGCAGCGGTGAGGGGCAGCTTGCGCATTCCCAGATCGTCGATGATGAGCAGGGGCACGGTCACCAGGAACTCCATGTGCTCTTTGTGGGTGCCGTCGAGCGTAGCTTCGGCCAACTCGTCGAGCAAGCTGTGGGTCTCGCGGTAGAGTACGCGGTAACCCTGCTGGATAGCGGCTTGGCCGATGGCTTGAGCCAAGTGGCTCTTGCCGGTGCCGGGGGGACCGAGAAACAGTGCGTCTTCGCGGCGCGCGATAAAGCCGGCACTAGCCAGGTCGAAGATCAAGCTACGATTCATCTTCTTGTTGAAGGTGAAGTCGAAGTTGTCGAGGGTTTTCTGGGAGTCCCGGAACTGGGCTTGCTTTTTCCGCCGCTCCAGCAAGCGCTCGCCACGTCGAGCCAGTTCGTCGGAGACCAGACAGGAGAGCAGGTCGATGGGGGCGAGCGGTTCGGCTTGTGCCTGGCGCAGGCGGGTCTCCAGCACAGCGGCCATTCCGCCCAGGCGAAGTTGTTTGAGAGCACGATCGAGTTCAATCAGATTCATTCCTCTACCTCCTTGGTTCTGTAATCAATAAGATCGCGGTACTGCACCAGCTCACGGATCAAGGGATCGACTTGCTGCAAACTGAGTGGGGCCTGCGGGTGGCGCTCCAGATAGCGCCGGACAAAGCGGTATTCCTGCACTCCCATGTCGAGCGCGGCGGCGCAGGCTTCATCAACCGCCGCGGCGCCGTACTTCTTGGCCAGAGAGAGAACGCCCAGAATGCGGCGCACACCGACTTCGCCATCCTGGCGATGGATGGCATCGCAGAGCGTGCCGATATGTACTCCGGCTCGACCCGCTCGCCACAGCAGTTGGGAGGTGCGCAGCGGCGTCCGCTTGGGGTGGTCCTCGGTCTTGATGCGATACCATCCTCGCTTCTGGCGCAGGTGTTCGCGCAGCAGGTGCCCGGTCTTGGGATCGAGCAGGCGAACATACAGCTCATCCCATTGCACGCGCAGCAGGCGCCCAATCCAGCCCGGCGGTGCACCGTAGTAAGCAGCTTCGACCTCGACGCAGCCGTCCAGATGCACGATGCGTTCGCCGTACTGGTAATAGCGAAACGGCTCCAGCGGAAGCGGCAGCAAGGTGGGTTTCTCTTCGGCAAACATGGCGGCCACCTGCCGTTTGGTGGTGCCGTGGATGCGGGTGTCGGCCCAGCGTTGTTCCCAGTGATCGAGGTAGGCTTGGGCTTCTTCTAGACTCTCGAAACGCAAGCCTTTCAGCGGTGTTCTCTGCGCATGACCGACACCCGATTCGACCTTGCCTTTGCGATCGGGATCTTGAATGCGACAAGGCATAGCTACTGCGCCGTAGTGCGCCAGGACATCGCGATAGAGGGGATTGAGAGCGGGATCGTAAATGTCGGGGACGAGCACGCCCTCGCGCAGGTTGTCGAGGACGACGATGCGGGTGGCGCCGCCCAGCCGGCGAAAAGCCCGTTCGTGCAACTCGGCCCAGATGCGCGAACTGGAGCGGAAGGTCAGCAGACGAACCGACTTGCGGCTGCAGCCCAGCGTCATCACGAACAACCGGGTGCGCCGGTACTTGCGGCTTTCGGGATCACGCACCATCGGGCCGGTGCCGTAATCGACTTGCGCCTCCTGCCCGGGCGCGGTAACGATCACGACGCGGGCTTCGGGCGTTTGCGTTCCACGCCGCTTGCGCACGAAGCGCTGCACACTCTGGTAGCTGCTGGCGAAAGCGTACTCGGAGACTAAGTCCTGCCAGATGGCCCGCGCATTGCGGCCGCGGCTGAGCCCCAACTCGATGGCGTCCCGGTACGGCTCGCAGGCGCTGGCGCGCGGACTGGGCTGCGGAGAGGCAGCCTGTCCCCGGCCTGTCTCCGAGGCAAGAGCGCCCACTTCGTCTCGGTGGGATGGGTTGAGGTCGGTGATCACCTCAGAGTCGGTGATCACTTGGTTGGCCGGTTTTGCAGTTGCTTTGGCTTTTCCCTTAGTAGAAAGGTTTTCGGGGTTGGGGTTGGGGTTGGGGTTGGGGTTGACAGGATCGGGAATCACCGCAATGGCCGGTTTTGCCGCACCCGAGTCGGTGATCATTTGGTTGGCCGGTTTTGGTGCGCGCCGCCCCCAACCACTCGGTGGACGAACCGCGACCCCAGCCGCTTTCAGGTATGCGCTGGCGGTTTCACGACGGATTCGGGTCGCTTGCTGGATCCGCCGCAGCGACCATCCCAGTCGTCCCAGAGCTAAGGCTTGTTGTTTCTTCTCTTCGTTCAAGACATTGGCCATGCCCATGGAGGCTACAAACCTCCGCGGGTGTCAATGTCCCGGACGCCGCTCTCGTTGGCCGGTTTTCAGGTGATACTCAGTGGCCGGTTTTGGGTGATCGCTGAGGAATCCCAGAGCAATCGCAGCCATGAAGTACGAACCTGCCGCTTCGAGCTTCTCGGATTCTTGCTGATAAAACGCCACAAGGTCGTTCGCTGCATCTCCGTGTTCTGTACCTGTCAGCTTGCCCATTGCTTCCTTCTGCGATCGGCATCCTATTCGGTGGTCATGGGTAAGGCCATTATTCCCGACTGTCGTTCGCCACCGGCTCAAGTCTCAGCTAATTCAAGATAAGCCGCCTTCATCTTGAATCGCAATTCCGGCCAGCGCTCGCGCATATGCAGAAGCGCGATCCAGGGACTCTGACAGTTTCGTGATTGAGGTGGTGGAAGGCGTCCCTTCCAGCTTCCCTGCATAACCAAACCTAGTGACTCCGAGGCATCAGCACCGCATCGTCCCCGCCCGCGAGCCAGGGGAGAATCCCGTCGAGACGCGAGACCGCGTTTTCGAACCCCGCATGCCAGAGGGCCACTCGATGTGGAGCCGCCACCTCGAAGGTACCCCCGGCCGCGAGCTCGGAAGGCTTCGCCGGCGAGGCCTGGCCGGGTTCGTGGAAGAAATGGCCGTTCGTGGAGAGCGTCCGACAGAGCTCATGCGCCCACAGATCATCGCGGAAGGCCATCGGATCGGCATCGCGGTCGGCAGAGGTGAGGATCATTACCGGCGGCCGATCCTTGGCGACGAGACCAGCCAGCCGGTTATGTAAGGCACGGTTCACATGCACGTCGGCAAAGCCGTAACCGCCGATCAGGATCGCGTCGGCCTCATAGACGTGACGGACCAAGGCGGCATGTAGCGAGTGGAAAGGTTCGACCAGAAGCTGATCGAGCTTAAAGCCGCCAGCGATCAACGTAGTCTTTGGGAAGGACTTACCGTCGGATCGGTCGTCAGTTGAAAGTCCTGGATGGCCATCGAAGAACTTCTCCCCGAGATCGAGCCGCCAGCAGATCTCGTTTCCAAATTCACCAACGAGCGAATGATGCACGCTGCCGTGCAGATGATAGATGAAACCCCAGTCTTGGCGTTGGTGGATCGATGTGGCCTTGAAGCCGCCCGTCGCGCCGAATCCGGTATAGGCGCCGGGCCACGCCGTTTGGGCGACCGTATCGTAGTTGAGGTTGTAGACGCCGACATCGAACGCGCCGCGCAGACCTTCGAGGAGCGCGGCGTACCTGGTGACGGCATCGGTCTTCGGATCGATGGTCTGGCAGAGCGCCCGCATATGTTTGGCGAGCTCGATTGAAAGATGACAGAGCTGATCTCTCACAGTGACGTCCGGGCCGTAGTCCGTTGGAAACGGAAAGATGAGACGCGGCGGCGCTGCGCCATCGCACGCCGTCTCCCGTAGCGTGTTGCCCCAGGGTGCCGGTTTCATCCAGTGAGAGAGCGCGATCATCTCGCCCAGCACCTTCTCGAAATTGAGTGGTGGCCGCAGGTTAGACTTGCCAGCGCGATAGTAGTTTTCGATATCCTTTCTCAGTTCCCCGAAATAGTCCTGAAAACCATGGGACACCGCCCAGTGGTGACTCCATGTCTGCATTAATTTATCGAGCATGCAGACGGGGGGCATGCAACAGGAGATCGAGCTCCCTGCGCCCAGGATAATGAGAAGCTTCTTTGCCATAGCGATGCATAGAGATCAAGATTGGGCAGCAAACTGCCACTCGATCATAAACCCACGGCTTTTTTTTGATACCATCGGGAGTGATGAACACAATTTTGATCGATAAAACCCAAGATGGGTACGTCATCACGTACATCGTTGGGGCAGGCGTCAAGCTCGGTCATGAGCTGGTGGGAGTAAAAGACGAGCCAGAACTTACCGAAATCCTCAGGGGTGAAGCTGTGCCCGAGACTGGTATCGCTAAAGCTCTGGAAGATTTGCGACAGAATCAGCGAAGCACCACCGTCACGTTTCACCACAAGCCATGAGGTTTCAAAGAAGTCTATAACCGCCCTCGGGCGGTTCGGGTCAGTAAAGAAGCAGGTCTGCGCCGCCGTCCTGTGGCGTTACGCATGACGATGTGTGTACTTTTTCGGCCAGGGACAAACCTCCGCCGTGAATGCTCCGTCCTTGAACACAGGTAGCTATGCCACAAACTCGCACATCCGCGGGTGGCGCCGCGATGCAGAGCGGAGCCGACTACCAGAATCGTGTGGCAGCTTGGCTTGCCACGAAGATGCTAGCCGAACGGGACGCATGCCCGATCGCGCCGTCTGGCACGGTCGTTTATCTGCGCTCGGAAACTCGCGAAGCGATTGACGATCTGCTTGTCGCCACAGATCAGGATAACTTTGGGTTCATTCAGGCGAAACGCCGCCTTACCACTTCGAAGCAACCAAAGAGCGAACTTGCTTCAGTATTCTCCCAGTGCATTCGCCAGTTCCTTCATCCGAATGAACCGGAGCTTCGACCATGGTCGCGCATACTCCGCCCGGACCGGGACAAATTTCTCCTCGTAACCTCGTCCGATACTTCAGAGCAACTGCGCAAAGATCTTGCCACTGTGCTGGAACGCATCGCCACTCTAGCACCGCAGCAGGTACTGGAAGACGCCGCCCAAACTAAAAAGGAGAAGTCGGCGCTACGAATAGCGATCGGGCACGTCGAGCGTGAATGGAAGACAGAGACCGGCAACAATCCGACACCGGACCAGACCAAGGCCATCCTCTCTCTGTTGCGGATTGTGACACTCGACGTTGAGGACGGCGACGTCCACGAGCGTGAGTCAATCGGGGATCTTCGCGCCCATGTCCTGGAGGATAGCTCACAGGAACATCTGGCCTGGACGAGTGTCGTTGCGGCCTGCAAGAGAACGGCAATCTTGCGGTCTGGCATCAACCTTTCCCAACTGCGCAACACGTTGCGAGGCGATCACATACGTCTTCAACATGAGCTTGCTTATCGTTCCGATATTTCGAAGCTGCAAAAGCACACGACCGATGCACTAAACCTGCTTAATGAAAATGCCGAAATCAAACTGCCTTCACGCAACATCAAGGTATCTCGTGAGATCGTCTCAGAGCTTGCTCCGATCAAGCCGCTGCCGTCGTTCGTGATCGTAGGTCCGCCAGGCGCCGGCAAATCAGGTGTCCTTCACGACTTGGCTTGCAACTTGAGGGACGCTGGCAATGATGTGGTTTGTCTGGCGGTTGACCGACTCGAACTGTTGAGTGCTGCGCGCCTACGTGATGAGGTTGGGCTCTCCTCCCACCTCATTGACGTCCTCAAACATTGGGATGGAGACAATCAGGGCTATCTAATTATCGACGCCTTCGATGCAGCCCGTGGAGAAACGGCTGCGGGAACGCTGCTCGATCTGATTCAGCAAGCGCAATCTACATCTCGCTGGAGAGTCATTATCGCCGTCAGGAAGTACGATCTGCGCTACAGCGCCCGCCTCCGCAAGCTCTTCCCAAATGCCGGAGTTTTCGCATTCGTGCAAACTCATATAGACAACGAGTTCGCAAGAGTCAGTCACATCAAAGTCGACGCGTTTACTGCCGACGAATTCAATCAATGCTGTTCGCGGTGGGACGCTCTCGACCAACTGAGGACCGTCGCACCCCCCAAGCTTCAAGAGCTTCTTCACACACCATTCAATCTGAGACTGGCCGCAGAACTGCTGGATAGCGGAACAGCCCCGAGCGACTTCGCCGGACTACACGGGCAGACGGGTCTTCTGAAGGCTTACTGGCAAATCAGGGTCGAATATTCTCCGGGCAGCGGGCTACGCGAACGTGTCTTACGTCAATGTGTCGCCTCGATGGTGAGCACACGGCGTCTCCGGACGGAGCGACAAATCCTCGCTGAAAGCGCTCAGGCGCTCGAAGAACTGCTGACATCGAACGTTCTGTCCGAATGGCAAGCTTCTCCTGCCGCTCAACCCACCCGACAGCTTGTCTCGTTTTCTCATAATTTGCTCTTCGACTTCGCGGCGGAACAAGTCTATCTCCCGTACGAATCCGATGCCTTCGTCTCTCTGCTGGTGTCGAATCCTGATCTTGCGATCGTTCTTAGGCCGAGCCTGCACATGCGCTTGCGATTGCTTTGGGATACCGACAGAGGGGGCTTCTGGGCTCTGACGTTTCAGCTTTGCGCCACGAATAATTTGTCGCCTCTAGTCCAATCTGTTCCTCTTGCGGTCGTCGCCGAAGGTGCCTCGTCGCAACAGGATGTCGCGCCGTTGTCGAGTGAGTTGATGAACCTTACAGGCTCCCTCCACAAGAGCGCCTCCATCGCATACCGTCACCTCGTCGGCATCTTGATATCAGAGCGACCCGAGAATCTTCCGAATCTGGGGCGTTCCGCTGGACCTTGGAGCGCTCTCGCCGTCGACGCCACGCTGCACACGCAGTTTGAACAAATCGCCAGTTCGCTAAGTTGGATTGAGACATCGTTTGGCTCTTGGGACGCTCGCACACCACAGCAGGCTCACGACATCGGCTTGGTCGCACGGCGAATCTTGGCCTTTGCATGGGCCGAGCAAAATCGGAACAGCGCTCTGGTGACCGCGGGTATTCGAGCTGTCTGCAAGACGATTGAATCGGACGTCGCTGCTTCGGTGGCGCTTTTGCGTAAGGCGTTTCAATTGGATCACCTGCAAAAGTATGGACACGAGGAATTGCACTGGATTGTGCGGCCAGCGTCGTCGATTCTGGAATTCGACGCGAGCTTCGTTGCGGATTTATATAAGGTCGCCTTTAGTTGGCGGGAAGAAGCGGAGGACGAGACAGCTTTAGGCAGCCCGAGTAGGCTCA
>Ga0181530_10000480_pt1 | contig 50991 bp, 43 predicted proteins | sample PEATcosm2014_Bin_42_FD_119769 | JGI IMG/M metagenome (GOLD analysis project Ga0181530, IMG submission 119769) | Peatland microbial communities from MTU Mesocosm Facility, Houghton, MI, USA - PEATcosm2014_Bin10_60_metaG | ecosystem: Environmental > Terrestrial > Soil > Wetlands > Peat | place...
ATGGTCCCCGGTTTGCCCGGCTTGTTGCCCTGGTGCTGGCGGTGTTGTTCCTCTGCTCTGGGGTGATGGTCGGCTCCCAGCAGGAGCTGATTCAGGAAATTCGTATTTACGGCAACCGCCGCATCCCGGCTGACACCATCCGCTCCAAAATTTTCACCCATGCGGGTGACGTTTACGACCAGGCTGCTCTGGAGCGTGACTTCAACTCGCTGTGGAATGCCGGCTACTTCGAGGACATCCGCTTCGAGCGCGAGCAGGGGCCCAAGGGCTGGATCATCAACATCTACGTCAAGGAGAGACCGACCATCCGGGAGATCAACTACCTGGGCCTGAGCTCGGTCAGCACCAGCGATGTGCTCGACCGCTTCAAGGAGCGCAAGGTTGGGCTGACGGTCGAGAACCAGTACGACCCCACCAAAATCAAGAAGGCCGAGGTCACGCTCAAGGATCTGCTGGCGGAGCACGGCCGCCAGTTCGCCACTGTCCGCACCGAGGTGCGGCCGATCCCGCCGGCGGCGGTGGGCGTCACCTTCGTTATCAAGGAGGGCCCCAAGGTCAAGGTAGGTAAGATCAAGTTCGAGGGGAACAAGACGGTCAGCAGCCGCTACCTGCGCTCCGCGATGAAGAATCTGAAGCCCATCGGGATCCCGCGCTCGATCATTCTGGAAAACCTGTTGTCGCGCACCTACGACGCCACCAAGCTAAGTGAAGACGCTGAACGCGTCCGCGACGCGCTCCAGCAAAAAGGCTACTTCAAAGCCCTGGTGCAGGACCCCAAGACCAACATCCACGACAATCACGGCATCCATCTGCCGTTGATCAAGAAGGGTGGCGGCAAATCGGTGGACATCACTCTGCCCATTGAGGAGGGCGAACGCTATCGGCTGAAAGAGGTGAAGTTCACTGGTAACAAGGCCATCACTGACATACGGGTCCTGCGCGCCCAGATTCCCATGAAGGATGGCGACATCTTCAATACCGAGCTGATGCGCAAAGGCATCAAGAACCTGCGTGACGCCTATGGCGCGGCTGGCTACATCAACTTCACGCCGGTGCCGGACACCGAGATCGACGAGGAGCACAAGACGGTGACGGTGAAGTTCGATCTTGACGAGGGCAAGCAGTTCTCCGTCCGGCGCATCGAGTTCACGGGCAACACCACCACGCGCGACAAGGTCATCCGCCGCGAACTGGCGCTGCAGGAAGGCCAGGTATATAACGCCAAGTATTGGGAATTCAGCCTGCTGCGTCTGAACCAGCTCGGCTACTTCGAGCCGCTCAAGCCCGATCAGGACTCGGACACCAAGCAGAACCCCCAGGAAGGCACCGTCGATATCACCCTTAAGGTCAGGGAAAAGGGGAAGAACTCGATCGGACTCACCGGCGGCGTCAGCGGCCTGGCCGGGTCGTTCGTCGGCATCAACTACCAGACCAACAACTTCCTGGGCCTGGGCGAGACGCTGACGGTCTCGGCCAACATCGGCAACCTGGAGCGCAACCTGATGTTCGGCTTCACCGAGCCCTACGTGCTGGATCGGCCGCTGCAGCTCGGCTTCACCGTCTATACGCGCAAGTTCAACTACAACCAGGCGCGGCAGGCCAACATCCTGGCCGGACAGGCCCTCAACTTGCCGCAGAACGTGCTGAACACGCTGCAGAACTTTACCCAGTCGAGCACCGGGTTCACCGCCTCGGCCAGCTATCCGTTGCGGCATTCGCTGAAGCGCATCGGCATCACCTACGGCTACGACACCTCGTCGCTGACCACCTTCAGCCAGGCGTCGCAGGAGTACTTCGAGACGCTGTCGTTCCGCGGCCTCTCCGGACCGAATGCGCTGGAAGGCATCATCACCAGCAAGGTGGTCCCCAGCTTCACCTACAGCACCATCAACAACCCGCTGCGGCCGACAAGCGGCCAGAGCTATTATTTCGGCGGGGAACTCGCCGGCCTCGGGGGCAATGTCAAAACGGTGCGGCCGATCGCGGAATACAAGCGGTTTATCTCCATGAAGGGCCTGCACCCCAGCCGGGAAGGCCATCAGGTACTAGGCTTCCGGGTGCAGGGCTCGTTCCTCACCGGCTACGGCGGGCTGGTGGCGCCTCCCTTCGAGCGCTTTTACCTGGGTGGCGACCAGGATCTGCGCGGCTTCGATATCCGCTCGGTCTCACCCGTGGCTTTCGTGGTGACGACCGCCAGCGTCATCCTTACCAATCCCGACGGCTCGCAGGTCCCGCTGAATCCGGCCCTTCCCCGCCAGGGCGTGTGGACGGTTCCTATCCCCGTGCGGAGCATTGTCTTCCCCGGCGGCGACAGCAGCTTCGTTTCCAACCTGGAATATCGCATCCCGTTGGTGGGGCCGGTGAACCTCGCCCCCTTCGTGGATACCGGCATGAACTTTGCCGCACGCAGCTCGCAGCTCCGCATCTCCGACACCGCCCTCCAAACACTGAACAGCAGCGCCTTCGGCTGCCCGACCCTCATGCCTGTGCCAGTCGCCCCCTATTTGGTCTGCGTCAATAACATCCAGCCCGGGCAGTTCACCCCCCCCTTCAGCCAGGAACTGCAGATGGTTCCTCATACCAACTATGTGCCGCGCATGTCCACTGGACTGGAGGTCCAGATAATGATGCCGGTCATCAACGCCCCGTTCCGCGTGTACTGGGCATATAACCCGCTGATCCTCGACGCCAATGCCCCGACGCCGAGCCTGGTCACCCGCAGCATGTTCCCGCCCGGCGCCGCCGGCGACTTCACCTACCAGCAGACTCTGAAGAATTTCTTCCCCAGTTACCTGCTGAAGGAACCGCGCAAGACCTTCCGGTTCACGGTCAGCACGACGTTCTAAGGTTGGTGAAGACTAAGAGTGGTTTCGCAAAACAAGATCCCTCGCTTCGCTCGGGATTTCTCCTCGGCTCCGCTCGGGGCAGGCTTAGCGGGCTGCCGCTTCGCTCACGCCGCTAAACGCCTCAAGTTTGACGCTAGCCGCAACTGCACCCTATAATGTGAGCATCCGCTCCCGCGAAAAAATGAGCCTTCCTGGCGAGCGTGGTTCCACCGGCCGGGGCTGGAAGGTCCGCACTTCCGGGGAATCTCGCGGGTATTCTCCCAAGGAGTCCTAAGCATCCGATGAAACGCAAGTTTGCTCCCGTAGTTGTGCTGTTCGCGGTAGTCCTGTCTCTGGCCGCTCTGGCGCAGACCGGTACGGCGGCTGCCGCTCCCGCGGCTGCGGCTCCGGCCAGCGCGCCTGCCGCCACCCCCGCTGCCGCCCCCGCCCCCAGCGCTGCCGTTGCGGGCTTCAACAAGGTCGGCATCATCAACATCCAGGGCGCCATCCTGGCCTCCAACGAGGGCCGCCGCGACCTGGAAGCGCTCGACAAGAAGTTCGACCCCAAGCGCACCGAGCTGCAAAACCTCAACAAGGAAATCGAGGATCTGAAGAAGCAGCTCAGCACCCAGGGCGACAAGATGAACGAGGACGCGCGCGGCACTCTCGTCCGCAGCTTGGAAACCAAGCAAAAGGCGATGCAGCGCGCCTCCGAGGACGCCCAGAACGAGTACCAGCAACAGCAAGCCGAGATCGCACAACGCATCCTGCAGAAAATGGCGCCGTTAATCGACAAGTTCGCCAAGGATAATCAGTACGCCGTGCTGATGGACGTTTCTCAGCAGTGGCCGCAGGGACCGGTGCTATGGTACGGGGCCAGCGCTGACGTGACCAGGCAGGTGGTGGACCTCTACAACGTGCAGTCGGGCGTAGCGGCTCCGGCCTCAACTTCCGGTTCCAGCAGCAAGCCGAGCAGTGGCACCACCACGCCAAAGCCACCGGTCGCCACCACGCACAAGCCGGCAACGACTGCGCCCCCCGCTACTCCGGCGAAGCCACAGTAGTTGAGCGCCGGTCGAAGAAGTCAGGCCGTCCGTATGGGCGGCCTTCCTTGTTTCAGGCGGCGGGGGCGTTTTCCTGAACCATTGTGGAAAAACTTGTGGAATTTAAGCACCGGGCTGCTGGATCATCCGTTATAGCGCGAGTTTCAGCACTTTGCATAACTTCCGCGGCACGGATAAGCACCCGCAGGTCAAGGATTTACAACGCACAACCGGTTGTGCACTCGGCACCGGGCGACGGCCTGGTTCGTAACCTCTCCAGAAGTTACTTTTGCACATCCGCGTACTCCAAGTTGGGGGAAATTCACTCCAGAATCAGTGCTTTTGACAACATACTTGCGAGTATCACCTTACGGTTCGCCGACTTTCAAAACTGCCAGGAAGGCTTCCTGCGGAATGTCGACGCGCCCGATGCGCTTCATCCGCCGCTTGCCCTCTTTCTGTTTCTCCAGCAGCTTGCGCTTGCGGGTGATGTCGCCGCCGTAGCACTTGGCGAGCACGTTCTTGCGCATCGCCGGCACCGTCTCGCGCGCGATCACTTTGCCGCCGATCGCTGCTTGGATGGCCACCTCGAACATCTGCCGCGGGATCAGTTCCTTCATTTTGGCGGCCAACGCCCGCCCGCGCTCGTAAGACGCTTCGCGGTGCACGATGAGTGAGAGGGCATCCACCGGTTCGCCCGCCACCAGGATATCGAGCTTCACCATGGGTGATTCCCACCAGCCCGCCAGGTGGTAATCGAGCGAGGCGTATCCGCGCGACACCGACTTCAGCCGGTCGTAGAAATCGAGCACGATCTCGTTTAGCGGCAGTTCATAGGTCAGCATCACCCGTGTCGAACTCACGTATTCGAACGCCTTCTGCTTGCCGCGCTTCTCTTCCACCAGCTTCAAGATCCCGCCCACGTATTCTTCGTTGGTCAGGATGGTGGCGACGATCACCGGCTCGTTGATCTTCGCGATCTCGGGCGGAGGCAGCCATTTCGATGGGTTATCGATCTCCACCACCTGGCCGTCGGTGCGGGTGATGCGGTAGCGGACGCTGGGCGCGGTGGTGATCAGGGCGAGGTTGAACTCGCGCTCCAGCCGCTCCTGGATGATCTCCATGTGCAGCAGGCCAAGGAATCCGCAGCGGAAACCGAAGCCCAGCGCCACCGAACTCTCCGGCTCGAAGAAGAATGACGAATCGTTCAGGCGCAGCTTCTCCAGGGCTTCGCGCAACTGCGTGTGCTCGTGCGCCTCCACGGTATAAAGGCCGGCGAACACCATGGGCTTCACTTCTTCGAAGCCGGGCAGGGGCTCGATGGCAGGGCGGTCGTCGTCGGTGATGGTGTCACCGATCTTGGTATCGGCAACGTTCTTGATGTTGGCGCTCAGGAACCCGACCTCGCCCGCGCTCAGGCTGTCCACGGCTACCGGCTTGGGCGTGAGCACGCCCAGAGTCTCGACCTCGAAAACTTTGCCATTCCACCACAGGCGGATTTTCTGCCCGCGCCGTATCGTCCCCTGAAACACGCGCGCTAACACGATCACCCCGCGATAGGGATCGAACCAGGAATCGAAGAGCAGCGCCTGCAGGTGGGCTTCCGGGTATCCCTTCGGCGGCGGGACCTTGGCGACAATCCGCTCCAGCACCTCGGGAACCCCCTGGCCGGTCTTGGCGCTGATCTGCAGTGCGTCGGAGGCATCGAGGCCGATGGCGCTCTCGATCATCTCCTTGGTGCGTTCCACGTCGGCGCTGGCCAGGTCGACCTTGTTGATGACGGGGATGGTCTCGAGGCCGTGGTTGATCGCCAGATAGGCGTTGGCCAGCGTTTGTGCCTCGACGCCTTGCGAGGCGTCCACCAGCAGAATCGCGCCCTCGCACGAGGCCAGCGAGCGCGAGACCTCGTAGGAAAAATCCACGTGCCCGGGAGTGTCGATGAGGTTGAGCTGGTATTCCTGGCCGTCGCGCGCGATGTACTTCATGCGCACGGCGTGCGCCTTGATGGTGATGCCGCGCTCGCGCTCCAGGTCCATGGCGTCGAGCACCTGTTCCTGCATCTCGCGCGCCGAGAGCGATCCCGTGAGCTCGAGCAGGCGATCGGCCAGCGTGCTTTTGCCGTGGTCAATGTGAGCGATGATGGCGAAATTGCGGATGTGCGCGCGGTCCATCTGGCGGGGCTGACCCTGCTTCGATTCTAGCATTCGCGTGGCGCGTGCGCCCTGGTAGCGCCCGCGTCCCGCCGGCTTTAGCTGAGTGCTGACTGCTGACTGCTGCACGTGCTAATCTGCCCAACTCACACCGGGGGTGATCCGTTGCGCAGACTCCTCGCTGCTGTTGTACTGCTTCTGCCCACTTTCGTAGTTGCCCAGATCTCGCCCGAGGTCAAAACCTTCGTCACCGTGGACGCTTCCACGGTCGCGCTCACTCATGTCAAAGTCATCGACGGCACCGGCACTGCCGCACGCGATGACCAGACCATTGTCATCACCAATGGCCGCATTCAGTCGGTCGGCGACGCCGCAAAGGCGGCCATCCCCGCCGACGCCAAGGTCCTCGACCTGCACGGCTACACCGTCATCCCTGGGCTGGTCGGCATGCACGACCACCTGGTTTATCCCGCAGGTGCCGGGTTTTATGCGGAGATGGGCTACAGCTTCCCGCGGCTTTATCTCGCATCCGGCGTGACCACCATTCGCACCACTGGGGCGCTGGAACCCTACACCGACATCGAAATCAAGAAGCAGATCGACACTGGCAAAGCGCCCGGGCCGAAGATTGGCATCACCGGCCCGTATCTCGAGGGTGAGGGCTCGTTCGCGGTGCAGATGCACGCTCTCACCGGCCCCGAGGACGCGCGCAAGACGGTGGCATTCTGGGCCGAGCAGGGCGCAACCTCGTACAAAGCGTACATGTTCATCACCCGCGCCGAACTGGGTGCTGCCATTGACGAAGCCCACAGGCGCGGCATCAAGGTCACCGGTCACTTGTGCTCGGTCAGCTTCCGCGAGGCGGCAGCGCTGGGCATCGACGACCTGGAGCACGGCCTGCTGGTCGATACCGACTTCGTTCCCGACAAGAAGCCCGACGCCTGTCCCCCGACCGGTCCCATGCTCCTGCAACTGGCGCAGATTGACATCAACGGCCCCGAGGTGCAACAGACCATCCGCGAGCTGGTAGCCCATCACGTGGCCGTGACTTCGACGCTACCGGTTTTCGAGATGTTTGTGCCGGACCGGCCGTCGCTGCAGCAGCGCATGCTGGACGCACTCTCACCCGACGCGCGCGCCGCCTTTCTCGCCAACAAGGTGCGCGTGGGCGATTCCGCGTTCCTGCGTCAGCGCTATGGCACCGAGACTTCTCCCTGGCCCGCGCTGCTGAAGAAAGAGATGCAGTTCGAGCGGGCGTTCGTCGAAGCCGGCGGGCTGCTGCTCGCAGGTGAAGATCCCACCGGGATCGGCGGGGTGATCGCGGGCTACGGCGATCAGCGCGAAGTCGAACTGCTGGTCGAGGCGGGCTTCACGCCGGCCGAGGCCATACGCATCGCCAGCTTCAACGGCGCGCAGTTCATGGGGGAAGCGGATCGCATCGGCAGCATCGCTCCCGGCAAGCAGGCCGACTTGGTGGTGATCCATGGCGATCCCTCGGCCAACATCGCCGACATCGAGAAGGTAGAAACCGTGTTCAAGGACGGGATCGGTTACGACTCGGCCAAGCTGATCAATTCAGTCCGCGGCCTGGTCGGGTTGCGATGAAGATGAACGTGGCGGGGAATCGGTAGAATAAAGCGGAGTGGGGAACAGATGTCAAAGCGGCCAAAGGTAAAACCTGAAACGCGAAACGTGAAGCTGGTTTTGGCGTCGTCATCGCCGCGGCGGGCGGAGCTGTTGCGCAATGCCGGCATCGCGTTCACGCTTTGCCCGGTGGAGGTGGCCGAAGCGCGGCAGCCGCAGGAGTGGCCGGAGGATTTCGTCCGTCGCGTTGCCGGTGAAAAAGCCAAGGCAGCTTTGGCTCGCCATGCAGACAAGTTCGTGCTGGGGGCCGACACGGTGGTGATCGTGGACGGCCAGGTGCTCGGCAAGCCCCGCGACGCACAAGACGCCAGCCGCATGCTGCACCTGCTCTCCGCCGGCTCCCACCTGGTGACTACGGGGGTCTGCCTGCTCGGCCCCAAAGTAGAGGACACGCGCGCCGAAACCACCACTGTCAGCTTCAGCCCGCTCAGCGACGCTGAGATCGCCGAGTACGTGGCCACGGGCGAACCCATGGATAAAGCGGGCGCGTATGCGATCCAAGGCATCGCCTCGCGCTGGGTCACCCACCTGGACGGCTGCTATTTCAATGTGATGGGATTACCGGTGCCGCTGGTATACCGGATGCTGCAGAAGCACGGCGTGTTGTAACCGGGACGGGTAGCAGGGCGGGAAGCTGGGTGGTTCGAGCGCGCCGCTAGGGCTTCTTTTGCTGATCGTTTTCCCCGTCCTTCACCGACGACTTGAAATTGCGGATTCCTTCGCCGAGCCCTTTACCCAGATCCGCCAGCTTGCCCGGACCGAAGATAAGCAGGGCTATGGCCAGGATCACCAGAAGTTCCGGCACGCCCAGTTTGCCAAGCATTTTGGCCTCCAGTTGAGGCCGGGTAGGAACGACCTCTACAGCAATTGTAGGGCAGCGTGTGGGTACAGTCAAAAGCGGTCTCTGGGCAATGCGCCCCCAAAGAAAAAGCCCCCCGCGCGCAGGGGGCTTGGTCAAATGGCATCTCGCTGCGAGATTTGTTACTTCAACATGATCTCCTGGAACAGTTCTGAGCTGGTGACTTCGCGGATCTCCTCCCGCTTCTCCCCCAACTGGTGGGCCTGCTGTTTTCCACCAAGGATCTTGTCACGCACCATTTCCCCTTTGGCCGCCAAGTTGTCCATCGCAGCATGGTTTTTGTAGAGGACCGCCAGGGCGATGTCCCAATCCTTGGGGTCGTTTCGCGTCTCTTTGAGGAACAGCTTGTAATCCAGGATGATCCCCTGCCGCTTTTGTTCGTCGAGCAACGGTTTCGAACTCTGGCGCAGGCTGGTGAGGTAAGCATCCATCTGGTTTGGTTTGACGCGGACGGTAGACACACGCCATACCGGGCCCTCGGTATAGTGTTCCTGGGCCACCAACTGCAGTCCGAACAGCAACACAAACGGCAATAGCCAAGTGGCTTTTTTCATGCTCTCTCCTTAGTTAGGTGTCTGGTGCGGAGGAATGATACGCATCGCCGGCAGCTCGTAACAAGAAAATCCGGAGCGCAACCTTGGCGTGTGTCAGATGGTCTCGGATTCCTGCCGACCCTCGCGGCCCCTCGCTCTCAAGCCATTGACATGTTTTGCACATGTAACTATCATAATCACATGTCCAAGATGATCCAGGTCCGAAACGTACCTGATGCCTTGCATCGCACCTTGAAAGCGCGCGCGGCGCTGGCTGGAATGTCGTTATCCGATTACCTGCTGGCTGAAATTCGAGAAATCGCGGAGCGTCCGACCTTGGAGGAGATGCGGGAGCGACTGCGGCGTTATGAGCCTGTGGTCTTAGCTATTCCGGCGGCGCGCGCGGTCCGCGAGGAGCGCGACAGCAGGTGATGGTCGTGGATGCTTCCGCGGCGATTGAGTGGCTGCTCCAGACACAAAAGGGTTCCGTGATCGAGGCGCAGATGTTCTCAAAGGGACAGACCCTTCATGCACCGCACCTGCTGGACATCGAAGTTACCCAGGTCCTGCGACGCTATGCGCGTGAGCGCGCAGTGACCGAGGCGCGGGCACAGGAGGGACTGCAGAACCTCCTGGACCTTCGCATCCTGCGTCATCGTCACACCTTTCTTCTTAATCGCGTCTGGGAGTTGCGCCACCATCTCACGGCCTACGACGCCGTCTATATCGCTTTGGCCGAGGCGTTGGATGCGCCCTTGCTCACCTGCGACGCGAAGATTGCCGCGGCCCCGGGACACCACGCGATTGTCGAGGTAGTCTGAGGAAATCAGGGGATGGTCTCGATCAGCCGGGCCAGCAGGGCGGCCCGGCGGGGCATCTCGGCAATCACCACCGACTCGTGGCGGGCATGAGCACCCTCGCCGACGGCTCCCAGGCCGTCCAGCGTCGGGATCCCCAACGCGGCCGTGAAATTGCCGTCGGACCCGCCGCCCACCGAGGCTTCCTCGAGTTCCCAGCCCAACTCTCTCGCCAGGCGACGGGCGAGCGTGAACAAAGCCACGCCCTTCTTGCTTCGTTCCATGGGCGGGCGGCCGATCCCACCTGTGATCTCGACCTTGCAGCGCTTATCGAATGGCTTGAGGGAGCGGAACTTTTTATCGAGATATGCGATGTCCTTCGACTGGCTCACGCGGGCGTCCACCTCCGCCGTAGCCTCGCCGGCCACGACATTGGTGCGCGTGCCGCCGCGAATAACGCCCGGATTGACGGTAGTGCCACGCTTGCGATCGGTGAATTTCTCGATGACGAGGAGCTGGCGCGCCAGTTCCAGCACCGCGCTCGCGCCTTGCGCGGAGTCGAGCCCGGAGTGCGCCTCACGTCCCTCGACCTTGACGTGAAACGCACCGACGCCCTTGCGCGAGGTTTTCAAGGCGCCCCTCTGCCCCTGCGAAGGCTCGAGGACAAGGACCGACGTGGATTTCTTTGCCAGCGCCTCAGTGATTGGGCGCGAGGAGTGGCTGCCGATCTCCTCGTCGGTGACCAGCAGCACGGTGATGGCCCGCGGCAGGCGCCCATCGAGTTCCTGCAAGGCCTTGATGGCATAGATCGCCAGCACGATGCCGGCCTTCATGTCGAAGCTGCCGGGGCCGTAGGCGCGTCCCTTGGTCACGCGGAACGGCATCGCAGCCAGCGTGCCGAGATCCCATACCGTATCGATATGCCCAAGAATGAGGATGGGCTTGCCAGGTCCGGCAAAGTCCACTTGCAGGTGGTCGCCGGCGTGTTCTTGGGGATGAAATCGTGTTCGACCGCCGATTTTCCCGAATTCTGCCGCCAGATGCCGGCCGAGGATATCGAGCGCCGCCTTGTCTTGACTCGGAGATTCCCGTTCGACAAGCTGGCGAAGATACGCGACCATCCCGGACTCTTGCGCCATCAGTCGGCTGAGCAGAGATTTCAATTGTGTTCCCCTCCAATGATCCAATGGCTCAACGGCTCAATGAATCAATGACCCAATGGCTCAATCGCTCTATAATGGCCGCTCCCGATGGCACAGACCGTACAACCACCAGTGGAAGCGCCGGCCGCCGACAGCGGGACGACGCTGGACATCAATCAGATTCAGGCCATCCTGCCGCACCGCTACCCTTTCCTGCTGATCGACCGCGTAATCGAGATCACGCGCAAACACCGCATTGTCGCCATCAAGAACGTCAGCGTCAATGAGCCGTTTTTCGCCGGGCATTTTCCCGGGTATCCCATCGTGCCCGGAGTGCTGATCGTGGAGGCCATCGCCCAGGCCGGAGGCGCGCTGTTGCTCACCGAGGTGGCGGGGCGCGACGATAAGCTGATGTTCTTCACCGGCATCGAACGCGCCAAGTTCCGCAAGCCGGTGGTGCCGGGAGACCAGTTGCGCATCGAAGTCGAAGTGCTGGCCTGGCGCTCCACCGCGGTGCGCATGGGCGGCAAGGCCTACGTCGGGGACAAACTCGCCTGCGAGGCCATCGTGACCTGCGTGCTGGTGGACCGGCCGGCGCCGGGAGACGCCGCCACCCGCAGCAAGGCCGGCACACCCGGACCGGCGTGACATGGCGCCGGTAAAACAGGCCGCGGCCGCTCCCAGCGCCATAATCCATCCCACCGCGATTGTCGACCCTGCGGCCAGAATCCCTGCGTCCTGCCGCATCGGCCCCTACTGCACGGTCGCGGCCGGGGTCGAGATGGGTGAGGACTGCGAGCTGGTCTCGCATGTGGTGATGGGTGGGCCGACGCGCCTCGGCGACCACAACCGCATCTTCCCCTTTGCCGCAGTTGGGATCGAGCCGCAGGACCTGAAATACCAGGGCGAGCCCACGCGGCTCGAGATCGGCGACCACAACGTGATCCGCGAGTACGTCACCATCAGCCGCGGGACGCCGGGCGGCGGTGGCCTCACCCGCGTCGGAAGCCACACGCTGATCATGGCCTACACCCACATCGCGCACGACTGCGTGATCGGCGACCACGCCATTCTGGCCAACGCTGCGACCCTGGGCGGCCACGTAACCGTGGAAGACTGGGCCGTGGTCGGAGCGCTCTGCCCGGTCCACCAGTTCGTGCGCGTCGGCGCGCATTCCTACGTCGGGGGCGGCACCACCATTACGCAGGATGTTCTGCCCTTCTCGCTCACTTCCGCCGAACGCGACACCCACGCCTTCGGGCTGAACAAAGTCGGCCTCGAACGCCGCGGATTCAGCCGCGAGCGTATCCGCAGGATCCATCATGCCTATAAGGTCCTGCTCGCCTCCAAGCTCAACACCTCGCAGGCACTCGCCCGGCTCAAGGCCGAGCCCAACCGCGGCGAGGACGTGGAGATGCTGATCCGGTTCGTGGAGACGGCGGAGCGGGGGGTAATAAAGTAGCCAGTCGCCGGTCGCCAGTGCCACAACCTGATCCAGAGGACACGCTTGGGGCAATCGTATCGAGACTTGATCGCGTGGCAGAAGGGCATCGAGCTTGTGGCTGCGATCTACCATGTCACCCAAACCTTTCCCAAGGAGGAGCTCTATGGGCTGACCTCGCAACTACGACGGGCCGCTGTCTCGATACCGAGCAATATCGCGGAGGGACAGGGATGGAAGTCCAAGGCTGAGTTCCGGCACTTCCTTCATGACGCAGCAGGCTCACTGATGGAGGCTGAAACGCAACTGACCATCTCGGCAGTACTCGGCTACCTTAGCCGGGAGAAGGAAGCAGACCTCTTGAACCGGACCAACGAGCTGGGAAGGATCATCAACGGGCTCATTCTTTCCTTAGCCGACTGACAAATATAACCGGCCACTGCGACTGGTAACTGGTGACTGGCGACCCTAGATGGGGTCGGCCACGATGACAATGCCGGCATCGTCGGCAGCGTGGGGGATGGCGTCTCCGTCGAGCAGCAGGCACTTGCCGGCATCGAGCGCGAGACAGGTCGCACCCGCGCGGCGCATGGTTTCGATGGTATTCGTCCCAATCACCGGCACATCGAAGCGCATGTCCTGATCAGGCTTGGCAACTTTGACGACGGTAAGGTTACGAGCCAGCGTGGACGCACCGGCCAGGCTCGCCATGATTTCGCCGGCGCGCTGAATGGTGGCGTCGGTGCCTTCCATGGCCTCCACCGCGACGCATGCCGCCTCGGCTACCACCACCGTTTGCCCGATGTCGTATTGCGCCAAGTGTCGCGCCACCTGCCGCCCGTACGCGATATCGCGCTGCTCCTCGGGTGTGGGTACGCGGCGGGTGAGCACGCTGGGACGAGCTAGCAGCGGCTCCAGGTAGGCGGTCGAATCGATCAGCGTTATACCTTCTTCAGCCAGCACCTGCGCCACGGCGCCGATGAGCGCGTCGGTGCTGCGCACCCGCAAGGAGAACAGCAGCTTGGCCATGCGCCAATCCGGGCGGATGCTGGAGAAGATCTGCTTGTGCTTCACCTGCCCAGCCATCATGGCGCGCGTCACGCCCTCGCGCTTGAAGGTATCGATCAGCTTGCCCAATTCGCCGAGGGACATCCAGTACACGGCGGCAGCGCCGTGCTGCTCGACTTCGGGAAAAGCTTCTTCCCTAATCGCGGCGACCACTACCTGTTCACCGCACGCGCGCGCCGCGTCCAGCACCAGCAAGGGAAATTTCCCGTTCCCGGCAATGAGACCGAGCTTCTCGGAGGACATGCGGCGACAGTTTAGCCTGAATTAAGCTGCCGTCCGTGCAAAAGACAAAACGGGGCGGAATCTCCGCCCCGTGAGCATGCGTTAAAGGCTTACGCGACCGCCCGCTTCAGGGCCGACTCGCTTTCTTCAAACCGCTTGTTGATTTCCTTCCAGTTCACCACGCTCCACCACGCCTTCAGGTAGTCGGCGCGGCGGTTCTGGTATTTCAGGTAGTAGGCGTGCTCCCACACGTCATTGCCCATCACCGGGTAGAGGCCCTGCAGGAGGGGGCTGTCCTGGTTGGGAGTGGTGATGATCTGCAGCTTGCGGTCGGCGCCGCGCGCCAGCCACACCCAGCCGCTGCCGAACTGCTTGGTGCCGGCGGTGTTGAACTGCTCCACGAACTGCTCGAAGCCGCCGAAGGCCTTGGCGATGGCCTCGGAAACCGGGCCGGTGGCCGGACCGCCGCCCTTGGGCTGCATGATGTTCCAGAACATGGAGTGATTGGCGTGCCCGCCGGCGTTGTTGCGCAGCACGGTACGAACGTCCTCCGGCACCTGGTTGATGTTGCGCAGCAAATCTTCCACGGTGGGAAACTTCTTCTCCAGATCCGGATGCTTCTCCAGCGCGCCGTTGGCGTTGGCCACGTAGGCGGCGTGGTGCTTGTCATGGTGCAACTGCATGGTCTGGGTGTCGATGGCCGGTTCCAGAGCCGAGTAATCGTACGGTAAGGGGGGCAGTTGGTAAGCCATGCTTTTCTCTCCTTCGAATTGCGTCCCGAATGATACGCCTTATTAAGACTCCGTGGGCGCTCCGGAGGTTGCAGAAATGTGCTGTTAGAATCACCTGTCCTTGCCTGCTGACCAGAAAATCCGGGTCGCCGTGATCGGAGCCGGCGCGTTCGGGCGCAACCACGCCCGCGTCTATCGCCAACTCCAGCAGGAAGGCACGGAACTGGCGGCCATCGTCGACACCGACGCGGCCCGCGCTGCCGCGGTGAGTCGCGAGTTCGGCAATCCCCCCTGCCTGTCGCTGGACGAACTGCGCGGACGTGTGGATGCGGCATCGGTGGCAGTGCCCACAGTCGAGCACTTGAAGGTGGCGCAAGCGCTGATGGAGGCCGGCATCGACGTGCTCATCGAGAAACCGCTGGCGCCGTCGCTGTCCGAAGCTGATGAGATTATCCGCGTCGCCCAGCAAACCGGGCGCGTGGTCCAGGTTGGACACCTCGAGCGCTTCAATCCGGCGGTGCGCGCGACCGTCCCGCTGCTGACGAAGCCGATGTTTTTCGAGGTCCACCGGCTGAGCGTGTTCACGCCACGCTCGCTCGATATCGACGTGATCCTCGACCTGATGATCCACGATCTCGACGTTGTGCTCTCGTTCGTGGATTCGCCGGTGAAGGAGATTCGCGCCGTCGGCCTGCCCATCCTCACGCCCCGGGTGGACATCGCCAACGTGCGCATGGAGTTTGAATCCGGTTGCGTGGCCAACTTCACCGCCAGCCGGGTTTCCACCGAGCGGGTGCGCAAGCTGCGCTTCTTCCAGCCCCAGCAGTACATCTCCATCGACTACTCAAGGCAGGACGTGATGGTGTTCACCGTGGACCCGTCGGCTGCGTCTGCGAAGGCCTCGCCCAATCCAGGGATTGGGATGCAGAAGCCCGCGGTTGTTTCGGAAGAGCCGTTGCACGCGGAGCTGCGTTCGTTCCTCGATGCAGTCCGCCATCGCACGCGGCCGCAGGTACCGCTCGAAGATGGCCGGCGCGCGCTGGCCGTGGCTCTGGATGTGCTGGCGGGGATTCGAGAGCACAGCCGAAGGGTGGGGCTGGAAAAAAAGCTGTCATCCTGAGCGAAGCGCGACCGGCTCTTTGCGACGGGAGCGGGCGCGCTCGCTCAGGATGACAGCAGCGAAGTGAATTAGCTCCGCAATCGAGCTTCGCTCGCACCTTTGTCACCTACTGAACTTGGTCTTCTTCTTCTCCGCGTGGCGCTCGAGCGCTAACTGGATCAGCCGGTCGATCAGCTTGGGATACGGCAACCCCGACGCCGCCCACAGCTTGGGATACATACTGATGGCGGTGAAGCCCGGAATCGTGTTCACCTCGTTGACGTAGATCTTCTCGGTCTTGGGATCCATCAGGAAATCCACGCGCGCCATGCCCGCGCAATCGACGGCGAGAAATGCCTGCACCGCCATCTCCTGCACCTGCTGCATCTGCTTCTTGTTGAGCTTGGCGGGGATGATGAGTTCCGAGCCTTCGGTCAGGTACTTGGCCTCGTAATCGTAAAAGTCTTTGCAGGGGACGACCTCGCCGGCAATTGAAGCCTCGGGCCGGTCATTGCCAAGAACCGAGCATTCGATCTCGCGCGCCTTGCGGTCTTTCCCGCCGACGCCTTCCTCGACGACAAGTTTGCGGTCGAAGGCGGCGGCCTCGTCCATGGCCTTCTCCAGTTCCTTGCGGTCGCGCGCCTTGCTAACCCCTACCGACGAACCCAGATTGGCCGGCTTCACGAACAGCGGATACTTGAGCTTCGTCTCGATCTCTTTGCGCACGCGCTTGGGGTCCTTCTGCCAGTCGGCACGCAGGAAGGTGAGGTGCCGGACGAGCGCGAGACCGGCGTCGCGGAAAAGGCGCTTCATCACGTCCTTGTCCATCCCGGCGGCCGAACCCAGCACGCCGGAACCAACGTAAGCGAGGTCAGCCAGCTCCAGCAGACCCTGGATGGTGCCGTCCTCGCCAAAGGTGCCGTGCAGCACCGGAAAGATGACATCGACATTGATGGCGCGGTCCTCGAGCCGGCGCTGTGGGACATCGCTCTGGAAGGGCGCGAGCGAATCGCCGGGCACTGGCGGAATCACTATCGCCTCACCCTTGGCTAAGAGCGCGGCGCCGGGAGTGGCCTCGGGATCGCCGGCGCGCAGGTGCTTGGCGCTCGAGAACTCGCCGCGCAGCAGCTTCTCGGCGCTGGCCGAGGTGACCCAGCGGCCCTCCTTGGTGATGCCGATGGGCACGACGTCGTATTTGTCCTTATCGATGGCGTCGAGGATGGAAGCGGCCGAGAGCAGCGAGACTTCATGTTCGCCGCTGCGCCCGCCGAAGAGAATGCCGACACGAAGCTTCTTCATATTTCGGTTGTCAGTAGCCGGTTGCCAGTTTCGTTTAGCGGCGGTGTGAAAATCAAATAATTCGGTGACTTCAGTAGCTCTCGTGAATGGGGTCGTGTCAGGGCACGGCTTTAGCCGTGCCGCTACGGGCCGAATAAGTCCAGGGCTTTAGCCCCTGAGGCTCCGACGGACCGCCAGGGGCTAAAGCCCAGTTTAAAGAGGGCGTTTGCGGCACGGCTGAAGCCGTGCCCTGACACGAACCAACTCACGAAAACTCCTCGCACCAGTCGATTACAGAATCTTCTTTCCAAAAACCGACAGTGTCAGCTCCACCGCCAGCTCGGCCGTCTGGTTATGCTCGTCGATCACCGGATTGACCTCGACAATCTCAAAGCTGGTGAGGCGGCCGTGGTCGGCGATGATCTCCATGGCCAGGTGGGCCTCGCGGTAAGTCGCGCCGCCGCGGACGGGGGTGCCGACGCCGGGCGCGTCCTCGGGATCGACCCAATCCATGTCGAGCGAGACGTGGTAGCCGGCCGTGCCGCGCCCGGCCACGCGCAAGGCCTCTTCCATCACGGTGCGCATGCCGCGCTCGTCGATGTCCCGCATGGTGTAGACCTCGATGCCGGCCTTGCGCACGTTCTCTTTTTCGGCGGCGTCGATGTCGCGCACCCCCACCAGCACGCAGTTCTCGGGCGCGATCTTGGGCGAGAAGCCGTAGATGTTGGCCAGTTCCGGCGGCCCCAGCCCCATGATGGCGGCCAGCGGCATGCCGTGCACGTTGCCGCTGGGCGAACTCTCGGGCGTGTTGATGTCCGTGTGGGCATCGATCCAGATAAGTCCGAGCTTCTGGTTCTGCCGGCGGAGGAACTCGGAAACGCCCGCGACCGTCCCGACCGCCACGGAGTGGTCGCCTCCCAGCACCACTGGCGTCTTGCCGGCTTCCAGCGTCTTCAGGACCAGTTCAGCGTGCTTGGTGCAGGTAGCTGTGATCTCTTTCAGGTACTTGGCGTTGGGATGGCCTTCCTTCTTCTGCTCGGGGATGGCCACGGCGATGTTGCCGGCATCTTCCACTACATGCCCCAGCGCTTCGAGACGGGCTTCGAGACCGGCCACACGCACCGCCGAGGGGCCCATATCCACGCCCCGGCGCGATTGACCGAGGTCGAGCGGGACACCGATGACGCGGATTTTCCTGCCAGAAACGTTAGTGGCTGCTGTCGCCATTCTTTGCTGTCAAAAACGCCACGGATTCACACGGATGTTCACGGATTTGTTTTTGATCAGTGTTGATCAGTGTCGATCCGTGGCGTCTTTCCTCATGGATAAATCCTGGTCAGCGTGCGCGCGAACGGGATGGCTTCCCGCAGGTGCTCGATGCCGCAAATCCAGGTGACCACCCGCTCGATGCCCATGCCGAAGCCCGCGTGCGGCACGCCGCCGTACTTGCGCAGGTCGAGGTACCACTTGAACGCCTCTTCCGGCAGGCCGTGCTCGCGGATGCGTTTGAGCAGCAGCTCATAGGAGCCGATACGCTGCGAGCCGCCGATGATCTCGCCATAGCCCTCAGGCGCCAGCACATCGACGCACAGCGCCGCCTCGGGCTGCTGCGGGTCGGGTTCCATGTAGAACGCCTTCACCGCCGCCGGATAGCGGTGCACCATGAGCGGCCGTTCGAACTTCGACGACAGATAGGTCTCGTCGGGAGAGCCGAGGTCGCCGCCCCACTCGAAGCGGTTCTCCAGTTCGCCCTTGGCGTGGCCCTCCTGCAGCATCGTCACCGCTTCGTCGTAGGTGATGCGGGGGAAGGGCGTGTCAATTTTCTCTAGCGGCACAAGGTTGCGCCCGATGGTCTCCAGCTCCGGGCGGCGGCGCTCCAGCACGCGCTTCACGATGAAGGTGACGAACTCCTCCGCCAGCTTCATCAGGTCATCGAGCGTGGCGTAGGCGATCTCCGGCTCGACCATCCAGAACTCGGTCAGGTGGCGGCGGGTCTTCGATTTTTCCGCGCGGAAGGTCGGGCCGAACGAATAGACCTTGCCCAGCGCCATGGCGGTGGCTTCGATGTAGAGCTGGCCGGACTGCGTGAGATAAGCCTGGTCGCCGAAATAATCGACCTCAAACAGCGTGCTCGTGCCTTCACAGGCCGCCGGCGTGAGGATGGGTGGGTCGGTGAGGATGAAGCCGCGGCCGTCCAAAAAGTCGCGCGCCGCCTTGATCACCTCCGCGCGCACCCGCAGGATCGAAGCCTGGCGCGGCGTCCGCACCCAGAGATGGCGATGCTCCATCAGGAAGTCCACGCCGTGTTCCTTGAGCGAGATGGGGAACGGGTCGGACTCGGGCACCGGCTGCACCACCTGCACTTCGCTGACGTCGAGTTCGTAGCCTCCGGGGGCGCGCTTGTCGGCCCGCACCTTGCCGGTGACCACGACGCTCGATTCCTGGGTGAGCTTCTTGACCGAGTCGAACATCTCGGGTGGAACGGCGTTCTTCGCCACTACGCCCTGGATCACGCCCGAGCCGTCGCGAAAGATGGGGAACAGCAGCTTGCCGCTCTCGCGCAGGTTGTAGAGCCATCCGCGGATGGTGACGGCCTGGCCTTCGTGCCGGCCAATCTCACGGATGGTGGTGACCGGCGCCTGGGTCGCGGTGATGTTGGCGGTGGACATGAGAAACCTCAGGGCTAAGAAGCCCTTACAGGATACGCCTCGGTTTCATCTGCGCTAATCTCGACTTCGCTCGGAGCCGGCCATCCGCGGCGGACGAATTAGCTCGGCTGCGGAGGCGGCACGGGAGCTGCGGGAACGGGCTGCGCCGCGGGCGCCCCGGTGTTGACCAGGTCCTTCAGTTCCTTGCTGGGTTTGAAGAAAGGGATCTTCTTGGCGGGGACTTCGACGCGGTCGCCGGTCTTGGGATTGCGTCCGACGCGCGGATTGCGCTGGCGGGTGCGGAAGCTGCCGAAACCGCGGATCTCGATTTTGTCGCCGGCGCGCAGCGAGTGCACGATGCTGTCGAAGATGGTCTCCACGATCACCTCGCTGTCCTTGCGCGTCAGCTCCACCTGCCGCGATACTTCGTCGATCAAATCCGCTTTCGTCATCACCACCTCACTTGCATTGTATTCCCGGGGCCGTTCTCGTTCCAGATCAGTATCTTACATCGCAGGGGCTGGGGGCAATCCGCTCATTTCCACAGATAATAGAACCCGATGTTGCTCTGCATGAGCTTGGCCCGGTCGGGAAGGTATTCGGAAACGTCGCCGAACAGCAGGTCGAGCACGGTGCGCCGCTGCTTTTCCGGATGGACGAGTGTGGGCTCGCCGCTGATGCCGACCGACTTTGCCGTGTCCTCGACCGCGGCCTGGAAATCCCCAAATTCGTCGATCAGCTTCAGTTGCTTGGCCTGCTCTCCTGTCCACACTTTGCCGTCAGCAATCGAGCGGACATCCTCTTCCTTCAGTTTGCGGCCTTCCGCCACGGCACGGATGAACTGCGCGAACATGTTATCGAGCAGCTTTTGCATGTATTCGCGCTCGGCGGGCGTCAGGTCGCGCATGGGATTTCCGGTGTCCTTGAACTCGCCGGTCTTGAGCACGATGTCCTTCATTTTGGCCCAGTGGACCAGGTCGCCGTAGTTGTACCACTCGGCGATCACGCCGATGCTGCCGACGATGCTGCCGCGGTCGGCGAAGATCTTGCTGGTGGCGGAGGAGATGTAGTAGCCGCCGCTGGCTCCCACCGTCTCGATCGAGGCCACCACCGGCTTTTTCTTTTTATCGCGGATGCGCTTGACTTCCTGGTAGATCTCCTCCGAAGCGGCAACGCCGCCGCCTGGCGTGTTGATATGGAGGATGATGGCCTTGATGGAATCGTCGTTGGCGAATTTCTTGAGCTCGGAGACCACCGTCTTGGGCTCGATGATGACGCCCTCGATGTCGACCACGCCAATCTGGTCGCCGAAACCGCCAAAGGCTTCCTTCCGCTCTCCTCTGCGCAGGCTCAGGTAAACCAGCGTGAACACAGCGAGAACAAAGAGGAAGAAGGCGCCTCCGCCGATCACGATCCACAACAGGGTGCGGGACTTTCGCTCTTCCGCCATGGCGAGCCGCTAGTGTAACACCGCGTCCGCCGGCAGACCCACCCTTGGCCAAGGCAGCCAAGGGTGGAGCACCCCGGAGCTCACTTCGATACAACAGCGCTAAGCCGCCATAGGCCCGGTGCGATGGAAGTGGTAATCCAGGATGCGAGCCGCGAGCACGGGGCTCATGTCATCCCCCTCTGCGTCCACTTGGCGCACGATCTCGCCGCGGCACAGGATCTCGGTGGCCGCCATTCCGAAGACGCCGGTCGGCAGCTCCACGCTGAACTCCAGGTGAGCGTTGGGTTCAAGGGGCTGGTCGGTGCGGATGAGCACGCCCGAGCGGCTGATGTTCGCGGTTGTGCCGTGCCGCCACATGGTTTCTCCGGCCACACGGTAGTGCACCGGAAGCTGCAGGGTAAAGCGCGGCGCGCGCGAGGGAAGATCGTTCTCGGCTTCGATCAGGAACTGTTTGGTCGGTTGCATCTTGGGTTTCTCCGTTTCGGGGGTTGGTGTTTCCAGAACTTCGCGCACCTTGCGGGTGAGCGCATCGAGGGTGAAAGGTTTCTGCAGGAAGTTGGTTGAGCTTTCGATCATGCCGTTGCGCCAGATGGCGTTTTCGGTGTAGCCCGACATGAACAGGATCCGCGTCCTGGGACTGAGCCCGGCCATGCGCTGCGCCAGCTCACGCCCGTTCATGACCGGCATGATGATGTCGGTGAGCAGCAGGTGAATGACGCCCTTGTGGCGGCGCGCCACGTCGATGGCCGCCGCCCCGTGTTCCGCCACCAGCACGGTATAACCGCGCGTTTCCAGGAACTGGCGGGTCAGGTCGCGGAGTTGCGGCTCGTCTTCCACCACCAGGATGGTCTCGTGGCCCAGGGGGGGCCCCGCTGGCGCAGCCTGCACGGCGGGTTTGTCCTCCGCCGCCTCCTCCACCCGCGGCAGGTATACCTTGAAGGTCGAGCCGTGGTTGGGTTCGCTGTACACCCAGATGTAGCCGCCGCTCTGCTTGACGATGCCATAGACCATCGACAGGCCGAGCCCGGTGCCCTTCTGTCCTTTGGTGGTGTAAAAGGGCTCGAAGATGTGCGACTGGGTCTCCTTGTCCATGCCCAGGCCGGTGTCGCTGATGGCCAGCATAACGTACTCTCCGGGCGAAACCCCGGGATGGCGGCGGGCATAGGCTTCGTCCAGGGTCACGTTGGCGGTCTCGATAGTGAGCTTGCCGCCGCTGGGCATGGCGTCGCGCGCGTTCACCACCAGGTTCATGACCACCTGCTCGATCTGGCCTGGGTCGGCCTTCACTCGGCCCAGGGCATCGGCGGGGAGGGTAGCCAGTTCAACATCTTCACCGATAAGCCGCGGCAGCATCTTCAGGTTCTCGCTGACCACCGCGTTCAGATCGAGCACCTTGGGCGTCAGCAACTGTTTGCGGCTGAAGGCCAAGAGTTGCCGAGTGAGCGCGGTGGCGCGGTCGGCGGCGTTAGCGATCTCCTGCGCGCAGCCGCGCAGCGACGGATCGGGACCGAGCTTCTGCAGCAGGAACTCGCAGTATCCGGAGATCACCATCAGCAGGTTGTTGAAGTCGTGGGCGATGCCGCCGGCCAGGCGTCCGACCGCCTCCATCTTCTGCGACTGCCGCAGTTGCTGTTCCAGCGCGCGCTGCTCGGTGATGTCCTCGGCATAGAGCTCGAAGGAGACGCTCTTGGCGGTCACGCGGATCGGCCGGGCGGAGACGCGCACCATCAGGGCCGAGCCGTCCTGCCGCTTCCACTCCGCCTCCACTTTGTCGAAGCTGCGGCCGGAGCGGAAGCACTCCAGCAACTCCGCCCGCTGTTCGGCGTCGCTGTAGATGTCGGTCGCCAGGTTGCGGCGCAGGAGTTCGTCGCCGCCGGTGAAGCCGAGCATGGCGATTAGCGCGGGATTGGCATCCACCAACTGGCCGTTCGCGTTAGAGCGGCAAATGCCATAGGGCGCATTCACCACCAGCGAGCGGAAGTTCGCCTCCGAGGCCTTCAGCGCCTGCTGCGCCGAGCGCAGCGCGGCATTGAAGGCGCAGATCGCCAAGGCCACCAGCACGAACAGCGCCAGGTGGACCAGGTAATCCTTGTAGGCGCGGAAGGCGGGCTGCACCGGCAGGAAGAAATAGGCATCGCCCAGGACGCAGAAGGAGGTCGTGGTCAGGCCGGGTTTCCAGCCTCCGAACCACGCGCTCACCATCACCGCCAGCGCGAACACCAGCAGCCGGGTCTCGACCAGAGGGGAGTAAACCGTCAACAGCAGCGCGACCGCGCTCGAGAGCAGGGCCACACCGTAGCGGAGGACGGGCGGGTCCTCCGGCGGGACGAAGCGTGCGCGGGATCGGGGGAATTCAAGTAGCATAAGCCCGCCTCACAGTTCGCAATCGTAGCCCGCTGCGCGGTGGGTTGGAAAATTACGGCGGTGCAGGTTAGGGATCGCCGAAACGGGCGGTGGGCGCATCGTCCGCCGATGCAGGGGGGTGGTTACTACGCGGGTGGTCTCGGCAGTATCACGCGGGAGCGCACACGCGGGTTTTAGCGTCCAACATCAGACGGTCGGCTTGGTGGATCAATTCACTTGCCGTCATTCCCGGCTTAGGTTCGGCCATCCCGCACGTGACGGTGATGGAATACCCGCGGTCGTTGGCCTGGTTCCACCCGGCAAGATAGACCTCCTGCAGCCGATTTATCGCGACCGCGGCCTCAGGCATGGCGGTTTCGGGCATGACCACGATGAACTCGTCTCCGCCGTAGCGCACGATCGTGTCCGCCGCCCGAAAGTTCTTGCGCATCAGGCTGGCGACTGCCATCAAGACCCGGTCCCCCTCCAGGTGGCCAAAGCGGGTGTTGAAATCCTTGAACTTATCAACATCGATGACCGCTAAGCAGAGGCTGTTCTGGTATCGCTCCGCCCGGCTGACTTCCTTTTCCAGCATTTTTTCCATGTAGCGGCGATTAAAAACGCCGGTGAGGGCGTCGACCTGGGCAGCACGCTCCGCCAATTGCAATTGCCGGACAAGTTCCGCGCGGGTTTTTTGCAGCCGGAACCTTTGGTGCAGGGTCTGCGCGTTCAGCAACAGCAGCAGCACGATCAAGCCCGCCGTGTACTGGGGCAGATTGCCCGCGTGGACGGAATCGGTGAATTTCCAAAGCAGGTTCGGGGCGAGGAGAAGAAAGAAACCGGCGGCCAGAGCGAACAAAACACAAGCGCCAATCCCCCAGAGCTGAAGGTCGCGCCATTCCAGCGCTTTGATCTCTTTTTCGAGTTGTTCCGGACGACGCTGGATTTCGGAGTCCGACATCGATAAAACCTCCGCCATGAGAATCACCAGGGCCCCAATAAAAACAGCAACGCCAAGCAGACAGTATCGTTCACTTAATCAATGGAATTCCATTGCCCAAAGGTACAGGGACACTAGATGCGCACTAGGGGCGAAGGAGCCACCGCCGGTCACGGTGCTGTGAGATCGTTTTACCCTGGGCTCCCGTTGACACTCCCGGCACCCTGCTCTAGAGTAAGTGATTACTTACATGGCGACGACCCCGCAAGTGCGTTTGCCGGCGCGCGACCGCCGGCTACAAATCATGGAGGCAGCGAAGGAATTGTTCGCGCGCCAGGGATTCGAGGGCACCACCACCCGCCAGATCGCCGAGCGCGCGCGGGTGAACGAAGCCATCATCTTCCGGCATTTCCCCAGCAAGGAAGACCTGTACTGGGCCATCATCGACCGTGAGTCCGAACTGGCAGGCTGGCAGCCGGCCCTGGAGCGGCAGCTCAGCTCCGGCGAGAGCGACCGCGAGGTCTTTGCCAGCATCGCAGAAGACATTCTCGTTGGTCGCGCCAAGGACGGCAGCCTGAGCCGGTTGCTGCTGTTCAGCGCGCTGGAGAACCAGCGCCGCTCACAGCGTTTCTTCCAGACCCACGTGGTGGCATACTACGAACTCATCGCGGGATATATCCGGGAGCGAATCGAGCAAGGAGCGTTTCGCGCGGTCAACCCGCTGCTGGCGGCCAGGGGGTTCGTCGGCATGATCGTGTACCACTCCCTGATCCAGGAGATTTACGGCGCCAAACGTTATCAGGAGTTTGACGTCAAAGAGGTAAGCGAAACACTGACCGACATCTGGCTGGGCGGGATGGCAATCCGTGAAGGCCAGAATCCCCGGCGTAAGGCAAAATAATCGCAGCTCAAGGCGTAGCTAATGATCCTCGGCTTTCATAGGAAACCCACAGGCGCGTGCGGAAACGCGGCCCTTGCCGCCGCGCTGGCCACCGGACTTCTGTTCTCCGGATGCAGCCAGAAGAAGCAGCAGGCAGTGGAAGCGCGCGTGCCCGTTACCATCGCCGATGTGGTTCAGAAGACCGTTCCCGTGCAGGTGCGCGTGATCGGCAACGTTGATCCGTACACGACGGTGGGGGTGAAGCCACAGATCACGGGCGAGATCGTGGGCGTGCATTTCACCGAGGGCCAGGACGTCAAGAAGGGACAACTGCTGTTCACGCTCGACCCGCGGCCCTTTGAGGCCGACCTGCTGCGCGCCCAAGCCAACCTGGCGCAGGACGAGGCCAAGGCGAAGAACGCCGAAGTTGAGGCTCACCGCTATACGAAGCTGGTGGAAGCCGGGGTAGTGGCCAAAGAACAGGCCGAGCAGATCCAGACCAACCACGAGGCCATGGTGGCTACGGTGAAAGCCGACCTCGCGCAGGTGGAATATGCGCGTGTGCAATTGGTCTACACGAAAATTTACTCTCCCTTGGACGGCCGCACCGGTAGCGTGATGCTGCACCAGGGGAACGTGGTGAAGGCGAATCCCGACGACCCCATGGTGACCATCAACCAGGTCAATCCCATTTACGTGGAGTTTGCCGTGCCGCAGCAGGCGCTGCCGGAGATCAAGCAGCACATGGCCGGGGGCAAGCTGAAGGTGACCGCCATCATCCAGGGCCAGGAAGAGCGCCCCGAAACAGGGACGCTCACCTTCGTGGACAATAACGTGGACCTCAACAGCGGGACCATCAAGCTGAAGGGCACGTTTGCGAACACTGAGCGGCGCCTGTGGCCGGGGCAGTACGTCAACGTGGCGCTGACCCTGACCGAGGAGCCGAACGCCATCGTGGTGCCGACGCAAGCCATCCAGACGGGACAAGAAGGGTCGTACGTATTCGTGGTGAAGCCGGACCTGACGGCCGAGCCGCGGCCGGTGAAGGTGGAGCGCAACATCGACAACCAGGCGGTGATCGAGTCGGGCCTGAGCGCCGGGGAGAAGGTAGTGACCGACGGACAGATACGCCTCGTGCGCGGAACCAAGGTCGAGATCAAGAACGCCGGCATGCAGGCGCAGGAAACCAAGCCATGAACCTGGCTGAACTCTTCATCAAGCGGCCGGTCATGACCACGCTGGTCATGGCTGCCATCCTGCTTTTCGGCATCATGGGCTATCGTCTGCTGCCGGTCAGCGACCTGCCCAACGTGGACTTCCCCACCATCCTGGTCAGCGCCACCCTGCCCGGCGCGACGCCCGACACCATGGCCTCGGCGGTGGCACTGCCTCTCGAAAAGCAGTTCTCGACCATCGCTGGCGTCGACAACATGACCTCGGTCAGCGCGCAGGGCGCCAGCAGCATCACCTTGCAGTTCGCGCTCGACCGCAACATCGACGCCGCTGCCCAGGACGTGCAGTCGATGATCTCCAAGGCGGCCCACGATTTGCCGCAGAACATGCCGGCGCCGCCCTCGTATCAGAAGGTGAACCCGGCCGACCAGCCGATCCTGTATCTGGCGCTGAGCTCTCCCACGCTGCGGCTCTCCGACGTGGATGAGTACGCCGAGACGCTGATGGCACAGCGCATCTCCATGGTCAGCGGCGTGGCCCAGGTGCAGGTGTACGGATCGCAGAAGTACGCCGTGCACGTGCAGCTCGACCCTCGTGCGCTCGCCTACCGCCAGCTCGGTATCGACGAGGTGGAGGCCGCCGTCGAAAAGGGCAACGTGAACCTGCCCACGGGCACGCTCTACGGCCAGCACCAGGCGTTTGCCGTGCAGGCGAATGGGCAGCTCATGAACGCTGCCGCCTACCGGCCGTTGATCGTGGCTTACCGCAACGGCTCACCGGTACGCATCGAGCAGATCGGCACCGCCATCGACAGCACGGAGAACGATAAGCTGGCGAGCTGGTACAACGACACCCGGGCCATCGTGCTGGCTATCCAGCGCCAGCCCGGCACCAACACCGTCGAGGTGGTGAACTCGATCAAGGCGCTGCTGCCGACGTTTCGCCGGCAGATGCCCGCCTCGGTCGACTTGGCCATCCTCTATGACCGCTCGGACACGATCCGCGATTCCGTCAACGACGTGAAGTTCACCCTGCTGCTGACCATTGGCCTGGTCATCATGGTGATCTTCCTGTTCCTGCGGAACGTCTCGGCCACCATCATCCCCAGCCTGGCGCTGCCCATGTCCATCGTGGGCACGTTCGCGGTGATGTACCTGCTCGGCTACAGCCTAGACAACCTGTCGCTGATGGCGCTGACGCTCTCCGTCGGCTTCGTGGTCGACGACGCCATCGTGATGCTGGAAAACATTGTGCGCCACATGGAAGGCGGCGAAGGCGTGCTGCAGGCGGCGCTGACGGGATCGCGGGAGATCAGCTTCACTATCCTGTCCATGACCCTGTCGCTGGCGGCGGTCTTCCTGCCGGTGCTGTTCATGGGCGGGATCCTGGGACGGCTGCTGCATGAATTCGCCGTGACCATCGGCGCCGCCATCCTGGTTTCCGGCGTGGTTTCGCTGACCTTGACGCCCATGTTGTGCAGCCGCTTCCTGCGGCCGCCCAGAGAGCAACATCACGGGCGTTTATACCGGCTTTCCGAGCAGGGTTTTGACGCCATGCTCGGGCTCTATGTGCGCACGCTGAAGCCGGTACTGCGCCACCGACTGGCCACCATGATGGTGCTGCTCGCGCTGGTCGCCGGCACCGGCTATCTCTTCACGGTGATCCCCAGCGGCTTCCTGCCCAGCGAGGACACCGGCTCGGTCTTCATGTTCACCGAGGCGCAGCAGGGCATCTCGTTCGAGTCCATGAAGGCGCACCAGGCAGAGCTGGCCAAGATCGTGATGAGCAGTCCCTATGTGGACAACATCATGTCCAGCGTGGGCGCCAGCGGGCCCAACGCCACCCTGAACACCGGCCGCATCTTCATGCGCTTGAAGCCACGCAATACGCGCCCGCACGTGGACGAGGTCATCCAGCGGTTGCGTCCCAAGCTGGCGGTCGTGCCCGGCCTGCGGGCCTTCATGCAGAACCTGCCTCCCATCCGCATCGGCGGCCAGCTCACGAAATCGCTCTACCAATTCACGCTGCAAAGCCCGGACACCGGAGAGCTCTACAAGTACGCGCCGCAACTGGAGACCAGGCTCAAGGGTCTGAAAGAACTGCAAGACGTCACCAGCGACCTGCAGATCGCCAATCCGCAGGTAAACGTGGAGATCGATCGCGACAAGGCGGCCACCCTGGGCGTGACCGCGCAGCAGGTGGAGGACGCGCTCTACACCGCCTATGGCATGCGCCAGATCTCCACCATCTATGCGCCCAACAACGAATACCGCGTGATCATGGAGCTGCTGCCGGAGTACCAGCTCGATCCCACCGCGCTCTCCCTGCTCTACATCCGTTCCAGCAAGGGCAATCTGGTACCGCTCAACACCGTGGCCACGCTGACCCGGAACCTGGGACCGATGACCATCAATCACCTCGGCCAGTTGCCGGCAGTGACCATCTCGTTCAACCTGGCGCCGGGCGTGGCACTGGGCCAGGCGGTTGATTCGGTGGACAAGATCGCCCGGCAGATGCTGCCTTCCACCATCACCACCAGCTTTCAGGGAACGGCGCAGGCGTTCCAGTCGTCATTCCGCGGCCTGGGTGTGTTGCTCATCATGGCCATCCTGGTGATCTACATCGTGCTGGGCATTCTGTACGAGAGCTTCATCCACCCCATCACGATTCTTTCCGGCCTGCCCGCGGCGGGATTCGGCGCGCTGCTCACACTGTGGATTTTTCGCCAGCCCTTCTGGCCGCTGGAGTGGCGGGTCACCGACCTGAACCTCTACGGCTTCGTGGGGCTGATCATGCTGGTGGGCATCGTGAAGAAGAACGCCATCATGATGATCGATTTCGCGCTGGAGGCGCAACGCAAGGAAGGCAAGAGCCCGGGCGACGCCATCTACGAAGGCGCCATCATCCGCTTCCGTCCCATCATGATGACTACCATGGCCGCGCTGATGGGCACCTTGCCGATCGCGCTCGGTTTTGGCGCCGGCGCCGAGGCGCGGCGTCCGCTGGGACTGGCGGTGGTGGGCGGGCTGATCGTTTCGCAGTTGCTCACCCTCTACATCACTCCTGTTTTCTACACCTACATGGAAGGGCTGCAGCACTGGCTGGGACGCTTCCGCCGCAAGAAGAAAACCACGGTGGAGGAATTGCACGTGGGCGAGCCGGAACTGGTGGATAGCCAGGATTAGCGAAGCATCTCCGAGTAGGCGTTGCGCGTTCTGGGCTCGGCGCCGCTCTATGTCCGTCCGGCCAATGGCTGTGGGTTACTGCTGTAATTTGACGCTTTCCCCGCACCGCTGCAAACTCTCACCATGATCAGCATCCCTGAGCGCACCGGTTTGATCTCACTCTCTCTCGGCACCGCGTTGTTGCTGGCCAGCAATGTGATGGGCCACGGGGTTGGCATTCTGCCTGATCCGCGGGGCGCCCTGCTGCTGGCCGCAGCCGGGCTGCTTTTCTTCGTTCTCGCAGACCTGGAGCGGTGGCGCGGGAAGTTTCTTCGCGTGCTGCAGTTGATGCTGGCACTGAGCGCATTCTCCGTAGTCGCCGCCCTGGTCGTCGGCGCCCTGCGGGAGTTCCACCGAGCCGCGGGCCAGGATTGGGGTGCGATCCCGCCTCCGCAACTGATTTTTGCCACCACCTACACGCTGATTTCGCTGGTGGCGCTGCTGGGAATTAGCATCCACGCGCGACGACAGTCTCCCCGCTCCTAAATCCGGCGTCGCAGGACTGCAGGCGAGTGTGTCGCGGCCCGCTCCCTACACGTCCTCATGCAGCCGGCGTTTCAGATAGCCGGTGAAGTCCGCGCCTGCGGGATTGGCGAGTACTGTATCCACCCACGCTTGTCGTTCGAAACATAACACCCGTAAGTCCCAGACCGTGGAAGCCAGTCCGGTAGGGGTCACGTATTGCAGATGGCGGGGATCGTCAGCGGGCGAGAGGTAAACCTGGTGATAGAGTTCGTTGTCGTCGGCCCACCAGTCGAGGGAGACGAAGTTTGCCCCCGGTCCCTCGTGCACCCCCAAGAATCCCACGCCGTAGTGGCGGCGGCCGGGAGCCAAGGGTTGTCGCAACCAGCGCAGGGCCGCCTCCTTGGCCGCGGCCAGCAACTCCGGGTTGAGCGAACCTCCCGCCAGGGTGATGCCATACACCTTGATTCGCCAGTCTCCCTCCTCCCATAACTCGACGAAGCGAATCGGACGCCGGCGGTAGCTCTCCAGAAGCTCGGTCATGCGCGCCCATCATACACAGGACCCGCAGGTGACGTTTCAAGTTTCACGTTGCCGCAGGAGGCAGCATGCTGCGCTTGCAAGTCGGCCGGGCGTAGAATCGTTTCGTACCCCCTTCTTTGCGCGCTTGGGCGGAAGCGTCTGTCCGAAACCTGAAACGTGAAACGTGAAACGAGGTGTGAGAATGGCCGAATTAGCCGAAAAGCAGTGCGTTCCCTGCCGCGGCGGCGTCCCGCCACTGAAAGGCGCTGAACTGGATGCGCTCAGGAGACAGGTGCCGGGCTGGGAGGCGGTCAACGAGCACCACATAAAGAAAGCGTTCGCTTTCCCCGATTTCCAGCGCGCGCTCGATTTCGTCAACCGCGTGGGAGCGGTGGCGGAGGAGCAGGGACATCATCCCGACATCTTCCTGGCGTGGGGTAAAGTCGAGATCACCATCTGGACCCACAAGATCGACGGCCTCACCGAAAGCGACTTCATCCTGGCGGCAAAGATTGACCGGCTGCAACGTGAGTCGGCGGCGGCTTGAGGCGCTTAGCGGGCGTGAGCGACTCGCGCGCAGCGCGAGGAGCGGGAGCCCGCTAAGCCTGCCCCGAGCGAAGCCGAGGGGAAATCCCGAGCGCAGCGAGGGATCTAATTGCGATTCAGTGGTGTGGCGCGGGGCGGTGTGACCTCGCCTGACGCCGTTCTCCTTTGGCGAGTCCATGGACAGGGAAACGGCGAAAACCTGTCCCCACCACCCCCACCCCACTTTGTGAATAGGCTAGTACCGGTCGAAGAAAAAGGCAATTTCGAAGCACACCCCGCGGGATGTGGCGAGCTGCGCCTCTACAGAACCAGCGAGGCGGGTGTTATCATGGGGACCGAGGCGCCCCGTCGCCGCGACTGACGGGGGAACCACAAAAAGCAATCCACAATGCCCGGAAAATGCATTGTTCCCCGTTGTTTTCAATGGTTTAGCCCCATATAATGCGAAACCGTGCCGCTAAACCTCCATTTCACCCACTTCGGGGCTTCCCTGTTGGGCTAAGACACATCATCTAACTAACATTGGGTGAGTATGGGGGCCAAGCCTTTGCAGCGGCCCGATGCAGGACCGCGAGGTGGCGCCGGAAATATTCGTGCCCTGCGGGCAACCACGAGGAGCTAGAAGTTATGCGCAAGCCGGTGAAGTACTTGGAAAAGCTGCTGACCTCTGCCGCACAGGTGGGGTGGGTGGTTTACGAGCGGTTGAACCGGATCAGTCCTAATCCTTCGTTTATCCCGGGGTGGTCGGAGAAGCCGATCCTGAAGTCCTGGCAGAAGACCAAGCCGCCGCTGGGCTGGCCTCGGCAAACCGACTCCTTGTGCCCGCGCTGCGTGCCGGAGATCCGCCAGCAGATTCTCGACGGCAAACTGCCGGTGGATATCCTGATGGCCGAGAAGGTGGGCGAGATCAAGGCGCAGATCATCGAGCGCGACGGCAAGATCCTCATGGTGAAGGATTGCCCCAAACACGGCCACTTCGAGGACGTGATGTCCATCGACGTGGATTTCTTCCGGCACCTCGAGCAGACCTTCCCCGGGCGCGACATCGTCGCCCACGCCGACAAGCACCTGCACCACCACGGCACCAGCACCGTCAAGTGGGGCCGTGGCGCGGTGCTGACCATCGACCTTACCAACCGCTGCAACATGATGTGCGATCCCTGCTTCATGGACGCCAACCAGGTGGGGTTCGTCCACGAACTGACGTGGGAAGAGATTCAGACGATGCTCGACAACGCCGTCTCTCTCAAGCCGCGTCGCCAGCTTTCAGTGCAGTTCTCCGGCGGTGAGCCTACGCTCTCGCCCTACTTCCTGGATGCGGTCCGCTACTCGCGCAAGGTGGGATACAACAGCGTGCAGGCGGCCACCAACGGGATCGAATTTGCCAAGAGCTTCGAGTTCTGCCAGCAGGCGGCCGAGGCCGGGTTGCGCTACGCCTATCTGCAATTCGACGGGATCGGCAACGCCGCCAACGCGCACCGCAAGGTCGGCAACCTGTATGACGTCAAGCTGCAGGCCATCGAGAACCTCTACAAGGCGGGCGTGGACGTGGTGCCGGTGACTACCATCGTCAACGGCATCAACAACGAGCAGGTGGGCAAAATCGTCAAGTTTGGCCTCGACAATCCTAAGATCATCTCCTTCTGCTCGTTCCAGCCGGTATCGTTCACCGGACGCGACGAGGCCATCACCGACGAACGCCGGCAAGCACAGCGCTACACGCTGTCGCATCTCGCGCACGACGTCAAGAACCAGACCGGCCTGGGCGAACCTGCCCGCGACTGGTTCCCGTTGTCGTTCATGTCGACATTCTCCGACTGGGCAGACCTGGCGCATGGCCCGGAAGCGCAGTGGGGACAAATGAGCTGTGGCTGCCATCCCAATTGTGGCGTGGGCATGGGCATCATGGTGGACAAGGAAACCAAGGAAGCCGCGCCGATCACTGCGTTCCTCAACGCCGACCGGCTTGCCAAGGACGTGCAGAAAGTCACCGACGCCGCCCGCGGACGCAGGCTCTCGCTGCTGGGCATGGCGCTGGCCGTGATGCGCAACTACGATCCCTTCAAGACCACGACTCATTTCACCATCTTCGACCTGCTGATGAAGTTCGATAAGGGCTTCGGCGCCAGCAAGAAAGCGCGTTCCGGCAAGTATGGCAAGGTGGGCGCTGATCGCACCCTGGCGGACATCGAGTCCCGCCGTAAGGACCGCTGGAACATCCTGTTCATCGCCGGCATGTGGTTCCAAGACCTGTTCAACTACGACTTCCGGCGCACCGAGCAGTGCATCATCCCCTACGCCACCCAGGAAGGCGAGATCTCTTTCTGCGCCTACAACACCGGCATCGGCTGGCGGAACATCATCGAGAAGATGCACATGACCGCCACCCTCACCAAGTGGTACGAGGAAAACGGCCGGCACGAGATCTTTGCCGGCGGCAAGCGCGTCAATATGGATTCGGCCGAGGTGATCACCAGCGGCAAGGTGCTCAAGATCAACCAGGAACTGGTCACCGAGAAGGAACAGGATGACCTCGACCGCCTGGGCATCGCCAAGAACTCCCGCGACGAGAAGCTACGGGCGCGCGACGCCAAGCAGAAGAACGTGGACAACGAGCAGATGATGAAGCTCTACCGCAAGGTGGTGCTGAAAGAACCTACGGCGGAAAACTTCGTGTCGCTCGACTCGCTGGCCGCTCCCAAGCCGGTAAAGCCGGAAGAGCGAGTCGGAGAGGAAGTCCTCGGCGACTAGAGCATCAAGGCAAGCAACGGTTTTGTCGAGGCCGCCGGTCTATCCGGCGGCCTTTTTAGCGAGTAAAATGCGGCACTTGCAGGTTTCAAGGTGGCGCGGCTTTAGCCGTGCCGTCTGAGTTCCTTATATTGAACCCGTCCCAGCACAATCCCGCGCAGCCAGCTTCAAGGGCGGCCCGTCCGTATGTCTTCTGGCGGGTTGAGGGCAGCCTCCTGAACCTCACCGCGGTGCGTCCGGCGGCGTTTTTTACCTGGAATGCCCAAACCTTCCTGGAGAGATGGCTGCGGCGCGGCACCATGGCCCTGATGGCGTTGGCCCGGCCGGTGTTGTACCTGACCCACCGGCGCGCGGCTACTCGGGTGCTGCACACGGTCCTGCGCGGCATCAGCCGCGACCGCCTCGACCTGCTCGGGGCCGAGTACTTCCAGTATCGTCTCAAACCGGAGCTCAAGCCGCATGGCGTAGCTCAATTGAACGAACTGTTGGAGAGCGGCGCTGAGGTGGTGCTCGTGAGCCAAGGATTGGACCATGTAATGCGCCCGCTAGCAGAGCATCTGGGCGTGCGCTACTTGCTCGCCAATCGTCTGGAGTTCCGCGACGGCATCGCGACGGGCCGTCTGCTGGATCCCGTGATCCGCCCGCGGGGCGCGCTGGCGCGCATCACCGGCCTGAGCCCCAACGGGCAGGTTCCGCTGGAGCGCCTCTGCCGTGATCTCGACTTCGCTGGCCCGGACGTCCTCGTTTCCGCCGTCACTCCGGCCCGGCGCCCCGCACCGGCCAGGGTCCGCCCTGCGCTAAACTTCGACCCCGCCAAAACCGTGCGCCGGCTTTCGGTGCGGCAGTCGCTCACCGGCAAGCACCTGCTGCTCATCGGCGTGACCGGCTTCATCGGAAAGGTCTGGCTGGCGAATCTGCTGATCGACCTGCCCGAGATCGCCAAGATCTATCTCCTGGTGCGGCCACAGCGCACGACCTCCGGCCTCGAGCGCTTCGAAAAGATCGTTGAGGAATCGCCCGTCTTCGAGCCGCTGTACCGCCGTTACGGCGAGCGTTTGGCCGAGTTCATGCGTGAGCGGGTCGAAGTGATCGAAGGCGACGTCAGCCAGCCGGGGCTCGGCATGGAGCCGGCGGTCCGCGAGCGGCTGGCGCACACGCTGGATGTGGTAATCAACAGCTCGGGGCTCACCGACTTCAATCCCGATCTGCGCGACGCCATCGCGGGCAACGTGGATTCAATCCTCCACCTGATCGAGTTCCTCCGCCGATCGGACCACGCCGCTCTGCTGCACCTCTCGACGTGCTACGTGGTCGGCTTCGTGGACGGACGTGTCCCAGAGATCCTCGCGCCCAACTACACGCCACGGCGCATTCCCGGCTGGGATGCCGAGAGCGAAGTGCGCTCGCTGCGGCAGTTGATCGCCGAGAGCGAAGCCCGCGCCGAGACCCCGGAGGTCACCGAGCAACTCCGGCAGCAGGCGCTGGATAAGGCCACCGCCGCCAAAGACCTGCATGGCGCGGCGCTCGAGAACCAGATCCGCAAGAACCGCATCCGCTGGGTGCGCAACGCGCTCACTGAGGCCGGAACGCAACGCGCTCACGAACTCGGCTGGCCCAACACGTACACCTTCACCAAGAGCGTGGCGGAATCGCTGATCGCCAAGCACGGCGCCGGACTGCCCATCACCGTGGTGAGGCCGTCCATTGTCGAATCCTCGGTCGAGAAGCCGTTCCGCGGCTGGAACGAGGGCATCAATACCTCCGCGGCGCTCTCCTACCTGCTGGGAACCTTTTTCCGCCAGCTTCCCACGAACGAGCGCAAGTGCCTGGACCTGATCCCGGTGGATACGGTAACGCGCGGGATGACGCTGATCGCGGCGGCCCTGGTCGAGCGCTGCCACCAGCCGCTCTATCAGCTCGCAACGTCGGTGGCGAATCCCTGCAATATGCGGCGCTCCATCGAACTCACCGGCCTGGCGCACCGCAAGTACTATCGCGCGCAGGAGGGCCTCGAATGCTGGTTGCGGCTGCGCTTCGACACGATCCCGGTCTCCAAGGAGCGTTACGTGCGCTTCTCCGCGCCGGGGCAGAAGGCGATCATCAAGGCCATCCAGCGGATCATGTCGCCGGTTGCGCTGAAGCAACCGGTGCTGGCGCGCGCCGAGCGCAACCTGGAAAAGCTCGAGAAGCTGATCGAGCTCTTCGAGCCATTCATCCTGCGCAACGAGCACGTGTTCGAGGGCGAGAACGCCGAGTTGCTTTCGGCTGCACTTCCGCCCGAAGAAGCAGCCGATTTCGGTTATGCCCCGCGATCCCTCGACTGGTACGAGTTCTGGGTCGACGTCCACATTCCGGCGCTGCGCAAGTGGACCTACCCCTTGATCGAAGGACGCGCGGTGGAATACGAGTCGCGTCACCGTTTTCGCCTGCTCGGACCCAAGCTCGTCCAAGGACCAGGCGTGCACGGCGGCGCCACCATCGATACGGGAGTAACGTGGCCATCTTCCTGACCGGTTCGACCGGATACATCGGCGCGCATGTGGCCGCGGGAATGCTGGAGGGGCACAGCGACCGGCTGAACCTGCTCGTCCGCGCGAAGGATGAACACGAGGCCGAGGTGCGGTTGTGGAAGTCGTTGCAGCTCCACTTTCCCTTTCCGCGATTCCACGAGTACCTGCGGACGCGGATCAGCATTTTTCGCGGCGACCTGACTGACGCACGATTCGGGCTGTCGCCGGACGACTACTCGCGTCTGGTGCAAACCACCGACGCGGTCATCCACTGCGCCGCCTCGCTCAACCGCAAGTCCGAGAAAGCTTGCCTGAACGTCAACCTGCGCGGGACGCTGGAGGTGATCAAGCTGGCGGCGGCCGCGCGCGACCACCACGGCCTGCGCCGCTTCAGCCATGTTTCCACCGTCGCCGTGGCCGGGCAGCGCTCGAACGAAGTGGTTCGCGAGGACGAGGCCATCCAGTGGGACCGCTCGGACTATGATCCTTACGCGCGCACGAAGAAGTTTTGTGAGCACATGATCCGCGAGCTGCTGCCGGATGTGCCACGCACCATATTCCGTCCTAGCATCGTGCTGGGCGACAGTCGCCACGCCGAGACCACGCAGTTCGACATGGTGCGCGCCTTCGTCTTCCTCGCCGGCTTGCCGGTTCTGCCGTTCCGCCCGCACGATAAGGTGGACATCGTCCCGGTAGACTATGTTGCCCACGCCGTAGTGTCGCTGCACCAGAAGCGCCAGCCGGATCATGAGATCTATCATCTTTCCTCGGGCACCGAGTCGCAGACCTATCGCGAACTGACCGCGGCACTGAATCGTGCGCGAGGGAAACGTGCTCCATTGTTCGTGCCCACTCTGGAGAAACCGTTCACTGCGGCGGTGAACTGGGTTTCGAACCGCAAAGGCGCGCTCGGTCGCGCGGCGTCGCTGATGAAAGTATTTGTGCCCTACCTGGTGTGGAACACCGTCTTCGACAACAGCCGCGTGGTCGGCGAGCTGGGCGCCGCGCCCGCGCCGTTCTCCCAGTACAGCTATCCGCTGCTGAAGTTTTCCACCGAGAACCACTTCACCTATCGCTACCAGGAGTGGCCCACGGCCACACTGCTCCAGGAGACCAAAGTCGAGTTCGCTGGAAACCCCGCAGGAGGATCGCTGACATGATGGATTTTGTCCTGGAAGCCTGGGTCAGCAGCCTGATCGAGATCTCCCGGCTGCAATGGATGTTCGGCAGCGGTGCGCCCTGGCGTCCGGGCGAGAAACTCCGGTTGCTCTTCGCCGGATACAACGGGACGCGCAACACTGGCTCGGACGTGCGCGTGGAAGAGATGCTGCGCCAGGTGCGCCGCGTGCTGGGTCCGGATAACGTCGCGCTCAGCGTGATGACTCAGAACCTCGACCGCACCCGCGGCTACTTCGGCGACGCGCGCCAGGTCCACCTGCCGGACATCTTCCCGCCGTTCCTTTACCGCGAAGTTCGCCAGCAACATGGAGTGGTGGCATGCGAAGGCTCGATGTTCAAGAGCAAATTTGCCAATGCTCTGACCACGATGATGATCGGCTCGCTGGGCATCGCCGCCGCGCAGAACAAGCTCTCCGTCGGCTATGGCGCCGAAGCGGGCGAGATGGACCACCTACTCCAATCCATGTGCCGGCGCTATTGCGGCGACTCGCTGATCATCACGCGCAACACGGAATCGCGCACTCTGCTCACCGAACTGGCGGTGCCCACCGAACTCGGAATCGATACCGCCTGGACCTTCGAGCCGCTCGGCCCTGATTACGGCCAGAAAGCGCTGCGCGCCCTGGGCTGGGACGGCGCCCGGACCGTGCTGTTCATCTGCCCCATCAACCCCTTCTGGTGGCCGGTAAAGGCGTCGGTGGCGAAATATCTGCTGCGCGTCACCACCGGCGCTTACAAGTCGAGCCATTACCGCACCGTGTACTTCCATAACTCCGGTCCGGGCGTGGACGCCGCGTACACGCGCTACCTGACTGCGCTCGGCAACGCGGTCGCGGCCTTCGCCAATCGGCACAAAATCTTCCCCGTCCTGGTGGCGACCGAGCAACTGGACCGCGACGCCTGCGAGCGCATCTCCGAGCGGCTGGGAAACGCTCCCGTGCTCACCTCCGACGTCTACGACATGTACCAGCTCGTGAGCATCCTGCGCGCGGGGCACATGATGGTTTCTTCACGCTATCACGGCATCGTGACCTCGATGCCGGGGCTGGTTCCCTCGGCCGGGGTAACCATGGACGAGCGCATCCGCAACCTCATGCACGAGCGCGGCCACGATCATCTGCTGGTGGAAGTGGACGATCCCGAACTCGAGCCCAAGCTCATCGACATCATGGAAAAGCTGTGCGCGGAGCGCGAGGCCATTCGCGACGCCATCGCCCGCACCGTGCTGACTAACCTGAAGACCATGGCGCGCATGGGCGTGTACCTCGAAGAGAACGTACAGCAGCGCTATCCCGATTTCCCCCTGCGGACGGGCGCACTGAGCTGGGAAGACTACCTGCCGCCGCTCAGCCCCACGCTGCTCCGGCTGGCCGAGGCCCGGGCCGCGTGAACTTCCTCGAGAACATCTTCGACCGCCTGCGCCACAGCACCGATCGCCCTGTGCTGCAGCAGGTCGATCAAGGCAAGCTGCTTTCGAGCAGCGGCCGCCAGGTGCTGGGACTGGTGCACGCCGCCAGGAATTTTCTGCTGGGCGCCGGCCTCAAGAAGGGCGGCCGCTGCGCGCTGCTGGCTGCCAACGATGTGCGCTGGGCCGCCGTGGACCTGGCCGCGATGGCCGAAGGCATCATTGTCGTGCCACTCTACTCGCGCCAGGCGCCGAAGGAACTCGTGGGAATGATGAAGGACTGCACGCCGTCACTGGTGGTGTGCGGTGATGCGGCGCTACGCGATAGTGTGGCCCAGGTCTGGCCCCAGATGCCGGGCGCCGTCCTGGTGGAAGAAATTTTCGTGCGCGGCTCGGGCGTAGCGGACGATGAGCGCACACCCATCCCGCTCGCCGATTCCGACCCGGTCACGATCATCTACACCTCCGGAACCTCCGGCGAGCCCAAGGGGGTGGTGCTCAACGTCGGCAACCTCAACCACATGCTGCGCTGCACCAGCGAACGGCTCGATCTGCTGATGGGCGAAAGGACGCAACCCGACCGCGTCTTCCACTACCTGCCATTTTGTTTCGCCGGCTCCTGGATCTTGCTGCTGAGCTCCCTGTCGCGTAATGCTGTCCTCACCATTAACCTCGACCTCGACCGCATCCGGCAGGACCTCGAGCTCGCCGCTCCAAATTATTTCTTGAACGTCCCCACGCTGCTCGAGCGCGTGCGCGCGGGCATCTGCGATCAGATCAGGAAACGCGGGGGAGTCGCGCAGATGATTTTCGAGAACGCGACGAAGGCGTACCTTGGCGGCCACGCCGGGAAATCGGGGATTCGCGAGGTGTTCTGGCTCATGCTCGCGGGTGCGCTGGTGTTCCCCAAGATTCGGGCGAGCATCGGTCCAAACCTGAAGGCGCTGATCTGTGGCTCGGCGCCGCTGGCCTTGGAAACGCAGCTCTTCTTCAACATGCTGCGCATCCCGGTGCTGCAAGTTTACGGGCTCACCGAGACCACCGCCATCTGCACCATGGACGACCCACGCTACGCCGAGCCCGGCAAGGTCGGCCCGGCGATCCCCGGGATCGAGATGCGCGTCGGCGAAAACGAAGAGATCCTGGTGCGCGGGCCCAACGTCTTCTCCGGCTACTGGAACCGCCCGCAGGAGACGGCGAAGGTCCTGCGCGGCGGATGGTTCCATACCGGCGATCAGGGCGAAGTGGACGCCGGCGGCAATTGGCGGGTCATCGGTCGCATCAAGAACCTGATCATCCTGAATTCCGGCCACAACATCGCCCCGGAGCCGTTGGAGGACGAACTCCTGCGCCGCTTGCCCGGCGCGCAGCAAGTCGTGCTTGTCGGCAACGGGTGCAGCTTCCTCGCGGGCATCATCACCGGCAACTGCGCACGCACCGACGTTGGCCCGGTACTGGCGCAATTCAATCTGGACTTGCCGCACTACAAGCGTGTCCGCGCGTTCCACCTATCGGTCGAACCGCTCAGTGTGGAGAATGGGTTGCTCACCGCCAACGGCAAGCTGAAGCGGGATGCCATCGCCGCGCGCTTCCGTTCCGCGATCGACGAGATGTATGCGCCAGACGGCATGGCGGAATCGGCGAAACCGGCATGAAGAAACACTGTGGCCAAGCTCTTTCCTGGGAGATGACCGAGGGTGTCGTCGAGCTGGCGCTGCACCGCGAGCCGCTCAACGAGATCGGATCCCTGACTCTCGACGAGCTGGAGAAGTTCACAGAGGATCTGGAGACGGCCACTGGGCGCGCCAGTGCGCTGATCATCTACAGCAGGCTGCCGCAGGGATTCTCGGCGGGCGCGGACCTGCGCGAACTCTACACTCGCGGCCGCGATCTGCCGATGGACGAGCGCGTGGCCGGGGTCCGCCAGTCCCTCGAGCGCATTCATCGCGTGTTGAACATCATCGACGCCTCGCCGCTCACCACTATCGCCGCCGTGCACGGCGTCTGCTTCGGCGGCGGTTTCGAGTTGGCGCTGGCCTGTGACCTCATCATCGCCGACAAAATGGCGCGCTTCTGCTTTCCCGAGCTGCGCCTCGGCCTGATCCCCGGTTTCGGCGGGATTCCGCGCCTGAAGCGCGACCTCGGCAATGCCGTGGTCCGCGACCTGCTGCTCACTGGACGCAGTTTCAACGTGCAGAAAGCGCAGGCCATCGGGCTGGTCAGCCAGGTAGCGGCGGAAGCCGAAGCCCTGCGGGTGGCGCGCGCCACCGCCGCGCAAATCGGGAAGTTCGACCGGCACACCCGCGTTACCGCCAAGCAGTTCATCAAGCCGGTTCCGTATAACGAACTGCGCCGCGAGATCGAGATCTTCTGCACCCTGTTCGCCCGGCCCGCCGTCGAGGAGGCCTTGCGGAGGTTCGTCGAGAGCACGGACCGGCAGCCGTATCTGCCGTGAATGTGTTTGCTAAATTGAAACAAGAGAACACCCATGCCCACGCTGGACCAGACCACCGATGAGATCCTGAAGCTCGCGGCCACGCACTTCAAGGTGGCGCGAGAGAGGCTCTCGCCCGACGACGACTTCTTCGAGAAGCTAAAGATCGACAGCTTGCAGGCCCTCGAGTTGCTCACGCGTCTCGAAAACCACTTCCGGGTCGAGCTGCCCGACTATGAGATGCAGGGCGTGACCAGCTTCCGCGCGCTAGCCGAGAGAATCCAGTCGAGACTGTGATCGGGTCATTTGGCCATCGGGTGATCGGGTGATCGGAAAATCCCAGGGTCTGGCGCAATCACCCGATGACCCGATCTCCCGATGAGCCGATTGCGCGCTGAATTCAATTGCTCGACCTGAGTCAATACGAGTCGCTGGGAGCGGCGCTGCGCGATGCGCTCGAGCGCTGGCCGGACGAAGTGTGCCTGATCGAGGCCGACCGTGACCGCGAGAACTGCCGGCTCACCTACAACGACTTCAAGCAGATGGCGCTGCCGCTGGCGCGCGCCCTCCAGGACTCGGGTTTCGGCGAAGGCGACCGCGCTGCCATCATCATGACCAATCAGTCGAAGTGGCTCATCTCCGCTTACGCTATCTTCTATTGCGGCGGCGTGCTGGTCCCGCTCGACTACAAGCTGACCGCGCGCGAGCATCTTGAACTGCTGGCGCATTCGAAAGCCAAGGTGTTGGTCACCGAGCATCACCTTTGGCGGGCCATCATGGCCAGCCCCGGATTCAATGACCTCCGCGTTCCAACGGTGCTCGCAACCGAAGCTCCCAGCAGCACGGACCTTGCCGGCGCCAAGCGCTGGGAGGACTTCAAGGTGAATGGCGAACCGCGCTTCGTGCCGCGACGGCGCCAGGATCCGGCGTGCATCGTGTATTCGTCCGGCACCGGAGGCCGGCCCAAAGGATGCGTGCTCACGCACGAAAACTATCTCGAGCAGTGCATCTCGCTGACGGCGCTGTACCCATTCTGGCCCGGCGTGCGCTACCTGAGCATCTTGCCCACCAACCACGCGATTGATTTCATGGTCGGCTTTATCGGGCCGTTCACCTGCGGCGCCGCCGTGGTGCACCTGCGCACGCTCCGCCCGGAGTACGTCCGCGACGCCTTCCCACGTTACAAGATCACCTACATGTCCCTGGTGCCGATGGTGCTCAAGAACCTGGAAAACGGCCTGCGGGCGCGCTTCGCCGAGCTGCCGGCACATCGCCGCTGGCTGCTCGACCGGCTGATCGCCTTGAACAAACTGCTCACCCGCAAGCGGCCGAACCTCAAGATCAGCCGCGCTCTGCTGAAGCAAGTCCACCAGGCGTTCGGCGGAGAGTTGCGCGCGCTCTTTGTGGGCGGCGCCTTCACCGAACCGGCAACGCTGCAGTTCTTCTACGATCTCGGCATCCCGGTCGCCAACGGATACGGGCTCACCGAAGCCGGCACCGCCGTCACCCTGAACGATTTCAATCCGTTTCGTCCGGACACCGTCGGCAGACCGCTGCCGGGGATGGAGGTAAGAATCGTCGATCCGAGCGACGAAGGCATCGGCGAGGTGGCGGTGCGCAGCAAGACGGTGATGTCGCATTATCTCGACGATTCCGAGATGACGGCGGAGACCATCGTCGACGGCTGGCTCATGACCGGCGACCTCGGCCGCATAGACCCCACCGGCCACCTTCAACTCTTCGGCCGCAAGAAGAACATGATCGTCACTGCCGGCGGCAAGAACATCTATCCCGAGGACATCGAGACCGTCTTCGAAGGCCTGCCGGTAAAGGAATTCTGCGTTTTCGCGGCTAATTACCTGTGGCCCGGGAGCACGATGACCGGCGAGATGCTGGTGATCGTCCTGCGCCTGGAGCCCGGTCGCGAATTCGACGAAGCTCTGCGCCGCGAACTGGTGGAGCGCAACCGGCGGCTGCCGGACTTCAAGCGCATCCGCGGCTACGTGATCTGGGACCGCGATTTCCCCCGCACGGCATCGCTCAAGATCAAGCGTATCGAACTGGCGGAGCAGATTCGTGCCTCGACCGAGCGCGCGACAGCGGTGGCCACGCTGTGAGCCGGCCGTTCTTCGCCATCGTGAATCCGGCCGCAGGCGGAGGCCGCTGCGGCAAGCTCGCAGGCCCGGCGCTGGAACGCCTGCGCGCAGCCGGAGTTCCAATCGAAGCGCAGGAGACGCGCGGCCCGGGTGACGGCATCCAACTCGCCCGCGACGCCTACCGCGCCGGCTTCCGGCGATTTCTCGCTGTCGGCGGCGACGGTACCTCCTACGAGATCGTCAATGGCCTATTCCCGGAGGCACTCGGTGGCGAGCGTCCTCAGCTAGCATTCCTGCCGCTGGGCACGGGCAATTCCTTCCTGCGCGACTTCAGCACCCGCGGCGCCGAGCACGCGGCCGAGGCGCTGCTCGCAGGCCGCAGCCGCGACTGCGACGTTCTGCGCATGACCCACAAGGGCGGCGTGCTCTACTACATCAACCTGCTGAGCGTGGGGTTTGCCGCCGACGTGGCTTTTCTTCGCCATGAGCGTTTTCAGCGATACGGTGAGCTTGGCTACTTGATGGCGCTGTTCATATGTCTGGCGCGACTCGACCGCCGCCCTTTCCCGCTGCGCGTCGACGGCCAGCCCGAGTACGATCGCCGCCCGTGCCTCTTCCTCACCTTCAACAACAGCAAGTTCACCGGCGGGAAGATGATGATCGCGCCCCACGCCGATCCCGGTGACGGCTTGATCGAATACGTCCGCTGGGGACCGATCGGCCGCCTCGGCCTGATCGCCAACCTGCACACCCTGTACACAGGCACGCACGTCCGGCATCCGCTGGCTTCGCGGCAAGCCGCGCGGCAGATCGAGTTCGAGCTGGATGCGCCGGTCAATGTGATGGTCGACGGCGAAGTTATCAAGCTGGAATGCCAGAAGCTCGAGGTGCTTCCGGGCGCGCTTGAGGTCATGGTCTAAGCGGTAATTTGTAACCGGTTGGCGAGTGCGGCATCCTACAATCCAAGCGAGGGATAAAACTATGTCCGACGTGGTTTACGTTTCGAACTCACGCATCGAGCGAGTAGCCGGACCGGTCCGCCTGGCATGGCTGCCGGGCGAAAAGGAACCCATCACTTTCAGTGTTCACGGGGCGATCGCCGAGCACTACAAGATCCCCAAGGAAAAGCTCGGCGAGCCCCACGCCGCGACCATCGATTATGTGATCGCCGCCACCGCCGGTTGAATGCTGGGCACCTTCGGGGGCGCGCTGGAGGCGCGCAACATCGATGCCAGCGGCGGACGTTTGACCGGCACCGTCCGCGGTGAAGTGGAGACGGACGAAAAGGTCCTGGTGATCAAGCGCATCCACGTGGAATACCGCGTGGTAGCGCCTGAAACGGCCCGCGAAACCGTGGAGCGCGTGCACGGCATGTACGCCATGCGTTGCCCGCTGTATCGCACGCTGCACGGCGCCATCCAGCTCAGCTCGAGCTACGTGCTGGCCCAGCCTGCGTCTACCTGATCAGCCGATGCGCAGCACCCCGGCACCTTCGATGCGGCTGTGCTTCATGTCGGCGAGGGCGCGATTGGCTTCTTCCAGCGGATAGAGCGCGACCTCGGTGTGGACGGGAACCTCGGCGGCGAGTTCCAGCAATTCGCGCGCGTCCTGCCGTGTGCTGTTGGCGACACTGCGCACAACGCGCTCGTGGTAGAGCAGCGAATAGTCCATCTGCGGGATGGGACTCATCGTGATACCCGCCAGCGCCACCGTACCGCCTTTGCGCAGTGCGCGCAGTGCATCGAGCACCAGCGATCCTGCCGGCGCGAACACGATGGCGGCGTCGAGTTCGCGCGGCGGACGATCTTTCGCATCACCGACCCAGGCCGCTCCCAGCTTTGCGGCAAGTTCACGATGCGCCGCCGCGCGCGTGAACACGTACACTTCGCATCCCATGTGGCGCGCCATCTGCAGCACGATGTGGGCGCTGGCCCCGAATCCGTAGAGCCCCAGCCGGTCGGATTTGGCTGCTCCGCTGAGCTTTAACGAGCGGTATCCGATGACGCCCGCGCACAGCAGGGGAGCAGCATTTTCATCGGAGAATTTGGGGGGGATCTGGTAGGCGAAGTCCGCGGGGACGACGACCGCCTCGGAGTATCCGCCATTCACGTCGTACCCGGTAAACTTGGCGTTCACGCACAGATTTTCTGCATCGCGGCGGCAATACTCGCAGCTTCCGTCCGTCGAGTGCAGCCAGATGACGCCGGCGCGATCGCCTTCTTTGAAGCCTCTGGCGCCCGCGCCTAACGCATCGACCACGCCCACGACCTGGTGTCCGGGCACAACCGGCAGCCTGTGCATGGGCAGCTCGCCCTGGACGATATGCAGGTCGGTGTGGCATACGCCGCACACACGCACACGCACGCGAATCTCCCCGGGCCCGGGCGTGGGCTCGGGGATGTCTCTCGCCTGAAGCGGTCCCTCTTCGGCAGGCCGCGGAGTTTCGAGCACCATGGCGCGCATAAGCGGAGTCTATCGTAGAAGCGGGTGGGGTTTTCGATCAGCCGACACGCACTACCTGCAGCGGTTCGAGCTGCGCCGTGAAGTGACGCAGGAACGGGGCCCCCTCCATCAGCTTGAGTCCCACGATCTGATCGCGCCGCTTCCAGACTTTCAGGATCACCTCGATCACGTAATCGATGTGACTCTGCGTATAAACGCGTCGCGGGATCGCCAGCCGTACCAGGTCCATCCTGGCTGCGGCGCCGAACATCAGGGTTCCGATCTCTACCGAACGGATGCCGCCTTCGAGATAAAGCTCGTTGGCCAGGGCGATGCCGGGGAACTCGGCCGGCGGAATGTGTGGCAGGAATGCGCGGGCGTCGATGTATATGGCGTGGCCGCCCGGCGGCTGCACGATGGGAACGCCGTGCTCGGCGATGTGTGTGCCGAGATACGCCGTGGAGGTGATCCGGTATCTCAGGTAATCCTCGTCAAGCGCTTCGTTGAGACCAACGGCAATCGCCTCCAGGTCGCGCCCGGCCATGCCCCCGTAGGTGGGATAGCCCTCGGTAAGGATGAGCAGGTTGGTCTCCTGCGCGGCCAGCACATCGTCGTTGGTGCAGAGGAAGCCGCCGATGTTCGCCATGCCGTCTTTCTTGGCGGACATGGTGCAGCCATCGCCCAGCGCGAACATCTCCTGCGCGATCTGCTTCGGGCTTTTGGACTCGTAGCCGCTCTCGCGCAGCTTGATGAAGTAGGAATTCTCGGCGAAGCGGCAGGCGTCGAAGTAGAGCGGGATGCGATGTCGCCGGCAAACCGCACTTACCGCGCGCGCGTTTTCCATGGAGACTGGCTGGCCTCCGCCGGAATTGTTGGTGATGGTCAGCATCACCAGCGGGATGCGCTCGCGGCCGACGCGCTGGATCAGCTCTTCCAGCGCCGCCACATCCATGTTGCCCTTGAAGGGGTGGACCAGCGCCGGCTGCTTGCCTTCGGCGATGGGCAGGTCCACCGCCTCGGCGCCCACGAACTCGATGTTGGCGCGCGTGGTGTCGAAGTGCGTGTTGTTGGGGACCACGTCTCCCTTCTTGCACATCACGCTGAACAGGATGCGCTCGGCGGCACGGCCCTGGTGCGTGGGGATCACGTGGCTGTAGCCGAAGATCTCCTGCACCGAGGCGCGGAAGCGGTCGAAGCTGCGGCTGCCGGCGTAGCTCTCGTCGCCTTCCATGATCGCGGCCCACTGGTGGGTGGACATGGCGCCGGTGCCGGAATCGGTCAGCAGATCGATCAGGACATCGTCGGCCAAGACCAGAAACAGGTTGTAATGCGCCGCGCGCAGTAGCGCCTCGCGATCGGCACGAGTCGTCCAGCGGATGGGCTCCACGCTCTTGATGCGGAATGGCTCGATGATCGTCTTCATGCGCTCGCTACACCTCGGCCCCAGATAATTTACCAGCATCCGCCAGTGGGCTCGGGATGTTACCTCGCTAATTTATCTGTAGAATGGCCGTAACCTGTTGAGGAAATGACAATTCAGTACACAGCAGCGCCCGCGGACATGACGGCATTGTGGCGGCATTCGAAGACTACACGGCGTTTTGTGTACATGTTCTCGCTGGTAATTGCGGCACTCGTCCTTGTCCCGCCCCTGCTCATAGCTGGTAAGGTACAGTTCCCAGCTTTAATCTGGGCCTTCGCTGCAGCAATTGGTTACGTCCTTCTTTTCCCCTTTTTCCTGAGATGGCGCACCAAGAAAGATAAACGGACGCTGTCAATCGACCCGCTGAAAATCTCGACGCAAATTGGACGGCGGAGCGCCGACGTGCCGTGGAAGAAGGTGCGGTCTGTATCCGTTACAGATGAACATATATTCATCCAGCGTTCGAATCTCAATGCCTTCACAATTCCCCGCAGGGCATTTTCCGACGACAAGCAGCGGGCGCAGTTCATCGGTTTGTGTGAACAGTACTTTGCTGCCGCCAAAAAGAGCGCCTGACGCCCCATGTAGTTGGCAAACCGCCGTTTCGCCATAAACCGATAGAGTCGAATCGATTCGATCACGTGCTCCCCTCTGTTGCGTCCAATCAATGATTTGGGCAATTCCGTCTGTATCATGCACGTAGGAGGACTGCGTGACCATTCGCATCGGCATCCTGGGTGACTTCAATCCTGAATTTCCCGCACACACCACCATCGATCCGAGTCTGCAGCATGCCGGTCGCGCGCTGGGCGTCGAGGTCGAGTCGCAGTGGCTGCCGACGCCTTCGCTGGTGGGAGCGGAGGGCGAGCGGCTGATGGCTGGATATCACGGGCTATGGGCTGCGCCGGCCAGTCCGTATCAGAGCATGGAGGGCATGCTGCACGGCATCGAGTTCGCGCGGCGGCGTGACTGGCCGTTTGTCGGCACTTGAGGGGGCTTCCAATATGCTCTGGTAGAGTATGCGCGCAACTTTATGGGACTGGCCGACGCCGATACGGCGGAGAACGGTTCCGACTCCAAACACATCGTCATCACGCCGGTGCTGTGCGCGGTCCCGAACCGCAACCCGGGCGATCCCAAGCTGGTCGGTCCGATTGCGGGCATCCGCATGGAGCCGGGCACGGCGCTCCATTCCATCTACGGCGGCACCGAGGCCATCGAGGAGCATTTCTGCAATTACGAGGTGAATGCAGAATATGTGGGCCGATTCGAGGCTGCAGGGATGCGGCTCGCCGCCTGGGGACCTGAGGGCGAGCTGAAGGCGTTCGAACTGCCGACTCATCGTTTCTTCGTGGCTATGCTCTTCCAGCCACAGCGTGCTCAGAAGCAGCCGCATCCGGTGGTGGTGGCATTCCTGAAGGCAGCCAGCACGTTTGCCCAAGCCCATGTCGCAGGACGAGCCAACGCCTAGCTGCTATTAGCCATGACGGACCGCTTTGGGTGGAGCAGGGCTTCAGCCCTGCAGAATGGCAGCATCAATAGTGTCCGGCTTCAGCCGCTGGGGGGGCAGTTGTTCTGTTTACACTGTCGACGATCACTAGCGTACCTCAGGGGCTGAAGCCCGCTATTAGATGGCGCCGCTAAATGCAGGCCTGAAGGCCTGCTCCACCCTGGCGGATGGCCAGGCGTAGGCCTGCAAGTCGCGCTTGCCGCAAAGGCTGACTGGGTCTACCATAGCCGGTTCTCATGCCAAAGGTTTCCCTCTTCATCCCGTGCTTCGTGGACCAGCTCAGCCCCCAGGTGGGCATGGATGTCGTGCGTGTGCTTCGCAGGATCGGGTACGAGGTGGATTTCCCCGATGCCCAGACCTGCTGCGGACAGCCGGCGTTCAACACCGGCTATTGGGATGAAGCGCGGCCGCTGGCCGAACGCTTCGTGCGCGTCTTCAGCTCGGCCGAAGCCGTGGTTTCTCCTTCCGGCTCCTGCACGACCATGGTCAAGGTCTTTTACCCGGAGCTGCTGGCGGGAACGCCGCTGCACGACGATGCCGTGAAGCTGGGCGAGCGCGTCTACGAATTCACCCAGTTTCTGGTGAAGGTCGCCAAAGTCACCGACGTGGGCGCCAGTTTTCCGCACAAGGTGACAGTTCACGATTCCTGCCACGGGCTGCGCGAACTTCACATCAAGCAGGAGCCGCGCGAGTTGCTGAAGAACGTGCGCGGGCTGGAGCTGGTCGACCTGCCCTACGGCGAGGAGTGTTGCGGCTTCGGCGGCGCGTTTTCGGTGAAGTACGCCATGATCTCCGCCGCCATGGGCGACACCAAGGCCGGCAACATCGAAAAGTCTGGCGCGGAATATGTCACCGCTGCCGATCCCAGTTGCCTGATGCACATCGAGGGCATTTTGCGTCGGAAGAAGTCGAACGCGCGCACCATCCACGTGGCCAGCATTCTGGCGCAGACGGCAGCCGCCGGCGAACAAGCTTCGGCCGCTGGAAGGGGAACGCGATGAGCACCGCCTCCCAGGAGTTCGATCAGAAGGCCGCGGAGAAGTCCGCCGACCTGGTGCATCGCGGCATCGTGCGCTGGAACATCGACCAGTACGACACCGGGGTCGGCCGCGGCAAGACGCGCTTCACCGACTGGGAAGCGGCACGCCAGCGCTGCCACGACATCAAGTGGGAAGGGGTAAATCACCTCGACAAATACCTTCTCCAGTTCGAGCAAAAAGTAAAAGAGAACGGCGGGCACGTCTTCTGGGCGGAGAACGGTGAAGAGGCGCGGCAGTACATCTGCGACGTGGCCGCGCGGCACGGCGTGAAGAAGGTGGTCAAGTCGAAGTCGATGGTCTCCGAGGAGATCCACCTGGCCACGGCGCTGGAGAAGATAGGCGTCGAGGTGGTGGAGACCGACCTCGGCGAATTCATCGTGCAGTTGCGCAACGAGCCGCCCTACCACATCGTCACGCCGGCCATGCACCTGAACCGCCAGCAAGTCTCAAAGCTCTTCCACGAAAAGCTGGGAGCGGCGGAGACGCTGGACCCGCCGGAACTGGTGGCCATCGCGCGGCGCTGGCTGCGGAAATCATTCTTCTCCGCCGAAATGGGGATCAGCGGCGCCAACTTCATCATCGCTGACGCCGGCATGATCACCATCACCACCAACGAAGGCAACGGCCGGCTCAGCACCAGCGTGCCCAGGATCCACGTCGCATTGACCGGGATCGAGAAGGTGATCCCGCGCTTGCAGGATCTGGCCACTCTCTGGCCCACGCTGGCCACGACGGGAACGGGACAGCCGATCACCTGCTACAACACGCTCATGGGCGGGGCGCGGCGTGCGGGCGAAGTGGACGGCCCGGAAGAGTTTCACGTGGTGCTGGTGGACAATGGACGCAGCGAACTGCTGGCTGACATCGAACAGCGCGAGGTGCTGCACTGCATCCGCTGTGGCGCCTGCATCAACGCCTGCCCGGTGTTTCGCAACATCGGCGGACACGCCTATGGCGTAACTTATCCCGGTCCCATCGGCAGCGTGCTCGAGCCACACCTGCGCGGGTTGAAGGAGTATCAGCACCTATCGTTCGCATCTTCGTTGTGCGGCGCGTGCACCGACGTTTGCCCCGTACACATCGATCTTCACCATCATTTATTGCACAACCGGCGGAACGCTATTAACGTGGGCACGCACCCAGGCTCGGAACGGCTGGCAATGAAGTTCTTTCGCTGGATGATG
>Ga0181530_10000481_pt1 | contig 50918 bp, 54 predicted proteins | sample PEATcosm2014_Bin_42_FD_119769 | JGI IMG/M metagenome (GOLD analysis project Ga0181530, IMG submission 119769) | Peatland microbial communities from MTU Mesocosm Facility, Houghton, MI, USA - PEATcosm2014_Bin10_60_metaG | ecosystem: Environmental > Terrestrial > Soil > Wetlands > Peat | place...
AAGTTGCCTCCTTGGGGGAAAGAACATCGCGCTCAACGGAGTCTTTCCCTCAAGGTACAGTCTCATCCTTTACCTGATTTGCCCACCTTCAAGCAGGGCCGCTCTCTCATAATGCATTGACCCTCAATGAGCATTATCGAGGTTTATCGCCAATTGAGATCCATAGCGTCAAGGGCTTCGCACGAGTAGAATGCCAGCGTTTGGCAGGGAGGACGCTATGAACTGGGTGCGACTCGCTACGATTATTGTTGGCGCCGGTGTCGTCTCGTCGTTTACCGACTGGTTCTTCGCAGGCGATTGGATTCATCGACGCTACACTTACCCGGAAATCTGGCGTCAGGGTAAGGAGGGTAGAGCGATTGCTCTGACCAGTCCGCTGCCTTTTGTGACATGCGGAGTATTTGCCTTCGTCGCCGCCCGGCTGGGTCTTCATTCTGTATCGAGCGCGCTCAAATTGGCGGTTGCGGTGTGGGTGATCGGCCCGTTGCCCCTGATCCTCACTAACGCCGCATTTATGAAGCTGCACCGGGTTTTTGTGGCGTCGTACGCAATCGGCTGGTTGGTAAAGCTCGCGATTATCGCGGTCGCAGTTGGCTGGTTCCTTGGTTGACGAGTGTAATCGCGTGGCTTCCATTGCTCGCATAAGAGGGTTGTTTGTGAGGTGAATTATGGCCGTTGGGAAAGTCACGAGCGTGAATGTTAAGCAGGTTGTGCCGTTTTTCGGCGTCACCAACATGGAGTCTTCCCTGCGGTTCTACGTTGATGGGCTGGGGTTCAAAATGAAGAACTACTGGATTCCCGACCGCCCCGAAGACCATCCTGACGGGAGAATTCACTGGTGCTGGCTTGAGCTTGGCGACGCCGCGATCATGCTTCAGGAGTTCCGGCCCGGAGGCAGGCCGAAGGAAGCGCTGGGGACTGGTGTAAATGTCTGTTTCCAGTGCGAAGACGCGCTGGCTCTTTATCGCGAGTTCAAATCGCGCGGAATTCAGACGCGGGGACGTCCGTCGGTTGGAAACCGTCTCTGGGTAGTACCGCTCACCGATCCCGACGGGTACCGCATTGAGTTCTCGAGTCCCACCGATGCGCCGGAAGAGAGCGAGCTAGAAGAGTAGGCCCTGGTGCGGTCCGACAACCTGACGCTATAAGGCGTTAGCGCTCATTGACATCGTCGCAATCCAGCCCCAGTTGCGCTGGATCCGTGAGGAGTCTACGGTGGGTCGTCGCCTTCCACATCGTAGGTTGCGGTGGGGTTGGGCGTGGGCTTGACCTTCGCCGGTTTCTTGGTGGGGCGCAGGCGGCCGGCGCTGTAGTGGCCGCGGTTCTCGACATCGTAGGTTTTGGGGAGCGGCGGAATCAGGGCCGCGCCTCCGGTGATCTGGCTGATGCGGTTCAGGATGATTTCGGCGCGGCCATCGTAGAGTTTGACTGGCCCGTGGATTTCGATGGTACGGCCGGCCAGACGGCGCACGTCACCGACATCCTTCAAATCGTGGGAGAAGATCACGACGGTGAAGGGGCAGGCCATCTGATCTTCGCAGAAATCGAGGAAGTGAACGCCGGTCGCGCTGACTTTGACGCGCAGCACCTTCCCGGTCACACACTTTGTTTCGCCGACATGCTGGCCGGCGTCGCCGATGGGGATGCAATCGGAGGCGAAGAGGAGCGATGTCCCCAAGAGCAAAACCGCGAGCATGACCCTCGCCGCGTGACTGCGTCCCATGTTTCGATTCTAGGAACGCTGGCAGGCATAGTCTGTGATGGGAAGAAAAAAATGCTCAGACTGTCCCAGAATGGAACAGCAAAGCACCCCGGTAGAGTTTCGCTGCTTCGCTTCGCCTACTCCGCTCTCGGACTCATCGCAACGACTGACCACCTTGCTGGCAAACCGGCATGGCCGCTGCGGTGACCACTACCTTGCTTGTCCCGTTGACCGGAGCGTTCGGATCCGGAGGAGCAAAAGCCACCACGGGACCGTATTCCGGTCCCATCGTAGTGCAGCTGAACGCGAACGGCTGAGTCGTGAGCGTGTAGGTGTATTGGGACGGCGGAGGCGCCATCAATTGGATAGTCCAGTCGACCGGGAGCGGGGTTACGGTGGTCGGCGGCGCCGAAAAAGTGCCGGTCGCCACAAACGATATTTCCAGGCCATTCGCGCTCAAGGTTTGACTGATGCTGATGGATTGAAGATGGCGACCGCCGCTGCCGCAGCTCAGGGTAAGCAGGGACAAAGTAAGAAGCAGAATTAGGGAGGACCCAAGCCGGATGACTCTCATAGACGACCTCCTGGGCGTATTAGAACCGCACCATGACCGAGGAGTTGCCTTCCAGCTCACAGTATGATCCCGGAGTGGATATGAGGCAAGACGAAAACGGGGGACAAGGCTATTCCCACTTCTCGCCCGGCGAGAAGTGGGCACCGCAACTCTGGACGGAAGACTCTACTTGAACGACTTAACCGCCGAAGCCTCGTCGTCTTTGACGTCAAAGACGGTGTAGAGCTTGGTGATCTGCAGCAGATCGTTGACCTTCTTGGTAAGGTTCAGGAGCTTCAATTCGCCACCCTGATTCTTGGTGGTGGTGAAGGCGCTGACCAGTTCACCGATGCCGGAGCTGTCAATGTAGTTCACTTCCGCCAGGTTCAGCACAATCTTCTTGTTGCCCTTGGAAAGCAGGTCGCGCACCATGTCGCGCAGAATAACGCTACCTTCGCCCAGCGTGATACGCCCGCTGCAATCCACAATGGTGACACCATCCACCTGCCGACTACCAACCTTCATGGTCACTGAGGAGCCTCCTTGCCGTCCGCGGTTGGGCCGTGGACGTGCTTGATCAATTTAAGTTCGGTGCCCGTCTGGGAGGGGCGAATCTCGACCACATCCATGAACGAGCGCATCAGAAAAATTCCGCGCCCTGACGTCTTGAGCAGATTCTCCGGCGCCAGGGGGTTAGGGATTTTGCTCAGATCCATTCCTTTGCCCTGGTCGCAAATGGTAATAACCAGGTTGCCGCCCGTGTGCTCAAAAGCGAGGGTGACTTTCTTGTCCGAGGCGTAAGCATTGCCGTGCAAAACGGCGTTGACGGCACCCTCGCGCACGGCCATGGAAATCTGCAGGACTTCGTCGTCATCGAAGCCAAGCTCGGTGGCAATGCGGGTGGCCTTCTCTTCAGCACTGTCAATCGTCTCCAAAGAGGAGTCAAGCGTGTAGGACACCCGTTGCTCGGTCATGGCCATGGACGAGTCTGAGACTGAGTATACGGCTGGAGGGTCAGCTTTGCCCCTGGACCGCCCTCCGGCGCTCGCCAGAAGCACTTCCCGGCGAATGCGGTAGTTTGCCTGTCGGACGGCGTTTTGTCAACGAGAAGGAATCGCCGGTAACGTCGTAAGTTTTCACCACAGAGTCACAGAGACACCGAGAAAAACTCGAAACACGCCAAAAACCGAAGGGTTCGCCAAGCAGTTGGGTTTCCCTGTGGCCCTGTGACGTTGTGCTGAAAAACTAGACCTGGGCAGTACCGATGACAGCCGGCAGCTACAGAAAGGGCGTGCGGGCTATAATTTCAGCCTTGTGAGTCAGCTTCCTGCTCGAAACCTAAGAACTCGACTGCGGCGGATGGTTGTTGCGGCGATCGTCTCCATTGCGCTCGCAGGCTTGATCGCGTTCGCCCTGGACTACGCGGTCTTCCGCGTTCGTGCGGCGGCCAACTGGAGTCCTTATGGCTCGGTCACGGTGCGTCATTACTACGCGGTGCTGCAGAAGAACGGGAAGACGGTATTCATGTTCGACCCGCCGCAGGCCTGGACCTGCGTCAACGCCGTGTTTCCGCACGGGGGATCGCTCCCGTGCTGGTACCTGAAGCGGCATCCAGAGCAGCGGACGGACATTTGAAGCGGGCTGGGCTGGGACGGCGGGGATCGCTCACGGCGATGGGCTAGAATGTTGGTCAGAGTCGGTAGTGGCTCAGTTTGAACTTTGACGATTTCGTTCCCGACGGCGTCATCCTGAGCGAAGCCGCTTTTCAGGCGGAGCGAAGGATCTTGCGCGTACAACGGAGACGTGGCGGTGCCCGCGCGAGATCCCTCACCCGGCTGAAAGGCGCCGGGTTTCGGGATGACGCCACAAGCAGAATCAAAGGTCAAACTGAGCCACTGCCCAGATTCCTCTGGCTTTCCAGGAGATGCATTCATGCTGAACAGGTTCGTGCGGGGTATGTGTGTGTTTGCGTTGGTGTCGGCCGCGGCGTTTGCGGCGGGCTCGGGCTCGCCGGATGCCAGGCTACAAAAGGCGTATCGCTTCCAGAAAGGAGGCTGGACGTATGTTCACGTGGAAGGCTCGCCGTCGGACATCGGATTCCAGCATGGGTATCTGCTGGCGCCGGAAATCGCCGATGCGCTCGAGGCCATCAAGCTGTTCGACACGCGCGAAACGCAGCGCGATTGGGAATTCTTCCGCACGACGGCGCGGCAAATGCTCTGGCCTCACATTGACGCCGAATATCGGCAGGAATTGCAGGGCATTGCCGACGGAGTGAAGGCGCACGGCGTGGATCTCGACGTCTATGACATCGTGGCGCTGAATGCTTTCGAGGAAGTACCGGACTATTACGTGCCCTGGCTGAACAAACAAACGACGAACCAGCAGGAGAAGACGGCCCAGGCGCCGAAGCTGGCGCCTCCCGGCAACTGCAGCGCATTCATCGCCACCGGCAGCGTTACCAAGGATCACCAGATTGTCATCGCCCACAACAACTGGACCAGCTATCTGGCCGGCGAGCGATGGGTGATGATTTTCGACATCCAGCCGGAACACGGCAACCGCATTCTGATGGACGGCTTCCCCGGAGTCATTACCAGCGACGACGATTTCGGGGTGAACTCGGCGGGGATAATGATCACGGAAACCACGATTACGCAGTTCGAAGGATGGGATCCAGAAGGGAAGCCGGAGTTCATGCGCTCGCGCAAGGCGCTGCAGTATGCCAACAGCATTGACGACTACGTGCGCATGATCGAGGAAGGGAACAATGGGGGCTATGCCAACGACTGGCTGATCGGCGACCGCAAGACCGGGGAGATCGCGTACCTGGAACTGGGGCTGAAAAACACTCCGCTGTGGCGCACCAAAGACGGGTATTTTGTCAGTTCGAATTTCGCGCGCGATCCGAAGATGATTCACGAGGAGACCACATTTGATCCGAACGATGCGTCGTCATCGCCGAACGCCCGGCATGCCCGCTGGGAAGAAGTGATGACTCAGGCCAAGGGGAAGATCGATGTGGCGATGGCGCAGCAGTTTCTCTCGGATCACTACGACAGCTTCGAAAAGACAGCTTTAAGCACAGCGAAGCCGCAGGCCAACGAGCGCTCGCTGTGCGGGCACGTGGACGCTTCTCCGCGGGGCGTAAAGGAGTGGGACTGGGGCGCTTACGATCCGGCCGGCGCGGTGCAGGGCAAAGCGACCGACAGCGCGATGGCGGCCAGAATGAGCTTTGTGGCGCGGGCGGGGCATCCCTGCGGAGCGGATTTTCTGGCGGCGGAGTTTCTGGATCACCACCCGGAGTATGCCTGGCAGAAACCATTGCTGCGGGATATGAAAGCGGGCCCGTGGACCGTGTTTACGGCCGGGGAGAAGGAAAAGTAGGCGAATCATCCGCTTGGAACGTGTTCCATAAATGCCTCTTAGCCGCGGAAGGCATTCCCTCAGAGGCTAGAGCATTCTGTGGGGCCCTGAGCGGCACCCTTCGGCTCGCTGCGCTCACGCTATCCCCACCGCCTTTCGAAAACCGCGAAGGGTGGGGCAGCTTTAGATGAGTGGATCAGTCCGCCAAGACCGGCTTATGAAATCCGCCCCAGGAACCAGCGGAGAGCTAGGACTTACTGGCAGGAGGTACTGACCATCTTCAAGCTCGTGACTTGAAAATCGGCATATTTCTTTCCATTGGCTTCTTGCCTTTCGTGGTCGGCGAACTTTGCTTCTTCAGTCTCAGATCGGTGCAGGACATGCCCGCTGACGGTGACCTTGTGACCAACGTGGACAGCATCGACCTTGCCGCTCAATTCCCACATCACACCGTCTTCGCCTGTGATGGTGAAACCGCCGGGTTCCACACCTTTCTGCAAGCAGCCGGTAACAGATTGGGTCTTAGTCGAGGTCTCCTGGGCCTGAACTGCCAGCGTGAAAAGACTCAACAACAGCAGGGGAATCAACCACAGTGAAAACCTCGCATGTGACAACGACATCGCACACCTCTTTCCAGAGTTAGCAGAGTCAGTCTCCAGACTATGCTTGAACCCTCATGTTCGTCAAAAACCGAATGCGCGTGGCCCGATGCGCTGATTCCGTGAATCCTGAGAGATGCGAACGTGAGCACGACGGCAAGGTATTCCATCAAGACGGCCGTTGTTGACGTTCAGAGTGCGAGGGCCAAACTGGAAAACCACATCGCGGAAGCGGATCGGGTTCAATCGGACACACGAACGCCGGTTCTACCTACGCGGCAGCGTCCGCCGCGCCAGCGGCTTCGTTCCGACGGGCAAGCCGGAAGTTACAGCTTCCCTGATAAAATGAAAATGAAAACTAGCGGCGCGGAGAGATGGCCGAGTGGCTGAAGGCGCGCGCCTCGAAAGCGTGTATACCTTTACGGGTATCGGGGGTTCGAATCCCTCTCTCTCCGCCATAATTGTTGTTGTCTAGCACTTGCCGATGAGCCGAGCGTCAAGGCTTCTTCGCTTTCGCGGGAGGAACCAGCGCGACAGCGGCCTCGGTGGTGAGCAGGAGGAAAGTGAAAGTCTCCTGCAGGTACAGGCGGACGGCAGCATCGGTGTGGCTGAGATAACCGATGGAGACGTCCTGACCGATGTGCAGGTCGAAATCGCCGCCACGCGTGGTCAGCACGAAAGCGCCGGCAATGGCGGGCGCCCAGATGATTTGATCTTTAACCAGCCGCTTGACGTGCTCCAACACCGGGTATCCGTGGTCGCTGGTCTCGGCGAGTGCGGTGTAGGCGTCGGCGCCGAGCAACACGGCATAGGGGCCATTGACATCGACCAGACGCAACCGGCTCAAGCCCTGGGCGATGGCTACCGGGTACTCACGCACGTCGGCGGGAAGGGTCATGACCGGGTTGCTGGTTCCCTGGCGGATGCCCCCAATCCCGGCGGCGGCATAGCCCTCGAATACGGCGGCGTCCTCGGCAAATGCGATTTGCCGAGCAGCGTCTTTCGCCGGTTGCCAGTCCGAGTCGTTCGCGCCCCGATCCACGTCATCGATTGCCTGGCGATCCAGGTCGAACGGAACCCGCAGTTCGACCAGCGCCTTGACTTCGCGCTGCCTCGCGACGATGCCTTTCGCTGGGGCGGTAATGGTCCGCAGGTGGCCGGTGCCGACGGCAGAGAGGCCGGTGCCGGCTGGCCCCTTCAGGTCGACGACCCGCCGTCCGGCAAGGTAGCGCTTGAGCGTGCGCGATGTTTCCTCTTCGATCTGAGCCCATGCCGAATCGGAAATGGGAGCGAGCTCGCGATGGAGATTATTCATGTCGTATGTCTCCTTTGAGAGAACCGATGCCGAGCGAATCGTCGCGCACCGATGGAATGGATGAAGGAGTTTCGGCCACTGCCGGTGCTGCGGGGGATTGCGCAACCGCAGGCTGCTCTTCGTTAGTTCGGTCCTCGGCAACGTTCTCGAGAAACGTCGCCGACGGCACAAAGAACAGATTCCCAGTCACGGCGCGGCTGAAGTCGAGCAGGCGGTCGTAGTTGCCGGGCGGCCGGCCGACAAACATATTCTCGAGCATCTGCTCGATCGTGCGGGGCGAACGGCTGTAGCCGATGAAATAGGTGCCGAATTCAGCGTGCCCTGGCCGGCCGAAGGGCATGTTGTCGCGCAGGATTTTGATCTCTTTCCCGTTCTCGACGATGGTGGTGAGCGCGTTGTGCGCTGAGGTTGGCTTGATGGAGTCGTCTAATTCGATGTCGGAAAGCTTGGTGCGGCCGATAATGCGCTCCTGCGCTTCGGTGGGGAGTGCATTCCATGCGTCAAGATCGTGCAGATATTTCTGCACGATGACGTAGCTACCGCCAGCAAAATCGGCGTCCTCTTCGCCGATGAGCACGGCGTCGGTCGCGGCCGCGCCCCTCGGATTCTCCGTCCCGTCGACGAAGCCCATGAGGTCGCGGTCGTCGAGGTAACGGAAGCCCTGCACTTCATCCACCGGGGAAACGGCATTCCCGATTCGCGCCATGACCTGCGTGGCCAGCTCGAAGCATAGATCCATGCGCTGGGCGCGGATGTGGAACAGCAAGTCGCCCGGCGTGGAGACGGCATGGCGCGCTCCGGATCGAATCTCCCGGAAGGGATGCAGCTCTGCCGGCCGCGGCGACCCAAAAAGGCGGTCCCATGCGTCGGACCCAAACCCCATAACGCAGGAAAAGCCTCCTTCCAGGTCGCGGAATTCCACGGCGCGCACCAGCGCGGCGAGGTCTCCGCAGAACGAGCGCAGGACGGAGCGATTCTCAGAGCCCGGATTGAGCGTCGCGACAAAAAAGATCGCGGCGCGAGTAAGCGGCGCGGCTACTGCTTGCGCGAGGACAGGCAATCTACCTGCCGCTTCGGCCGCGCTCATCGGATCGGTCTCCATCAAGTGTCGTCCCTGGTGGCGTGCGCGGATTTCGCCCTCCGAAATGCTACCCTCGCCTCGCGCCTGAAAGTTCGCCCTGCAAGCTTACCATCGGCTGCCAAACCTGCAATCGACTCCCCGCTTGACGCTACGATCAGCAAAGCTGGCCTCATATGCTTCAAATATTGGTACCTAAGTACGAGTGGCTGTTTCGCGGATCGTCTAATCGCACTGATGTATTCAAGTCCAAGCGGTCCAAGTGGGTCCAACGTGACAATGTGAGAAGATGTACAGCTCTAGCTCAGCTCATGCAGGCTCGTCGAACCCTGCTCGCAGCATTTCTAGGTTTGTTGCCCACTTCACATTGTCAGAACGACGCGGAACTGCGCCTTGCCGCTCATCATTCGCGCGTAAGCCTCGGCCGCCTTTTCGAGCGGATAGGTTTCAATCATAGGACGCACGCCGCTTAGTTCGGCAAAGTGTAGCGTGTCTTCGGAGTCTGCCGGTGTTCCCGTGGACCAACCCTGAAGCGACCGGCTCCCAGTGATGAGCTGTATCGGTGTGACCTCGATCGGATCGAATGTCGCACCCACCACGATGAGCTTGCCGTTCGGGCCCAGACCGTCGACCAACTCGGACATCGCTTTCGAGCTTGGGGCCGTCGCCAGGATTGCCTTTGCGCCGCCCAGCTTTTGCAGCGCCTCGGCCGCGTTTGTCGATTGACTGTCGATGTACACGCTCGCTCCCAGTTTCTTTGCGAGCGGGGCGTTTTCAGAGCCACGCCCGATCGCCGCGACGTAATAACCGAACTTATTCGCGAACTGAATCCCAAGGTGACCGAGACCCCCGACCCCTTGCACTGCGACTAAGTCGCCGGGCAGCGCGCCACTGTGCCGCAGCGAATTGTATGTGGTGATTCCCGCGCAAAGCAGCGGCGCTGCATCGGCGTCAGTTAGACTTTCCGGTATCGCCACCAGGGCCTCGACCGGAGCAACCATGTATTGCTGGTAACCGCCGTCATAACTGATGCCTGGGATTTTCAAGTTCCGGCAATTGCGAAAATCTCCGCGCCGGCACTCCCGGCAAGTGTTGTCCTGGCCCCCGTGCCAGCCGACGCCGGCGCGCTGCCCTTTCTTCCACGCGGAAACACCGGCGCCCAGTTCATCGATGATGCCCGCAACTTCATGCCCCGGAACGCGGGGATACTCAATTCCCGGCCACAAGCCTTCTTTCGTCAGCACGTCACTGTGGCAGACGCCGCAGGCTTGTACCTTGATCCGGACGTGTCCTGCGCCCGGCTCTGGAATCTCGCGCTCCACGACCTGGAAATCTGCTCCGGGACCGGAGACTTGCGCCACTTTCATCGTTGCGATTGCCACTGCTGTTGCCATAAATCCTCCGTGAATCTTCGAGCACTGCTGAAAGGCCATCCTGCTACTGGCGAAGCGATAACAACGGATCCCCCTGCGCTTACGCCGCCACCTCGAAAATGACTTCGAGTTCGGCGGGCGTTCCCAGCGGAAGGCTTGCCACTCCATACACCGGGCGGCAAGGGTTCCGCGCCCGTTCGAAAACGTCTTGCAACAACTCCGAAGCGGCGTCAGCGACTTTCGGATGATCGCGAAAATTCCCCGAGGTAGCTACCGACAATGCCCAGCCGGACGACGTGCGTAAGCTTGTTGAGCGACCCGAGACGTTCTCGAGCCACGGCAAGACCATTGAGCGCAGCCGGGCATGCTGCTTCGTGCCAACGTATCATTCCTTTCTGCTCTAGCTTTTAGCATCAAGGTGCATAACGAGTAAAGACAAGGTCGGTCGCTTTGGTCTTTTCGTGGCAGGGGAAGCAGCTTTTCATAAACGCCGCGTCGCCAGGTTTGCCGTCCGCGAAGTGACCAAACCCCCAGCCGCCGGTTGCGGCGTACTTTGTTGAGTCCTTGACCATAAACTGAATGTTCGTGGGGGGACCTGGAACGAAAGATTGAGCCTGGCCAAAGACTTTGTTGTTTTCCTCCGACGCGACGTTACGGTAATGCAAAGCAGCAATGATCGTGCCGTCCGGGAACGGAAGCTTCCCTTCACGGTACGCGTTGATCGCTACATCGTTGCCCAGGACCGCACCTAAACTATTTCAGGTTGCCTGCTTCATGGGCCGAGGAAATCCACCTCCAGTCGCGGTACCCATGAGGGATTTCGGTAACGAAGGGCGGGGCGGGTTGCCCATCCGCGTGGCCTGGGGCAGGGCGAATGAGGGTGACAAAGCCGGCCATTGTTGCAACTGCAACCAAGAAGAATGTGAAGCGTCTCATAATGGTTCCTCCATTTAATATGCTTCGGTAAACGGAAATCAGCAGTCCTAACTATTTCGCCTTAGAGCCGATGTCGACGCCTCTTAGATGTTGGCTCACGGTTGTCTCCTTCTTAGCGGTTGGGGGGTAGCTGGACGCCGCCACCGGGAGCAGGCCAAGTGCAGTGGCGGCTAGCCTGGTGACACGTGCTGTACGGTTTTCGAGAGTCATGGGGAATTCCCCTTTCCTCGCTGCGCTTTTCCGATTGCATCGGCTTGCGATGAAGACATCACATCAAAAGCGCAGAGGCGAAACAATCGGACGATGGTATTGGCGATACCTTCGTATCAGTCGACGCGGCGAGCGGTGTTCGATGATGCTGTGCCGCGGTCAGCCGATTTGCCACTCTCGCCGAGGCCGCAACTGTGACCGCTCGCCAATCTCGACTTGTGGATCGAGGCGGGCTATCCATCAGCTCCGACTCGTCGAGCCAGTCCTCTGTCGAAAGCTTGGCCTGCTCTGGACCGAACAATTCCGTCACCGCACTGATGAACGCCGATAATTCGCGCTCCGCCATGTGGATCTGGTCCTCGTAAGTCGAATTGCAAAAGGATTCTTCCGTGTTCATGGGATTCCCCCGTATCAGGGTGCGTAATGGGTGAAAACAAAGTCCCGAGCTTTGACAGGCTCGTGGCAAGGGAAGCAGGTTTTGAGCAGCGCCTCGTCGGCAGGTTTGCCGTCCTTAAATTGAGCGAACCCCCAGCCGCCGGTCGCGGCGTATTTTCTTGAGTCCTTCACCATAAACTGAACGTTCGTGGCGGACCCGGCCACGAAAGATTGGGAACGGCCAAATACTTTGTTGTTTTCGTCAGACGGAACATAACTCCACGCCAGCCGGGCAATGATTGTGCCGTCCGGGAACGGCAGCCTACCCTCCCGGTAGGCCTTGATGGCCACATTGTTGCCGAGAAGGGCGCGAAGATCGTTGAGGTTGCCTTCTTCGTGGGCCACAGAGATCAACTTCCAGTCGCGGTATCCGGGGGGAATTGTGATTCCGAAGATCGGGGCGGGCTGGCCATCGGCGCGTCCAGAGGCTGGTTCCGAGCTGGCGACAACGCCGGCCACCGCCATCACTGCAACCAGCAAAAACGCGATCCGTTTCATCGTGTTCCTCCTTCCTGTTTGGCCGAAGTCTTTTCTGGCACGACAAATGTGACCATGCCTTTGTCGAGAGGTTGATGGTTCGCGTTGACCAATTCAATGAGCACTTTGTGCGGGCCGGGGGGAAGACCCATCAGGATGATTGGGTTACCACTCGCATCGGCCCATACCCATGAGGCATCGTCGAGCCTCACATGAAGGTGTCCGATGCGCGGCGAGACCGCCAGAGCATTGGGGCCGAACACAGGCGCAATGTGCAGGTTCTGAGCGCAATATTGGATAATCGCAACTCCCCGGGAGGCCAGCGGTTCGGCCAGTGGAGGATCGATGACGATTTTCGCTGGGGGTTCACTGGCGGTGAGCGGGATAACCGCGGCGGGGCGACAATTGTCCGTTGCGTTTTGTGCCATAGCGGTCATTGCGTACAACACGATGCCAGCGACCGATAGCAGACGGGCCCATCTCCAGTTAGTGCGCTTCAAATTCGTCATGTTCTTTCTCCCATGTGTTTACCTAAATTAAAAGTCAGACTTGCTGAGGCCAGTTGGTGGATCAGCCAAAGGTGAACGAAAAAGCCTGCACGCCAGAATCGAAAAACTCGATCTCGTTGCGATTAAGCCAGAACCGCAGAGACGAAGCAATTGGACGATAGTATCGATCGGATTCGTTGGTATGACTTGGTGCGAAAAGCCTGGTCCATGGCGCGGGCGGCAAATTCTAACGTTGATCAATACCCGTCCACATCGACAACAGCCTGCGCAAAGGCCTCCGGAGCTTCTTGCGGCAGATTGTGCCCGACGACGCCGGTAATGGTCCGGTGCAAATACTTGCCGGAGGATTTCTTGGCATAGGCACTGGGGTCTAGATGCGGAGTAACCCCAGATTCCTCGCTGCGCTCGGAAGGACAAGCGTTCGAGTTTCTGAGTGGACGTCTGACTGCCTGCGCCTTGTGGCCAACGACTACGGACCAACGGCTAACGACGATTTCGAAAGAACGTCTGCAACAGATCGGCGCTGCGTCCGGCCAGCACTCCGCTGCGAACCTCGACCTTATGGTTCAGTTGCGGGTGATTTAGCACTTGCATCACGGAAGCGACGGCCCCGGCTTTGGGGTCGTCCGCTCCATACACCAGGCGCTTGACGCGGGCGTGCACCAGCGCGCCAGCGCACATGGCACACGGTTCAATTGTTGCAAACAGCTCGCAGTCGCCCAGACGATGGTTACCAGCGGCTGCACCGGCCTCGCGCAGAGCAATGATCTCAGCGTGGGCGGTGGGATCGGAGGCGGTGAGGCTGCGGTTCCATCCCCGGCCAACGATGTGGCCGCCGGAGACAACGACCGCGCCTACTGGCACTTCTCCCGCTTCGAGCGCGCGTTGGGCGCAGCGGAGGGCCTCTTCCATCCAGAGTTCATCGTGGGTGGTCTTAGGTCTTGGGTCGTGGGTGTTTGGATCAGCGGCGGCCGCTTTTCGTCTCGGCACAGGCAGTGACTCCGCTCAGCATTGTAGCGGGTTTTGATCGAGGGAAGAGGCCAGCGAAAGTTCAGGGCACGAGGTTTGCAGGGCAACTCCGCAGCGCCCATTGGGAATCAGATCACGCTCAGCACCGTTCGCACCATTTCGGGCACGACCGCGCGCGCCACTACCGGAACCACGATCCGGACGACCGGGTAGGCAACGACGACCGCGGGCACGACGAAGAGCAGCCAGATTCTCATCGGCAAGTTGGTGAGATAGGTTCTCATGGCATCTCTCATGGTCTGATACGGAGACGGGCCGGAAAAAGTTCCCCGCTGACTCCGGGAAATCCTTTCGCGGCTTCCACTCTGCTCCTGATATGAAGACTGTCCTGGCCTGTTAGACGTTTGTAAATAAGAAAGGGTGAGAGTCCGGGCGGACGTGCGCTGGCGGGTAATCGCTCAGTTTGAGTTCGGACTATCTGAGAGCGTCATCGCGAAGGCCCGCGTTTTCACCGGCGGGCCGAGGGATCTGGCGCGGACCTGACACACCGCCCTGGTACGCGCGAGATCCCTCGCTCCGCCTGAACACCGGCTTCGCTCAGGATGACGCCGTCGGGAGAAGAATCGTCAAGGTTAAGGCTGAGCTCTCGCCCGATTGAGCCCAGCTTTTGGGGAAGATGACTTCAATGGTATTCTAAGTTCGTGATGGGCATGCCGAGCTTGCTGCGCAAAGTCTTTCTGGTGGATCTGGTACAGGGGCTGAAGATCACGTTCCGCTACCAGGATCCCAGGGAAACTTACACGGAGCAGTATCCGCTGGAGCGGCCGCGCGTGGCGGAACGTTACCGCGGGGCGCCGCGGCTGAACGTCAACCCGGACACGGACGAGACCATGTGCATTGCCTGCGACCTGTGCGCGCTGGCCTGCCCCGAGCATCTGATCGTGGTCTCGAGTGAACGCAACGAAAAGACCCGCCGCAAAGAACTCACCAACTTCACCTACGACCTGAGCCGCTGCATGTTCTGCGGACTGTGCGAAGATGCCTGCCCGACCGATGCGCTGGAACTGACCCAGGATTTTGAGCTGGCCAGTTACACGCGCGACGGCGCTATCTGGGACCGCGAGACGCTGGAAAAAGGTCCGCAGCCAACGCAATATCAGAAGTAGCCGTCAGATATCAGCCGTCGGCACAAAGCCGGAAACTGTCTGCTCGTAAGAGAGCACCTCAGCCTCGCAACGGATTTCATCACACCGAAGACTTTGCTGATGGCTGAAGGCTGACAGCTGACGGCTGCTGCTGCGTCATGCAGTGCATCGCGCCCAAGCCCCAGATGAAGTCTCCGGAATAAATGGGAACGATCTCGCGCTTGGGGAAAAGTTGGGCGAGCGTGTCGAGCGCGATGCGGTCGTTGGGACGATTAAAGACCGGGACAAGCACGAGTCCGTTCGCGATGTAGAAGTTGGCGTAGCTGGCGGGCAAGCGGCGACCGTCGAAGACGACGGGCTGCGGCATGGGGATTTCGACGACGGTTAGCTGCCTGCCGTCCTGGTCGCGAGCAGCTTGCAGGCGGCGCAGGTTGGCGAGCAGTGGGGCATGATTCTCGTCTTTGGAATTGTGCTCGACCATGGTGACAACCGTGTCTTCGGAAACAAAGCGGCTGAGGCCGTCTACGTGGCCGTGGGTGTCGTCGCCGAAGATGCCGCGTCCGAGCCAGATGATATGGGTGCAGCCGAGGTAATCGGCAAAAGCCTTTTCGTAGTGGACGCGCGTCATGTGGGGATTGCGCTCCTGCACTTTGCTGAGCAGGCATTCTTCGGTGGTGAGGAGAGTTCCGGCGCCGTTGACGTCGATCGAGCCGCCTTCGAGGACGATGCGGGCGCCGACGGACATCGGGCGAATTTCGTGCGCGTGAGAGGCCTTGGCCATGAGGCTGCCGATCTTTTCGTCGTGACGCCAGTTGGAGTACTTGGCCCAGCCGTTGAAGCGGAACTTGAGGGCGAGTGGGCCCTCAGGGGCTGAAGCCCCGGTCTTCTGCGCTCTCTGATCGGCACGACTGAAGTCGTGCCCTTCCCGGTGTTCATGTGGACGGTTTTCATGTGGGGACAGCCGCCCCCGGCTGTCCGGCCGGGCGAAGCCCGGCTGCTGAGTCACGAAGATACATCCGGAGTCGCGCAGCCATACGCGGTTGGTGGGCCAGCGGTGGAAGTGGACGTTGGCGGAGAAAGCGTCGGCACGTTCGAGGATCCGCCGGGCCTGTCGCGCGGCGGAGGCGTTGCTGACGATCAACTCGACCCGCTCATGCCTGGCCAGATGGCGGATGATCTCGGCGTAAACCCACGGAATGGGCTCGAACTTCCCGGGCCAATCATCGTGATTGTGGGGCCAGGCCAGCCAGGTGGCGGAGTGAGGCTCCCACTCGGCGGGCATGCGATAGCCTGCGCGGGCTGGCGTTTGAAAGCCCGCCTCCGGGCGGTTCTGGGATTCCGTGCGGCGCTTCCTCAACTCTGATCCTTAGTCTTTAGTCCTTCCAGCTAGTAACGGTGTCGCAGACAAAGCACTTTTTGTTGTGGACTGAGATCATTCCGCCACAAGCTGCGCAGCCCTGCTTCTTCTGCTGGCTGCGAATGAATGCATCGATCCCGTGGGCGTGGATTTCCTCGAGATTCTGGATCGGACTCACGCCATAGGTGCGGCGGTAGCGTTGGTCAAAACGCTTCAGCCTATCACAGGGATGCCGGTGACACTCAAAGCAAAACTTTATCTTGTTCCCGGGCAGCAAATCGCACTGGCCTTTGAGATAAGCACACTGCTTGTTCCGCGGCCGGCATCCGATGCAGTGGCGGATGCGGTCTCGCTTCCGGGGAATGCCGTTGAGGAAGGCAAGATATTCCGAACATGTGGAGCAATCCATTCCGCAGGGGGCAATGAGTTCGGTTCTAGGAGTACTGGTGCCGGATTTCATGGTGGGTCAATTCATGGTGTACCAATTCATTTCAGTCAATCAGACGGCTGGTGATGTCCGCGTAGCTGTCCACGCGGCGGTCGCGCAGGAAGGGCCAGTTGCGGCGTATGTCTTCGAGCGCCTTCAAATCGACGTCGCCCAACAGGATTTCTTCGCGATCATGCGAGGCCTCGGCCAGCACGCGGCCGAAGGGATCGCAGAAGAACGACCCGCCCCAGAACTCCAGTCCCTGGCCGGGGGCGGACTTGCCGCGGACATTGCCGGTTTCGAAGCCGACACGATTTACAACTGCCACATAAACGCCGTTGGCGATGGCGTGAGCCCGCTGGATAGTCCGCCAGGCATCGTGTTGAGCCACGCCGAACTCGGCTTTTTCAGCCGGATGCCAGCCAATCGCCGTCGGAAAAAAGAGAACGTGCGCGCCTTGCAGCGCGGTCAGGCGTGCGCCTTCCGGATACCACTGATCCCAGCAGACGAGCGTGCCCAACCGGCCCGCGCTGGTGTCGAGGGCGCGGAACCCGAGATCGCCGGGAGTGAAGTAGAACTTCTCGTAGTAGAGCGGATCATCGGGGATATGCATCTTGCGATAGAGGCCGCGCAGAGAGCCGTCACTGTCGAAGGTGGCGGCAGTATTGTGATAGACGCCGGGAGCGCGCCTTTCGAAAAGCGACGCGATGAGGACGACTCCATTACTGCGCGCCGCGGCGGAGAGCTTCTCGGACGTGGGGCCGGGAATGGGCTCGGCGAGATCGAACAGGGAATGATCCTCGCGCTGGCAAAAATACTGGGTCGTGAAAAGTTCGGGCAGGCAGACGACCTGGGCGCCGCGGCCGGCCGCATCGGCAACGCGGCTGAGGGCTTTTTCCAGATTCTGTTCCGGTTCCGGGCCGCAGGACATCTGGATCAGGGCCACGCGAAATTTCTCAGGGGGCACGCGTTCCGACCTCCGCGAACAAATATAGCAGGCTGCCAGCTATCAGCCGTCAGCTTTCAGCACGACCAATTCCGAGCACCGGGAGTAGCTTAGGTCGGCCCTTTTTGGTGCGTTACGAAAGCACGCGCCAGGCGCGGATTGCCCGCAACCAGTTTGTCCAGGCGCTTGATCGCCTCCTGCGAAGGCATGGAGCGCAGAACGGCTTCGATCGCTGCTTCGGCGTCGAGCGATTCCGTACGGACCAGATCGAGCAGAAACTCCAGCGCCGCGTCCTGGCGCGTAAGAGCTATCGCCGAAAGTAAGACCGAACGAAACCACGGATCGTCGGCTTTGACGAGAGATTCCCGCAAGGCGTCGAAAGCCTCTGGAGAATGGGTCCCAGCAATTGCCAGTGCTGCTTCGGCGCCGCTGTCATCGGCCGAGGCCAGGAAGCGACGAACCCAGGGGATTTCGCGCACGCCCTCTATTCGCAAGATCCCGCTGTAGCAAGCACCGAGCACTTCCGGCTCATCGGCGCCGAGAACGGCTCTCAGCCGGAGCAGGAGTGAGGCGGATGGCGAGCCCACCTGCTCGATCGCGCGAACCACCTCCACACGAACTGTCTTGTCCGAGTCTGCGAGCTGCGCGACCAGATGCGCCAGCAAGTCCTTTTCGGTGAGACTGCGGCATTGCACCAGGGCCAGAGCACAGGTGGCCCGCAGGCTCCCCGCAGTGTCGGAGCGGCCTCCCCAGACCGGTTCCATCTGGATGTGCCGCATGCCGCGGAGAAAGACCTCGGCGTCCTGATGTTCCAGGGCAGCAAGCGCGCGGCTGAGCGCATTCTTGGCCCAGCATTGCGGATCGGTCTTCACCGGATCGGCGAAGAATCGGTCGAACGCGATGAGCAGTTCGGGAATCAACTGGGTCAGTTGAAATTCCCGGACCAGATCCGCCGCTTTGGCAACGACGAAGTTATTTCGATTCTCCAGCGTCTTGCGCAACGGCTCGATGGAGGCTTCGGGGCCCTGTTGGCGAAGCGCATCCAAGGCCGCAATTTGCTCTTCGAAACTGCGCTTGCCCGGCATCCTAGGCAGTTTAACCGAGGCGGGGATTCGCGCGTGGCATCCTTTCATGTGGTTCCTGTAGAGTATCTTGTCGGGAAGAAATGCAATCGGCTTGGAGGCGCACGTTGAAACGGGACAATCACGGCAATTCGCAGCACGGACACGGCAGCAACGGAGGCGGCGAGGGGAAAGACCGTCATCTGCACAATCCCATGGAAGACCGGCTGGTTCCGCTGGAGCCGCTGGACCTGGGCAAGGTGAAATCGGTGGATGACCTGGTGCGGGCGATGGCCAAGACCGCCTTTACCGGCCGGCAGTTGGGCGAAGCCGCCGATGTGCTCGAAGCCATGGCGCTCGACGAGGACTGTTTCGTGGTGATGACGCTGGCGGGCGCCATGACCGTAGCCAAACAGGGCCTGATCATCACCGACTTGATTGATCGCGGCATCGTGAACGCGATTGTCTCGACCGGCGCGCTCATGGCGCACGGCCTGGTCGAGGCGACGGGGCGGGCGCATTTCCGCGCTAATCCCGAAGTTTCCGACGAGGAGCTTTACGAGCAGGGGTACAACCGCGTGTATGACACGCTGGAGCCGGAGCAGAACCTGGACGACGTCGAGGAAGTGATGTCCAGCGTGCTGGAGGCCTGGGATCACAACGAAGTCATGTGCTCGTACAAGCTCAATCATGCCATCGGGGCGTACCTGGCCAGGAATGCGAAGGGACAGCGGGGAATATTGAAATCGGCGTATGAAAGAGGCGTGCCGGTGTTTGTGCCGGCGTTCAGCGATTCGGAGTTAGGTCTGGATACGGCCCTGAACAACCGGCTGCGGGAATCGACGGGAAGGCACAAGATCCGCTTCGATCCCTTCGAGGATTTGGAGCACTTTGCCGCCACCCTGCTGCGGCAAAAGAAGCTGGGGATTTTCACCATCGGCGGCGGCGTGCCGCGGAACTGGTCGCAGCAGTTCGGGCCGTTCATCGAGTTGAGGCACCGCAGGCTGGGGGAGAACGTGCCGCTAAAGCGGTATCACTATGGCTTGCGCATCTGTCCCGAGCCGGTGTACTGGGGTGGGCTGTCGGGGAGTCCCTACAGCGAGGCGGTGTCGTGGGGTAAGTTCGTGCCGCCGTCGGAAGGCGGCAAATTTGGAGAGGTCTTTGTGGATGCCACGGTGGGGTTGCCGATCATTGTGGGCGCAGTGCTGGAGCGCCTGGAAAAGGCCAACAGGACGGCGCGGAAGGGCAAGAAGGAGACGGCGAAAGGAAAGTGAGAGACCGTTGCGGCAAGCGGTCCGACCAGCTGAGGGGTAGCGAGCAGCGCCTTGCTGCGCCGGGGTCAGGCAGATGTCTCGCGTGAATCGGCAGCAAGGCCATCGGCGGCCGGCTCCGGCGAGTCTTGACTATCACTGCGCATGCGGTGGTAGAGCGGCGCAAGGATACTCTTTCCAACGACTTCGGACTCTGCCTTAACCCAATCCTCGAGGGCCTGGCCCTCTCCTTTGCCGCGCTGGTCGTAGAGTTGCTGGGCGCGCGAGCGCACCTTTCGCTCGACCAGCTTTACCATGAGCTTCTGTTGCTTCTGCCTGCGGGTCTTAATATCCACTTCTACTCCTCGATCTGGATTTGAGCTGTTTATCTATACTCTGTTTACCCATCTATGATAACTGATTGCTGTTAACGGAGTATTACATTCGGCAAAGTTTGAAGGTTACCAAAGATTCACCATTATTAGATGCGCGGCGCCTGCATCGGGATGCAACTAAGACCTTTTACTGTCATAGACTTAGCTGGCAGTCAGGGGATGATGAGGGTCGAGTCTGGCTTGCCGGTCGTGTTGCTAACGGTGAAGGCCGTTACCGTCACGGTGTAGCCGCCGGGCGGGGTGCCATTGCCCCCAGCCCCGCCACCCGATGTGCCCGAACCACCGCAGCCGGCAAGAAGGGCCAAGAGCAAAAGGGCGAAGAGCAGCCCTTTCGGCAAGCCCAGGGCAGGCTCGGGCGGATGTTCCCTATTCCTAATCGAAGATCAGCACAGCCGAAGCGATCACCGTGGTCCACAGGCCGCGCTTGTCGCCGACGGCGGATTGGGTGACGTTGGCGGTGCGGACGATCTTGTTCGAAAGACGGTAGATCTGCTTCTTCTCGTCCCAGGAACGGTCGGGATCAAATTCAACGTTGAGGGTGGTGGCCAGCATTTCGGCGGCCAGTTCCTCGGCGTATTCTCCGGCGGCGTCTTCGGTCTCGCCGAAGGAATGGTGCTCGCTGAGATAGCCGTAGGTGTTGCGGTCGGCGGGGATGGCCACGCCGATGGACGAAGCCAGCAGGCGATGAGGCTCGCGGCTGGAATTTTCCGCGACCACAGCGAAAACGACTTCTCCCGGATGCAGGTATTTAACCCCTTCCTTGCGGGCAAGCAGCTTGCAGTTGGGCGGAAAAATAGAGGAAACCCGCACCAGATTCTGGGCGGCGATGCCGGCGTCACGCAGCGCCAACTCAAAGGATGTCAGCCGCTCGCGGTGCTTCCCAACTCCCTTAGTGAAGAAAATACGTTTGGGAACCATGTCTTTGCCCAATTCCGTGATCCTCCGCAGAAAGAAAATTAAGTTGTTAAGAATGCACAATCTAACACAATGCTTTGTAAAGGAAATATGAATTTGCGGGGAAGGGCAAAAAAAAATCGGGAGGCGCTGCTGCGCCTTCCCGCCGTGAACCGCAACAGGATACGGCAACTGCCAGTCTATTTAGCTGCCTGGACCGCACTCACGGTGATGGTGTCGCCCTTCTCGGTGCCGGTCACTGTGACTTTCGCTCCAGCCTGCTTATCGAGCGTGGCGAGAGCATCTTTGTCGGTGGTGTCAAGCGTGTAGACCTTGTTGCCCACGACCAGCGCGTACTTGGAGCCTTTGGCGACGCAGCCGCGGGTGCATCCAGCGTCGTCCCCCGGCATGGCGTGTTTGGCGCCACACATGGCATCACTGACCGTGCCGGTGTAGGTCTTGGCGGCGGCCAGCGCAGAAAGGGTCAGGCCTAAGGCCATGACTAGAGTCAGCAGGGCGAATGCGAAATTCTGTAAGCGAGATTTCATCCGTGTTTTCTCCTTAGGAATGAATAGCCGCCGCACCGCAGGGAGCACAGCGACTCTCTTCAAGATGCCTCACTGCCGCTGGAAGATACAAGGAATCCAGAGTTTTTTCCGCGATCGCCCAAGGGCCGGCGCGCCGCCGACGTATGCCCGGCACAAAAATGCGGGGGCGAGCTCGCACCCGTCCCCGCTGAAACGCCTGAGTCCAAGAGGGGGCTCTGGACCTGGGCGACGGCCCAGCGTAGCGGGGAAGAAGCAGTTTCGCGAAAAAAAGTGCGGTTTGTTCCAAAATCCGAACAAACTCCCCGAACGCCGCTGGCGCGGCGGGTTGGGCCTCAGGGACCCTAGTTGGGGACTTTGACCGAGTAGATGATGTCCACATCTATGGTTTTGTCGCGGACATTAGCCGTCGCATGGGGAGAAACTTCCCAGTCCAGCCGCGTGGGGAGCAATTTGTGGGATTCGGCCAGGTAGGCATCGAGATAGGTGGCGTCGTAAACGTCTCCCTGGCGGAGCTTCCATGCGTCGCGCAGTTTGGCAGTAAGGGAATTATCGAGGCCGCGGAATTGCAGTTCGCCCATGTGATAGACAGAATCCTCGTTCACTTCGAGGGTGATGGCAACGGCGGATGCGGCATCGTCGAACTCGGCGTGCACGTGGATGGAGGCTTTGATGAAGCCGCGAGATCCATAGAGGATCTCCACCTCCCGCAAGTTCTCGGCGAGGCGGACCGTGTTGGCAGGCTTGTCCAGCTCTGCACGAACCATTTTCTGCAGCGTGCCGGAAGGGAACTCGTGATTACCGGACCACTCCAGACTGCGCAGCTTGTACTGCCGGCCGGGCGTAACCGCGAAGGTCACGTCAACGACGGTCTGGTTTCGCGGGCCCTCTTCGGCCTGGGCGGCAGTTTCCTTGATCACTTTGGGCTGAGGCTCTCCGCAGGAAACCTTGAGATAGCCACGCGCGTAGTACACGGGGAGGAGTTGCTTCTGCACGAACGCGTCGAGGCGAGTGCGGGAGTATTCCCGTCCGGTGAAGGTTTGCGCGGCGGCTTCCAGCGCGGGCAAATCGGCTGCGGCCACCCCTGTGAACTCGAGGTTGCGGACTCGAATGAGAACGTCGAAAACGTTGTACTGAATCGACTCCACGGGTCCATCGGGCTTCCCGTTACGCACATAGTTCACGTGGCCGGGGATGGCATTCTCAACCAGCATGGCCTGCAAAACATCGGAGACCTCGTCGGCCATGCGGCCGGAGAGGGGAAGTTCTCCGTTAAACAGGGGAACGTGCTGTTTGAGACGGTGGAGGATTTCGGAGTCGGAAAACCAGACGAAATCCTCGAAGCGGGCGGGAACGAACTTGTCGGCATCAGTGACGTGCAGTTCGAGCTTGGTTCCGGCAAAAGTGTAGGAGTAGCTGTAGGCAATGTCGCTGAACGCGCCGGTGTCGCCCAGGCGTCGCCCCGCTTTTTTGAAGTCGTCCTCGCCGACAGCAGTGTTCAGCTGAAGGCCGGTGGTGGCGGCGATGGCGTCTTCGGCGAAGCGCTTGCTCCCGGTGACTTTGATGGCGATTAACTGCCGGGCAGAAGCGGGCATCTGCGAGATCGGCTTCTGCGGGGATGAGGATTGTCCCCAGCCGAGCGCAGGCAGCCCGGAAACGAGCAGCAGGATCAGACGTCTGGAGGCCGGCTTGGTCATCGGGCTTTGGTCATCGGGCTGGGGCCGAGACTAATTCTTGCGTGGATTTGTGTTTCACGGCAATGTCAATAAAAGCGAGGGCAGCGCGGCTGAGGGCTTTGTCTTTGCGGAAGACGAGCGCCAGATCGCGGCGGACCTGGGCGTCGGCGATGGGTATGGCAGCCAGAACCCTGGCGCGGACGTCCTCGTCGACGTTGGAGCGGGCGATGAATCCGATGCCGACCTCGGCGGCCACGAAACGCTTCAACAGTTCGCTGGAGTCGAGTTCCATGCTGACGTTGGGTTTCAGGCGGCGCTCGTGGAAAAGTTCTTCGATGGCGTCGCGCGTGTGCCCGGCCTTGGGCAGAACGAGCGGAAACCGGGCGACGTCGGCGATGGTGGCGGACTTCATCTTTCCCAGAGGATGCTGCGGCGGCGCGATGATGATCAAGTCATCACGATGGATGAGAACCACGGTCAGGCGGTTGTCCGTAACCGGCAGGGAAACAACGCCGAAGTCCACGGAGTTGTCGATCACGGACTCGAGAATCTTGGCATAGTCGGACCGTTTGATGTTGACCGACACGTCGGGGTATTGCTTCTTGAAGTCGGCAAACACGTAGGGAAGGATGTGCAGACAGGTGCCTTCGTTGGCGCCCACGATGATTTCACCGCGCGGCACGCGCTCCATCTCAGCAATGGTGACCAGCATGGCTTTGCGGGCCTCGAGGGTTTCCTCGACGTAGTTCAGGAAGGCCTTGCCCGCAGCGGTGAGCGAGACCTTGCCTCCGGAACGATCGAAGAGCCTGGCGCCGACTTCCTCCTCCAGTCCGCGAATCTGCGAGGAAATCGCCGGCTGGGTGCGGAAACGTTTCTCCGCCGCGCGCGAAAACGACGCGTGCCGCGCCACTTCGAGAAAAGTCTGGAGCTGGTCAAAATCCATGGGAGCAGTTGCCAGTTGCCAGCGGCTAGTTGCCAGTGAAAAGCCGAGCAGCCAGCAGGAATCGCCAAGGCTTCAACCACAGGGGCGGCAGAATTCCCCGGAGGAAGCTAAGAACCTTCTGCGTCCTCTGCGGTTAAAGCTTTTACCAGTATAAAGTCGCGTTATTGCCGCTATAAGAACAATCGAATTGCCAGCGCCGGGGACAGGCTTTACACTCCTCGGTTCTGCACGACGGGACCGATTGTAGCAGCCTGCGATCCCCAAAACTGTTCTGCAACCGATCACCCATTTCTAAAGGGGAGTTCGCTCCCGCAAGGAGTTTTATGGCCGATGCCAAGACCGTTCTGGAGTTCGCAAAGAAACACGACGCGAAGATTCTTGACCTGCGCTTTACCGACATTCCCGGACTTTGGCACCACGTTTCCTATCCCATTGAACAGCTGACCGAGGCGTCCTTTGAGGACGGATTCGGCATAGACGGCTCGTCGATTAGGGGCTGGGCGGCCATCCACGAAAGCGACATGCTGCTGAAGCCCGACGCCAGCACTCATATGCTCGATCCGTTCACCGAGGCCCCCACGCTGGTGCTGGTCTGCGACGTGGTTGATCCGGTGACCAAGCAGCGCTACGACCGCGATCCGCGCTACATCGCGCGCAAGGCCGAGATGTACCTGGCGGCGACCGGACTGGCCGACACGGCTTATTTCGGCGCCGAGGCCGAATTCTTCATCTTCGACAACGTGCGCTTCGACCAGCGCGAGCAGTTCGGCTTTTACTACATTGACGCCGAAGAAGGCCGCTGGAATTCGGGAAGGGAAGAGAACAATCTGGGATACCGGCCGCGCTACAAGGAAGGCTATTTTCCGGTTCCGCCCACGGATCACTACCAGGATCTGCGCTCTGAAATGGTGCTGACCATGCAGAGTTGCGGCATGGAGGTGGAATGCCACCATCACGAAGTAGCTTCAGGGGGTCAGACAGAAATCGACCTGAAATTTGATTCCCTGGTGCGCTCGGCCGACAAGATGCTGCTTTACAAGTACATCGTAAAGAATGTGGCCAACCAGTTCGGCAAGACGGTGACGTTTATGCCCAAGCCCATCTTCGGCGATAACGGCAACGGCATGCATACCCACCAGTCGCTGTGGAAGGGCGGGCAGCCATTGTTTGCCGGCGATGGATATGCCGGCATGTCGCAGATGGCGCTCTGGTACACGGGCGGGCTGATCAAGCACGGTCCGGCGCTCTCGGCGATCATCGCGCCGACCACGAATTCGTACAAGCGGCTGGTGCCGGGATTCGAGGCACCGGTGAATCTGGCCTACTCGCGGCGCAATCGTTCGGCGGCCTGCCGCATTCCCATGTATTCGGCGTCACCCAAGGCCAAGCGCGTCGAGTTTCGCCCTCCCGACCCGAGTTGCAATCCCTATATGGCCTTTGCCGCAATGCTGATGGCCGGGCTGGACGGCATCGAGAACAAGATGGATCCCGGGCTGCCCATGGATAAAGACATTTACGAACTGGAGGCGGAAGAATTGGCCAGCATCCCGTCCATGCCCGGCTCGCTCGAAGACGCGCTCGACGCCCTGCAGCGCGATCACGCCTTCCTGCTCAAAGGCGACGTGTTTACAGAAGAATTATTGCGGACCTATGTGGACTACAAGCGCGCGAAGGAGGTGGACGCAATACGGCTGCGCCCGCATCCGTATGAGTTCGCGCTGTACTACGACATATGAGGGGGGGGCTTGGCTCAGCTAAACTTAGGTTGCCCCACCCTGCGCGATGTTCGCAGGGTGGGCACGATGCCGCTGGCACTCTGAGCCTTTGATCTTCGGGCCTGCCGCTGAACTTCATGACTCAAGAATCTCACGCCGCCATCTGCACGAGTGCCCAGCCTTCGAAAACCGCAAAGGCTGGGGCAGCCAGTTCACATTTTGCAGGCGGTCTCGTCCCTTTCAAAGGTGAAATTGTTAGGGCTTGGCCCAGCCAAACTTAGGTTGCCCCACCCTGCGCGATGTTCGCAGGGTGGGCACGATGCCGCTGGCACCTTGAGCCTTTGATCCTCGGGCCCGCCGCTGAACTTCATGACTAGAATCTCACGCCGCCATCGGCACGAGTGCCCAGCCTTCGAAAACCGCGAAGGCTGGGGCAGCCAGTTTCGTGATGGCACATACGGGGGCAAAGCTGGGCCAGCCCGCCATTGGCGGCTACTTCAACCGCTCCTCAATCGCCCCCGTCATTTCCTTCGAATCCGGGGTAACGGCCGGCTCAAATCGCTGCCCCACCTTCCCGTTGCGATCCACCAGGAACTTGGTGAAGTTCCACTTGATGTCGCCGGCGATGCCTGCCCCGGTCTCTTTCGTCAGGTAGGCGTAGAGTGGCGCCTGGTCGTTTCCCTTCACAGAAATCTTGGCGTACATGGGGAAGGTCACGCTGTACTTGCGCGAGCAGAAAGTCTTGATCTCTTCGTTGGTGCCCGGCTCCTGCGCGCCGAAATTGTTGGCCGGGAAGCCGAGGATGACGAATCCCTGATCTTTGTATTTTTCGTAAATCGCTTCGAGCGCGGAGTACTGAGGCGTGTAGCCGCACTGACTGGCGACATTGACGATCAGTACGACCTTGCCCTTATAGTCGGCCAGCGGCGCGGGCTGGCCGTCAATCGAGTTGAGCGTGAAGCTGTAGATGCCTGAGGCTGCAAACAGCGATGTGGCCATAGTCACGAGCGCTCCGAAAAGAAGATAGTGTCCCAGTTTACCCAGCCTGTTGGTGGTCGGTCTCATTACAGACTCCTATGGTGCGATTTGTGCGATTTTCCGCGGTGCCGCGGCTAACCCCACAGGGATGTGATTGAAGATACGGGCAGGAGCAGTGAAATGCAACCGCAGGAATGTAAACTCTATGTCTCTGATCCGAGGAACTAGACAGCGGGCCGGATGCCCGACTCCTTGACCATGCGCTCGACGAAACGCAGGCGCCGGTTGGCGAGGTGGGAATCAGTCACATGTGAGTTTGCCGCCGCTTCTGAGCCGCCGACCGAGAGCAGGGCGACTTCCACGGCGTCCAGAGCCGAGGTGGAGCGCCCCAGCACCATGAGCAGGTACTTCTGAGCGACAGGCCGATCGGCAGGATGGATCAGGCTCCACCAGCGGCGAATGGATTCTTGCACTTCCGTCTCGTTCTTCTCCCCGACCACTAGGGCGTCAATTAACCTGTAAACCTTGCTCTTGATTGCCTGGTACGAGACTGAAATCTCCTGGGGCATAGGCTCCTGGTTGTTGTGGTACGCAACTTAACTGCAATCGGTGAGCCAAACAGCGAACCCTTGTTTTGGCAGGGATTTACGCCTTTTGGGTAGTGTCAATGTACTACCAATGGAAGAAACCGGGATGTGGAATATGGATTCTGGAAGAAATGGGCGCTGAATCTCACTGGGTCCCGCTCACCACCCTGGGTCAGGACCTGCCGTGCGCTAGGCCACGGGTTACAATGTTCCGCTCTGTCCAATCTGTCCAACCGGGCCGCAGTCTGCCCCAAAATCCCTTCGGGGAATAGGAATGGATCTGCTTTCCGGCATCTCGCAATCACACAGTCCTCGGAGGAGAAATGAAACGGTGGGCGTGGATTCTGGCAATTCTGGTAGTGATCCCGGTGGCGGTGGCGCAGACTTCGTCTTCGCTGACTGCAGGCGATGAAGGCGCGGGAGGTCCACAGGGCAGCTGGCACGAGGCGAATGCCGGGGAGCGGATGTTTTTTCCGCGCGACATGTTGTGGGGGTGGGCGCAACTGGACTTGGCGCCTCCACACAATGAGGTGGATCCAAACCTCTGCGCCGGGAATGCCGGCCAATATGGCGGAGTCAACGCGCCGTGCAGCATGTTCGCCCGCTACATGCTGTCGGGAATTCTGGAAGTCCGTCCTTTTGGCCGCGGTCCGCTGCGGCGGTTCATGGTCTTTGGGGCACCAACATTTCTTTTTGGCAAGAACGTGCCCAAAACCCTCTACACCTGGTCGCCGGATGCGATCGGCATTGAGCATTCCTGGGGAGCGGGCATCTACATCGAGAAAGGATTCGAGTTTCGCATAACCCAGCACTTCTTGTTCGACCGTTTGGGCGCGCGCGACACCAATCTGGGCCTGGCCGACCTGGGGAATAACGGACCATGGGGCCGCTACATGACCGTGGGTGTGCGCAAGACGTTCGGCACGCGGCGCTGGTAGAAAGGGAATCTCGCTTGTGGCTCAAGCCGTGGCAGGCTTCGCGGGACGGAGCAGGAGCCGGACAAGCCAGACAATCAGCGCCACAAACAGGCCGATGAAGAGCAACGGGATCACGAAGATCAGAACAATCCAGCCCGGTCCGCCCATGTTGGTGACGTCGCCGCCTATCGTGGCCGCGGGATCGCGCCGAACCCGGCCGCCGAATACCGTTACGTCGCCACTTACCTTCACTTCCTTGTCGAGACGAATGTCGCCGCCAAAGGTGGTGGCGTCGCCGCCGACCTGCCCCTGACCCTCAATGATGATGCTGCCGCCGAACGTGGTGACGTCGCCCGATACCTGTCCTCGAACGCGGACGCTGCAGCCAAAGCAGGTTGCCTCGCTGAGTTTCTCGTCGGGGCCGACAGTGATGTTGTGTCCGACCTGGGTGCGGTCATGATCGCCGTCGGCGAACGCGGCGGTCGAAAGGGCAACGCAGAACAGCAGGCACGCGGCCAGTGGATGTGTGCGGCAGGTCATGAGGGCTCTCCCGAAGCTGCGCGACAGCCTTTAGAAAAGGCATTATGACACGCCCTCACACAATAATCTGAAGGTTGTTTGCATGAATTCCACATAACTGGTAGTTTTCCTGAATCGTAGGTGAGACTGTCATAGAGGAGGCGTGCGTCATGAGCACTTATAACGGCGTAGCGGTACCGGCGAACGGGAAGAGAATAGATTATGCCGGCGGCAAGTATGAGGTCCCGGATAATCCGATCATTCCCTTTATTGAGGGCGACGGGACCGGGCGCGACATTTGGAAGGCCTCCCTGCGGGTGTTTAATGCGGCGGTCGAGAAAGCCTATAAGGGCAAGCGGCGCGTGGCGTGGTACGAAGTTTTTGCCGGCGAAAAGGCGAAGGCGAAGTTCGACACCTGGCTGCCTGACGACACAGTGGACGCGGTGCGCGAATTCCGCGTGGCCATCAAAGGGCCGCTGACTACGCCCGTCGGCGGCGGCATCCGTTCGCTCAACGTGACCCTGCGGCAGATCCTTGATCTGTATTGCTGCGTGCGTCCGGTGAAGTATTACAAGGGCGTGCCCTCGCCGGTGAAACACCCGGAGCGCATGGACGTGGTGATCTTCCGCGAAAACACCGAAGACGTCTACGCCGGGGTGGAGTGGGAGCAGGGAACTCCAGAGTGCGCGCGGCTGATCGAGTTCCTCAATAAAGACATGCTCAAGGGCGGCAAGAAGCAGGTTCGGCTGGACTCGGGCATCGGCATCAAGCCGATGTCGGTGACCGGAACCAAGCGCCTGGTGCGCAAGGCGATCCAGTATGCGCTCGAGTCTGGCCGCAAGACGGTCACGCTGGTGCACAAAGGCAACATTCAGAAATTCACTGAAGGAGCGTTCCGCAAGTGGGGCTACGAACTGGCCACGGAAGAGTTTCGCGACAAGGTCGTGACCGAGCGCGAAAGCTGGATTCTGGACAATAAGGACAAGAATCCGAGTCTAACGGCCGCCCAAAACGCGGAACTGGTCGAACCGGGGATGGAGTTCGCTCCGCCGGCCTTCCGGGAGGCGGTCGAGAAAGAAGTGAAGGGAGTGCTCGACGCGCTCTACGCGACCCATGGTAACGGCGCGTGGAAGAAGAAGCTCATGATTAATGACCGCATTGCGGACTCGATCTTCCAGCAGGTGGTGACGCGCGCCGACGAATATTCCGTGCTGGCCACCCCGAATTTGAACGGCGACTACATTTCCGACGCCTGCGCGGCGCAGGTGGGCGGGCTCGGAATCGCTCCCGGCGCGAACATCGGAGATGGGTACGCCTTTTTCGAAGCGACGCATGGCACGGCGCCAAAATATGCGGACAAGGACGTGATCAATCCCGGCTCGCTGATTCTGTCAGGCGTCATGATGTTTCGCCACCTGGGCTGGAACGAAGCTGCCGACTTGATCGAGCGGAGCATGGAGCGCACGATCGAACAGAAAAAGGTCACCTATGACTTCGAGCGGCTGATGGAAGGCGCCACCAAAGTTAAAACGAGCGAGTTCGCGGGATACATCATCGAGAACATGGAAGCGGGAGTGCTAAGCCCTGTTTAAAACATTCGCCACGGATTTGCACGGATCAACACGGATCGAACTCTTTTCGTATTCTTTCTAAAGCCTTATCCGTGACAATCCGTGAAAATCCGCGGCCCAAAGAGAGGATTCATAACTATGCCCAAGGTAACGATCGTAGGTTCGGGAAACGTGGGGGCAACCGCAGCCCACTGGATCGCTTCGAAAGAACTGGCCGACGTAGTGCTCATCGACATTATTGAAGGCGTGCCGCAGGGCAAAGGACTGGATCTGCTGCAGGCCATGCCCATCGAAAAGCGGGATTCTTATGTCAGCGGCACGAACGACTACAAAGACACGGCGAATTCCGACATTGTAGTCATCACCGCCGGGATTCCGCGCAAGCCGGGCATGAGCCGCGACGACTTGCTCAACACCAATTACAACATCATGAAATCGGTGGTGGGCGAGGTGGTGAAGTATTCGCCGAACTGCATCCTGATCATCGTGTCGAATCCGCTGGATGCGATGGCGCAGACCGCCTACAAGCTGAGCGGATTCCCGCGCGAACGCGTGATTGGCATGGCGGGAATTCTCGATTCGGCGCGCTTCCGTGCTTTCATTGCCGACGAGCTGAAGGTCAGCGTGGAGAACGTAACGGCGTTCGTGCTCGGCGGCCACGGCGACACCATGGTTCCGCTGCCGCGCTATTCGACGGTGGCGGGGATTCCCATCACCGAACTGATCGAACCAGCGAAGCTCGACGCTATCGTGAAGCGCACGCGCGACGGCGGGGCGGAAATTGTGAAGTATCTGAAAACCGGTTCGGCGTACTACGCGCCTTCGGCGGCGGCCACGGAGATGGTCGAGGCAATCCTGAAAGACAAGAAGAAGATTGTGCCGTGCGCGGCGTATCTGCAGGGCGAGTACGGGATCAGCGGCTTGTTCGTCGGCGTGCCGGTAAAGCTGGGCGCGAAGGGAATCGAGCAGATCATCGAAATCAAGCTGACGCCGGAGGAAAAGGCCGCCCTCGACAAGAGCGCCGCGGCGGTGAAGGAACTGTGCGGGGTGATCGGGGTCTGAGGATAATCCGGGCTGCCAGCAAAAGGGTTTTGACAATGCAGAATATCGTTTGCTCAAAGTCCGTTTGATACAATCCCGCGCATGTCAAAAGCGTGGGCACGGTCTTCCCGCATCGTTACCGCACTGGGTCTCTCGCTGCTTGCTCTCTGTTGCATCGTCTGCGCCCAGACAGCGGACCCGATTCATTTCCGGGTGAAGCTCGCTCCAGAACTGGGCAATGTTGCTCAGTCGGGCCGTCTGCTGATTTTCCTGTCGTCATCCGACAAGCCGGAAAAGGAATTGCATCCCGGCTTCGGCGCTGATGCGCACTCGGTATGGATCACGGCTCGCGAGGTGACCGGCCTCGCACCCGGAGCCAGTGTTGACGTTTATGGGAATGAGGTCTCCTATCCTGCGCCTCTGGGACAAGCTCCAGCTGGCAACTACCAGGCCATGGCTCTGCTCGACGTGAGCCATCACTACGCCTACAACCAGGACATGACCGGAGCTCCGCGCAGCAGCGTCGTGGCATTGAAGCAACTGGATCCGGCGCATGCGGGAGTCGTTGAGCTGACTTTGACCGAGCGCGCGGGGGAAACGCCCTTCCAGGTCGATCCTCCCAACGAAATGCTCGACTTTGTCAGTCCGGCATTGACGGCTTTTTGGGGACGCCCCATTCACATGCGCGGCGTGATTGTGTTGCCGCCGAATTACCAGATTTCGACCAAACGCTATCCGACGGTTTATTGGACGCACGGCTTCGGCGCCGATCTTCGCGCCATTGCAAAGTATGCGGCACCGCGTTATGCCAAGTCGATGGCGAGCGGCGATCTTCCCCCGATGATTTACGTTTTGCTCGATGAATCCTGCCCGGGCGGAACCCACGAGTTCGCAGATTCCGTGAATAACGGCCCGTGGGGCAAAGCTCTCACCACGGAACTGATCCCTTATCTCGAAAAGAAATACCGGATGCAGAGCAGACCCAGCGGGCGATTGCTTACTGGGCATTCCTCGGGTGGCTGGGCTGCTCTTTGGCTGCAAGTCGCCTATCCCACAGTTTTTGGCGGCGCCTGGCCCACAGCGCCTGATCCTTCCGATTTCCGGAGTTTTACCGGGCCCAATCTGCGTTCAGATCCGCCTGCGAACCTCTACCACGATGCCGCGGGCAAACCCTGGCCGCTGGTCCGCATGGGTGGCCAGGAGGTCATGACCGTCGAGGATTATGTGAGGCAGGAAACGGTTCTGGGCGATTACGGAGGCCAGTTTAATTCGTTTGCATGGGTATTCAGCCCGCGTGGTAAAGACGGGCGTCCAGAGCCGATCTTCGATGTCCAGACGGGCACCGTCAACCCCGAAGTGGAAAAGGCCTGGGAAAAATACGATATCGCCGAGGTGCTGCGGCAGAATGCCGAGCGGTTGCGCCCGCTGCTTAAGAATAAAATCCATCTCACGGTGGGAACGGCTGACACGTTCCACCTCGACGAACCGGCCCACTTGTTGGAGGCAACCATGAAGGAACTGGGCATTCAGGCCACATTTACTTTCCTGCCTGGCAAGAATCATTTCGACCTTTACAAGGATGGTCTCGTGAAACAGATCGCCATGGAGATGGAGAAAACAGCAGAAGAGGGAAGTGCAGCCAAAGCTGCGAAGCACTAGCCCCGCACCTTCTCGACCGTCACCTTGTTCATCGCGATATCGTTGTTTGGCTGGGCCCTTAAAGTGATTCTTCCTCGGGCTTTTTCTTGTCCTTGAAGAACTCATGGTCGGCCATGATGCGGGTCACGACGGCCCGCCGAATCTCTTCCAGATCGTAGCGCGGAAAAACGAGCATTTCAGGGCCGTACAAATACCCCCACGACTTTTCGCGGAGAATCCGGGCTAGGCCCTGCGGCGTGGCTACAAAGTACGATTGCCACCAGCCGTGATCGGTGTCCGGATCGTAGAGCTGCACATGGAGTTCGTCGGCAAAGATATCCGGGTCGTCGGGACCGGGAATGGCGTCCACTTTCTCGAAGAAGAACTTCTTGATTTGAATCTTGCCCAGCAAGGGATCGAAGGGGAACGAGGCGGCGATTTTCTCCGCCCCCGGCGGCCAGACTCGCAGCTCGCGGTCCGGCTGAAGTTCGCTGGCGTCGGGGCTGGGCGCATCGGCCGGGGAGTCTGGCCTGGGATTCGCCCCCAGGCGGGAGCTCCATCGCCCCAGCGCCATCAGCCCGCCACCGATGACTACCAACAGCAGCAGTTTGAGAGCGTCACTGGAGAAAAGGTCAAGCGGCGAAGTCAAAGCCGGGCTTGCCGTCATCGCTGTTAGCGTACATCAGTTGACAGGCGTAATTAGACGGGGAGGCGAAAAGGGTTCTAGTTGTGCAACCAGATCCTGATCGAAAGCACCAACAATGCGACGAAACAGAGGCCAAAAAAACTGGTAATAGCCGCCTAATAGAGATCTTTTGAAACCTGCGTCCTTGAAATACGGACAGCATCTTTGGGATTCCAGCCGGCAACAAATCATCCGCCGCCTGAGTATGAGCCTTGAAGATTTCTCCGAGCTTGATGCATAGAAGACACCAAATCGCAGTCAGGACCATCAGGAAAATATACAGCGGTAATGCAGCTTTCTTGTAAAACCCATCCTTCAAGGTTGTCAGACAGCCTGACACAATGGCAGCGTATACACCTAGCAGCGCCGATCGCACTGTCTCCACATGTCGAGCGTGAAGCCAGCGCTGCTCAAAGACGGTTTTCTTCCACAGTTCTAGCTCGTCCATGGTTTTCACTCCTTTTGGACGCGCATATTACACCATTCCCCATCTTCTTGCTACACCTTCTCGATTCCCACCTTCTTCACCACCACATCCTTGTTCGGTCGATCATTTCGCCCGCGCGGGAGGGCGGTGATCTTGTTGACCACGTCCTGTCCTTCGATCACCTCGCCGAAAATCGTGTGCTTGCCGGTCAGCCACGTGGTCGCGGCCACCGTGATGAAGAACTGCGAGCCGTTGGTGTTCGGCCCGGCGTTGGCCATGGCGAGTTTACCCGGCTTGTCGAACTTGTGCGGCGAGCCTTTGGTCTCGTCTTCGAACTGGTAGCCCGGGCCGCCCATGCCGGTGCCCTGCGGATCTCCGCCCTGAATCATGAAGTCGGGGATGACGCGATGAAAAATCGTCCCGTCATAGAGGCGGTCTTTGGATTTCTTGTGCGTCGAGGGATGAGTCCATTCGCGCTTTCCCTCGGCGAGTTCGACGAAGTTGGCGACGGTCTTGGGCGCGTCTTTTTCGAACAGGCGGCAGACTATGGTTCCTTCACTGGTTTCAAAGGTGGCGTAGAGTCCGGGTTGGCGGGTCATGAGTGTCCTTTCAATCGTTGGTCGTTCGTCGTTAGTCGTTCGCGAAGATCTCGCGGTTCCTGTGGCGACAGTTCCCTCGGCTGTCCAGCCTGGGTGATCTTGGCTTAGTTCGGATTCGCTGCCTTCGGAGCAGTCGCCGCCGGCTTCGCGGCTGTGGTTCCTGCCGCCGGTTTGGCCGTAGCCGCCGCGCTGCGGATGATCGCGATATGCGTAATCTTCACCGGGCGAAACGGCCGGTCGTTGCGGGGATCGGTCGCCATGCGGGCGATCGTCTTCACCAGCGCTACGGTTGCGTCATCACACTGCCCGAAGAGGGTGTAGCCGCCGTTGAGATGCGGCGTCGCCACCTCGGTGATGAAAAACTGAGAACTGTTGGTGTTGGGGCCAGCGTTGGCGTAGGCGAGACGGCCCGGGCGGTCAAAGAGCAAGTCGGAAGACACCTCGTTCTTGAACGGCGGAACGGGATCAGGGCCCGAGCCGGTGCCCGCGGGGTCGCCGCCCTGAATCATGAAGCCGGAGATCACGCGGTGGAAGATAGTGCCGTCATAGAGCGGCACGCCGTGTTTGGTAGCGCCCACGGGGTTCTTCCAATCCTTCGTGCCGGTGGCGAGACCGATGAAGTTCTGGACGCCGAGGGGCGTCTTATCCGGAAACAGCGTGCAAGTCATCTTGCCCGCGGTGGTTTCGATGACCGCGACGGGTCTGGTTGAGACCGCGTGAACCGGCGGCTTCGGGGCGGTGCTGGGTTTGGCCGCGGGTGCGGCTTGGGTATTCGACTGGGCCCAGCCTGCGGATGCCGCCATCGTAATCAGAATCATCGTAATCAGAATGAAGACCAGCTTGCGCATAGGTGCTCCTCGAAATTGAAGATCGTGCCGCCAGTTGAGGGCAACGTTCGATTGTACGACAGGCGCGGGAGTGGTTTCCTGTGGATCAGTCTCTTCGGCTCTTCCCGGTTTGCCGTCCCCCTCCGAGCTGGCGAGCTTCGCTCGACTGGACCGCCGAGGGCGGCTGTCCCCACATAGTTGTCGTTATTTTGCCGCCGCCTGGGCTTGCAGTTCCCGGCTTACGCGCTCGACTTCGCGCAACACCCGCAGCGTGTTCCCTCCAAGAATCTTGCGAATGTCATCGGCGCTGTAGCCGCGGTCGAGCAGCGCTTGCGTGATTTTCGGCAGGTCGGCAGCCGAGTCCATCCCCTGTGGTGTTTGGCCGCTGACGCCGTCGAAGTCGGAGCCGAGTCCCACATGATCCACGCCGGCCACCTTCGCGATATGGTCAATGTGATCAATGAGCGAGCTGAGCGGCGGCCGGGGAATCTTCGCCAACCACTCGCGCTCGATCCGGTCGCGATCGGCGGCGGTTTCAGTCTTGCCCTCGGCTTTCATCTGCTCAGCATACTGCTGTATGGCAGCGTCCAGATCCTTCGCCTGCGCCGCTTCCGCCTTGCGATAATTCTCGTCGTCAAACCCACTGAAAAAGTTAACCTGCACGACGCCGCCATTTTTGGCCACGGCGCGCAGCATGTCGTCGGTCATGTTGCGCGGGGCATCGACCAGGGCGCGAGCCGACGAGTGCGAGGCGATGACCGGGGCCTTGGTGATCGCGATCGCGTCCCAAAACGTTTTGTCAGCGACGTGCGAGATGTCCACCATCATACCCAGGCGATTCATCTCCACGACCACCTGCTTGCCGAAACCGGTGAGACCGTCGTGATGCTGCACCTTGGGATCGTCCATATCGCCGGAAGAATCGGCCCACTCGTTAGTGTTGGACCAGGTGAGCGTCATGTAGCGCACGCCCAGCCGGTAGTAATCGCGTAGCAGGCGCATGTCGTTCTCAATGGAGTGCCCGCCCTCGATGCCCATGAGCGCGGCCAGTTTGTGCTCGCGGTGGGCCCGTTCGACGTCAGCCGCAGAGAAGGCCATCATCATGCGGTCGGGATGGCGCGCGGCCTGCTCGTAGACTGAGTCGATCAGATCGAGCGTGTAAGCAGCGAAGTGACCCTGGTGAGTTTTGGGATCAACCCAGATGGAAAAAAACTCACCACCGAGACTACCCCGTCGCGCCTTGTCGAGACTGAGGTTGCCGCTGTCGTTGGGGTCAGTCGAGCCGAGGTCGAAGTTCTCGTCCAGGAAGCGCTGCGGCGTATCGGCGTGCGTGTCAATCACGATGGCGGATTCGTGGATGGCACGGGCTCGCGCGCTGACGGTGACGCCGGACGGGTTCGAGGGTGCGCCCGGAGTTTGGGCCGCGGCGAGGGAAGAGAACAGCACGAGAAGAATGAGCCGGTTGGTCATAAGGTTTTGTCCCACAGGAAGAACAGCGGGCAAGCCTCCGATTGTATAGGCTCCGCAGGCGGCGGAGAAAGGGTCAGAGCTTAAACCGGTACTGTCCTAAACTCAGTTTCTTCACCACAGAGACACAGAGACACAGAGAAACCCAACTGCTTGGTAAACCCTTCCCATTCTCGTCCGTACAAGTTTGAGGTTTCCTCTGTGACTCTGTGGTGAAAAAGATAAATTAGGACACTACCAGGTTAACCGCGAAGGTGCAGCAAGGTGGGCCGACAGGAGTGAGGGGCAGGAATTAGTGGGAACCGCTGCCCAACGCGACCTGGGCTTCCGGCGTGACGCTGTCGGGTGCGCTGTCGGGGTGTTCGAGGGGAACGATATCCTGGGTTTCGCGCCACTGCGAATAGTGGCCGCTGACCATGATGTGGAAGCACCAATGCCGTCGCTCTTCTTCCGGTTCGACCAGGCCAAGCGCCTTCATGTAGAAGAGGTAATGCTCCATCCAGCGGATCTGCTCCTTGGTCATCCCCCGGCGCTGCAAGTCCACAGTGACGCCGGCCAGATGGGACGAAGCGGTGTCGCCGTCGGCAGGCGCCGCATTGCGGTTGCGGCGGCGCAACTTGCGTTGCACCTTCACCGTCCGCACGGCCGAGTTTACCTGAATCTGCTGGTGGAAGCGGTTGTAGTAAGCCTGGCTGATGTCGTCGACGAAGTCGCGCGTCCAGGGCCGGCAGTAGCGCCGCGAGGGATCGAGCGACGGTTCAATGCGCAGAGTCTCGCTCGGGATGATTGGGACCAGCGAACCGTCAGCCTTCAGCGCTTCCAGTTCGGTTTCGTCCTGAATGCGGGGCAGGTCCAAGCGGTCAATTTCTGCATTCTGGATCAGCAGCGATTCGTGCGACGGCCGGAACAGCGGATTCCAGCGCAGCCAGCGGAAATGCCTGCGATGCGCGTGCTGCATGGTCACGTGCTTCACGGCAGAGGCCGGCACCGACATCCCCGCCAGGAGGAGTATCACAACGAATTGGAGTCGAACGCTACGTCTCACGAAGTGGTTACCGTGTTAAGGCAGGCAAAAACTCCTGCCGGCACGCTCTCGCCGGGCGCTTCCTGCGAGTGCGGTTATTCTAAGCCATGCTGTCAAGTGGCCCAACCGGATACAGGCGGTGGACCGTTACTTGCGTACCCAAACAACCACGTGTCCGGGTTGGTTACCGCCCGGTTACGGGGCTCCGCGGACACAAGGCGCAGGAGTTATATCGGCACTTTGTGGGCCATTTCTGATCCCGCCTTAAGCCCTGCTTATGGGCTGTGGCGCCTACAACTTGGCGGGATTCAGGCCGCCGCTCGGGCCAACCAACCTACGCCTGTATGCACAGTATTGTCAAAAATCAGCGCCGCAAAAGGTCACCAAGGGCCTGCTTCATGACTTGGCCGCCAACCTCGGAAATGGACTTGGTCAGCGGAATATCCTTGGGGCAGACCTCCACGCAGTTCTGGGCGTAGCTGCATTCCTGGATGCCGCCATCGCCCATCAGCGCCGCCAGCCGCTCGCGCTTCAGGGCCTTGCCCGTGGGATGGGTGTTGAACAATCGCACCTGGGCGATCGTTGCGGCACCCACGAAGCCGGTGTCCTGGTTGAACTGCGGGCAAGCTTCCATGCAGCAGGTGCAGGAAATGCAGCGCGAGATCGGGTAGGCGGCTTCCTGCTCCTCAGCCGACATGCGCGGGCCGGCGCCGAGATCGTAAGTGCCGTCTATGGGAACCCACGCCTTAACGGCCTTGAGATTCTCGAAAATTACGCTGCGGTCGGTGGCCAGATCGCGGACGATGGGGAACTTCGAAAACGGCTCGAGGCGAATCGGCTGCTCGAGATTGTCAATCAGCGCCGAGCAGGCCATGCGGGCGCGCCCGTTGATGAGCATGGCGCACGATCCGCAGACTTCTTCGAGGCAATTCGAATCGTAGGTGATCGGCGTGGTCGCCTTGCCGTCGCGAGTGACGGGGTCGGCGGCAATGTCCATCAGCGCCGAAATCACGTTCATGTTCGGCCGGCAGGGAACCGAGAACTCCTCCCAGTGGGACTTGGAGGTGGGAGTGAGTTGGCGCTTGATCTTGAGGATGACGGATTTTTCAGCCATTAGCAGTTAGCCTTTTCTCCAATGCGCCTGGACCGAGACATAAACAATGCTGCCAATACTAGAAATAAACCGGCATTCACCGCGTCAAGTGAATCATGCCGATGCCAAAAGCGGATGGCATTGAGAATCGCCACAGCAAAGTTCAGGATGCTAACAGCAATTTCCAATCGATTCAGTTTCGATGTTCGTGTGCGCGCGGTATTCTCAGACATCGGCAACGTCGCCCCTCTTCAGTGCTTCCTCGCCCGTGTCGGAATCAGCAGGCATTATGCGCCAGTCAGCCTTTAACCCCGCGCTGAAATGCCCAGTAGAGATGGTAAAGCGAAAACACGAGCAAAAATCCCAACATGGCTACCGGTAGCCACCAGTGATCCAAGGGCCTGTGTTCCATGTAACGGAGCGCGTAGATTGCTATCCCGATGAGGGAGATAACAATCCCCGTCGCGGGGTACTTCCACTTCCGGGGAGCAGCTTCCATCGAATCAAACACATTCACCTCCAAAGGCAACCTTCTCACTTCCATTCATCAGTACTTCCTCGGACGCGGTGGAATCAGCGACGCATCCACCGGCTCGAATTCGAACTTCGGCTCGTCCGCGTCGGGTGCGAAGTACGCCTTCGTGGTCTTCATCCAGTTCTTGTCGTCGCGGTCGGGGAAGTCTGGCTTGTAATGCGCTCCTCGCGACTCGTCCCGCATCCGCGCGCCCTGCGCGATCACGCGCGCCAGTTGCAGCATGTTATAAAGCTGCCGCGCGAAAACCACGGTTGTGTTCGCCCACTGGGTGCGATCGCTGAGGTTGATCTTGCGATAGCGCTCCAGCATCTCGACAAGCTTGGCGTCGGTCTGCTGCAGGGTCTTGTTGTAGCGGATGACGGTGCAATCCTTCGTCATCAACTCGCCCAGTTCGCGCCACAGCTTTACCGGATTCTCCGAGCCGTCGGCCTTCATCAGGTTCGAGTTGATTTCTTCCTGGCGCTTGCGCTCGGCGTCAAAGTGGCCGTTCGCGGGCGCGGCCTGCAGGCTCTTCGCATATTGCACGGCCGCCGGGCCAGCCACAAATCCGCCATGAATGCACGACACCAGCGAGTTCGCGCCCAGGCGGTTGGCGCCGTGATACTGATACTCGCACTCGCCCGCCGAATAAATGCCCGGGATGCTCGTGGCCTGCTTGTAGTCAATCCACAACCCGCCCATGGTGTAGTGCATGCCGGGAAAAATCTTCATGGGCGTGTCGCGCGGATCGTCGCCCACAAACTTCTCGTAGATTTCGAGAATGCCTTCCAGCTTCTTATCGAGAATCTTACGGTCAATGTGGGTCAGGTCGAGATAAACCATCGGCTTGCCATCGATGCCGAGGTTGTACTCGTAGACCACTTTGAAGATGGCGCGGGTGGCCACGTCGCGCGGCACGAGGTTGCCATACTTCGGATACCACTCTTCGAGGAAATACCAGCGCTCGTTTTGCGGAATCGACTTCGGATCGCGTTTGTCGCCGGGAGTCTTCGGCACCCACACGCGTCCGCCTTCGCCGCGGGCGGATTCCGACATCAGCCGTAATTTATCTTCGCCGGGGATGCAGGTGGGATGCACTTGAATGAACTCGCCGTTGGCGTAACGGCATCCTTGCTGATAGAGGGCCGACTGCGCCGACCCGGTGCAGACAACCGAGTTGGTCGACTTTCCGAAGATCGCCCCGATGCCGCCGGTGCAGATGATGATGGCGTCGGCAGGAAAAGTGCGCACTTCCATCGACCGCAAGTCCATGGCGCAGATGCCGCGGCAGACGCGGTTTCCGTCGAGCACGGCCGAGAGGAACTCCCAGTGCTCGTACTTCTTTACCTTTCCCTCGGACTCATAGCGTCGGACTTGTTCGTCGAGAGCGTACAGCAATTGCTGACCTGTCGTTGCCCCGGCAAACGCAGTGCGGTTGTACAAAGTTCCGCCAAAGCGACGGAAATCGAGCAGGCCTTCCGGCGTGCGGTTAAACGGAACGCCCATACGATCGAGCAGGTCAATAATTCCGGGCGCAGCCTCGCACATGTCTTTGATCGGAGGCTGGTTGCCGAGGAAATCGCCGCCATACACGGTGTCGTCAAAGTGCTTCCAGGTCGAATCACCTTCGCCCTTGAGATTCTTGGCCGCATTGATGCCGCCCTGCGCGCAGACCGAGTGCGAGCGTTTCACCGGGACGATGGAGAAAAGATCAACGCTGCCGCCCATCTCTGCAATCTTGATCACAGCGGAAAGTCCAGCCAACCCGCCGCCGACCACGATAATTTTGGGAGCTGCCATGTTAGATGAGTCCGATTCTAAATCGACTTCTGATTCTGTAATTTGCGATTGTCGATTGCCGATTTTCGATTCCGCTCGCAACAAACCGATCGGAAATCGACAATAGGAAATAAAGTTACTTCATCATCACGATCGTCTCCGGCGCGCTCGGATTCAGCGGTTCCACCGGATGGCTCAAGAATCCATACATGCTGGCCGCGCCGATCGAAATCAGTCCCAGCGCCAGCACCAGGCAAACGTAGCCAAACCAGCGCCGAGCTCTCTCGCCTGTGGTGATGCCCCACTTCGCGGCGAACAGCCACATTCCGTAACAGAAATGCCAAGAGGCTGCGATGATGCCGACGGCGTAGAAGGCGACCATCCATGGATTTTGAAATTCGTTTTGCACTTTGGCGAAGGCCAGCATGGGATGCGTGGGCAGGTGCACTCCGGTGAAACGCAGATGGTAAGTGTGCTGCGCCATGTAGGCCAGGGCGATGATGCCGGTCCAGCGCTGCGCGGTGTAAAGCCAGTTGCCAGTCCATGGGTAAGAGGCCACGTTGGTATCGCCGCGATACCAGATCCAGATGCCGTACAAGCCGTGGTAGAGAATCGGGATCCAGATGCCGAACAACTCCAGGCCGACCACGAACGGCAGACTGTTGAGAAACGCCACTTGCTTGCCGTACGCTTCCGCACCCTTGAAGGCTTCGGCATTCGAAATGAAGTGCTCGAGAAGAAACAGTCCGATGGGAACGATGCCGGTGAGCGAGTGCAGGCGGCGCAACAGGAAGGAATACCCTTCGCCAGCCCGCAGAGGAGCCACGCCTTCTCTTATCTGGGGAGCAGACGAACCGGCGGCTGAGGCCACGAAACGCTCCTTATGAATTGACATGAAGCAAAGAATTTTTATTATCTTGCGCCGAGAGAAGTGAAGTCAAGGAAGGCAGTGGGCAGGGTGGTGGCTGAATTTGCGCCGACTTTTTTCCACACGCAGTAAAACCAATCAACCCCAACATGGCCCGGACTGGCATCCGGGCTTTTCTATTTTAGCTTTGAACCAAGACGCCAAAGCACTCGAAACACGAGAAACACACCAACGAGTAGGAACACGATAACGATCAAGTGTATAGGTGAGAATAGTCCCCCAAGCATGAGTGCCTCCCGCTATCCAGGCAATTCTCTCTCCACCCCATACTCTAGCGCAAGCCAAATTCAGCCACTACCAGTGGGCAGGGGCCAGCGATCAGTGGTCACAAGCCCCGGGCGGATAATTGTCGGGACGCTCGCACCGGTCGCACCAATCCAGAAACTGCCGGAACGCCGCGCCGCGGTGGCTGTAGCGTGCTTTTTCTTCTGCGGTAAGTTCGGCGAATGTTTTCTGAATCTGCGGAAAATAGAACAGCGGATCGTATCCGAAGCCGTTCGTGCCGCGGGGAGAGTCGAGGATGATTCCCTCGGCCGTGCCCCGAAATGTCGCGAGGGTCTTTCCGTCGCGCGCCGCGGCCAGCACGCAGATGAACTTTGCAGTGCGGTTCTTGGCCGGAACATTTTTCAATTCCCGCAAGACGCGAGCGTTGTTGGCTTCGTCATCCGTGTTCGTGCCGGCCTCGTGTGGTTCTTTCTGATGCAGGTCGGGAGCGGCGTAGCGCGCCGAGTGCACGCCCGGCGCTCCGTGCAGCGCATCCACTTCGAGCCCTGAGTCATCGGCGACGACGATTTCTCCCGGGACGTGGCCGCTATATTCCTCCGCTTTCTTGCGCGCGTTGGCTTCGAAGGTAGGTCCGTCCTCGACCACGGAGGGAAGGGAAGCGAAGTTCGGGATGCCGGCGATTTCGATTTGGTGCGGCGCAGCAGCTCCGGCGAAGTCTCGCAGCTTGCCGGGATTCGAGGTGGCGATGAGGATTCGTCCGGTCATCGAGTCATTAAATGATTCAGTCATTGAACCATTGAAGCACGACTCAATGATTCAGGCCCGCCGCCGCATTCGCAGACTCCACAGAATCAGGGACAGGCCCGTGACAACGGAAATCCAACCACCCGCAGTCCGGTCCCATGTGCGCACGAATGTGATCTGCACGCGATTCATGCCGGCCTGGACTGGAACCAACATCTGGCCTGTGTCCGGACGCGCAGCCGTTTCCACCACGCGGCCGTTGACCTCAGCCTGCCAAGCCGGGTAGCGGAACAGGCGCAGGGCCAACTGATCCGGCGCCGACACCTCCGCCGTAAACATCCTCGACTCTGGCGCCCAGCGCAAGATGTGAATCGCGCCGCGCGCCGGTCCGTAAATCGTGACCGTACGCGCGTCCTTGTCGATGGCCGTAGGATCAGCTCCGACCGGAGTGTATTCGTCAACTCCTTCATAACCGATGCCGTCCGACATGTTGTCCTGCATCTCGCGCAGATCGGCGGCGTTGTCCCACCACGGCGGCTGGATGCGGTTCCAGGCCACGACGATGACGGCGAGTGTGACCACACAGATCGCCGCCCGCACCCACCAGCGCCGCACACCCACAGTCAAAAAAATCGAGAACATCAGGCTCAGGCACAACAGCCAGCGCCAGGGGAACTGCATGAACTGCAGCTTGGGCAGGAACCTCCACGCGAGCGCCGTCACGGGGAACATTACGATGCTGGACGCGACGGCCCAGCCGAGCAAGACACTCCACAGCGTACGATTCTTCCCCCGCCAGGATTTGGCCGCCCACGCCGCCGCAAGGGTCACGACCATCTCCAGCACCGCGATCCAGGAGATGATGCGGTTGAAGGCATCGTGATCGGGGTCGGTGGTGTGGATGAAAAGAAAATTATCCTGCGGGCGCGACCCGGCTGACACCGCCTCAGCGATGTTGACGAATTCCTGCTCGTAAACTGCAGGAAGCAAATAAAAGGCTGAGAGGCACGCGCCCAATGCCACAGCACTCGCTCCCACGAGCAGAATCCGCGGGGAACGGCGCTGCCAGGCGAAGAACAGAATGAGCAGCGCCAGCGAGTAGTGAATCATGACCGCAGCCGGAGCATTCGTCACCCAGGCTGCCGCCAGCAGCAGAGACAAGGGAACGACGGCGCGCCAGCTTTCCTCGGCCGCTTTCAGCACAAGCAGCAGCAGCAAAGGCACCAGGCAACTGGCCAACAACTCGGCGAACGCGCTGCGCCAATAGACAATCACCAGGTGATACGGGTTCACGGCATACAGCGCAGCCGCGAAAATCGCATCACGGCGATTGAACCACCGGCGGACCAGCAGGAACATGGACGCGCCCGCCAGCACCAGCGCGCTCCAGATGTAAACGGCAGACGCCGCGGGCCAGGGAAAGACTGCACTGATCAGGGCGCCGAGCGTCCATGACGCGGGGGGATAGAACAGGAATCGTGGCTCACCGTAGCCAAAGGCCGCCCACGATGCCCAGCGCGGAAAAAAGACACCGTGCTTCCATTGGGAGAGAACTTCGAGCCACGAATAGAGATGGAATTCGACATCGTGCCCCGAGGGCATGCCTTTGAAAAGGAATGGGACTTCCACCGCGATGGCAGCCGCGGCAATGGTCACAAGCGGCGCCCAGAACAGCGACGAGAGGCCGGTTGCAGGCTCTGTCGCCGGCCTCACGCGAGGCGCGTCTTCGTTTCTTTCCCCAGTGCCTCTTTCCCCGGTTCTTTCCATCTTTGCCAGACGTAGTGCTCCTTCAGAATCCAGATCTATCCAGCCCGGAGCCAAACGCTCTCAGTTTACATTTAACTCTCATTTAATATTGCTGAAATCACCACGCAATCGAGTTCGGCTACTGTAGTCGCAATTGGGGTGGAAACGACCAAGAAGAGTTGAGGGACCCGCGCCAGAGACGGGGCCCGGGTTCTTCGATTCCTCGCAGAAATGTTCCGCCGCAAAAGCCTCTCGCTTCCCATCATCGCCCTCGCATAGCCGCACCGCCAGCCTGCAACTCTTCCTGACAAGCTCTCTGCCAATCACCTGCCACGGGAGGCTTTCTTGGCGGCAACATCGCGGCCAGGCGCGCGGGTTTTGCGGCCCACGATAGAGCCTTCAGTATTTGCTGGGGGTAGTTACTAAACGGAGGCGACGTCTTCGGGAGTGCGCTGGTGGCGGAGTTCCGCCAGGAAGTCGTCCTGCTGCAAGGATGCGCCGCGACGGAGGAGTTCCAGCAGCGGATCTTCCAATTCTTCGGGCTCCGTCGCGGAACTCTCGGCTGGCGGGGCCGCAGGTTCGAATTGGGTAAGGTCGGCGACCAGAGCGCGCGGGGAAATCGTCAATTCCGGCACAGTCTGACTGCTGCGCAGGACGCCGATCAGGTTGCCTACCTGGGCGCGCTGCTCGGCGGTGCGGGAAGGGAACTCCACTCCCATGCCGTGCCCGGGATGATTCACTCGCACCATGCCCTCGGTGTGGACCTCAAGTGCATCGGTCTTCAGGCAAAGATCTACGAGAGCCCGTTCCGGGAACGGAGCATCGGTTTCCACATAGCAACCGCCTAGACTCAGGTCGGTCAGCTTGCAGTGCGGCACGCTGTCATCGGGGGCCGTGCCTGCGCTGGTGGCCGCAGCCTTCAGCCAAGTCTTCAGTTCCCCGACCACCGTTTCCGGCAGATCGAGGAAATGAACCCCGGTTTGTCCGTTGGGATCGGCCCAGACCACTTGTCCGTGCCCCTCGACCTTCAGGCCGCCATCGGGCAGTTGAAACTGAAATCCGATCAACGCTGCTGGAGTCTGGGCTTCCGGGGTAAGCACATCCATGCCGGCTTCGCTCAGGTCGAGCAGAATTCCATCCGCCTTCCGCTCGTCCGGCAGTGAGATCTCAACCGGCGCCTGTACCGGCACGCGGAATGCCCGGCGGCGCTCCCGGCTCAACAACGCCGCGGCGGCGCGCAAGCCGGCTTGGGCAGCCTCTTCGGAAACTGGCTTATAGAGAACGAAATGAGCCCCGCCGCTGAGGATGTCCCGCACTTTACTGGGGTCCGCGACCAAGGCAACGCTCAGGCAGCCGGAGCCAATCTGCTGCGCCTGTTGCAGGACGGCCTCGGCCAGCTTGGCGTCGTCAAAGTCGACGATCAGCGCGTCGAACTTCTGCTGTTGAATCCGGCTGATAGTGGTTTCGGGATCGCTGGAGCGATCCATGGCGATGCCGAACGTGGGCAGCACCCGGCCTAGAACATCCGCCGCGGAATCATCGGTCGAAACCAGTAGAGCTTGTATCGTCATACGGAAATCGAGTGGACTAAGCCCGTGAGATTATGGCCAGCGAGGAGCTGCCGGACGAGCCGGCTTGGATGCTGCCGCGCCACCGGCATTGGCGCCCGCCTTTGCCGCCATGGCATCGCCCTGAACGGTGGCGTCATCCACTTCTGCCAGCACAGCGTTGTCCTCGTCGTCGTTCTCTGCGAGCAACGGGGCTACTTCCCGCAACTTTTCCGCTGCCTGTTGCAGCGCTTCGATCTGTTTGCCCAGTTGGGCGTACTTTGCCTGCTTCTGCCGCAGGACCTCATGGATATCCTTCATAGGACCCCCTTCTGGCAATTTAAGGAGGCCGGGCTGACCGGGTCAACGGTAATCACCTCAGCCAGATTACGGCAGTAACGGGGTGGGCAGGTGGGAAGCCGGGTAGCACAGAAGTGGCATTCTCAAAACGCAGGTCTGCCTGTAACTTAGGTGATGAGCAGTTTCGGGGGAGGCTGTTCGGGCGTCCCAGGACTCAAATGAGTCCGGGACGCTTCTTAGTTTCGGCAGACTGCTCAAACGCAGCCCGCCACGGTAAGTCCTCTATCCTGTCCCATCCCGTTATCCTGTCAGGGAGGGAAGCTTGTCCGCGACTCCGAACAGAAACACCGTCCCTACGATGATGCTGTAGGCCGAAGTCACTAAAGTCAGTGCCCGCAAGGCGCCTGGCCGTGCCAGGGTGGAAGAGAACAGTCCAGCGGCCGAGGCGCACATCAGCGTGTTCATGACCAGCAAGCCGGCGATGAACATGGCCAATCCGAGCAAACCGGCCGCGGTTCCTCCCAGATTCGCTGCCAACAGGAACAGCAGCAGTTGGGTCGGGGTTTCCGCCCCCAGGCCGTGAATTATCCCCACCACGAAGGACGAGGTGCTTCCATATCCATCCTTGAACACCTGTGGAGCTTCCACTCGGGTCCCGCCAAAGACCCGGCTCAGCCGCCAGTAAACCCATAGCATTCCGTTGATTAGAAGCGTGATCCGGGTGCGGGGCCGGGCATGGCTGTGCGGGGACTCGCGCAGGAACGTGCCCAGCACATAGATTCCCAGCGTGAGCAACGTAATTCCCACCAGACGCTCCGCCCAGCGGTCACTGGCCGCAGGCAAAGAGACGCGAAAAGCCACAGCCGCAGAGCCCAGCACGGCTACCGTAGTGGCATGGCCAGTAACGTAAAACAGGCCGTAACGCATGGCGTCGCGGGCTTTGGCCTGCACGCTGGTGATGTCGGTGATGGCCGCAATATGGTCGTAGTCGAGGCCGTGCCGGAAGCCGAGAACCGCGGCCGACAGCAACGCCAGTCGTAGATTGCCGGAATCAACCATGAGGGGTTGGGCGTGCCCGCCCCAGCGTTTTCCAGGCACCCGCCAAACACAAGAACCCCTAGGCTAGCATAGGCTGGCTGCCAACTGGACTGGCCAGCTAGGGTTTTTTCGGCAAGGGCGGCGGGCCAATCAGTTCCCGCAAGCGGTGCGACATGCTGCAGGCCAGGGAATGATAGAAGCGCGAACCCATGTGGGGAAACAGCTCAAACAGCGTCTGCAGCGTGGGGCGATCCAGATAATAGGCCTCCACTGGCTCCGTCGCGAGCACATCCACCGTGGCGGGCTGTTCGTCGAGGAATGAAATCTCACCGCAGACTTCGCCGGGACCAAGCGCAGGCAGAATCTCATGCTCGGGAAGTTGTACCGTCGCCCTCCCGGTCACCAGCACGTACACCCCATGCGTGCGTTTTCCTTGCTGAATAATGTGGGCGCCCGTCTTGAACTTCAGCCGCGTCGCTTTGTCGGCGATCAGCATCCAGTCGTTGGCGGTGAGGTAGACCAATCCGTGCTTGGAAGACGACAATACGGACACGTCCTGCTGCTGGGTTGCCTTAGGCATGGCGCGCTAGCTCGATCTCCGGGAAGACTTTCCGGTCGCTTGACAGACACAACAGGGATGCACTGAGACTATCAGAAATAGAGGCGCGGCGGTATGCGGACTGAACATAGAAAGCTAACAAAATGACCATGAGTTTACGGTCTTAATCCTTTTTTTCACTACAGAGACAAAGAGACAAAGAGAACCCAACTGCTTGGCAAACCCCTTCCCATTCTGGTTCTTACAGATTCAAGGTTTTCTCCGTGACTCAGTGGTGAAAAAAAACAAACTAGGCCACTACTCTGAATATTGAGGCAATGGCGCGCCCTAAGAGATTCGAACTTGAGGTGTTCAGGAGGGCGTCAGCGCAGCGGGAGCCTCCGGCCGCGATCCCTACCCTGATCGAAGTCGCAGGATCGTAACTCCCCGCTCTGAATTTTGAATTGATGGTGCGCCCTGAGAGATTCGAACTCCCGACCTTCTGGTTCGTAGCCAGACGCTCTATCCAACTGAGCTAAGGGCGCGGATGGGGTTGGCAGGAAGAACTCTGGCTGATTATAACGGAAGAACCACCCCGCTGGAAGCGCCAGAAAGGGGGTGAGATTCCAACTCACACCCAGCGTTCTTAATTGTTCGCAACCTTCCGTGCCGGATGGTGTTTGGAAACTAGGACACCCGGCCCGCATCTCAGTGTTGACAATGGCCGCTGGCAAGGACATAATCGCGTCTCTGTTAGGTTTGAACCGACTGAGAGCAATCCGCCAACCCGTGGTCTTGGTTCGACTTAGAGTTCCGGGTTTTCTTTCCTGGCACGACAGACCGTGCCCAACCTGCAACGAACGAAATTTGACCCATAACTTTTATTACAGAGAAGGAGCGAATCCATGAGGTCTAGTTGTTTCACCAAACCCAATCGGATGATCGCGGGGCTACTGGCCGGGCTGCTGTTCGCGATCTTGGCTATTCCACTCGTTGCCCAACCCGCAGCTGATTCTCCCCTGTCTTACGACATGAGCAAGGAAGTGACACTCAGTGGCACGGTGTCCGCTGTGATGACCAAATCCGCTCGGGGAATGATGTGGGGTTCCCACCTCATGCTCGAGACGACGTCCGGCAAAGTAGATGCCAGCCTGGGCCGATGGGGTCTCGCGGGCAAAGGCGCACTCTCTGTTACCCCCGGTCAGCAAGTTGAAGTCACCGGCGTCATGAAAACTCTCAGGGACAAAGAGGTTTTCGTGGCCCGCACCGTGAAGGTAAACGGGAAGGTCTACACGATGCGCAACGAGCACGGGATTTCCGTGTCGCCGCAGACCCGCAAGCGCGCCGCTCAGAAAGGGGAGTCGCTATGAACCGCAAAATCTATGCCGTCATCCTTGCAACTCTAGTTTGTCTGGCTTTCGGCCTGCTGACCAGTTGCAGCAGTTCGAGCTCGAAAACACCTCCCGTCGTATTGATCACAGCGGCGAGCGGATCCGGGCAAACCGCGACCGTCGGCGCTGCGTTTGCTCAACCGCTGGTAGCGAATGTGACCACAGGCGGAACGCCGACGAGCGGCGTAGCGGTGGCGTTCGCAGCGCCATCCACAGGTGCATCCTGTGCGCTCTCCGCCGCCTCGGCTACCACCGACGCAAACGGCAACGCATCGGTCACATGCACCGCAAACTCGACGACCGGCGCGTATAACGTAACGGCGACGGCTACGGGAGCGACCACGGGCGCTAACTTCGCCATGACTAACTCAGCGGTGCCTACGGCCAACTACGTGTTCTATCTGAGCGGGCAGGAAACCATCAACGGCGGGGACAACTATTACGCCATTGCCGGGGTGGTGACCATCGATCAGAATGAAAACATCGTCGGGGGCGAACAAGACTATAACGACGCATTTGGCATAACGGCCCACGACTCGATCAGCGCCACAGGATCAGCGCTGTCGGTAGATGCCACCGGCCAGGGGACACTCACCCTGAACACGGGCGATGCGAACATAGGCAACCCCGCCGGGACCGAGGTTTTTGGCATCCAGGCGGTAAATACCAGCCATATCCTCATCGTTCAGTACGATGGGACGGCAACTTCCAGCGGAAGCATAGACCTGCAGACCGCGACCAGCGTGGCTGACGGGGGTTACGCCTTCACGCTTTCCGGAGTCGACACTGCCTATAATCCGGTTGCGTACGGAGGCGTTTTCTCGAGCACCGGTGGCGCCGCCACCGGCATCGCCGACCTCAACGATGGTGGGACCACAGCGACGGGACAAACGTTCACCGGGACGTTTGCCGGCACAGA
>Ga0181530_10000482_pt1 | contig 50834 bp, 45 predicted proteins | sample PEATcosm2014_Bin_42_FD_119769 | JGI IMG/M metagenome (GOLD analysis project Ga0181530, IMG submission 119769) | Peatland microbial communities from MTU Mesocosm Facility, Houghton, MI, USA - PEATcosm2014_Bin10_60_metaG | ecosystem: Environmental > Terrestrial > Soil > Wetlands > Peat | place...
CGCCACTTCTTGCCGTAGTCGAGCGTTTTCCTCAACCAGCGACTCCATGCCCACAGAGTACCGACGCGCCGCATCGCAACAAGTACCTTTCTTGAGGCGGAATCAACACGCTAAACAAATACCCTCATCTCAAATCGTCTCCTCCACTTTTCCTTTCTCGCATTGGCGAGGGAACAACTTACAAACCGCTTGCTCGCTCATCTCGTTCCCTGCAATTGCGATTGAGGTCGAGATCGTTTTAGCGATCTCACTGCACAGAACGTAGGGAAATGAGTGCGCGCAAGCTGAAGTTCCTTCTTGGCGTTCCTGCAAGTGGATTCTGGTCCAATGGCGAAGGTGGCCAGTTGGATTCAGGCTCGGTCTGCAGTCCCAGCGCGCCGCTACCGCTCAGCGCCACACCTATGGAGAGTGGCCTCTCGGGATGCGTCTGCGCCGTGAGCATAACGTGCACGCCACCTGCCAGAATGCATAACATTGCAATTGAAGGAGATCGCAGTTTCACGCCAGCCTCGCTTAATGGCTCGCGGGTTGTGAAAGCAATGTCAACGAATTGGGCTGCGCCGTAATCCGGTATGACAGGTAGTTGATGGTCATGATTGCAGTCCCGCCGATCCGGACTTTTGTTTCACTTCGATTCTGTTCCGGCAACCAGAATCCATTGGTCATCTCGTTTGCGTGATGGATCTGCGTGCGGGAGATCCAAAAGGAAGGGTTCTTGGCCGGTTGGACCTCCATCTTTGTCACCGCGAACTCGGCCGTATCTACCCAGATCTTGCCTTTATAGAGAAACTTGCTTGGGGCGATCGGTTCCACGTTAAGGATGTATGCTGGGCGGTCTTCCACCCGGTCCATTTCCACAAACTGAAATCTGTAATTCACCGAATTGAGCGCTGTCGCCGATTTATCCAACGAGGCCTCTCTTTCGCTGTCGAGAGCCCGTTTCAGGACCTTTTCACAGAGCATGCCCGAACCTTCCTGCGAGATGATCCGGAAAGTCTTTCCTGACGCGGGTTCGTAAATCACCTCCACGTCCATACCTGCTGTGATGGTTCGCTTAAATCCTCGGTACACCACCGAGTAATGACGCATGCCCTGATAGCCCTGCAACATTCTCTCCTGGAGTTGGTCATGGCGTTGCATTCCTTCCACAATTTGCGCAGTGCTCGCCGTCGATATCTCGACCGCAGCTGCCGTTTGCCAACAAACGGAAGTCGCCAACAAGATGCTAACCACAGCCGAAAAGAGACCTCCAACCCGGCCGATGGAGAATCGGTTGTTTAGTCGTCTGAAACTATTTCGGAGGAATTTACGCGGATTTTGAAGTACGGCTGCCATCAACTTCTCCTATTTTCTTCATTTCCTTTTGCGGTGTCGTTTTTCACTGCGAGTCTCGAATCCTGCTAACATTCTTGGCCGCTCCCGGCGTCAATCGGGGCAAGATGAATTCTTGAGCAATGCCGCTGACCATGCGCTCGGCAGTACTGATTGCAAATGTTCCAAATACGAGGCCTACACCTCGATTCGATTGCGGATAGTAGGCATTGGAGAGGGCGCTCGAGGCCAGGTCACCGCCCAGGCTCGAATAGTTGGGCTGCAGGCGGCCATTGTCTCCTCTGCAGATGAATGGACTAAGAAGTGCATGTCTCAGGCGGGAGTTGGTGGTGCCTGTGCCCTGGTAGAAGTACCTGGGGTCCTGGTGCAGCAGTGATGGGAGAATTGCTCCACCAATCAGAATGTCGCTAAAGCTGTCGGCAGCGATAGACCCGAACCGTTGTCCGTACCCCTTGGCCCCCTGTACAAAATTGGGCCTATCTGCAGCCTGGTTGATGGCGGCCATCGCTGCCACACCCCCGATAGTGACGGGGTCGACTGAAACTCTCAGGGCGAGTTTAAACTTCAGTTTCGTCGTGAGCGGTACCGCGTTGCTTGCGTCATACACCACATAGAAGTTCGGAATGAACCCAAGAACTCGTTGCTGCTCCTCCAATCTAACCTGTTCGGCAGCCAGTTGCTCATTCGATGCATAAACAGTAACCGACGTCTCCTCTCCTTCAACTCTGAGCCGAACGTCGGTCAGTAGCTGATACTGTGCTGGAGTAAGGATGATTGGCGATGATATCCAATCTGAGAATCCCCTGACTCTGATCTTCACTCGATAGGGAACGCCTGGCTCCAGGTGATCGAATGCGAACGCCGCAGTATCACTTGCCACTATTTCGCGATGATCCTCAGGATGCGGACCGTCAAGGATCACTGTGGCACCCGGGATCAAATCCCCGTTCACGTCGGTGACGGTGCCACTGATGTTTGCTGGATCGCGATCCAGCGCGGCTCCCTTGGAACTCTCCGGCAGAGCTTCATTCTCATCGCTCGCAATCTTGTCTTCAGAGCTGAAGGACTGCGGTTTGGGGGCGTCTGGAAGCGAATTGGACGCAACCGAAACTGGACTTAGTTGCTGCGCCATCAACAAACCAGATGGCGCCGCGGTACCTACAAACAGGACCAATGTCAGAGCGGCGCGATTTGAGAGCATTTTCATCTGCTCACCTTGTGCATGACCGAAGCGCACGGTTCATTATGAATTCTCTTCAGAGCAAGGATGCTGAGGAATGCAAACAGAAGAACAACAGAGACCATCGAGATGGCAAATGGAATAACTTGCTGCGATGCCCCCCATGCACTGCAGACGGCCAAGAGCTTGAAGGCGTGCGCCATCGCGACGACCGCATCCAGACAGAGCACGCACATTGTGCTCATCACCAACGTGGCTCCCCAGTTTTCATTCGATTGGAGCTTGCGCAAAGAAAGTACCGCGAAAGCCGACGCATACACTCCCAGCATGGCGAGCCACTGAGTGAAGCTGGTGTGATCGATGGAGAGGATCAGGCCCACCGCACTGGCGGCAAGGCTGAACCTGAGGAAGTGCGCTAGCCAGTTCTCAAACGGGCGCCCGGCAACCATCCTGATGCAAACCGGAATGCCTGCGCCAATCGCGTTGAGGCCTAGGAAAGCATGAATGAGTTTGAGCATATTCATCATAACTTTCTCCTTGAGCAAGGTCGCTAGCTCGTCACGCGTCCCTTGAGAGTCGTGTGATTTTCGGTCATCTCCGTTTACCTTGCCTCGGTTGTTGATAGCTGTATTCATTGTTCAATACAGGTCCCTGGCGCAACGGCGCAAATCCAGTCGTTCACAGAGGTCGACGCCATATGCATTCCGAACAACAAACGTAGCTCCCAGATGATTGAGCCACTGCAGCGCTCTCTCACCCAGCAGGTCTACAAAGAGCACGTCTTCTATATCGAAGACGCAATTGGTTCTGGGGAGAAGTTCGCGCGTGACCCTCAGGAGTTCTCCCACCCAATCTCCTGTGAGCCGGCCCTCGAGAATGAACAGCGGACAATCTATATCTTTTAGAACCGTGATTCGCAGCACAACCTCCTTATGGCACGCGCATCGCCATTTGCGAACAGTCATGCAAGTTGTTCAGTCTTCAAGGAGAAATGCCAAGGGGATGGAACCTGGAAGAGGAGGATACCCACCACTATTGCGGCACATGCCGCAATAGCGGCACATGCGCTGGTATAAGGATGAAATCGAGGTTCGTAGGGTTCTCAGGCTGACACGTATTCTGATTTCGATATCCGCAGGCGCTCCATGTTTCTCTGCAGCGTCGTCCGCTTGAGCCAGAGGCGTTCAGCCGCACCTCCAGGCCCGGAGATCCTCCCTTGAGCCGCCCGCAACGCCTTGAGGATTGCATCGCGCTCGGTCGCGAACAGCGTGCCACCCCCTTCTTCCTTCGGAAGTGTACGCCGGCTCAATTCAGAGATGGGTGCATCGAGCGTCACACCACGCGAGAGAATCACCGAACGTTCAATGAAATTCTGCAACTTCGTACTCCTCTGTGAGCATGCCCACAGCTAACCATCGCCTCTTAGCTTTCACTAATGTCTCCTTCGCAAACACATTCCTACTGGTACAAAATGTCGGGCAGGTTTATCGGGCCGCGGTCGCGACCGTATTTGCCGCCGGCGCTCAAAAACTTCCGAGCATCAGTCGGAACCGCGCTTTCCCATTCTCATCAAAGCTAAGCTCCAAACCTGTTGCTCCTACCCGTGTCGGGAAGAGGGCGCCGATTGATGCGCTCTGATGTGTACTCCAGCCCGCGGAGCCGGTATCAAACCTACCCGCCTCATACCAAAGCGCTATCCCGGGATGGGATGAAACATGCCGAATGGGTCGGCCATGCAGAATTACACCGGAGCCCGTGGTCACAAGCGTATTTGCATGAAACTCCTGGTACCGGAATGCTGCCATGTTGCTTTGATCGCCAGCAATGAACTGATCGAAATAGTTAAGCTTCCGGCCAAAGCTTGTGCCGACATGGTTTAGCGCGAAGAGAGTCACGCCATGATCTAAAGGTCGAAATGTACTGAATTCTGAGTGAAGGAACGGGTAGTCTCCGGTACTTCGCAGGAAATACCCGGCCTCCCCTTCGAAGCGTGTACCGCGCGTGGGCAGTCCACCCGAATCCTGATCATTTACGACCCACCGGGCCTCTGGAACTGTGAATCCCCCGCTGTGTGATGAAACGCCGTCAACGACCACAGAGCGACTGTACGAATCGTACCCAGCCAGGCCACCGAGCCGAAGCTGGGCAAAGCGCCAAGTCCCGATACCGGCGTAAAAAGCCCCGCCAACTCGGTCTCGAGTGTCGCTTTGGCGGTCCGGTCCTGTGTAGCTGTTGAAATGTGTTCTTCCGCCAAAGAACTGGGAAGCAATAAAGTACTGGCTCCCGTCGAACGGCTTGTAAGCCTCCACCTGCAATGAGGGATCGTAGCCCAGATTCGCCGTACTCAAGATTTGAGCCTTGTAGGCGTTCCTGGGAATCAGTGCCGTCGAGAGCTTCACCCCAAAGCGCGATGGTTCACCGGGCGACACGGCGTATTGCGCAGAGACGTGCCCCAGAACCTTATCGGTGGGGCGCTCGGCGAACTTGACTTTGTAGCCTCCCAGCCCTGCCCCCTCCTGCTGCCATTCGTAAGCCGCTCCAGGAACTGCAGTGGCGGCGACCATGCCGGACAAGGTCTTCTCCAGTTCCTTTTCCGATACGACCCCATCTCCAACGGTCCGGTGAATCTCCGCTTGCGCATTCCTCTGGAACGACGGATCCGGACTTGAAACAGCGAGCACCTTTCCCCTGTCACTCGAAAACCGCATTCTTGCCTTGCGCTGGGCCAAATGCGCATTCCAATCCTGCTCGGAGAGTTCAAAGCGGGCAAGCTGAGAAGCGTGAGCCTTGGCCGCCTGGTACCCGGCTTCGATGATCTCGCTCCAGCGCTGGTAATCGGTTGCAGAGAAACGCTTCGTGTCTACAGAGATAACCAAATCCGCCTTTGCCAGCGAACGCTGCTCGTTTTTCGCAATGACAAGGGAGATGGTCTGCCGCATGACATCAGACAGAGACTTGAACTGCTCGGGCTTCACCTTGGGATTCTCAAAAGCAACTGCAATCACGGTCTTCGCTCCCATGTCTCTAACGGCATCCACGGGAATATTCTCGAGGACGCCGCCGTCAACAAGAACCATCCCGTCCAACTTAACCGGCGTAAAGACTCCGGGCAAGGACATTGTTGCGCGCATCGCGATCGGCAATGAGCCCTTGCCGAACACGACCGAATTACCGCTTACCAGATCGGTTGCGACGCAGCGGAAAGGAGTCGGCAGTTGATCAAAATCGGAGACGTCGGAATACGCCATCGTCGATCGGCTGAGTAGCAACGATAGAGACTCGCCTGGATTGAGACCGGACGGAAGCGAGAAACCCTTTCCGAACCGTAGTGTCAAATCGCCAAATGTTCGATTCCATCTTTGCTTATCTGCTATGGGTTGGTCTGCGAATGGCGGACTCGGATTCAAGAGAGCATTCCAGTCGGCGCTTTCAACGGTAGCCCTGATTTGCGATGAATCCATGCCGGCCGCATAGAGGCCTCCGATGAGGCCTCCCATGCTGGTTCCGCCAATCTTGTCTACGGGAATATGATGCTCTTCTAAATAACGAAGCACACCTATATGGGCCAGTCCGAGAGCGCTGCCCCCGCTGAGCGCGACCCCGATGGAGGGCCTCTCTGTTTCTGTCTGCTGTTGCGCTGCTGCTGCGACAGAAAGCAGAAGGCACACTCCAACGCGGCAAAACGGAATTGTTAAGAATCGCCGCATGACGTCTCACTGGCGGCCGAGGGTGCGCTCGAGTTCAGCCTGGGCGATCGCCCGGTCCTTCTCGGCATCAAAAAGCTGTGCTTGCGCCTCGGCCAATTGAGCTTCCGCTTCCCGGAGTGCTGACAGATTCGCCGTGCTTGCATGGACTTGATCGCCGGTGATGCGGAGGTTTTCAGTCTGAGCTTTGACGGACCGTCGTGCCGCGTCCAGCTCGTCCTGGGTGCGATTCAGCTTTCGAAGTCCCTTTTCGATGTCGATGCGCACCTGGCTTTCAGCGTGTTGGACGTTTTCCTGTGCCTCTGAAACCTGCTCATGACGTTCCCTAACAAGGCCAATGCGTTTACCGAACTCCGAGATCGTCCACTCCGATCGGAAGCCGACGATTTCGGTGTTTGTCGGCAAAAGCGGAGTTCCATTCTGATGAATGTTCTGCACGTACCCAGTGACGTCTGGAATGTATTCCGCACGAGCGGCGTTCAGTCCCGCGCGGGATTTTTCAAGGGTATGACGCGCTGACTGGAGGGTAGGGTTGTGCGCCAATGCCTCGGATTCAAGATCCTGAACGGAATTGGGCGTTTCCGTAAAAGCTCCGGGGCTGGACGGCTCCTTTTCCTCCTCCGGCTCGACCAATGAAAAATCGGTGTTCAGCGGCAGACCGAGCAGGTCGTTGAATTGGATGCTCATGTCCGCAATTGCATCTTCCACTGAGCCGAGCGCATGTCGCGCGGTTGCCAATTGAGCTTCACCTTCCAGAACCTTCGCCTGGAGAATGACCCCAGACTCGACACCTTTTCTGGCCTCATCCAGGCCTTGCTCTCCAGCCTGGATGCGCAGTTCCAGGGCGTGCTTGCGCCGCTGCGCTGAGAGGAGTTGATAAAAGAGAGTCTTCACATTCAGCGAGATTTCGTCTCGAGCCTGTTGGAAATCGCTGTGCGCCGAAGCCGCATCCGCGCGGGCGACGGACACGCCCGCATGGATCTTGAACATCTGGGTTATCGGCTGCCCCGCGCTTGTTGAGGTGAGGAAAGCGTCCTGCTTGCCGGTCTCGATGTTAACGTCCGTATTGGGGATAGGTCCCGTGGCTCCATACGCACCCAGGGCTCCCTTGGGAATCGTAAGGAATTCAGTTTGGTTAAAATGCGTTGCCATGGTTTGGTTGGTGATCACCGGGAAGTAATTCGCACGCGCCTGAGTCAGTCGTGCATCCGCTTCTTTGGCTTTATCGCCCGCCATCTTGACCAGAGAGTTCTGCTTGCTGGCAAGCTGAATGGCCTCGTCGAGTGTAATAGACCTCGTTTGCGCCTGCGAAGGCGTAGCGAACAAGAGAAGAAGGAGAAGAACTGGCGTGGCGATCGCCGCGTTTTGCACGCGCTCGCTGTACACAAGAACTGGCGTGGCGATCGCCGCGTTTCGCATGCGCTTGCTGTACACGACGACGAAAAGAACCGGAATCGCCACAAGAGTGAAAATCATGGACCCAACCAGGCCAAAGGCGATGACACTGGCCATTGGAGACCACATGCTCGACCCTGAAATGATCATCGGAACAACTCCTACGGCAGCCGCCATCGAGGTAAGAAAAATCGGGCGCAGCCGGCGTTCGCCGGCCTCAAGCGCGGCATGTTCAAGAGGGACCCCCTCCCTCATGCGCTGGTGAATGTAATCGATCAGGATGATTGCGTTTCGGACCACCAGTCCGCCCACGCTAACAATGCCGATGAAGGCAGTGAATCCGAACGTGTTCCGCGTCAGGAACAGCCCGAGAGCGGCTCCGGGGATCGCAAGCGGCAACGCCGTCATAACGATGATCGGATCCAAAAGCGTACGGAATTGGAAAAGAAGGATAAGGAAAATCAGCATGATGCTGGCTGCGAGTACGAACTTCATCTGGCCGAACGTCTCCTGCTGGTTTTCGTATTCACCGCCGTAATCGATTCGGTAACCGGGCGGCAGCGGTATGGCTTCGATTTGCTTGCTGGCGCGTTCCAGAATTTCGCTGGCTAGCTGTCCCTGCATCGGGAAGGTGCGCACGGTCAGCGTGCGTACGCCGTTTCTGCGTACGATTCTCCCCGGCTGCCACTCTGGACTCAACGTTGCCACGGCGTCCACCGGAACTCTGGCTCCCGTGAGAGGCGACGTAACATACATATCATTCACGGCTCGGAAGTTCTGTCTCTGCTCGGGATCGAGCCGCAAAAGCACGTCCAGGTCACGGTCCCCTTCCCAGGCTGTTGTCGCTGGAAGACCCTCGAAGCCGGTGGCAAGCTCCTCGGAAATCAATTGATCGCTGAGACCGAGGCGATTAGCTACTTCATCGCGCACATGGATACCAGCCTCAAGTACTTCTTCATGCCAGTCGGTATTGATGTATGTAGCACCGGGCGTATGCCGCAGAATGTCCTGTACCTGGTTACCGATCGCCTCCAGTGTGGCCGCATCGTTGCCAACGATGCGAACTTCAACCGGGGACTCCATAATCTGCCCCTGTTGGCACTCCTTGACAATCACCATGGCCTCCGGAGCTACGTCCCGGAGTTTATCGCGCAACGCATATACCAGTCCGGGGGTCTTCTTGACGTTGTTGGTGTTCACGAGAATCTGGGCGTAGTTCGGAGCAGGTATTTGCGGGTTGACGTTGTAGTAGAAGCGCGGAAAGCTTGAACCGAGAAAGCTGGCGTATTCCTTTACGACAGGCTCGTGCGCAAGAACCGCCTCGATTTTGCGTGTCGTTGCATCGGTGGTCTCGATCCGCGTCCCCTCGGGCAGCCAAACGTCGATGACGAACTGCTCCCGTTCCGCAGTGGGGAAGAGGCGTTGCGGCACAAGCGTCAGAAGGCCAATGCCTGCCACGACTGCGATGACGGTGGAAACGAGAACAGCCTTCTTGTGCTGCATCGCTTTGCCGATGACCTGGTTATAGATTCTCTGCATATGGTCGAGAATGGACAGCTTACCCTCTTTGCCCGGGTCCTCATCCCCATGGGATGTGAGCCCCGTGCGAATGAGGGCTTTCGACATCATCGGCGTGAGGAACATGGCAACCAGGTACGAAATCGATAGCGAGAGCGCGACAGTGATCGGCAGCGCACGTATGAACTCGCCAACTGTGCCCGCGAGAAAGCAGAGTGGGAAGAATGCCGCAATGATCGCCAGAGTGGCGGTAAAGACCGGAACAGCCATCTCGCTGGCGGAGCGTTCGGCTGCCTCCTCGACTGGAACCTTGTGGTCGAGTAGCTCTATGTAGTTGTCGACGATCACGATTGCGTTGTCGACGACCATCCCCAGCACGATGATTAATGCGGCGATCGAAACCTGGTGAATCTCCACGTGGAAGAGTTGAAGCGTGCCAAAGGTCATGGCAACTGAGGTGGGAATGGCGATAGCAGAGACCAGCGCCACCCTGAGCGGCAAGAGAATCAGCGTCACCGCAATGACCGCGATGATGGCAATCCCGAACTCTTTCATGAAATCGAAGACTCGCTCGGTGACCATCTTCGGCTGGTTTGCAACCAGGTCGAGCTTGACGTCCGGTGGCAGAGTGGCCTGAATGCTTGCCAGCTTGGCCTGCATAGCTTTGCCGAGATCTTCGATGTTATTGCCATCCTGCATCTCGATCGAGAGCAGAATGGCCCGTTGGCCGTTCATCCGCACGTATTGATCCGGATCCTTGTACGTCCTCCGCACGGTTGCGAGATCTCTGATATAGACCGGCTGCCCGGTGGTGCGGGACACGTCGACCATAATCTTCCGGATGTCATCCTCGGTATGAAGTTGACCGCCCTGCTGGATCGGGACCTTATTGCGCTCATCGGAAACGCGGCCCGCGTATTGGATCGTGTTCCGTCCCTGGAGAGCCTGCACTACCTGAAGCGGAGTAACCCCATATTGCGAAAGCTGTTCATTCGAGGAGTCCACCTCCATGGCTTCCGGCTGGTCACCTATGCGATGGATCTTCGATACGGCGGGAATGGTCCGAATGCCGTCCTCAATTGTCCGTGCAAAGTCCTTGAGCTCACGGTACCCATAGGAGTCGCCATGCACTGCAATCAAGACTGCGACCGTGTCCCCGAAGTCTGAATCCACCATCGGGCCCTGGACACCGGAAGGCAATTCGGTGGCCTTGAGCAGGGCCATGTCAAGACGCAACTTGTCCCAGAATTGATCGGCGTTCACGACCCAATCATTCAGCTCAACGTTGACGACCACCATCCCATTCCGGGTCGTCGAATAGGTCTTCCCGCGCCGAACCTCAGCGAAGTGAAACAAGTGCTCTTCAATCTTGCGGGTGACCTGGTCTTCAACCTCCTGGCTGGTGGCGCCTGGATAGACCGCGGCGACAATCCCGGTTCGGACTGTAATCTGCGGATCCTCGCGGCGCGGCATTCTCGCAATTGAGTAGACACCGATGAGAAAAACCATGGCCGACAGGAACAGCGTGACCTGCGGGTAACGTAATGCGGCGCGAACCGGATTCATTGGGCGCCTCCTTGAACCTTCACGGTTGAACCCTCGCGTACATTCTGTTGGCCGTCCACGACGATCTGCTCATTTCCGTTCAGGCCGCTCCGGATTTCCACTTCGTTCTCGATCATTGAGCCAACTTCGACACGGCGGCCGTACACGCGATTCCGGCCCGGAGCCAAAACGTAAACCTGCGCTACACCCCGTTCATCGCGGACGATCGCAGAGCCAGGAATCGTAATGGCATTCACCTGGCTATCTCCGATTAGACGGGCGTCGCTTACCATGCCTGCACGCAGCAGGAGCTTGGGGTTCGGAACGACGATCTTCGAGACGTATGTGCGTGAGGCGGGATCGGATGCCGCGGCGATCGCTTCGATGTGCCCTTCAAACTGTTTGCCGTCGAGCGAAGGAATGGAAACCACTGTGCGGTCACCTTCGCGTACCTTTCCGACTTCTGCTTCCGGAATTCCGGCTCTCACCTTTACAGGATCCAGATCGACAACGGAGAAAACCGGAACGCCGGGAGCGACGGTGACTCCGACATCGATTTGGCGCATTCCAATGAATCCCGAAATCGGAGCGCGCAGCTGGCAATCGGCAAGCCGCTTTTTGGCCTCTGACATCTGCGCGTTTGCGGCAAAGTACTGCGCGGATGCCGCATGTTTGTCTTCGAGACGGGTTCCACTCTGCGCCATGTCATAGCGCTGCTGCGAGGCAAGATACGCCGCTTCGATCTTGTGGAAGTCGTTGGCTGGCAGACTTTGATTGTCGTAGAGATACTTGAGGCGCTGGTATTCGTCCTGAGTGCGCTCGAAATCGATCCGCGCCTGCTCCAGTTCCTGCTTCCGCAACCCCGCCTTTGCTTTAGCATCCACGGCGCTGGCTGCGTCCGCTTCACCGGCAGCAGCCTCGAATCCGTTCCGATAATCCGTGGGGTCGAGGTCCGCCAAGAGCTGGCCCTTGGCCACCCGTTGACCTTCTTCAACATAGACGTGTAATACACGGCCGCCAACCTGGAAGGCTGTTAATGCCGTAACATTTGCTTCAACCGATCCACTCACCGCAACCGATACGGGCTGCTGGATATGTCGCGGAAGCTGCAGGCGAACGGGGACGGGCTGATCCGCAGCGACCTCCGGCTTCGGATCACATCCGGCGAGCAGGAGGACCGGAGCGACTAACGCAATCAAATAAGCCACCTTCGAAAGTTGGCGCATCATGTATTTCTGTTTCCTTTCCATCTGGTAAAACTTCAGGGCCCCACCGCGACCTACGGACAGTGGTGGTATGCAATGTCAATTGCAAGCAGGTGCCCAAAGTGCCATCGCCGCTATTTGATTCAAGCGGAACGAGATAGGGACGAGCTCGGCACAGAACTGGCAGGATTCAGCGCCGCTATCGCGGCACATGACGCGATAGCGGCAATTGCATCCTTGCGCACAGGCTGCAAGCCGAAGTGCGGGCCATTGGAGACGTGAGGAGAGAGAGCGGGAAGTAATTCTTCTGGTGTTCGAGGGTTCATATTTGGTTCTGCTGGCTGACGCGGGAGGAGTTTGCCGGACGCGTCCTCGAGCGGATAACCGAGCCGCTTCCACGCGTCAAAACCTCCCAGCAGCGGCCGTACGCGTTGTATGCCGAACGCCATCAGCCTGAGGGCAATCCCGATGCTGCATTTCTCGTTTGGACAAGTGCCGTAGAAGACGATCTCTTCTTCAAGGGGAAGCTCGATCGGGGACGCGGACATGTCCTCCAGGGTGACGCGAATCGCACCGGTAATCATCCAAGGATCTGCCAGCATGTCCAGGGGATGACGCAGATCGAAGATGTGCGCAAGTGAGCTACAGCGCGCATTTCTAGCCCTGAGCTGCACTTGGACCGACAGGTGGACGCCAGCACCAGAAGAATTACTTCCGCTCTCTCCTCGCGTCTCCAATGGCCCGCACTTCGGCTTGTGGCCTGTGCGCAAGGATGCAATTGCCGCTATCGCGGCACATGACGCGATAGCGGCGCGGAATCCTGCCAATTCTGTGCCGAGCTCGTCCTTATCTCGTTCCGCTTCAATCAAATAGCCGCGATGGCACTTTGGGTACCTGCTTGCAATTGACATGGCATGGCGCCAATCACCATAGACACTATCACCGATTCATGTGGGTCTACTGGGTTGCCGGTTCACGTGGGTGAAAGCGATCGAGCTCCATCTTCGAAATTCGATATTGATTCGCCCCTACGCCCGATCGAACTTCCCTTCCTCGCAGAAGAGCGAGACTACGTAACGATTCTCTTTGGAGGACTTACCTGGAAGCATGAGCGGCTGATTGAAGGCCTTCTTGCAGGCGCCGGATATCGATGCAAGGCCCTGCCGGAGACCGATCGCGCTGCACATGAGCTTGGCAAGGAATATTGCGCCAGCGGTCTGTGCAATCCGGTGTACTTTACCGCCGGCAATCTGATCCGGTATCTGCGGCAGCTTGAGGCTGCGGGACTCAGCCGTGGAGAAATCGTCAAGCGATACGTGTACTTCACCGCGGCATGCGGGGGACCATGCCGTTTCGGCATGTACGAGTCGGAGTTTCGCGCCGCGCTCAGTGCGGCTGGATTTGACGGATTCCGCGTTCTTACGTTCTCCCAGGATAAAGGGATCCACGCTACGACCGGTCACACCGGGCTGCAATTCTCGTTCAATTTTGGGATGAACGCGATGCACTCCTTTGTCCTGGGCGACCTGTTGAATGGCGTGCAGCACCATTTGCGGCCGTTCGAAGTTCAAGTGGGGGCGACCGACAGGGTTGTCGGCCAGATGGCGGAGGCTATCGCCGAACACTTCAGAAGCGAGCCGGCCTTTGAACTCGAAGAACACCTTCCGGCGTTCCTGCATCCAAACAAAGAATCTCCCTGGTATTTCGTTCCCAACAGGCTTGTGAAGGCGTGGTCGCATTTGTACGGCAATGCGCTGACAACCATTCTTCCCACGGCTGCGAACGGACTGAGAAGCGTTGAAGTGGATTGGCTGCGGGTAAAGCCGGTCGTCAAGGTGATCGGCGAGTTCTGGGCGCAGATGACCGAGAGCGACGGCAACTTCCGCATGCTTGAGTTTTTGGAAAATGAGGGAGCGGAAGTCTCGATCGAGCCGATCAGTACATGGGTGCTCTATATGTTGCACCAGAAGAAGGCGCGGGCAGCGTTCCGCCAGCAGATGGCAGCCTATACCTCACCATGGACAGCTCCCAAGCAAGCTATTGCGTCGCGAGCGGTCGGTCTGGGCAAAAGGGTTGCCTTCACGCTCGGGGCGAAGATTTATCTTCACCACTTCCGCCGTCTGGCAAAACTGCTCGGAGTTCCAGGCCAGATTCTTGCGCCGCAACAGGCCCTCTCCGAATTGGCCACGCCATACTACAATACTTTTCTGCGTGGAGGAGAGGGGCACCTGGAAGTAGCCAAGACCCTCTACTACACTCGCCACAAGGTCTGTCACCTTGTTCTGGCCCTGAAGCCGTTTGGCTGTCTTCCCTCGGTGCAATCGGATGCTGTGCAGGCGTCTCTCGTGGAGCGATTCCCCGAGGTGAGCTTCCTGCCGGTCGAGACTTCGGCGGATGGAGAAATCCATGCATACAGCCGGGTGCAAATGGCGCTGTCGGAAGCCAGGGCAAAAGCCTCAACGGAATTTGAGTGTGCCCTGAGCCACGCGCACCATTCTCTGGACGACATTCGGGACTTTGTCGCGGAGCGCCCGCTTATGCGTCACGCCCTCTACCCGATTCCACGCCATCCCGGCGTCGCTTCCACCGCCGCCAACTTCCTTTTGCATGCGGACGGGTTGATGTCAGCCCACTCTGCCTGGAATCTAGCTTCGCGGCTGAGGGGCACTCGCGAATTCATTACATCGGCCATCAATCAAACTCAGTCTTCGCAGGAGATCAAACCATGAGCGAATTATCAGTACCATTGACTGAACTTATTGCGCCTTCTCGACTCAACCCCAAGGTGAGTGAGGAGCTAATGAAGGGAGAACGTTCTCAAGTCCCGCCTTCTCCGGGAGGAGTTCTTCAGACACTTCCCGAACCCATCTTCCCGCACAACCCAAAGCTGTTCGCAACTCCGGATGAGGCTTTTCTGCCCAAGAACGGGAAGCGGCATTGGACCGCTCAGCAGATATACGGCCACATGCAGGGCTGGATGTTTCCGTACTTCCGCTCGCGTTTGTTGCCCGGAGAGTTCCATCCGCTCATTGCCTACCTCTTCAATGAGTCGAAATGCAACCTGGATTGCAACTATTGCTGGGCCTATGACAATCACGTCCGCGGGATGACCGAGGACATTGCGAAACGCTCCATCGACTGGCTGCATTCGACGACCTGCCGCGTCCTTGCGCTGATGGGCGGAGAAGTCCTTCTACGCCCTCACTTTGCGTATAAGGTGATCGATTACGCGGCCAAGCAGGGATTCTGGGTGTACCTGCCCACGAATGGCCGGCTGATGAAACCGGACGTGATCGATCGCGTGGCCGATGCCGGAGTTAAGACAGTCAATCTGGCGGTCGATGCCTGGGACATTAAGCCGGGGCTTCCCAAGGCGATGGTCCCGATCCGGCATTACTTCGATCATCTGGTCCGGAAACAGTACAAATACGGTTACTCCGTTTTCTTGAATATCAATATCTGCCGCAACAACCTCAACGACGTGCGCATGTTGACTGAGCTGGCGCACGACAACGGAGTTGCGACCGATTACCACATCTGCGAAACCCCCATGATGGAGCATGAGGAGTTCAAGTTTCTGGAAAACAACCCGGTCTTTATCCGGCCTGAGGACCATGCGGCGATCGGAGAACTGATTGACTGGCTGATCGATAAACAGAACGCAGGCTGGCACATGGTGAACTCTGTTCAACGTCTGGCCGAGATGAAGAAGTTTATGACCAAAGAGATCCATCACTGGGGCTGCCGCGCAGGGCTCAACAGCATCATCATTCGCACCGATGGAACGCTTGCTCCCTGTTTTCCGATGTATTCGGCCAACCACGATTGGGGAACCATTGAAGCGCCGAAGATGGACCCTGACCAGTTACAAACCATGAAGCAAGACTGCGAGGCGAACTGCTTCTCTACGCTCAATCACATTCTCGCTTTCTGCTATGACGACGCGCGCGTGATCCGCTGGCTGTTCAATGAAGCGATTCACGGTTTCCAGGGCGTACACGGCAACATGGAATAGCCAATGAGCACAGGCATGACTAAATCGCGGTCCAGCGCGAACCGTGAACGCGCGGTGGAACACGCCTCGCTTTTCGGAGAGCGTGGTTTCCTCGTCGGCATTGACGTAGGTTCGACAACGGTGAAGGCAGTCGTGTGCAAAGAGCCAGGCGGCAAGGTGCTGTTTCACGATTACCGGCGCCACGAAGGCCGGCAAGCCGATACCGTCCTGGATGTGCTGCACCGGGCGAAGGGCCAACTGAGCCTGGCCGAGGACAGCATGCGCCTGTTCATGACTGGCAGTGGAGGCCAGCAACTGGCAAAGATGCTCGGCGCACGGTTCGTTCAGGAAGTCGCCGCGGTCAGCCTTGCTGTGGAGAGAGCCTATCCCGAGGTGCGATCCGTGATCGAGCTTGGAGGCCAGGATGCCAAGATGATCCTGTTCCAGGATGGCGGAGTTGAAGGCAGGCGCAAGAAGATTGCAACCATGAACGACAAGTGCGCCGGCGGCACTGGCGTGATCATCGAGAAGATTGCTGCCAAGCTCCATGTTTCGCGCGAAGACCTCCTTACTCAGACTTATGAGAATGCTCAAATCTATCCCATCGCCGGTAAGTGCGGTGTTTTTGCGGAGACCGACATTACAGGTCTCCAAAAGCATGGAGTGCCGAATCAGGACTTGATCGCTTCACTCTTTCATGCCATCGTCCTGCAGAATCTGTCGGTTCTTACCCGCGGCAGTACCCTCATGCCCACCGTGTTCCTGCTCGGAGGACCCAACGCGTTTTACCCAGGATTGCAGGCCGCGTGGCGAAGGGGCTTAGTCGAGCTTTGGAAACGTAAGAACACTTCATTGCCGCATGCAGTGGGCGTCGAGACACTGGTTACGGTTCCTCCGATGGCGGAGTATTTCGCCGCAATCGGAGCTATCGAATTTGGCGCATCCGAACCAGAAAGTGGATTGCGGTATCAGGGGGAAAGACCACTCGAGGTTTTCGTGCGTGAAAACGAGCGCTCTTCCGATGTTAGTGGCATTCCCGGCGGGTTGTTCGCAGATACGGCGGAACTCGACCGCTTTCGTGCCATTTATGCCCGAGTATTGACAGTAACACCCGCGTTACCTGCCACTCCCGCCGAGGTATTTATCGGACTAGATGGCGGCTCAACATCCACCAAGGCTGTCGCGATATCGCCGCGTGGTGATGTCGTGTGCGCTTCTTATCGCCTCTCGCAGTTCGATCCCATTACGGATGCCTTAACCGTTCTCCGTGATTTGCGCGCACAACTTGAACGAAACAAAGAGCCGTTGCACGTGCTGGGACTCGGAACTACGGGATATTCCAAGGATTTACTGAAGAGAGTCCTCTCGGCTGACGTCGCTTTGGTCGAGACGGTAGCCCATGCGAAGTCTTCTCTCCGTCTCTTCCCTGATGTGGACGCCATTATCGACGTCGGCGGCCAGGACATCAAGATCATTGTGTTGCAGGACGGAACCGTTAAAGACTTCAAGCTGAACACGCAGTGCTCGGCTGGCAATGGCTACTTCCTGCAAGCGGCCGCCGAAGGGCTCGGAATCCGCGTAGAAGACTTTGCCGACACTGCATTTCGCGCAACGCGAATGCCCGAATTCAGCTACGGCTGTGCGGTCTTTCTGCAATCAGATATCGTGAACTTCCAGCGCCTGGGCTGGAGACCGGAAGAGATCCTCGCAGGCCTCGCAACCGTTCTGCCCAAGAATGTCTTCTTGTACGTTGCTGGCGTGTCGAATGTCGCCGGGCTTGGCAGGCGAATCGTGCTCCAGGGAGGAACACAGAAAAATCTCGCCGTCGTCAAAGCCGAATTGGATTTCATACAAGGCCACTATCACGGGGACGGCCTTCCTGAAGTGAAGATCCATCCGAACTGTTGCGAAGCAGGAGCCATTGGCGCAGCACTGGAAGCCATGGAACGATATCGCACGACACAACGGACGGTTTTCCCAGGATTTGCATCCCTAGACAAGATCCAATACGCCATCCGGCGCGATGAAACAACGCGATGTCGATATTGCTCCAACCGCTGCCTCCGGACGCTCGTTCAGCTTCGAACTGATGACTCCGGAGAACTTGCAAAGAACGTGATGATTGCCAATTGTCCGCGCGGCGAAGCCGAAACCGCCGATGACGTCCGAAGGATCAATGCCCAGTGGAGCCGCCTGCGCGAGAACTCTCCCAACTATGTCCAGATAGCTGCCGAACAAGCATGGCAACCGACGCATCCACCTTTGGCAATGCCAACCCGCAGGCACTTAGTATTCGGCAGCCATCTGGCAGACAAAACCCGGCTGCGCGCGGGAATCCACATCGGCATCCCGAGAGCACTCAATCTCTTCACCTATGCTCCGTTATTTTCCGCTTTCTTTGAAAGTCTCGGTGTTTTGCCGGAGCACTTGCACTACTCCCATTTTTCAAGTCCGAAGAGGTATCAGCAGGCTGCCGGATTCTCCGCCATTGATCCCTGCTTCCCCTCCAAAGTCGCAGTAGCGCACGTTTACGAACTGCTTCAGCACTGCAAAAAACAGCCGCTTGATGCCATTTTCTTCCCCATGTTCGACGTACTTACGTCGCCGCTCACCCACTGCAGCGGTTCGAACGCGTGCCCATCCGGTGCGGCCACGCCGGAAGCGGTGAAAGCGGCGTTTTCCCGCACCGTCGACTGGTTCCAACAGCGAAACGTGCGTTATCTGAATCCAGTGATCGATTTGTCTGATCGCGATCTGTTCAAGTTTCAGATGTATTCATGCTGGAAACAGATCCTGGACCTCGATTGGGATGAAAACTCCCGCGCAGTTGATATTGCATTCTGCGAATGGCAGAACTTTGAAGCCGGCCTGCATCGCCAGGCTCGTCAAACGCTTGATGACCTGGAACTGGACGGAAGGATCGGGCTCGTCATGCTGGGCCGGCCATATCATCACGATCCAGGCCTGAACCAGGGAATCCTCGAGGAGCTTCAGAAACTCGGGTACCCCATCTTCTCGCAGAGCCTGCTCCCCCAAGATGCGGATCTGCTGAATCGGCTGTTCGGTAGTCAGCTTCAAAGCGAAGCCATTCGCGGTCCGCTCGACATCTCGGACGTGTGGAAGCAATCGTTTTCGGCCAGTTCGAACCACAAGCTGTGGGCGGCCAAATTTGTGGCTCGCCATCCGAACCTGATCTCTGTGGAGTTGTCTAACTTCAAGTGCGGGCACGATGCGTTTATCAGCAGAACCATCGAGGAAATCATCGAGCGATCCGGTAAGCCACATTTCTCGTTCCGCGATCTGGACGAGAACCGCCCATTGGCCTCCATTCGCATTCGAGTCGAAACCATACATTACTTCCTGGAGCATTACCAGGAGACTTTGAAGCACTGCTCGCGCGGTCTGAGCCGTTCCATTGCGGAGACGAATGCTTACTTAGCTGCCCATCAACCAGCCAACCGTGATTTACGGTGGCCGAGCGTCATTGAACCCGTTGGGAAGGAATTGTGACCTTAACCCACCCAATCTTGCTCTTTGCATTTAGGCAAGACGTGAATAGGAGAACCACATGACAGAAGCTAGAACGCCCGGGGAATCCTCGGGGAGGAAGTTGGACATAGACGATCTTTCGCAGTTGGCGCTCGACATGCAATGGACCTGGAGCCATGCATCCGATAACCTCTGGGCAAGAATTGACCCGGAACTCTGGGAGATCACGCGCAACCCATGGTTGGTTTTCCAAACCGCGGCCCCCGCGAAGCTGAGGGCCCTATTGGAAGATCCACATTTCAGACGCGAACTGGCCTCTCTGCGCCAGGTGCAATTGGAAGCATCCGGCCCTGCCAAAGATAAAGATACGGCTACCTGGTTTGCATCTTCCCATCCTGCGTCGAAGCTGAATACTGTCGCATACTTCAGCATGGAATTCGGTTTGAGCGAAGCACTGCCGATCTACTCCGGAGGACTTGGCAATGTTGCCGGCGATCAGCTGAAGGCCGCGAGCGACCTTGGCGTACCTGTGATCGGCGTAGGCCTGCTCTACCAGCAAGGCTATTTTCGCCAAGTCATCGAAGCAGATGGCTCACAGAGGGCTCTGTATCCATATAACGACCCGTCTCAGCTTCCGATCCGACCGCTGAAAGATCCTACCGGCGAATGGTTGAGGATTCGGCTTCAGCTCCCCGGGTGCGCCGTGTGGTTGCGAACCTGGGAGGCGAAGGTTGGCAGAGTCAGACTGCTGCTGCTCGACAGCAACGATCCGGCAAATCCACCTGCATATCGGGGTGTGACAAGCGAACTCTATGGCGGCGGAACGGAATTACGTCTGCAACAGGAAGTCATTCTCGGCATTATCGGCTACCGAATGTTGCATGCTCTCGGGATTCGGCCGCAGGTATGTCATTTGAACGAAGGTCACGCTGCCTTTGCGATTTGGGAGCGGGCGCGCATATTCATGGAGGAATCCGGTCTCCCATTTCAAACAGCCTTGCTCGCAACTCGCCTAGGAAATGTGTTTACGACCCATACGCCGGTTCCGGCGGGCATCGACCAGTTCCCCGCTCACCTTTGCGAGACTTACTTCCACGCTTACGCAACTGAGCTGCTCCATGCAAAAGTTCAGGACCTGTTGGCAATGGGGCGTGTCAATCCAGACGACCCCAAAGAACCGTTCAACATGGCCTATCTCGGAATCCGTGGGTCGGGCTTTGTGAACGGCGTCAGCCAGCTCCATGCAGAGGTTAGCAGGAAGATGTTCAGCGACCTGTTTCCCCGATGGCCCGTTGCCGAAGTTCCAATCTGCTGCGTCACAAACGGGGTGCATGTTCCCAGTTGGGAATCCAGCGAGTCCGACGCTGTCTGGACGAAGTACTGCGGAGTGGATCGGTGGAGGAGCACTCTCGAAGAAGTTGAGGGCAAAATACACGCCGCGTCCGATGAAGACCTCTGGAAGATGCGGTGCGCAAATCGATCCAGTCTAGTGGATGCGGTACGGCGCCGTTACCAGCGCCAGGAGAGCGCCGCCGGACCGCTGTCGAGGAATCATCAGCACAAAACGAACATCTTCGATCCAAACGTCTTGACGCTGGGTTTTGCTCGTCGCTTTGCAACGTACAAGCGCCCCAACCTGCTGCTTCGCGACCCAGAGCGTTTCGCTGCTCTTCTCGCCAACCCAAAAAATCCGGTCCAACTGGTTGTCGCAGGCAAGGCGCATCCCCAAGATCGCGAGGGGCAGGACATGATCCGGGAATGGGTGCAGTTCTCGCGCCGGAGGGAGATTCAGGGACGTGTCGTGTTTCTGAGCGACTACGACATGAGTTTGGCCGAGGAGTTGGTTCAGGGCGTAGACGTGTGGATCAACACCCCGCGCCGCCCCTGGGAGGCGTGCGGTACAAGCGGCATGAAGGTCCTGGTAAACGGCGGACTCAATCTTTCCTCATTGGATGGATGGTGGGCAGAGGCTTACGAGCCCACAGTTGGTTGGAAGGTCGGAGACGAACTGACCTTCTCGAGCGAGCGTGAGCAGGACGACCACGACGCAGAGCAACTGTATTCAGTGCTTGAACGAGAAGTGATTCCTCTCTTCTACAGGAGGGACGATTCGGGGATACCTTCAGAATGGGTCAGCCGGATGAGAGAAAGCATGGCCCGTCTTACCGGGCGGTTCTCAGCCAATCGCTGCGTACGCGAGTATACCGACCGGTTCTACGTTCCGGCCGCTGAACTGTATGTTCAGCGCTCGCAAAACGGCGGAGAATACGGCGTCCATATCCAAAAGTGGCAGTCGCATTTGCGCGCTCATTGGCCTGAGATCCATTTCCACAGCGTTGAGACCAAGGCCGATGAAGGTCAATTGGCGGTCACAGCTCAGGTTTACATGGGAGCAATCCCGGCTGATCACGTACGTGTCGAAGTCTTCTCAGACAATCCCGCCGGCTCTCCGTTCGTCGAAGAGATGACCCGAGTTTCTGAACTCGTCGGCGCCACGGGCGGATTTGTGTTTCAGGCGCACGTTCCTGATTCGCGCCCTGCCGATGCCTACACCGTTCGGATCATCAGTAACATCGGCACGCTCTCGTCGCCCCTGGAAGAGCAGCTGGTTTTGTGGCATCGGTGATCGATAACAGGCCTCAGTACCGGCAGATCCAGCTTGGTGCTGAGGCACTGTCGATCCCCGCCCTTGTGAAATAGGTGCTGGACAATCCTTGCTGAACAACGGGCGACTCACACCTACTCTCGTACGCCACGGTTTTCGCGGGGTCCCTCTTGTCTCCGATCCGGCCGACGTGGTACGTATTCAAGTTGTTCGTCTTTTTGAGCCGCTTGCCCCAACGGCTCCCGCTCAATCGAGAGCGCGTCTCTTGATCAGTCCCCGCCTTACAAATGACTCAAAGAGGCCGCGGCGCGCGCGGAAAAGATGCGATTTCGCTGAACCAATCGTGAGCCCAAGTGCGGGTGCGGCTTCCCGGATTGGCTGTTCATTAAACACGCATGTTCGCACCACAATCTGGCGTTCTTCGGACTGCGCCGAAATCGCGGTCTTCAGAACATTCAGAAATTCCTGCCGAAGGATCTCTTGCTCGGGATTGAGATGCGAATCGGGAATGTCCCACCTGGGTGAACCGCATAGTTCCTGCCTGGTGTCGTCAATTGAGATCCAGCACGCCGCTCTCCCCTTCCTCTTCATGGACAGGGCAGCGTTGTTCACGATGGCGATCAGCCAGGTACCGAAGCAAGCCTCCCCGCGAAACCTCCGAATGTTGATGAAAGCGCGCAGCATCGCGTCCTGCACCAAATCCTCTGCATCTTCATGGTTATTCGTGAATCGGCGGGCTGCGCCAAAAAGAGCCCCCCTGTGCCGGACCAGAAGCTCGTCCATTGCACCTGGCATTCCGGCTTGCGCCGCATGGATGAGGGTCTCCTCGCTGGATGCTTCATGAGGACACCGGTGGAGGTCCTCACGGCGGCAACGCTCGTTGCTATCAGGTCTATTCGTCGTCATGGCTGTTCCTTGGTTCTGCAGGGATCTGTATTGAACCTCTTTCCGGAGGTCCGGAGATGAGCGATGGGTGTTGTCAATCACAATGACGCCTGCCTGCGAAAAACCAAATATGCAGCGTTTTCAAAGGAGCCAGAGCACGATTTCCATTCGAAAACTCCAATCTATGCGCCATAGCGTCCGTTACGCGTTCCCAGGGAGTGTTCGCCCTCGCGCGGAAACATCCTTCTACAGCTCGGCGTCATTCGTCGAATCAAGACACCAGTACGTCTGAGCCCTCAGTCAATCTCAAAATCCATCCCCTTTCATGTGAATTTCCAAAGTCAGCGGATAGTGGTCCGAAGCACTGATTGAGCCGTCGATCTCAGGGCCAGTTGCAGAGAGTGTCTTGTCCGTTAAGATCCAGTCGATCGCTGCACCCCTCGCACAGCGGCAGGTCCACGCGGTGTTTCGTCCTCCGAGTCGAGCAAACGGGCTATCAAGTTGCATGCCCGCGATGAGTGTGGATGCCGATCCACGTGAAATGTCGAAGTTGAAGTCGCCGGCCACTATCAACCGTGCTATTCCCGAATTGCTCTTGGCCTCACGCAGCATCTCGGAAAGCTGATCGCTCCGGAGTTCGTCGTTCCCTCGGCTCTCCAAGTGCGCGTTATAGAGAACCAGTGTTCGGCCCCGGATTGTAATTTCGGAAACCAGCGCCATTCTTGCGCCATGCCTTCTCTGGAAGCTCTGCAAACGCGGAATAAACCATCGCGGATACCAGAATGTCGATTGGCGGCGAAACCGGAGAACACGCGAATGCGACAATGGGAAGCGGGACAACGTGGTCTGCCCATGAAAAGCAGGAAATCCTCGTTTTCCCTGTCCTAATTCCTCAAACTCGCGTCCGAAAACATAGTTCATCTGCAACGCCTGTGCGATCTCCCGAGGAATATTGCGATGATGGGTTCGACGGGCATTGATATCTGTCTCCTGCAACAGGATCAGATCTGCTGAGGAACCTGCAAGATACTCGATAATCCTCATCAATTGATAGCCACGATTCACGTTCCAGCTGACAAGCCGGATCGTCTCGGGCCACTCGCACAGGAAGGGCTCGCTCGAAAACGAACCTGTCTCAACCTCATCCATTTTCCAACCTTCGACTTCACAAGACTGAGAGTTCACGGTTACGCAATCAGAGGCTTCCGTTCTAATGGAGATGAACCAGCTGATTCAGTCGATGATTTTCTCCTTCCTGAAAAGGCAATAATAGAACGCAGAGAGATGAACCAGGCAACATTGGCGCCAAACGCCACCATATAGATGAGTGCATGCATCAGGTTCATCGCCGCGATCACCAGGAGAAGATAGGGCAGGAAGCAGCGTCGAACGATGAATTCTGTTTGCCGCGCCATCCTCAGAAGCAGTCCTGATGATTGGCTCTCCGCGTTCTTCTGCCAAACCTCGAGATACTGTTCGGGACGATTCCCCGACAACCGTTTGCGTCCAATCCCGGCCATGATGAACGTAAGCAATGCGCCGGCGAAGATTGCGATACCCCAGCCGATCATGTGCGGGTCGCCCGTGCTGCGCGCCGCTCCGACGATGATTCCGACGAATGTGACGAAGTAATAGAGATAATCGCAAATGCTGTCCAACCAGCAGCCAAAGTCTGAGACTTGCAGCTTCAGGCGAGCAACTTCCCCATCGCATCCGTCCAGGATGCTTCCCAACACCCCCAGCAGCGCACCTGATAGGCTGTTCCAGTATCCTCCTAGCGCGAAAAACCCGCCGGCCACAAGGCTGAGACCAAGTGTGAACATGCTCACCATGTTTGGAGTGATCGGGAGCTTAATCAGTTGCCGGCTGATCGGGATCGACACGCGGCGATTCATACGAGCGAAGATCCCGTCAGTCGGCTTCACCAGCCATCGATCGAGCTTTCGCTCCGCGGAACCACAATCCTCCGGTCGCGTAATTGCCTGCCACGAGTCCTCGTCCACCTCCTTGGAAGCACACAGACCTGGTACATCTAGCCCCGCGCGCTCAGCAAACCAATGATGGAGGTCCATCTCGTTCACAATGCTCGATTGGCATTCCGCCGCAAGGTCCTCCGCAACTTCGCGCCCCAGCGCAGCAAGCCCTATTGGTTTCCCTGAGCTTACCAGTTCGATTGCTCCGGCTTCTCCATTCCATTCGTGAAGCATCCGGAAGAGATTTGGGCGATAGCTGCAGTTTCCCCTGACAAACTCGACTCTGCCGGCCTTCACACCAGCGACACGCAGGATCGAGGAGAGCGTCGTACCAACAGGAACCTCCATCCATTCGGTATCCGCCGGCAAGCGCCCAGTCGCGAGAAGTTCCGTTTGGATCTTCGGGCCGGTGCTGGGGTTGAGCACCACAATGGTACGAATGCAGTGTTTGCTTTGAACGCTCAGAATTGCACGGAGAAGGATCGGGAGAGTAGCCACTCTGGCCAAGGCAGGCTCGAAATGCCGATCATGAGGATCATGGGCGAGGATGAATGCTGCATTGCGCTCGAACAGCGTCTCTCGCGAATCTTCGGCCGGCTCTGTTGCAGTGGCTGTATCAACCTCCGGCCCTGATACTGAACCGGCAGGTTTCTGCCTTTTTGAAAACCACAGCAAACAGATCCCGCCAATGATGGCCCAGAACACTGCCCGGAGCCGACGACACAACGCCAGCAGCAGCCCCTGGGTTCCAGTCAGCCGGACAAGCCTGCCGATGACCATGTTTCCACCCTCATACGTACCGACATTTCCGGGATTGACAGATCCAGCAACGTTGATCAGCTTCGTCAGCGACTCCAGAATGAGCGCGCCTAGCAATGTGGCGGGAGCTCCCAGCATCCTTATGATCAGGTAGACTTCCACGATCGCCAGGAAGTGACAAAAGAGGTTGAGAAGCGCGCTGCACCAAAACGCTCCCGGCGCCTCGTGGTAAAACTCGAGGATCCGCTGCTCTGCCGATTCGAGGGTCGCTTCTTTGCTCAGCAACCAGGTCCGTAGCCATGGAATGAAGGCAGCTGCGCGCGCGGGCCCGGAGAACACCGGCCACTTACGCTGAATGGCGACTGCTCCCGACAACAACAGCAACAATAATCCAACCACAAGTGCGGCCAAATAAATGTGAACCGCGTGGGACACCGAGACAGCGAAAAGAAGTCCGACAACGCCAGCTATGGTGACTACAGCACCTGCAAGGATGAAGAGGGTGCGGTCTAATGCCACGGAGCTTATGGCGCCGGCGAGAGATACTCCGGAGCCCAACAGTGATACTCGCGTCGCTTCTCCACCCAACATTCCGACAAAGCCGAATTGGCCGATCGCCTCGGAGATCAACCGTAAGCCGAAGGTTCGCCCAAAGGAGACCTTGCGCGACTCACCCAACAGAGTGAGTCGCCACGCCCACGTCTTTATGACGTGCGAGAACCCTCCCAGTGCAATAACGAGAAGCATTCCCCAGCCAATTGCTTTTGCATTTGCGACTAGAGGGCCCAACTTTACCGTTGTCAACAGGTAGGCCAGCAAGCCCACTCCCAGCAATGGGGCAATGCGCAGGAGAGTCTTCATTCCTCGCGACCGATCAGACATAAGCGGGCCTCGCGATCCCTAATGAGTTTTGAATTTGCGGAGAGATGATGTGCTGGGCGTAGTCAAGAGCCGCCGGCGTGTCTACATCCTGCCATTGTGCGTCGCCGATATTGAATCCCCTGAATGTGCCGTTCTGCGCCATCAGCCGCAGTCCATCCGACAAGGAACAATTTCCGTTGGTCGCAGCCGCTTCAAGCCAGGCAAAAAGTGCCGGGCAGCACAGAAACATTCCGGTATCCAGGGCATTGTAGTTTCGGAGCGATTTGCCGATTTCCACGACGCGATCCTGATCGAGTCTCACCTTTGTCGCATCATCGAGATCAAACACGCGGCCGATATTGGTATCGACCCCCAGGATGACCTCTTCCCTGCCAAGAGGTTGTCGCAATAACGATCTGGCCGTTTCCGGCTCGAAAAGATGATCCGCCATCAACAGCAGGAAGTTCTCGTGAATCACTCTCCTTGCGCACAAAACTGAAATGCCGTTGTTCTTTTTGTAGTCAGGATTTTCAACCCAGGTCACCTGAACTCCGTCGAGGGGATGACTTTCATACCACTGCTTGATGGCGTGTCCCCGGTAACCGACGACGATCACGAATCTCTCAATACCTGCCTGCCGCGCGCCAGTCATCACGTGCTCGAGAAGCGGCTTTCCATTCATGCTAACGAGCGGTTTGGGCAACTCTCCGGCTCGAGCTGCAATGCGGCTTCCGTTACCCGCTGCAAGAATCAGAGCGAGCTTAGCGTTTGTCATTGTGTGCCTCCATGAATGAAGAGCTTGGAAGGCCGGTCGGTGCGGCCGACACCGGCTTGTAATCGAAATAGCGTATGTTTACATCGGTCGCACCGAACATTCGTGCATCAGTTACGCTCGTCGTCATTACTGGAAACCAAAAGGGTCCCTTCTTCTGGTATTGCTGGACGAAATATACCTTGCGCGTCCAGAACGAAGGATTCTTTGCCGGCTCCCCCTCCACACGAGCCAGCGCATAGTCTTCCGCATCCACCCAGATCCGGCCACGGAAGAGGGATTTGTCTTGTCGCTTCGGGATCACCTCGATCACATAGACCATTCGGCCATCAAGAGAACTGACTTCAATCATTCGAAACGTGTAGTTGTCGGAGGTGATGCGGGATTTGCGGCGCGTATCCGGATGCGAGCTATCCGATTCCGTTACAAGCATCTCCCGGAGAACACGCTTATTGGCTGATTTCCATCCATCTTCGGACAACACTTCAAAATGCTTCATTCCGTTCCGGTCGCAGTTGACTCTGACCAGCATCTGTGCCCGCTTCTGGAATAAATGGTTTTCAAGGACGTATTCCCGGTCTCCGGTGTACCCGCCGCTTATCGACTCGCGAATGCCATCCCGAGCAAGCATTCTGGCGACAACTTCGTCGGCAGTTTTAGGTTCCTGGGCATGCAGGGGCTGCATGGATCCAGCCGCATAAATCAACATCGAAAACAGGACAAATTGAATTCTCATAGTCAAAACTCGAACACCAATTTCCCGCGATACTCTCTCCAGGCATCGTTGTAGAAAGAGCCGAAGCTGGAACTGTCGAGGTCATTCTGCACATCGCGGGGATTGTCATGATTGAAAACGTTTAAGGCGGACCCGCCGGCGCGCAATTTTAGCTCCCGGTCCCGAATGTGCATCGCGAAGGGCCTTGTAATCTGCACGTCCGCAGATGAAAACCTCGGGAAGTTTTTTGAACTGCGCGGCCCGACATACTCCCGGTACTCGTTCTGCACGGAGTACGGAAAACCGGTGTGGATGTCGTACACGGGTGCTATGGTGAGTTTCCAGGGCCCTTGCACGTCTGCCCATGCGAGCTCTCGGTTAGGCGCATCAAAGAGCAGGCGCCCTTTCTGATCGGGTTGAATGACTGCCTGCGGATAGTTGCCAAAGAAAAGGAACGGATCGTTGAGATCCCCATGGGCGCGAGAGCGAACATAGGACCCATTGAAAGTCATGCGCGGAAGCTGATATCTGCCGGCGATTTGGAATTCCCGGTAGGAGTCGCTTCCCGCATTTGACAGGGCGATGACGCCTGATTCAGATTCGCTGATCGGTGACACCACAAAATCCCGTGCCGTGTTGCGATTCTCATACGCTACACGAACAGCAAATTGTGTTGTAAATTGCCGATCAATCTCGGCATTCCACGCAGTACTTCGTGGATTCTCAAGAGAGCCGGCGATCCGGTTCACAAATGCTGTCGAACTCAAGACCTGACCACCGGGGTCCATAAGCGTTACCGTCCTGCTTGGAAAGTTCGGAAAAGCGGGCAGCAAGAGCGGCACGCGATCGTAGAAGACGCCTGCCCCGCCCTTGAGAAGCGTCTTGCCGTCGCCGGTTAGCGACAGCAAGACGCCGGCCCGAGGGGCGACATGCGTGGAACTCGTAATCGTGTCGCTATCAAGCCGAATGCCGGAATCGAACGATACCCGGGACGACACTGTCCATTGATCGGCCAAGTAAAAGGCCGTTTCGTTTTGGTCAAGATCGAACCAGGATGCGGTAGAGAAATTGATTCTTTCAATCGCATTTCCTGAGCTTCCGACAAGTTCTACCGGCAGAAATGTTTCAAGTCCACGAAGATCAGAGTGAACGTAATCCCAGCCAGCCTTGAACTGGTGCGAGCCGAGGTATTTTCGTGGAGCGAATTGGTAGCTTTCCACAGACTCAAAGCGAGATGTTCTCCGGTGTTGCCGATTGAAGAAACCACCTTCAGTGGTGTCGATTAGCAGCTGGTAGGTGTCATCACTCTGCGCGTTGATGTCAACGTCGTACGTCTTGTAGCTGAACTGCGAAATTAACGCGCTTTCTGTAGTTGGGAAGTATCTATGTTGTGCATAGATCTGGTAACCGCGCTGCCGAAAGTCCGCCGTGGAAGGTTGCGGTGTAAAGGTGTTCAGTCCCATATAATCCAATTTCTGCGGATACACAGCCAGGGAGACTGTGGCCGTCTGCTTGGAGTTTGGAGCGATGTCTGCCTGGGTATATGAATTAAAGCCTTCCAGTTTTGTATCTCGTTGAAGGGGGGGCAGACTATTTACGGGTGTCCTGACGAACCGGTATTCGAACGATTGCGTAATGGCGGCCCGGTTCGGCACCAGCGGGCCCGTGAAAGTCAATCGCGGTGTAGCCGCGCCTAGTCCGGCGATCGTGCCGGCGCGGTCACGCCAGCGGGGAACCACATTCTGAATCGAGACATGCGGTCTTTCGTAATCCCCGGTCTTCGTTTCCACTGTCGAGAGGGCTCCGGTAAACTTGCCGTACTGTGGATCAAACGGATCCGAGATCACCTGCACGGATGAGACTACATCGATGGGCAAGTTGATCGCTGGTCCACCCGAAGCTGGATCCGTGACGTTTGCGCTGTTAACGAGGGCGCCACTCTGGGTGTTGCGCACGCCTTTCATGTTGATTCTTCCGTCCGGGCCTCGGACGACACCGGGAACAAGAGGAAGAAGTGTCTCGAATCGCTCGTCTGAATTGGGAGCATCGTCTATGGTTTTCTCATCCACGGTCTGGCTCGCCGTGGTGATATCTGTGTTCGGGCCATTGGCAGTCACCGTGACCGACGAGGTTGTCGCAGCCAGTTCGAGCTTCAGCGATACATCGGCGACCTGCCCGGGATCGACACTAACCGACAGTTGTCCCTCAAGTCCGGGGGCATTCGCTTCGATGGTGTAAGTGCCCGGAAGGACCTTGGGAAAGTCAAATTGTCCGTTTGCGTCCGATTCTGCTTTAAGGGTCTCGGGGCCGTTCAGGACGAGCAGGGTTCCGGGAACATAGGCGCTCCCGGTCGAATCCGCGACCAATACTTGACCCTTGATTGTGCCAGGGTTTGTACCGGCTTGTGCGGCCGCAGCGCACGAGTGCAAGAGGATCACAGCACTGAACAGCACCACTAGAGAAGCAGTCACGAGCTGTCGGGTGCCCTGAACTCTTCCGATTTGTATTCGAACTGGCATCATACTGACCTCACGCAGGCGACGTCGCTATGAGCATTCGGCTCGCCTTCTACTTCGTTGCTACGATCTGTTTCGAAATCGAAACGCTCGTATTGGGTTGGTTGGAGCTGGGTGTGAGCCGCAATGTATTCGTCATAATCTCGAATCCTTCCGAACGGAATCGTGACATAACCATCGATCCACCGAACAAAATGCGATCCGTCTTTGAGCGATTCGACGACTCCAGGTATGGTCGTGGTGACGTCTATGTCGCCCAATACTTGCGTGCCAACCGGAAGCGCTAGGAGGTGTTCGAGGAGCATTGGACCCTCACTCTCCAGATTCCGGCGGACGTCGTCCGTCAGCCGCGTTGGTGAGTGGATTGGGCTTCTTGACGTGCGCCGGTTGGCCATTTCCATTCCCGGAGGAACCGTCCGTTTTTAGGCTGTACACTTCCGAAGCGGCGACACGATGCAGCTTCAGCCGCTTGCAGAGATACTTGCCGTATGCCGAATCTGCGATAAACCTCGCTCCGAATCGGTTCAGGATTCGCAATGCCTCCTCGCCGGCTGAATCAACGTAAAAGACTTCTCGAAGATCGAAGGTGTTTCCGTAGAGCTGATTTGTTTCTCGAGCTACACGAAGGAGTTCTTGCGTCCATAAACCTGTCAATTTGCCTTCCAGAACGAAGACTCCGTGACCGCTGTAGTCTGGCAATGTGATTCGCAGCATGCCTGTATTCATTGCAAGCTGCTCGCCAATCGCAAATGGCGAAGCAATTTATTGGATCCAAAGCAGATGCGAAGTTGTCCAGGATATCTATGGCTCGACGGATTCTGCCGCACCTGCGGCACTTGCCGTCAAAGCGGCATTTGGTTCGCTCATAACGACCAATTGCCAATATCAGAACTAATCAACCCAATTGCTACAGTGCGCGAGGCCATTTTTCCAGAGCCGTAGGAAGGAGAGCTCTTCGACGAACCCGCCTGATCGTTTCTGGAATGAATGAAACTCGTTTGGCCTTCCGGCATAGTCGGCTGCGGTTGATTCCCGATGGCACTTTCCCTGCCGCTCCTGCGGCAAGTGCCGCTCCCGCGTCAACCACGCGCGAAACGATTCACTGAAATTGAAGGAGATAGTTGCATTCGAATTTGGCAACGTCATTGCTCTATATCGGTTGGTAGAACCCTTCTGAGCGCGGGCATGAGCTTGGTCGAACTGTCGTGGTGACTTTCCCGCCCGACTCGCAGGGCGCTCAGCGATTGAGAGCCACGCCCGCTTACTCGGTGCATGGAACGGAGAGGAGATACCGTGGACCGGCTTTTACCCTGGCAACTCGTCCCTATGGCATCAGCGGTTTTGGTCATCTTTGCTGCGGGATGCAGAAGGCCAGCGAAGCAGATTAACGAATGAGCTTCTGCGCTGACGTACAAAGAACGACGTGGATCAAAGAATCCGCATTGATGTCCGAGGAGCCAAGAGCGCCACATGAATGCTGTAGTTGAGTGACTCCGTTACCTCAGCACGAATTCCGCAAAACGCGAATCCGAGACTTTGCACGATGCTGCAGCTTACGAGGGATAGAAATGAGCACAGTTCTAGTATTAAATGATCAACCGAACTCAGCCCTGGGTGGCGAATACGCAACGCCAGACGATGTCCAGAAGCAGTTTGCATCCGAGATAACGGACCTGTTTCTATTGGCACTTCTCCTTACAGCAGATGCAGAGAAAGCCGAGCTTTGCATAGTTCGTTCGATCCACGAGTGCCTCGAGCGTGACCCTATTTTGAAAGGTTGGCTGCGTCCTTGGATCAGGAATACTGTCATTCGGAATGGAATAGGAATCGTGAAGGGCATTCAAGGTGATTCCCTCAGCGACACGTCGCAGCCTGAACCCATCCCTTCGGCCCATGTGTTGCCGCAAAGCGCACCAGGCACATGGGAATACTCAGCAGGAAACCTGGAATTGAACGATTTTGATCGGCTCGCCTACGTGATTTGTGTCCTTGAGCACTATTCGAGCCTACATTGTGCGTTGCTCGTCGGAAGATCCCGGCAGGAAGTCCGCGATTCACGAAATCGGGCATTGGCACAGATTGCCGCATTCGAGAGCAAATGTTGCCCTGTCCCGCATGATTCATTCCCACGCCCTTCTTCGCAAAGTAACGATCAACCAAGCACGTTCGATGGCTCATGCGGATGTCTTCTCGATTGAAGTATTTCTGCGGGGTTACCCAGCGTCAATGCACAGCTGGGACCGTGGTAGAGTTTGCCCGCTACGTGCGTTTCCTGATGAACAAGGATCGCGCATACCGCGGCCGTAAACGAGTTGCTATGGCGACTCAGGAGGTTCTGTAGTGCGGAAGGTGGTGCGAAACGCGCTTGATCTATGCTCTGTTGCGGTGGCGAACCTGGTGCGCATTGCTCTGGACGTGTCTCTGCTTACCATCTTCATATCCCATTTTCAGCGAACGCTAGCTGTTCCCCGCTACGAGCCGGTTTATGCGCCTTCTAGCCGTCGGAACGAAGCCCGGTACCAAACCAAATTCACGAGGAGAGTTGATGCAACAGCTTCTTCAAGATGAAATAACCGAGCGCGGAAAGTACCTCTACGTGTTTGCTGTCAAACCAAGAGTTAAGAACAGGCTTCTTTACCGCGGCAGAATCTGGATCGACGCTCAGGACGACGCGGTAGTCGCTTGATTGCGTACTGGCTATTCATGATCGTCGTCGCCTTTAAACCGGCTGACGAAGCACGATGCGTTCCAAATTGAAAAAGTCGAGGACAGACAACACATGGCAACAGAAATCAAAGAGAAACACCCATTACGAGCATTCATGGCTCACAGACAAGATCTCTCCCTCGTGCCGCGAACTTTTCGCTCTGTCCCATTTGTTGAATTGCGGCAATCTCTCCCGAGCCAGGTCGAGGCCATCCCGCCATTCGTAGATCAAATCATGCGCTTCATTACGCACTTCCGAGAAGTGGACGGAAGCGAACTCGACATTGAAGTTGCGCTGCGCGAGGCGCTTGCAAACGCCGTCGTGCACGGCAACCGTGAGGACCACTACGAGCGCGTTTGCCTTGCGTGCCGCTGCAGCATGGACGGCGAAGTCTCAATCACCGTTCGTGACCAAGGACAAGGGTTCAACAGCTGCACAGTACCGGACCCCACTGCTCCAAAGAATCAGCTGCTCACGCATGGCCGCGGGATTTACCTCATGAAGACGCTAATGGACGACGTTTGCTTCGAGAGGGGCGGTGCCGTTGTGCATATGCGCAAGAAATCCAACGCCGCCTCAGCCGCACGGAGGAAATCAGAATGACGCAAAGGCTTGCACGCATCGCGCTCGCCCTCGGGTTTCTGTGCCCTTGTGCTTTCGCTCAGGGCACTGGCCAACAGGATACCAGACGAATTTGCCAGCCAGATCGCGGTTAACCTCAATCTGGTTAAAACCAAAACAAGCCGATTCCTAACGCTCTGACTGGTACAGTTTTTCCGGGCCCTTCACCGTCTCCTCCGCAGAAGACGATGGGCACGCTTAGATCCGAGGAAAAAAAGAAGTCTGACAGATGAAAGCAGGATACATACATATCAGCAAAGCTCGTACAGCGATGAAGTCAGTGTCTGCGCTAGCTTTGCTTTCTCTTCTGTTGTTTGGGAAGCTTCTGGAGGCGGCAGAGCCCAAACAAGAGACCCTTCGAGCTTGGGACGAATACATTCGGATCGTCAACCTGCACGTCGCAGAGAGCGCCGATGGGGACAGCCAATTCTTATGGATCGATGAGTCGCAGGATATAGCTCGGCGCGTCAATCGAAGTGAGGTGGTAGTAACAAATCACGATCCCCAAGATGTACCTCAGGGACTAATCCATCACTGGGTTGGTGCCGTCTTCGTGCCGAACGTGACGCTTGATCAGGCATTGAGCGTAGTCAAAAGTTACGATCGCTATATCAAGTTCTACAAACCCTTGTTCAGTAAGTGTACGATCCTTGCAGGAGACGGGGATCAAGTCAACTTGAACGTTGTTGCGACTCAGAAGGCCTTTTCAGTGACAGCGGCAGTGCAGACCGAAGACCAGGTCAAAGTTGTGAGGCTGGGTCCTAAGAAGGCATACATCACGAGCAACGCCGTCCGGGTACAGGAAATCGCCGACTATGGTCAGCCCACCGAGCATCCGTTTCCAGAGAGCAGACGACCAGGTTACGTCTGGCGCGAGGTCGGTATTAAGCGACTCGAAGAGCGCGATGGTGGCGTGTACGTGGAATTGGAGGCGATCGTTTTGAGCCGTGGCATTCCCGTGGAGTTTCGCTGGCTGATCAAGCCATTAGTTGACGAATTGCCCCGAAGGCTCATGCTCGAAATGCTAGCTGATACCCGTACGGCGATAGAGTCCTGTGACAAGGGCAACACAAGTGGAATGAATTAGGCATAAGAATACATATGCGAGCCGTGACTTAACGTGCATCTTGGTGTAAGGGAGGTTGTCTGAACCTATGTCAACGTATTTGCTGATCCTCGGCGCCTAGCATGGCGGCTGGCAGCATTGCGTGCCGCGGGGCTAATCCTGTGTCTCGCCAAAAAGCCATCCGGGTGCAAAAAGTACCTAGCTTTGAAGTCGGGAACGCACCCTTCTCGTGTCCGAACAGGTCACTCTCCAGTAGTCCCGAGGGAGTGGCAGCGCAGTTCATGCACACGAAGTTGCGCTGGCGCCGGCCGCTGAGCTTGTGGATGGCGCGTGCAATCAGTTCCTTCCCCGTGCCCGTCTCTCCGTGAATCAGTACGGTTGAATCGGTGGGAGCGACGATCGCTACTTTCTCAAGCACTCTCTGCAAGGCGGAGCTCTTGCCAACAATACCTTCGAAGCAGTTGTCATAGCTGGTTTCTGATTCTGGATGGAGTTGCCGGTCTTCCAGCTCGCTCACCTTGGGAAAGATCGTTCCTGTGAGCCCTCCGAGGTCTGTGAAGGCAACATTCGCAACCATAGTCCCCTCCACCGTGGCGCTTCTGGATCTGAGCTGCAGCATGAATGCTCCTTTATGCAGCCTGGGCCTCGTCGAAATAGCGTCCGGTCCAGGACTTGGATGGAATGTTGCGGGATATCATGATATGTAGTTCCCGATTGAGCCTGCTTGCCTCGTCGGTAGACTCGGCGCGCGCGATTTTGGCAGCTTGGACTTCCCGGAAGATCTCCCTGATCTCTTCCGGCGTCTTAGGTTCAGAGTGGTATCCCATAAGGATTCTCCTTTCTTTGTGCAACCCGTCTTGGCGTGAGCTTGAGTTGGAGCCCGTTCTCGGTGATGAGCGGATTGTGCAACGAATTCCGTTTGCGGACAGCCCCACGAAGGGACAAATCGCAGACTCTTGCGAGGGGTAAATAAGAGCCTCTTCTGAGCCAGGAAATTTGGTTATTGGAGAGAATTCTGAGTATGTCCCGCGCGTAGGACTGCCGCCAGACCACGGAATTACTTGCCATTTATCAAGTGTTGGCATAATTCCTCCTGAGTACACGGGTTGGGACCGTGCTGCCGCATTGACGCCCGCACACTATGCAGACGCCCCTCTGCGCTAAATTAGATTTCCGCGGACAGGAGACGGTCCTTCACACGCGCCAAGGCATCTGCGGCCAGCGCGCGCTTTTCCAGAATGTCGGCTATCCTCGCCAATGCGTATGCCGGCAGGCCGTGCTCGCCCAAGTGGCCGGTTAGCCTGTAGTCGAGATCGTTTAGGTCGCACTCCAACCCGGCTAGCACGGAGATGGGATCGGTTTGCTCCAGGTTTTCCAGATCAAATCTCATCCTGCTACTCTCCTTCCTTTCTCCATTCGCGTCTCTCAGAGGAGTTCTTGATGTGCAGCGGAAATGACCGCATCCTCCCTCGGTTAGCAAGCGTATTCGGCGCGAGAGATGTTTAACCTGCGCATTTTGGTCTGCAGAGTCGTGCGCTTCAATCCCAGTTGCTCGGCTGCCCCGCCCCTACCCGATACCCGTCCGGACGCCTCTTTCAAAGCCGCGATGATTACACTTGATTCCGCTTCGTGAAAGGTCGAGCTGGCAGTGACACACGTCTCGGATGAAGCGGCGAGCTCCGCAACCGGAACATTCAACTCATCGCTGCGTGTAAGAATGACAGCGCGTTCGATAAAGTTTGCCAATTCCCGGATGTTTCCTCGCCAGGCATTCCTGGTGAGAAGTTCCATCGCGTGGTCGGAAATTGACTTGATCTGTTTGCCCATCCGCCTGGATATCTTCGAGACGAAGTAATTCACCAGGAGTGGAATGTCTTCGCGCCGTTCGCGAAGAGGCGGGATCTCAATCGGAAACACATTGAGCCGGTAAAACAGATCTTCACGAAAGCTTCCGTTACGGACCATGTCAGGGAGGCTTCGGTGCGTCGCGGCAATCATTCGCACATCGACATGAATCGTCCTGGTGCTTCCCAGACGTTCAAACTCCTGCTCCTGCACTGCACGTAACAATTTCGGTTGCAATTCCAGGCTGATGTCGCCTATCTCATCAAGAAATAGCGTGCCCCCGTCCGCCAGTTCTAATCTGCCCTTCTTTTGCATCAGGGCCCCGGTGAACGCGCCCTTCTCGTGTCCGAAGACGTCGCTTTCCAGGAGTCCAGACGGAGTGGCGGCGCAGTTCATGCAAACGAAGTTGCGGTGGCGCCGGCGACTGAGCTTGTGAATTGCGCGTGCAATCAGTTCCTTGCCCGTTCCCGTTTCTCCGTGAAGCAGGACGGTGGCGCTGGTGGGAGCAACGATCGCTACCTGTTCGAGCACTCTATGCAAGGCGGAGCTGTTGCCGACGATGTCTTCGAAGCAATGGTCAGAACTGGATTGAGATCCTTGATATTGCTGCTGGTCTTCGAACTCGCTCACCTTGGGAAAGCGTGTTCCTGTGAGCCCTCCGAGGTCTGTGAAAGCAACCGTCGCCATTTGTCCTCCTCCTTGGATCCTTTCCCTGCTCCCGCCCAGCCGCTATTCCTGTGGTTTCTGCTGTGTCCCAGCATTGTTCAGAGCCGCTGACAGGAACTCCAGAAGTCCCCGAACGGACCGGAATTCAGCCCCGGCCGCTCCTAACGTCCTTTGCGCATTTGCTAGTAGTCGAATCTGGTTCCGATACGCAGTGGCGCAAGATTGTACGCCCAGCCCAACATCATTCCGGCAATGCGGCAGTTGTCGACACAGGGTGGATCGCTAGAGGCCGCGAGATCCTCGGCGTTTCGGCAAAGGTGATCAGCGATCCTGACCAGTTGCGCGTAATTGACGACTTTCGTTCGCGTCATAGCCGCGAAGTTCTGCTTATCGGTGTAATGCTCACTGAGCTGAATGTCGTGCATCTTCGTTTCCCTTCTCCAGACCTTGAGAGGGCCCACATGCAGTGAGGGAATGACCTAACGCAAACCCGGGGTTGCCATGATGCCCAGCTCTCACTTTCCTTTCGGAACACGGTGAATAGATCCGGTTGCATTACATTCTGTAACCAGCTCCCATTTCGCGATACTCTGCATCGAGGGAAACGACGAGCTATGTGGAGGCGAGTGGACGCCTCTATTCGCGGAAAAGACAGGCTTGTTTGAGGGGAGCGGCCAGTTTCTTTCGGGTGCGCGAGCTACCTCTTGCGAGGCGTGGGCTCGATGCGCTTCCATCCAAAAAGGCGAGCATCGACCGACCATAGACCTGGCCCTAACATTGCCAGGGCAGCGCCAACGGTTGCTACCAGGAGGTAGACCAACCTGTCTGCAGGTATGAGGACGAGCCTGCAGCTTTCAAGCAGAGCCACCAGTGTTCCCACGACCGGGGTAAATAGCCCGATGATGAGAAGAATCGCTGCGGCCGCCAGGAGAACAGACAAGATTGTCATGGGGATGGCCGGACTGCTTAGCAGGGCGGAACCTGCACTACTCACCAAAGCAAACCCGACAACCAGCCGCATTAAGATAAGACCAATACCGGGCCAACCGCCAGCGAAAGTGGAATACAAGCGTCGCAATGGACGCACCTCTCGTATACATATTCATTTTCGTCTATTTTCCAAGAGAATAGAGCCCCACAAATAGGTCGGATCGAGCCTCTTTTGAGGCGCAGGGGTAGATAAAACGGGGGCGAGAATCTACAGCTCGATGATTCCTCGTTTCAGAGCGATGGTCGTGGCGTGGGTTCGGTCGCTGGCGCCCAATTTGGAAAGGATGCTTTTGACCCGGCTCTTGACTGATTCTTCCGTGGTGGAGAGCTTGTCAGCAATTTCCTTGTTTGCATTTCCAGCGGCTATCAGTCGCAGCACACTGATTTCTGCCGGTGTCAGATTATCGTCCATGGTGTGCTCGACAATTTCCAGTGAAGCCTCCGGGCTGAGAGTCCTCTTCCCCGCATGCGCCGCGCGGATCGTATCCAGTAGCTCCTTGTGCAAGGCATTCTTCAACAGGTATCCCTGAGCACCGGCTCTGAGCGCCCTCACAATCTGTGTGTCGCTCTTGTAGGTTGTCAGCACAACAATCTTCGCATCGGGGAATTCGTTGCGAATGGCAATGAGCGCATCGAGCCCGTTCATTTCCGGCATCTGCAGGTCCATCACGGTCACATCCGGGCGATGCGTCCGGAATTGCTGGATGGCTTCACGGCCGTCGGAGGCTTCGCCTACCAAAATCATGTCCGGCTGAATAGCAAGCAATGCGGCGATGCCCTCGCGTACGATGGGATGGTCGTCGACCGCAAGAACTCGAATTCGAACGGTACCGGTACTCATGGAGCTATCTCCTGATGATTCCTTTACTTTTTGGCCAGCAATTCTGAAATCCAAGAACGTTTGGTAGCTGTGGCGTAGGCTGCGGCCGCAGGAATGCGGAGTTCCACTTCGGTGCCTGCACCGACTTCGCTCCAAATCACCAGATTGCCTCCTATCAGTTTGCCGCGTTCCCGCATGCCAGGCAAGCCATAGTGTCCCTCAGGCCCCTTCTCCGATAGAACCCCCGGATCGATGCCTTTTCCATCGTCCCGCACACGAAGCCGGAAATGTTGATTGTCATATCTGACTTCAACCTCGATCTGCCGAGCCTGGGCGTGCCGGAAGGCGTTGCGAAGCGCCTCAGCGGCAATCCTGTAGATTTCGTCACGCAAGATAGGATGTAGATCGCGCGGGTCGCCTTCAACTGTGACACGGAACGCCGGAGACCCGTGGTTGGCTGGATTAGTCGCGAGTTCCTCACCAAGCGTGTTGAGTGCCAGTGCGAGGTCGTTCGTTTGGACCGTGGAGGTGCGTAAACCCTGTACTGCGTCCCGGCCTTCGGCGATCGCCTTGGCGGCCCGATCCATTGTCCTGTCCAGCTGCTCCTTTGCCTCCACGGGACGCTCCGGTAGTAACTGGGAAACGATCGCGAACCGGAGCATCAATCCTTGAAAGCTTTGGAGCAGTGTGTCATGCAGTTCGCGCGCGAGGCTTGTCCGCTCTCCCACGCGCGCCTTCAAGGTCAGGGCGAATTCCCGATGGATTTGCCGGACACGCAACTGGTAGGCCGCCCACACCATTGTCAAAAGGGCGGCCGCGCACAGCACGCGAAACCAATCCGTCTCGTAGTACGCCGGAGCAACCGAGAACTCGAGCGTATCCCCCTGCTCGTTCCAAACGCCGCTGTTGTTGCACGCGATCACGCGGAACCAGTAGGGGCCCGGAGGGAGGTTCGAATACTGCACTTCGCGGTCGTTGACCACCTCTGTCCAGTCGCGATCCTGCCCCTCCAATTTGTACTTGAAACGAATCTTCTCCGGCGCGGTGAGGCTGAGAGCGGAGTAGTCGATCTGCAGATCGCGAGTTCGCGCAGGCAGACGCACGTTTGAAGCTGTCGCACCCGGTAGATTCTGCCAATACATCTTGTGGTCGGCGACGATTTTCTCGATGTGCACTGGCGGCGGGAGTTTGTTGAAAGCAACATGACGCGGATCGATGACCTGGAGACCTTCTCCCGTATGGAACCACAGCGTGCCACCGGTAGCCCTCGCGACAGGAGGACCGAACCAACTAGGCGAAGCCTGGCGGAGTAGGACGCCCTCTGCCGCGTCCCAAACCGTCGATTGAACCCTATGCTTCGGGTCGGCGATCCAGGCGTCCAGTTCGCTTCGCGTGATGCGCACCAGCCCGCAGGCCGTGTACAACCATAACGAACGATCGTCGTCCTCAATCGACCAGTGAATCGTGTCGCACGGCAAACCATTCTTCGTGGTGAGTGTAGCGATGCGGCCGTCTTTGATGCGGCTAAGGCCGCCCTCTTGCGTTGCCGCCCACAACGCCCCGTCGCGATCGAGTCGAAGACCGGCGACCGGGCCCTCACCCAGCCCATCTGCAGCCGTGTACGAGGCGCGGACCAGACCATCCTTGAAATACGAAACGCCCCCATCGACCCAGAATGCAAGCCACACTCCGCCTTGTTCAGGTACCACAACCTTAGCTTGTTGATGACGTCCCAGTGCTGACCAGGGGAAATTGTCGACCAATCGTTCATCTCGCAAGTGCGAGAGTCCCCGATTTCCTGAAAGCCAGAGGTTGCCTGCCTGATCACCCGTGATGGAATATACTTCTGGGCTGGGCACGCCAGGTACGGCCACAAACCTGCCGTTGCTGGAATAGGCCAGTCCGTGACCCGTGTACGCCCAGATGCGCCCGCGATCATCCTGAAACAAAGACTGTACGAGATCATCCGGCAATCCATTTGCCTTGCGGAAAATGGTAGTTTGTCCATCCTTCCACCTCATCAAACCATCGTGAGTGGCTACCCAAATGCTCCCATCTGTGGCTGCTACCACGGAGTTGATATCAGACAGACCTTGTTTGACAGAAATCGTAGTGACGGGGAGCACTCGAAACCGGTCGAGCCCTCGAGTGGTGCCGACCCAGACATTGCCTTCACGATCCTCGAAAAGACTGCAGGTGATCTCGCCTGAGAGGCCATCTGCTTTCGTAAATACCTCTGTCCGTCCGTGATGTACATGGATGAGCCCCCGCTCGTGGGTTCCGATCCAGAGACCTCCATCGCGGTCACGGAGCAGTTTATTCGAATCAACATCGTGGCCCCGGAGCATCGCATTCGGATTGATTGCGCTGCGAATCGGGTACGTTTCGACTTTGTCGCCCACGACCTGCTTAAGTCCGGCGCCACGAATGGCAATTAACACCTGTCCGTCGTCCGTCTTACTTAGGTCATCGATCCGCACCCCTGGCGTCGGATAGCGCCGTGGGGGACCGGGATTCCATCGCCAAAGCCCGGATTCGGCACCGACCCAAAGAACGCCTGAGCCGTCTTCACACAGGCTCCAAACGAATGAGCCGAAGGCGCCATCCTCGCCGTAGCATTGCGCGTGGCCGCTTCGAATTGCGCACAGCCGGCCCATCGGAGTGTCTGATGCGCCGCCAAGTATGCCGGCCCACACCGTTCCCTCGCGATCTTCGAGCAGCGATGTCACGAAGTGTGCGCCAACCTCGCCAACCTCCGGGTACAGGGTCAGCTTGCTGCCATTCCAACTTACAAGGCCGGCGAAGGTGCCAATCCAGAGAGTTCCGTCGCGCGAAGCGAGCAGACTGTAAGGCGCGGAGGGGAGGTGCTGACCCGCAGGGGGTTGCCAGGGGACAGCGTGAATGCCATCAAAGCGAAACAAGCCGTATTCTGCGCCCAGCCAGAGATAGCCATCGGGCGTCTGGGCTATCGCAAAGATGGCGCCCAGGGATAACCCGTCCCGGGCAGTCCACGCAGTGTGCCCGTACTGGCTGATGTCCAGGGATGGATTGAGCGCAAAAAGCCCGTGGCAGCCCCCCAGCAAAACACCCAGGGCAATCGCGGCCAAAATGACTCTTCTCATGGTGGGAAGAAATTTTACCACACCGGCGGCGAAGGCCAGCAAATTCAGTCTTGGCGAGCCCGCTAGCACGGGTTCCTGAACGGCGTGGCTGGTTATTGGAGGATGTGGAGGACGGCCCCGAAATAGTGAGCCAACACGAGTGCGTGTTGCAGTGCCCGCTCCGACCATGGGCAAAAATCGGTCGCTACGGCTATGTTTCGAATCACCGGGCCGGAATGCAGATCGTCAGACATTGCCGCGTCCTCCTTCAGGCCAGCAACCTGCACTCGCTGGCAAACGAGTCCAGTCTTCAGCTGGCTGAACTCTCGGTTTAGCGCTTGAATACATTTGCTACTGGAATCAATATGTTCATCCGTTTTTGGGTCATTAATTGCTTGATGATGAGGTCGAACACTGTGACCGCTCCGAAGCCGATTGCGAGGAAGCAGAGAAGCACGTGAAGCAATAGCAGAAATCGAGTGATTTGCGCTCGATATGTCCTGGTCTTGGAACGACGCGTCCGACAATCTGCGTGGCCGTGGCCGAGAGTGAAATGCAGAGACACAAGGGGAGGAGTTCGGAGTCGACACCATTCGCTCCTATCCGCGGTCCCCGGCGGCGTTCCTCCAGAGACAAGAGCCAGGATTAAGAATCAACGCCGGGTGCTCGACAGCAACAGAACGGAGATCCCATCCCACTGGTCGCGGTCGAGACCTGCCGGAGGCTGACTTCCAAGCGGCTCGACAACGATCGTCTGCCCGTCAAGGCGGTACCGACGGCGGATGTACTCGCGCACCATGAGGGCGCGAGTGCGCGCAACGGACATTTGGTCCGCGGTGGTCCCGTTGGCAGCATAGCCTTCCAAAATGAGCGGAGAAGCCCCATGCGAGCCAGCCCACGATGTGACCACGCCGTCAATTCGTGCCTTTCCGGTGGCCGAGAGAGATTCAGTGTGATCCGCATCGGCTTGGAAGAGATCGCTCCCGCTGAGCCACTCCCTTTGGTTTCGAGGAGCCGAGAAGAGCTTGTTCTTCCGATACTCGTCAGCGGAAAGGCGCGTCAGATTGAAGTACCCCTGGCGCTTGAAGTATCCGCGAAGAAACACGCTGTGCTTTACCGCCTCGGTGTCTTCCACCATGTTTTCACTGGCCTGATTCAGGTTCGTCATCGTCTCACGGATGCTGGTAGCAGCATCCACGCCCTGCACATTCGGTCCGAGGGTGGCGCTCACGGTTTGCCGAATCTGTCCCGTGGTTGCGCGAACATTCTCCGTGGCATCGTGGGCGCTCGATAAGAGTTCGTCGGCTTTTTGTCCGAGTTGCCGGTTGTTGAGATCAGAAACGAGCGCATCGGCCGTCTTGGCCGTGTGGTTCAGCGAATCTGCAGTGTCCTGGATGCTCGCCACGGTCTGGCGAATGCGTGTTGCGGTCGCCTCGTCACGAAGCAACATGCCGGCTGTCCCTTTTCCCTCCTTGAGGCCGACGATGAGATCATTCGCATTGCGGACCGTGGTGGTGGCTGCATCGAGAGTGCCATTGAGCTTCTGGCTGGTTGTTATGATCGTGTTGCTCGTCTCGTCGAGGAGCCCGGCGCTCTTTTCGATCATCTGGCTTATATCGAGGCCAACTTTGCTGGGGAGGGTGGAACCCGGAACTGCCTCCGCGACCTGAGCGCTGCCTGGGCGGATCTGAACGAACTTGTCGCCAATGACGCCCTCGGTGGCGATAATCACGATGGAGTCGGCTCGCACCATGGAATGAAATCGCTCTTCAATCCTGAGCCTGATGCGAAAGGGTGCGTCAGGCGAACCCGGCACAAGAATGTCCGTTACCTCCCCGGCGCCCGAACCCGCTACCTGAACCTTTGCGCCTTTGATCAGGCCATTGAGGTCCGCGAACTCCGCATAAACCTCAAAACTCCGCGAGAAAGTCTTGCGCTGACTCCCGATCAGGAAGATGCCAATGCTGAACAGGAGCACTCCCGCAATGAGAAAAGCTCCGACTGTGAGATCTCGATTTCGCATGTGTTAGCGCTCCGCCATTAATTTACGCACAATGTTGCTGGGGTGATGTTCAAGCTCCTGCAAGGACCCGAAAGCGATCAGACTTCCCTGGTCGAGCACTGCAAACCGATCTCCAACGCGCCGTGCTCCATGCGGGTCGTGAGTGACGACAACAAGCGTCGTCTTGTGTCGCATCTTCCGGTTCAGCAGAAGTTCGTCGATCTCCGAGGCCGTAATTGCGTCAAGACCGCTGCTCGGTTCGTCGATCAACAGAATCTCCGGGTCGAGCATCAAGGCTCGAGCGAGTCCCGCCCGCTTCTTCATGCCGCCGGACAGATCGGCGGGCATGGATTGCGCGTCGTCTGCCAAACCTACTTCGCTGAGTACGTCATGAACGGTGTCTTCAATTTGCGCCTTCGACTTGTCAGTCATTCGAACGAGAGGAAGAGCCAGATTGTCGTGCAGGCTCAGGGAATCGAACAGGGCGGCGCTTTGAAACAGAAAGCCCATCTTGCGCCGTACCTGAGAAAGCTCCTCTCGTTCTAGTCGGGAGATATCCTGATCCCCGATCCAGACCCGCCCCTTGTCCGGCTTCAGCAGGGCGATCATGAGCTTGAGTGTCACGCTTTTTCCCGTGCCGCTACGACCCAGCAAGCAGACAGCCTCTCCCTCCTGGATAGCCAGGGAGACATCGCGGAGTACGTGCTTTTCCCCGAACGACTTTGTGACGTGTTCCAGGGAGATCGCGGTTCGCTTTTCCTGCTTCATAGGGCGGTCTCCGGAAACACGAGAAAGATGCAACGTACCAGAATGATGTCAGCTACGATCACCAGCAACGAAGATATAACGACACTGTTGGTGGCGGCACGTCCTACACCATCCGCTCCCTCGTTTGTGGTGTAGCCGAAAAACGAGGACACCGTGCCGATGATGAAGCCGAATATCGAAGTCTTGATCGTGGGAGGAATGAAGTTCTCCCATCTGAGATCTGAAAATGCCCGCTCGATATAGAGGTGCCCGGACATGTGCGAGGCGGCAAATTCAGCAAGATACCCGCCGAGGAGGCCGGAGAAGTCCGTAAAGAGAGTCAGCGGCGGGAGCACAAGCACGCAGGCAAGCACGCGGGGCGCTACAAGGAACTTGAAGGAATCAACCGACAGGGATTCGATGGCGTCAATCTGTTCGGTAGCCCGCATGTTCGACAATACCGCGCCTATACCTGCACCAACGCGCCCGGAGACGAGCAATGCTGTCAGGAGTGGGCCGATTTCGATGAAGAACCCAAGAGATTGGACGGCAGGGACCATTGCAGCGGCGCCAAAACGCACGAGATACGTGCGCGAGTGCAGCGTCATGATCACACCCGAGGCCAGCCCCGCCGCCGCGACCAGAGGCAGCGAGCGAGAGCCGATCTGGCCGATCTCCCACCACAACTGCTCCAATTCGATCGGGGGCCGAAAGACATCGAGTATCACGGTTCCGCAAAACCGCGCGAATCGACCTACACTCTCGAAAAAGCTCTTCACCAGTATCTCTTTCCACTACGATCTGCGGCGAGCGAGTCTCTGCAGCCCTCGCTCCGTTTTCTTCGCTATCCAAGAAGGGCGCGACATATTCCGCATTTCCGGTTGAGCGGGATTCCATGCTCGCAGTGAGTCGGCATCTTAACTCCATCCTCCTCTACTAACTGCTCGTAAGTTCTCGCCTTGTTGTGCCCCTGTCTTTCCTGCAGACAACGAATTCTAATTTCGCAATCGATATCCTCCAGGCATCTGATATCTGCTTCAGACAGGAATCCCCTCGCCCACTCTTTGTTCCCAATTACATCGGTTTCGAGCATTTCGGCTCTCCCTTCTCTGCGAGATCCGCTCACCACAGTCGTTGCAAGTCGTTTGCCACTCCGGACGAGGGGATAATCTCTTGAATCCAAAGAAGATGTGAAGCCGAGATGGATGCAGCGGCGGAAATGCCTGCCGCAATTGCGGCAGAAAGACGCCCAAGTGGCATCCCTCCGAGGAGGACCCGCGATTCCTGTTACGCGAGGGCGGTTCTCTCCTAGTTGAAAGCAATATGAAGGACCGTTACGGTCCAATGCGTGGTCTACTTTGACCGGGGTTTGAGGCGGGTAGAGCGGGCGTTTATGTCGATTGAGGGGACATGGAGGATTTGTGTTTCGCGGTAACGCGAAGGTCATCGCCATCGCGAAGGGGCGGGCAATGGCCAATCGGCAATGGCAATTCCAGGTTTGCTGTGCTCTTCCGGAATATGTGCAGGTCGCAGTGGCTCCGAGGGACAGTACTCTGGAATTGCCGATAGCCGAGTCATTGATGGCCGAGTGTGCGCTCGAGTTCAGCCTGGGCGATCGCCCGGTCCTTCTCGTATCAAAGAGCTGGGCTTCCGCCTCAGCCAATTGCGCCTCCGTCTCGCGAAGTGCTGACATGTTCGCCGTGCTTGCATGCACCTGGTCCCTGCTGAAAGAAAAAATGGGGTCACGCTATCTCTCCTGAAGCCGGTTTTGCGAGGAGATCCGGCGTAATCCCCAACGTGGTGCAGTTTGCCCCTACCTCGATCGCCTGAGACTGGGCGTGAAGCGGGGAAGAATGAACTCCTGCGCCATCGCGCCGATCACGCGTTCGGAGGTGCTGATGCCGAATGTGGCAAATACCATTCCGGTGCCGCGATTCGATTCGGGGTAATATGCCATCGACAGCGCGGTGGCTCCGATATCCCCGCCTATGCTCGAGAAATTGATCTGTCGATGTCCGTTGTCGCCTCGGCAAACAAAGGGCGCGGCGAACGCGTGCGCAAGCCGTGAACGCGCTCCCCCTGTGCCCTGATAAAAGTAGCGAGGGTCCTGGTGCAATAGAGACGGCAGAATCGCCCCCCCCGATCAAAATGTCGCTGAATCCGCCGGCCGCATTCGCTCCAAAGCGTTGCCCGTATCGCCAGGCTGGTAGATGCCACATTGCAGTCACAGGCGCACACCAGCCGCTTCGCGGTTGTAATCGGACCGCGTGAGGTTGAGCCGGCTCATTTTCCTCTGGAGGGTGGTGCGCTTCAGGCCGAGACGTGCTGCGGCGCCGCCAGAGCCCGCGATCCTTCCCGAACTCGCCTGCAGTGCGTCGATGATCGCCCGCCGCTCCGCCTCGTGGAACGTCGAGGCAGGCGTGGTGCGCCCCGGCGCTGATCGCGCCAGTTCATCAACGGAGACGTGTAGTTGATCGCCTCGTGTGAGGATGACGCAGCGCTCGATGAAATTCTCGAGTTCCCGGATGTTGCCCGGCCATGGCGCGTTCGTCAGCGCTTCCATGGCTCGCGTCGGAATCGACCCGATTCGCCTCTCCATCTGGCGCGCGAAGCGTGCAACGAAGTAGTGGACGAGCAGCGGTATGTCCTCGCGGCGCTCGCGAAGCGGCGGAATTTCGATCGGGAAAACGTTCAGACGATAGAAGAGGTCTTCGCGGAATTTCCCTTCGTGGATCATCGCCCCAAGATCACGATGGGTAGCGGCGACCAGGCGCACGTCTACGCGGATGGTCTTCGTGCTGCCAAGGCGTTCAAACTCGCGTTCCTGCAATGCGCGCAGGAGCTTCGGCTGCAGATCCAGGCTGATGTCGCCAATCTCGTCGAGAAAAAGCGTGCCGTTATCGGCGAGTTCGAAGCGTCCGCGCTTTTGGATCAGGGCGCCGGTAAACGCTCCTCTCTCGTGCCCAAACAGTTCACTCTCGACCAGCCCTGAAGGAATGGCAGCGCAATTCAGCCGCACCAGGTTGCGATCCTTTCGGGGGCTGAGGCTGTGCACAGCGCGTGCAACAAGTTCCTTGCCCGTGCCTGTCTCGCCGTGCAGAAGCACCGTCGAATCGGTCGGGGCGACAATTGCGACCTGTTCCAGCACTTTGCGAAGCGCGTTGCTTTTGCCGACGATGTCTTCGAAGGTGTATTCGGACGGTGTCTCCGTTTCGAGGTGCAGCCGTCCCTCTTCATAGTACGTGGCACTCTGCTGGATTGCGTTCAAAAGCTCCTCATCGTCGAAAGGCTTGGTCAGGAAATTCACGGCGCCCGCTTTGACCGCGCGCACTGTCATGGGGATGTCGCCGTTGCCTGTGAGGAAGATGATGGGCACGTGGACGGCGGCTTTCGCTAGCTCCTGTTGGACATCGAGCCCGCTCACTCCGGGGAGATTCACGTCGAGCACCAGGCAACTCGGCGTTTTGGGCGGCGGGGCAGCAAGGAATTCCTCCCCTGACGCAAAGGTCTTCGTTCTCAGTCCGGCGGAGCGCAGCAGAGCGGCGATTCCTTCTCTCGCGGACGCATCGTCATCCACTACGTGAACCAAAGTTCCTGTGTCACCCATAGGTCCTCCCTGGTTTGGCCTTGCTGCGTTAGCTGCTCGGCTGCCACTTCAATGCCGCCTGGACGGCATCAAACAACTCGTCCTCGCTGAATGGCTTGGTTAAACAGGCAACGGTCCAAGCAGAGTAGGTTTGCGATCTTGTGCGGTCATCATATCCATGTGCCGTGATGAAGATGGCCGGCACCTTGCAACTACGGGCCACCAGTTGACGGTGGAGGTCGATGCCGCTCATGCCCGGCAGGCGTACATCCAATATGAGACAGTCCGCCTTACGAGGATGGGCTGAGTTCAAGAACTCCTCCGCGGAGGCGAACACCCTGACCTCCAGGCCCGCGGACCTGATCAGGCTCTCGAGCGATTCCCGCACCGAGATATCATCGTCGACCACTGTAGCAAGAGGTGCCATCACCTGTATCCATTTAATGAATAGCACCGCGGACAGAAAGTATCTATTACACCTTGGTACTAGATTTACGCGTTTGAGCCCCCTGGCACGAAGCTCTCTTCGGATCTGGATAGCATTTGCAGTTGTCGAAACTGTTTTCCGGCTTACCGCTTATGCGAATGGACCCCCAGGCTCTCAGCCATCCTCACCAGATCCGCTAGAGAGTCAGCACGCATCTTGCGCATAACGTGGCCGCGATGAATCTTGACCGTGAATTCAGTGATGTTCAGCTCTGCCGCGACTTGCTTGTTCAGCAGGCCGGAGATCACCTGCTGCATCACTTCCCGCTCGCGCGCGGTCAGCGAGTCGTATCGGTCCTGCAAATCACGCATCTCGGCATGCTGCTGCCGGGTACGACGGTCGCGGTCTATGGCCTCTTGAATTGCCCGTAGGAGGTCCTGCTCATCAACCGGCTTAGTCAGAAACTCAATGGCTCCCGCTTTCATTGCCTGCACCGAAGCTGGGATATCGCCATGGCCCGTAAGGAAGACGATGGGGATTTCCAAGTTGATCGCGGCCATGCGCTTCTGCAGGTCGAGGCCGCTCAGCCCGGGGAGTTGCATGTCCAAGATCAAGCAACTCGGCGCCACGGCCCGGGTGCGGGCAAGAAATTCCTGCGCGGAGCCAAAGGTCTCGGCACTCCACCCCGCAGACCGGATGAGACTGCGCAGACCCTCGCGAACCGAAGGGTCATCGTCGACAATCGCAATAACTGGTCTAGACTCGCGCGAGTTCTGCATTTGCCCCTTCTTCTTCCTTCGGTAGCGTAAGGTGGAAGATTGTGCCTGGCCCTTGGTTTGCCGTAGCCCACAACCGGCCGCCGTGGGCCTGAAGAATGGAACGGCTGATCGAGAGCCCCATCCCCATGCCCATGGGCTTGGTGGTATAGAACGCGTCAAAAATCCTGGCGCTCGCGTCCGGATCGAGACCTGTCCCCGAGTCTTCGACCGTGACCTCCACCTCGTCCGGGCCAATGTTCCGGCTGGCGATCACCAGTTGTCGCGGCCTGTCATCTACAGTGCTCATGGCTTCGATACCGTTCATCACCAGATTAAGCACCACCTGCTGCAACTGCACGCGATCGCCGAGAACAGGAAAAACATCATCCGCAAAACACGTCCGGATCATCACGCTCTTTTTCTTCGCTTCATCCCCTACAAGCGGGAGAATTTCCCGGATTGTTTCATTGAGGTCGAGCTTATCTCTAGGCGCCGCAGTCCTCTTGGTCAGGGCTCGAATGCGGGCGATGATTTCAGCGGCTCGTTTGCCGTCGCGGACGATGCGGCGGGCGGTTTCCCGGGCCTCCTCGATGTCGGGCGTATCTCCTGCGAGCCAACGCAGGCAAGCGCTGCCGTTGCTCACCACGCCGGAAAGCGGCTGGTTGACTTCATGTGCGATCGAGGCGGTCAGTTCTCCCATGATGCTCACCCGGTTGATATGCGCGAAATCGGATTCGAGTTGGTGTAACCTCGCGCGTTCTTCTTCGGCGCGCTTCCGTTCAGTGATATCGACCGTCGTGCCGACCACTTCAACGACGTCTCCATTCGTATTCAAAACGGGATGGCCCAGGCCATAGAGGTACCTGATGGTTCCATCGGGCAACACGGTTCTGAACTCCACGTCGGAGTCCACCTTCTGATGGATGACCCTATGGAACGCTTGCACGTACCTGTCCCGGTCTTCCGGATGTACGCGCTGCACCGCCTGCTCGTGCGTCGGGAATCCTTGTTGCGAATCTAATCCATAAAGCCGGAATAATTCCTCGGACC
>Ga0181530_10000484_pt1 | contig 50814 bp, 32 predicted proteins | sample PEATcosm2014_Bin_42_FD_119769 | JGI IMG/M metagenome (GOLD analysis project Ga0181530, IMG submission 119769) | Peatland microbial communities from MTU Mesocosm Facility, Houghton, MI, USA - PEATcosm2014_Bin10_60_metaG | ecosystem: Environmental > Terrestrial > Soil > Wetlands > Peat | place...
TCCGCAATTGACTGCAGGACGTTTCAATTTATTCAGCGCACTTTCCTTGATCTGGCGGACCCGTTCGCGCGTGAGACTGAATCGATAGCCGATCTCATCGAGCGTGCAGGAGGTTTCGCAGCCGATTCCGAAGTACAGGTGGATGATTTCTCTTTCCCTTGCATCAAGTTTCGCGAGCGACCGCCCCACTTCCTGGCTCAGAGACAGGTGCGTCATGATCTCTTCCACGGCACCGGCTCCGTCGCAGGAAAGCTTGTCGTGCAGCGTGGCCTTCCCGTCTTCAGCGGGAGCGTCGAGGGATGCATGGCGGCTAGCGACTTGCGTCATCATATGAACGTCCCGCGCGGACATTCCAAGCTCATCGCCGATTTCCTGCATGCTGGCGGCGCGCTTGTGCCGCTGCTGGAGTTTCCTTTGCGTCTGCTCTATTTTGTAAATCGAACCGACGCGGTTAATCGGCACGCGGACAATGCGGGATTGATCTGCAAGAGCCTGAAGGATCGCCTGGCGAATCCACCAAACTGCGTATGAAATGAATCTGAAGTTTTTCTTCTCATCAAACTTTCTCGCAGCGCGCATGAGTCCGACATTCCCGACATTTATCAGATCGCTAAGAGGCAGTCCCTGATTTATATAGGTAAGCGAAACGCTGACGACAAAGCGCAGATTGGCAAGGACAAGGGTCTTGAACGCATCGGTGTCGCCCTCACGAATACGCGCCGCCAGCTCGGCTTCCTTTTTACTGGTAAGCGGGGCATTTTTCGCGATTTGCTTGAGGTAAATATTTATTGACTCATCATGGGTCGTAATCATCGCGCCGGCACGCATTCGAGATTTCCTTGGCGCCATGACTGCAACCCTTCACGATACGGGGGAAAGCAATAATTTCATCAGCAATAATTCTGACAAAAGTATACATCGTGCCTCTGATAATGGTCCTCATCTTATAACAAGAACCAATGCCCGCGTATGAACAGACACAAATCTTATCGAGCCTGCAGATCGAAACATTCACGAAAGGAAAGAAGCAGGACATCACGGGGTATATCGTGAGGAGGCATCTACCCTCAATAAAAAAGCCTCCGACACATTAGTCTCGGAGGCAGATAAAATTCCCGGCGGTGACCTACTCTCCCACGCAGTCTCCCACGCAGTACCATCGGCGCTGCAGGGCTTAACTTCCGTGTTCGAGATGGGAACGGGTGGTACCCCTGCGCTAGAACCACCAGGAAATTTTTTCCCGATGAATTCGACATATTATGCTGTAAATGAAGCACATACGCTGATAGAGAAGATAAAGTTTCAAGCCTCACGGATTATTAGTATCACTCGACTTAACGTGTCGCCACGCTTACATCTGTGACCTATCAACCTTGTAGTCTTCAAGGATCCTTCAGGGGGGATATACCCCACGCGATATCTAATCTTGAGGTCGGCTTCCCACTTAGATGCATTCAGCGGTTATCCGTGCCGTACATAGCCACCCAGCGATGCTCCTGGCGGAACAACTGGTACACCAGTGGTACGTCCATTCCGGTCCTCTCGTACTAGGAATAGCTCCTCTCAAATATCGTGCGCCCACAGTATATAGGGACCGAACTGTCTCACGACGTTCTGAACCCAGCTCACGTACCGCTTTAATTGGCGAACAGCCAAACCCTTGGGACCTTCTTCAGCCCCAGGATGCGATGAGCCGACATCGAGGTGCCAAACCGCGCCGTCGCTATGAACGCTCGGGCGCGATAAGCCTGTTATCCCCAGAGTACCTTTTATCCATTGAGCGACGGCAGTTCCATTTCCAACCGCCGGATCACTAAGCCCTGCTTTCGCATCTGCTCGACTTGTTTGTCTCGCAGTTAAGCTCCCTTATGCCTTTGCACTCGACGCATGATTACCGACCATGCTGAGGGAACCTTTGGATGCCTCCGTTACTGTTTAGGAGGCGACCGCCCCAGTCAAACTGGCCCCCTGGCATTGTCCCCGCGCCCGATAGAGGGCGCAAGGTTAGAATTGCAACTAAATAAGGGTGGTATGTCAAGGTTGGCTCCACAAGAGCTGGCGCCCTTGCTTCAAAGCCTCCCACCTATCCTGCACGTACGTAGCCGAAACCCAGTGCCAAGTTGCAGTAAAGGTTCATGGGGTCTTTCCGTATAGCTGCGGGTGTCTGGTATCTTCACCAGAAATCCAATTTCGCCGAGTCCGTGGTAGAGACAGTGCTCAAGTCGTTACACGATTCGTGCAGGTCGGAACTTACCCGACAAGGAATTTCGCTACCTTAGGACCGTTATAGTTACGGCCGCCGTTTACCGGGGCTTCGATTCAAAGCTTTACCAGGAAACCTGGCTGACCTCTCCTGTTAACCTTCCGGCACCGGGCACGTGTCACACCCTATACTTCATCTTACGATTTAGCAGAGTGCTGTGTTTTTGTTAAACAGTCGCTTGAGCCTCTTCACTGCGGCCTGCCGAAGCAGGCACCCCTTATCCCGAAGTTACGGGGCTAATTTGCCGAGTTCCTTTACCACGGTTCTCTCGCGCACCTGAGGCTACTCGCCTCGTCTACCTGTGTCGGATTGCGGTACGGACAATTGTCAGAGTAATGCTTAGAGGCTTTTCTCGGCAGCCGAGCATCGACCGGTTCCTTTGTCCGAAGACGCCGTTCCCCGTCACACTTCAGAGTTAAAGGAGTCCGGATTTGCCAGAACTCCACTCCTTTGTGCTTAGACCCACACCAATAGTGGGCCGGCCATAGCTTCCTGCGTCACCCCATCGCACTGACAACTGGTACAGGAATTTTAAACCTGTTTTCCATCGCCTACGCCTGTTCGGCCTCGGCTTAGATCCCGACTTACCCTGGGAGGACGAACCTTGCCCAGGAAACCTTAGACTTTCGGTGTGCAGGTTTTTCACCTGCATTATCGCTACTCATCCCAGCATTCTCATTTCTGATACCTCCAGCACCTCTTACGAGATACCTTCACTGGCTTACAGAATGCTCCTCTACCATCTCCTTCTTGCGAAGGCAGATCCACAGCTTCGGTAGCATGTTTAGTCCCGTGTATTTTCGGCGCACATTCGCTGAACTAGTGAGCTGTTACGCTTTCTTTAAATGATGGCTGCTTCTAAGCCAACATCCTAGCTGTTAGAGCAAACATACATCCTTAGTCACTTGACATGCATTTAGGGACCTTAGCTGATGGTCAGGGTTGTTTCCCTCTCGGGAATGAAGCTTATCCCTCACTCCCTGACTCCCATACATTGAATAACGGCATTAGGAGTTTGATTGGGTTTGGCAGGCTGGTGGGCCCCCTAGTCCATTCAGTGCTCTACCTCCGTTATTGTCAATATGAGGCTATACCTAAATATATTTCGAGGAGAACGAGCTATCACCAAGTTTGATAAGCCTTTCACCCCTAGCCACAACTCATCCACTACTTTTTCAACAGGAGTTGGTTCGGACCTCCATCCGGTTTTACCCGGACTTCATCCTGGTCATGGCTAGCTCACTTGGATTCGCGTCTACCGAATGCAACTCGATCGCCCTATTCAGACTCGCTTTCGCTACGGCTCCGTGCCTGAGGCACTTAGCCTGGCTGCACCCGAGTAACTCGCTGGGTCATTAAACAAAAGGTACGCCGTTATCCCTTTCAGAAGGTTGCCCCTCTAATCAAGACTTCGACTGGTTGTAGGTATACAGTTTCAGGTTCTATTTCACTCCCCTCTCGGGGTACTTTTCACCTTTCCCTCGCGGTACTGGTTCACTATCGGTCATTGGTAAGTATTTAGCCTTAGGAGATGGTCCTCCCGGATTCCTACGGAATTCCACGTGCTCCGTAGTACTTGGGAACATCACGAGGAAGTCATATCTTTTTCGCTTACAGGACTATCACCTTCTGCGGCCCAACTTTCCAGATGGTTCAGCTAAAGATATGATTTGTAACTTCCCGGCCATTCGGTACAACGGCCATGCAATGTCCCGCTACCCCGTTCTGTCAACGCATACCGGCTTACAACAGAATCAGTTTAGGCTGTTGCCCGTTCGCTCACCACTACTAGGGCAATCGTTCGCTTACTTTCTCTTCCTAGGGCTACTTAGATGTTTCAGTTCACCCCGTTACCTTCCACAACCTATGAATTCAGTTGAGGATATCACCCGAAGGTGATGGGTTGTCCCATTCGGAAATCTCCGGATCACGGTGTGTTTGCCACTCCCCGGAGCTTATCGCAGCTTACCACGTCCTTCATCGGCTACCAATGCCAAGGCATTCCCTGTATACCCTTTGTATCTTGAAACAATAGTACTTGCCTATCGGCGAAATATGTGCTTCATTTACAGCATAAATATGTCAAAGAACAAATATATAACAAGCATTTGACGACGTCACCGCCGACATATACTTATTTTTCAATGTCAATTCATTAGCGCCGATAACAAACCGTTCACGTTCCCAAGCGAAGAAACCGGCGGCACTAATTTTTTATGGAGCTGACAGGGATCGAACCTGCGACTTCGTGCTTGCAAAGCACGCGCTCTCCCGACTGAGCTACAGCCCCAATTTGTTGCGGACTGTAAGTACTCCCTCGCCCGCTCCCGAGCGGAACCCCGTATCTGGGAACCGTGTCGAAACACTTCCCCGACTCACGTGGGCCTGGAAAGATTTGAACTTTCGACCCCTTCCTTATCAGAGAAGTGCTCTAACCAACTGAGCTACAGGCCCTATTGGATTTTAAAGAGTTATGATCCCTTTGAAAATTTTGATGTGTGTGACCGGACTCCGGTCAACCTTTATGTATTACGGGTGCATACGTTACGTACGGGTTCACAATTTTGAACCCCTACCGCATGGTCCGTAATACTCCATAGAAAGGAGGTGATCCAGCCGCACCTTCCGATACGGCTACCTTGTTACGACTTAGCCCCAATCAATGGCCTTACCTTAGGCGCACTCACCCCTTGCGGGTTAGAGAAGCGACGTCGGGTACTGCCATCTTTCATGGCTTGACGGGCGGTGTGTACAAGGCCCGGGAACGTATTCACCGCGGCATGCTGATCCGCGATTACTAGCGATTCCAGCTTCATGAAGTCGAATTGCAGACTTCAATCCGAACTGAGATCGGTTTTAAGGGATTAGCTTGACATCGCTGTCTTGCATCCCGTTGTACCGACCATTGTAGCACGTGTCTTGCCCTGGACGTAAGGGCCATGATGATTTGACGTCATCCCCACCTTCCTCCTAGTTAAACTAGGCGGTCCCCCTAGAGTTCCCAGCGTTACCTGATGGCAACTAAGGGCGAGGGTTGCGCTCGTTGCTGGACTTAACCAAACATCTCACGACACGAGCTGACGACAACCATGCAGCACCTGTGTAGAGTGTTCCTTGCGGAAAGGCTCCCATCTCTGGGAACTTTCACTCCCATGTCAAACCCAGGTAAGGTTCTTCGCGTTGCATCGAATTAAAGCACATGCTCCACCGCTTGTGCGGGCCCCCGTCAATTCCTTTGAGTTTCACCCTTGCGGGCGTACTTCCCAGGCGGGATACTTAATGCGTTAGCGACGACGCTGGAAGGATTGACTCCCCCAACATCTAGTATCCATAGTTTACGGTTAGGACTACCAGGGTATCTAATCCTGTTTGCTCCCCTAACTTTCGAGCCTCAGCGTCAGTATAGGACCAGGAGACCGCCTTCGCTGCTGGTGTTCTTTCAGATATCTACGCATTCCACCGCTACACCTGAAATTCCATCTCCCTCTTCCTTACTCAAGAACCGCAGTATTAAAAGCCGGCCTCAGGTTAAGCCTGAGAATTAGACTCCTAACTTACGATCCCGCCTACGCTCCCTTTACGCCCAGTAATTCCGAACAACGCTCGCCCCCTACGTATTACCGCGGCTGCTGGCACGTAGTTAGCCGGGGCTTCCTCGAGCGGTACCGTCAGGCTCCGGCGGTATTAATGCCGAAACTTTTCTTCCCACTCAACAGAGCTTTACAATCCGAAGACCGTCATCACTCACGCGGCGTTGCTGCGTCAGACTTTCGTCCATTGCGCAAAATTCCCTACTGCTGCCTCCCGAAGGAGTCTGGGCCGTATCTCAGTCCCAATGTGGCCGTACACCCTCTCAGGCCGGCTACCCATCATAGCCTTGGTGGGCCGTTACCCCGCCAACAAGCTAATGGGCCGCAAGCTCATCTCCAAGCGAAAACGTACAAGTAGAGGTCCTCTTTAATCCGACAATCATGCGACCATCGGACCACATCCGGTATTAGCCCCGCGTTGGCAAGGTTATCCCAAACTTGAAGGTAGATTGCTTACGTGTTACTCACCCGTTTGCCGCTTTACTTGAGGGTTGCCCCTCTTTCTCGCGCGACTTGCATGTATTAGGCACGCCGCCAGCGTTCGTTCTGAGCCAGGATCAAACTCTCCATAAGAGTTTATTATCCTAGTTTCACATACTCAAGAATCACGGAAAACCGATCACACACATCGAAAATTTCAAAGAGCCGTTGTCGACTTGTTTTTCGACAATTTTAGAATATACTATTTGCCCTTAATTGAGTCAAATATTTTTTTCATTCAAAAAGAAGTTTGTTACCTTTTGCCCTCTCCAAATTGAGCCTTTTATAATAGCCAGAAGAAAATACTTGGTATTTTTGCGCTGCGCAACCTTTTTTAACTAAAAAATTTAAGAACCGCCACATCAACAAATTCTGCCACAAAAAGGCCTGTAAGCATTCGCTTAACCTCTTTATTATCAATACGGTATTGCATTTTATACTCTCAATATATTAATGAAGTGGCATTACCTCCATGCGGGTTGTTTCTGTAGATAATATATGTTTTAAAGAGATTATCATTCATCACTCTTTGGCACGATAGTTCGCGGAGCGCCAACAAATGAGTAGTAACTAATTGATATTGATACTGATATGTTCTCATACATGCTTTCATATTATATTTTACATTATATGATTTATCGTGAAAAGCAAAATTACGAATTACGATAGTTTTATTGAATTCCCTGACATTTGCTGACACCCCTTATGAGGAGGTAGTTTCGATGCCCACCGACAAACATGACCCGGAATCTGAAGGAACCGAGCTTGCCGCCGACAACATCCCTCATTCCGCCCAGTCCGACAATAAAAAATCCGGCGACCTGATCGATACAGCGACCTGCTGCAGGGGCATGAGCTGTCGTAAAAAGATCATTCTCGCCGCGACCGCCGCTCTCGCGCTCTTCGCCATCACCCTTGCCTGTTCTCGATGGTGCCGACATTGCAGGCACGGAAACAAAGATAGAGTGAAACCCTTGTTGAAGAGCTCGAAATTGAGAGAGTCTTGAGTTAGCCGCAAAACAAAATGAACTGCCTCGCAGCTCTGCTGCGGGGCAGTTCATTTGAGTTGTTTCAGCGTTTAAATCTCATATAGTCAATATTGTGCTTTGTAATTTTGTACTGGATGATCCGTTTGGTAGTACCCAGAAGCGTGGCCGCCTCGGTCTGATTGCCGCGCGAATCCTTGAGCGCATCGGTAATAAGTTCACGCTCGTAAGCTGCCACCAAGCTCTCGAAGCTGTCCTTGCGTACGCCCGCCTCGGTGAGATCCTTCATCTGAAGCGAAGGTGGAAGATCGTGGCCTTCGATGCTGTCGCCAGTGGCAATAAGCACGGCGCGTTCCACGACGTTTTCAAGTTCCCGCACATTGCCCGGCCAATGATAGGCTACCAACATGTCAATTGCTGGTGTTGATAAGCGTTTGATGCTCTTGTTATGCACCTTGCAATACTTCACGATGAAATGGTCGGCCAACGCCTGCACTTCCCCGCCTCCCCGATTACGGAGTGGCGGGAGAACGATCGTGAAAACGTTGATACGGTAGTAAAGGTCTTCGCGGAATCGTCCTTCCTTCACATCAGTTTCGAGGTCACGATTGGTGGCGCAAATAAGCCGTACATTAACGGGTACGATGTTCGTCCCCCCTACGCGTTGGATTTCTTTCTCCTGGATCGCGCGGAGAAGCCGTCCCTGCGCAGACATGGGCATTTCACCGATTTCGTCGAGAAACAGGGTACCGCCGCTGGCCGCCTCGAAGCGGCCAATCCGCTGGGATACCGCACCGGTAAACGATCCTTTTTCATGCCCGAAAAGTTCGGATTCGAGAAGCGATTCAGGTAGGGCCGCACAGTTAACCGCCACAAACGGTCCCTCCCTGACGCCGCTTTTGTTATGAATGGCGCGAGCGATAATCTCCTTGCCCGTGCCCGTTTCGCCCCGAATGAGGACGCTGGTCGGCGACGGCGCTACCTGGCCGATCTGGCGGAAAATTTCGCGCATCAGGCTGGATTTCCCAATCATCGCCGATGGTTTTCCCATTTCTTCGAGGGTAGCGCGTAGTTCGAGGTTTTCCTTTTCAAGGGCCGCGAATCGTGCTTGGTTTTGCCGCCGTTCATCCACGCCCTGCGCGATAATGTCAGCGATCGCCTCCAGAAAACGGAGTTCGTTTTCCAGCATATCAGGTTGCGTATCGGTGTCGGTAATACGATCAACCGACAGCGCACCGATCACCGTTTCACCCACCTTGATTGGAACGCAGAGAAACGCGAGGTTGCCTCCCGTAATTGAACTGCGCGCCCCTGTTTTGTTGAGAAACTGCGGCTCGTTGCGAATCTGAGGGATTAAAATCGATTTCCCGGTCGCGACTACTTTCCCGGTCACCCCTTCGCCGAGACGGTAACGCCCTTTTCGCTTCTCGCCTTCGGAAATGCCCCGGGCGGCATCAACCATAAGCACGGAATTATCGGGCGAGAGGATTGAAATCATGCCGCGATTCATACCTGCATGAATTTCAAGAATTTCAAGGATCTCCTCCATGAGTTTTTCCAGATCGCCGCCCTGCCCAAGAACTCGGGCAATGTGGTACAACACGGAGAGGCCGTTGAACCCGAGATCCATCTTTAATTCGGAAAGTACCATGATCGGCTGGGACGGATGTCCATTTGTGAAGTCTTCATTTTGGAAAGAGCCGTTGCCGGAAACGCACCGGAAACGATTCCGTGTGCGGGTCCGGCAATGGCGGCAAAAGCAATGACCGTGACGTCCGCTTGTAACATTACCGTTGCATCGCAGAGTCCGATTGCCTGAAAAATGCCATGCCCCCTTTGCGCCGACGGCTCCAAAATTGCGCATCGGCGCCCAGGGGGTCCTTATTACTCAGTTATCATAGTATAACTGAAATTCATGCGGATGCGGACGCAAATGCATCTCGTCGATTTCCTTTTCTTTTTTCCACGTGACCCACGCGTCGATCAAATCCTGAGTAAATACCTCACCTTGCGTGAGGAACGCATGATCCTTTTCCAACGCCGCAATTGCTTCTTCAAGCGAACCGGGCGCCGTGGGCGTATGAGCAAGCTCCTCAGGGGTCATTTCATAGATATCCCGGTCCAGCGGAGCACCCGGATCTATTTTATTTTTGATTCCATCGATAGCTGCCATGAGCATGGCCGAAAAAGTTAGATAGCCATTACAGGTGGGATCCGGACATCGAAATTCAACGCGTTTTGCCTTGGGACTCGGCGAATACAAGGGAATCCGGCAGGCGGCCGAACGGTTGCGGGCCGAATAGGCAAGGTTTACCGGTGCTTCAAAACCGGGTACCAGTCGTCGGTAGGAGTTCGTTGTCGGCGCTGCAAAGGCAAGGATTGCCGCCGCATGCTTTATTAAGCCGCCGATTGCATTGAGGCCAAGCTGGCTCATTCCCGCATACTTATCGCCGGCAAACAACGGTTCCCCGTTTTTCCAGAGTGAAAAGTGGGTGTGCATGCCGGATCCATTGTCCTGAAAGACCGGCTTGGGCATGAAGGTAGCCGTTTTGCCATGACGTTTGGCCACATTTTTTACGATGTATTTCATCCACATAAGCTGGTCCGCCATCATCACCAGCGGCGAAAAAAGCATGTCGATTTCAGCTTGGCCGGCGGTGGCGACTTCATGGTGATGCTTCTCGACAACAATCCCGACTTTCTGCATTTCTTCGACTATTTCCGTCCGGATGTCCTGCTGCGTGTCGGTCGGGCTTACCGGAAAATAACCGCCTTTATACGCCTGCTTGTAGCCGAGGTTCGGTTCTTCGCAGCGAGCGCTGTTCCACGCTCCTTCCCCGGAGTCGATGAAATACATCCCGGTATGCTGGTTCTGTTCATACCGGACTTCGTCGAAGATGAAAAACTCTGGCTCCGGACCGAAATAAGCGGTATCTGCAAGGCCAGTCTTCTTCAGGAACTCGACCGCCATCCTGGCGACATAGCGAGGATCGCGATTATACTCCTTACGTGTAATGGGATCGACGATATTCGCAATAAGGCTCACCGTGGGTTTAGCGAAAAAGGGATCAATGGCAAGAGTACCTAAATCAGGAACCGCCATCATATCGGACTCGTGAATCATCTTCCAACCCCGTATCGATGAACCGTCAAACCCCAGTCCCTCCACTATGGCCTTTTCGTCCAAATACGACACTGGAAAGGTGCAATGCTGCCATGTTCCCAGAAGGTCGACGAATTTCACATCGACCATTGTTGCATTTTTCTCCTTCGCAAACGCAAAAACATCACTTGGTTTGGACATAGTGACACTCCCTCTCGTTAGGTTGGATTTGGAAATTTTTTGGCTGAAGCCAAATTTTTTTGCCCGGTAAAATATAGCATTGTCTGCAATTGCCATGCCATGAGCGAATTTCTTCCCTCAATTATTGTGTACTACTACGGAAACTTCATCTCCTTTTCTCGGACATCGACAAATCATGCTAACACAACCCGGTACTTTGATTCGGTAAATTATAAGAAGGGTGGATCAGCAAGGATTTTTATAGGATTTTAAGTTCCGTTTCGCCTTAAACTGATACATATTTGTGCCATTTGTTAGCATTACGACAATTGTGTACCGATAAAAGCTAATTTCTTGATTTTAAATTGATATATATTTTGAGAGAAAACAATTTTGTAATATTTCTTACTGTATTGGTAAAAATAATTCATTAGGCTTAATTTTAGAAAGGAATTGGCATACCAATTGCTTTCGATTTCTATAAACTCTTTCTTATTGCACTATTACATAGGCAGGGAAGAACAAAGAGGGAGGGTGGATTTTGCGGAATTTCTGTCGCAAGCTATCTCTTGCGATTTAGCTTCAAGCGTGGGGGGGGGAAAATAATTACAGTACGTTTTTGTATCATTGCTTTCCACCGATATAAGCTTGACCTAATAACTTTTTCAACACTTCCTCGGGAACACATCTGCATGAAACAAGAAGGGCTCTATGATCCATGGTATGAACACGATGCGTGCGGCGTCGGCTTTGTTGCTAATGTTAATGGTCAGCGTTCTCACCAGATCGTTCACGACGGAATGACGGTTCTCAGAAATCTTGCCCACCGTGGAGCGATAGGCGGCGATTCCAAGACCGGCGATGGCGCCGGAATGCTCCTGCAGCTTCCGCATATCTTCTTTGCACGCGAATGCGAGCACCTGCATATTTCCCTGCCGCAAGAAGGATTGTATGGCGTTGGTATGGTTTTTCTCCCACACGATGCAGTGCGGCGGAAGGCCGCCGTTTCGATCATCGAGTCCGTCATCGCAACCGAAGGAGGAAGGGTGCTCGGCTGGCGTGAAGTTCCCATGCGACCGGACGGACTGGGTGACATGGCTCGCTTCACCATGCCGTATATGGCACAGCTATTCACCAGCTTCGGCTTCCTGCGTGGCGCAGAGCTTGAACGACGGCTGTATATCGCACGTAAATCCATCGAGTCTTCTGCGAAAACTGAAAATTTCACCACCACGGATCTCTACTTCGCCTCGTTCTCCGCTTCCACCATTGTATACAAGGGAATGTTCGTCGCTGCACAGTTCGAGCACTTCTTCCCGGACCTTGCCGACCCGGATTTTCAAAGTGCGCTTGCCCTGATTCACCAGCGTTACAGCACCAATACCTTTCCGTCATGGCCTCTTGCCCATCCGTACCGTTATATCGCCCATAACGGCGAGATCAATACCCTGCGCGGCAACATCAATAAAATGAGCGCCCGGGAGAAATCGCTCTCGTCCCCGCTTTTCGGTGAAGCCATTGCAAAGTTGAACCCCATTATTGATACGAGCCTGAGCGATTCCGGCATCTTCGACAACGTTTTCGAACTGCTCATACAAGGCGGTCGCACGCCAGAACACGCCATCATGATGATGGTGCCGGAAGCGTTCGGCGACAAGTACCATATCAGCGAAGACAAACGGGCATTTTACGAATACCACGCCTCTATTATGGAGCCATGGGACGGCCCTGCGGCCATCGTCTTTACCGACGGCGTCAAAATCGGCGCGACGCTCGACCGCAACGGCCTGCGGCCCGCCCGTTACGTCATCACGAAGAGCGGGAAAGTGGTCATGGCGTCCGAAGTGGGCGTTCTCGATATTTCGCCCGAGGAGGTCCTGCAGAAGGGACGCCTTGCACCTGGCAAGCTTTTTCTCATCGACACCTCCCGGAACCGCATCATCTTCGATAACGAAATCAAGGCCGGCGTATCGCGCCGCAAGCCATACCGTCGCTGGCTCGAAAAAAACAAAATCGATCTCAGAGGCCTTTTTCAGGCACCGAGCAGCGTGCTGCGCATCAACCGGGAGGCGCTTCTTTCCCGTCTATGGATGTTCGGCTACTCCCGCGAAGAGCTTAAGATGGTGGTGCAGTTCATGGCAGAAAACGGGCAGGAACCGGTGTTCTCCATGGGTAACGATGCTGCGCTCGCCGTGCTGTCTGAGCGTTCGCAGCTCCTTTACAACTATTTCAAGCAGCTTTTCGCCCAGGTTACGAATCCTCCCATCGACCCCTATCGCGAAACCCTCGTTATGTCGCTCATGAGTTTCGTAGGCCGCGAGCGGAACCTGCTCGATGAAACAGCGGAGCATTGCGCCCAGCTCAAGCTGCCACACCCGGTGCTCCTCAATGAGGACGTCGATATGCTCCGCAACCTCGATTACAACGGCTACCGCTGTGCCGTGCTTCCGATCACCTTTTTCGCCTCCATCGGCGAGAATGAACTCGAGGCGTCGCTCCGCGAGCTCTGCCTTGCCGCAGAACGAAAAATCGATCAAGGTTACTCCCTCATTATTCTTTCCGATCGGGAAGTTTCCGAATCCAAGGCGCCGATCCCCTCTCTTCTGGCGGTCGCAGCAGTGCATCGCCATCTTGTCAAGGTGCAGAAGCGCGCCTCGGCAGGGCTCATCATCGAAACCGGTGAAGCGCGCGACGTCATGCATTTCGCGATGCTCATCGGTTATGGCGCAAGCGCGGTAAACCCCTACCTCGCTTTCGAGATCATCGCCGACATGAAGGAACACGGCAGGCTTCCGAGGAGTTTACGGCTCGAAAACGCCATAGAAAACTATGTCACCGCCGTCAAAAAAGGGCTGCTCAAGATCATGTCGAAAATGGGCGTCTCCACGATTCGCTCCTACCGGGGCGCACAGCTCTTCGAGGCGGTCGGGCTGAATCAAGCTTTTGTCAATGATTATTTCCCCGGGACCTCCTCGCGCATCGGCGGGATCGGCGCGCCCGAAATAGCCCGCGAAACACTCGAACGCCACGCGAACGCCTATGCAAAAAATGACGCGGAGATCGAGGCTCTTGACTCCGGGGGTCAGATTAGCTACACCCATCATTCTGAAAAGCACTTTCTATCGCCCGACGTCGTGATCGCCCTGCAGCGGGCGGTGCACGAAAACAATTATGCCCTGTATAAGCAGTATTCCGGCATCAGCAACGATGTTGATCGCAACCTCTGCACGCTGCGCGGGTTGTTTACTTTCAAGGAATCGAGAGGAATTCCCCTTGCCGAAGTCGAATCTGCCGACTCAATAGTCAAGCGGTTCGTCAGTTCTGCGATGTCCTTCGGCGCTATCAGCAAGGAAGCGCACGAGACCATCGCGATCGCCATGAACCGTCTCGGCGCCGCATCGAACTCCGGCGAAGGCGGCGAGGATGAGGAACGCTACCTGCCGCTTGCCAACGGCGACTCGAAAAAGAGCGCGGTAAAACAGGTGGCCTCGGGCCGTTTCGGCGTCACGAGCAATTACCTCGTGAACTCCCGCGAACTGCAGATCAAGATGGCGCAGGGCGCGAAACCCGGCGAAGGCGGCCAGTTGCCGGGCCACAAAGTGAATGCGCTCATCGCCAAGGTCCGTCATTCCATGCCTGGTGTCATGCTCATCTCACCGCCTCCGCACCACGACATCTACTCCATCGAAGATCTGGCCCAGCTCATCTTTGATCTCAAGAGCGCGAATCCGGCTGCCCGCGTGTCGGTAAAGCTTGTTGCCGAGGTCGGCGTTGGCACGGTAGCCGCCGGTGTCGCAAAAGGAAAGGCTGATATGGTGCTTATCAGCGGCCATGACGGCGGTACCGGCGCCTCCCCCCTCTCATCGATCAAATATGCCGGCATCCCGTGGGAGATCGGCCTCGCCGATACGCAACAAACCCTTGTCATGAACCACCTGCGCGACCGCATCCGTGTGCAGGTGGACGGGCAGCTGCGCACCGGACGCGATGTGGTCGTCGCCGCCATGCTGGGCGCCGAAGAATTCGGGTTCGGCACCATCGTGCTGGTCACTCTGGGCTGTATCATGATGCGCAAGTGTCATCTGAATACCTGTCCGGTCGGCGTAGCTACGCAGGACCCCGAGCTCTGCAAACGATTCACGGGCAAGCCCGAATACTGCATGAACTTCATGCGGTTTGTCGCTGAGGAAACGCGAGAAATCATGGCCACGCTTGGCGTCAGAACCTTCGATGCACTAGTCGGCCGAGTCGATCTACTCTACGTCAATGAAGCAATCGACCACTGGAAGCGTCGCGGCCTCGATTTTTCCCGCTTACTCGAGACCCCGAAAGTCCCTGCCGGCTCGTCGCTTCGCTGCACCACGCAGCAGGTACACGACTTTTCGCTGTCGCTCGATCCCGAGCTCATCGCACAGTCGACGAAAGCGCTCGAAAAGAAGGAGCCCGTGAACCTGTTCGCTTCTATCCGGAACTGCAATCGCACCGTGGGTGCCACGCTCTCGGCGGAAGTGTCGAAGAGGTATGGACTCAAGGGTTTGCCTCCCGACACGATTAAGTGTAAATTCACCGGCTCGGCAGGCCAGAGCTTCGGCGCGTTCCTTGCGCCGGGCATCACCCTGGAGCTCGAAGGCGACGCCAACGACTATTTCGGCAAGGGACTCTCTGGCGGTAAACTTATCGTCTACCCGCCGAAGGTTTCTTCGTTTCGGCCGCAGAACAACATCATCACCGGCAACGTGAACCTGTTTGGCGCTACCGGCGGCGAGGCGTACATCAACGGCATGGCCGGGGAGCGGTTTGCCGTTCGCAACAGCGGCGCGATCGCCGTTGTCGAGGGCGTAGGCGACCACGGCTGCGAGTATATGACCGGCGGCACCATCGTCGTGCTCGGCAAAACCGGAGTCAATTTCGCGGCCGGCATGAGTGGCGGCATTGCCTACGTGCTTGAGGAAGATCAACTGTTCGATACCAAATGCAACCTCGAAATGGTCGATATCGAGCCGGTCACGGACGATCTCGATGAGCGACGGCTCTATCGGCTGATAAGCGAACATGTCAAGCTCACCGGCAGCGAGTACGCTGCGCGGATCATCCGCGACTGGACCGAGATGCTGCCCCAATTCGTCAAGGTGATGCCCATCGACTACCGCGAAGCGCTCGAACGGCTTCAAAAGGAAGAATCAAAGGAAACCGAAGTGGTGGCTGTCACTGAGGAGGTCTTCAGATAAATGGGCAAAACGACCGGATTTCTCGAATTTCCCCGCGTTACCGGCACCTACCGGCCGATCGCCGAACGCGTGGGCGATTATCACGAATTTACCGTGGCACCTTCTCACGAGGATCTGTCGACGCAGGGGGCACGGTGCATGGATTGCGGTATACCTTATTGTCATGCCGTAGGGTGCCCGGTATTCAACCTGATCCCGGAATGGAACGACGCTGTTTACAATGGTGATTTCAAGGATGCGCTTACGCGCCTGGAGGCCACGAACAATCTGCCGGAGATCACCGGCCGAGTATGCCCGGCACCCTGCGAACCGGCCTGTACGCTCGCGATCAACAGCGCGCCGGTAACCATCAAGCAGATCGAACTTGCCATCATTGAAAACGGCTTCAAGCAAAGATGGGTGGTCCCCTACCCGCCACGTCACGAGAGCGGCAGGAAGGTGGCAATCATCGGCAGTGGCCCGGCAGGACTTGCGGCGGCGCAGCAGCTTCGCCGCGCGGGTCATAGCGTTACCGTGTTCGAAAAGGCCGCCCGGCTTGGCGGTATCCTGCGTTATGGCATTCCCGATTTCAAACTTGAAAAGTGGGTGATCGACCGCCGCCTGAAACAGATGACGGGCGAGGGCGTAGCCTTTGAGCCGAATGTACACGTGGGAGAAGATATTTCGGTGCGCTATTTGCGCCGGACCTTCGATGTAGTTCTCCTGACCGTAGGCGCCGGACTCCCGCGTGATCTCGTTGTACCTGGCAGGGAGCTCGGCGGCATTCACTTTGCCATGGAGTACCTGACACAGTCGAACAAGACCGTTTCGGGGGAAGGCTTTGCGGGCGAAACTATTTCAGCAAAAGATAAGTGCGTTCTCGTCATCGGCGGTGGCGACACCGGTTCCGACTGCGTGGGTACCGCGCATCGCCAGGGGGCAAAAAAGGTCTACCAGTTCGAGATTCTTCCGAAACCGGCGGTGTGGGAACAACCGTGGAATTCAAGCTGGCCGCACTGGCCGAACATTCTTCGTTCGTCAAGTTCCCACGAGGAGGGGTGCGATCGGGAGTGGTCCGTCCTTACCAAACAGTTTTCCGGCAAAGGCACCGTTGCGGAAGGCACCTTTGCCCGCGTCGATTGGCGGCAGGATGCCCCGACGGGCAGGCAGAAAATGGTCGAGATTGCCGGAAGTGAATTTTCTCTCAAGGCGGATCTCGTTCTCCTTGCCCTCGGCTTCGTGCATGCCGAACACAGCCGCCTCACCGATGAACTCGGCATCGATTTTGACGACCGGGGAAACATCAAATTCCGACACGATTACAGCACTTCGACCAACGGGGTGTTTGTGGCCGGCGACGCAGGCGTTGGCGCATCGCTCGTGGTTCGCGCGATCTATCACGGACGCGAGGCGGCGGGGGCAATTGCTAAATATTTGAAAGGTTAAAAGGTGCGACTACACTTTCTTCAGCACGAACCGTTCGAAGATCCCGGGTCCATCCTCCGGTGGGCCGGGGAGAGAAAGCACTCTATCAACGGTTCGCTGATTTTCAAGGGGGAGCCACTCCCTGCCTTCGAGTCGTTCGATATGCTCGTCATGATGGGCGGGTACATGAGCGTATACGAGGAGGACCAGTACCCCTGGCTTATCGCCGAGAAGAAGTTTGTCAAGCAAACCATACGGCAGGGCAAAGCAGTGCTCGGTGTCTGCCTGGGCGCGCAGATCATCGCGAGCGTACTCGGCGCAAAGGTGCGTAGAAACCGGTACCGGGAGATTGGCTGGTTTCCGGTGACCCTCACTCCCGGTGGCGAGCGGTCGGCGCTCCTTGATGGATGGCCAAAGAGGTTCGAAGCGTTCCACTGGCACGGCGATGCGTTCGATCTTCCCGCAGGCGCGGTCAAGTTGGCCGAGAGTGAAGCCTGCGCCAACCAGGCGTTCCTCTATGGCGACCGCACCGTGGCGCTGCAGTTTCATGTGGAAACTACCGCAGACAGCGTCAGACGGCTTGTGTCAAGTTGTAACGACGACCTTGCCGGCGACGGTCCCTACGTACAATCGGCGGATGCAATTTTAAAAAATAAAGACCCACTCGTGAAACTGCCAAAGCTTTTGTTCCCGATGCTGGATAGATTGTCAAAACTTTGATCTTTGTCGAGATGCAGAAGTGCCATATAAGGGTTCAAATTTTGAACCCCTATGGGATTTGCAATAGATTTTTTTGGGAATTATATACTTAATTCCCTCGACTCAATTTGGAAGCATAATCAAACCTCAAACTTCTCTAAAAAGCGGAAAATATTTGAGTTTTTTTAGGGAAGACCTCGATAAGAGATGCTTTTTTACTCGGTTATTGCTGTAAAAGGGACTTAAGTATATAAGTCCCATTTTTTTTCTCTCCAATTAGTTTTTTTCTCCTGTTATTTCTCCGACATATTACAATCGATCGAAGTCCTCGCACACAATGCTATTCCTTCCGTAATCATGCTTCATGCGCTCGAGACCGCGATGCAGTAATTCACCTTGAAAAGTGAAACGGTGGGTTCGCTGACGAACTGTTGCTACCTTTCACCCAAGGAAATAATATGGTGATAAGGGCAATCGGAGGAATCGTTTTCGATTATCCTTCAAAAAGTGCAAAAATGTACCATATCCCCTCTATTTCACATTTTCGCATCAAACGCTTACGTTTCCTGGCGAATTTAGCCTCTTTCAGGTGGCACGCAATTTGAACTATACACACTTCGTAAAATTTTATTGAGAAGCTGAATGAATTGTATATGACACCCATCACTCACAAGGAGGTTTTATGAAAAAGTTTCGTTTTCTGCCGTTTGTCGCTCTTGTAATCGGACTGCCGGTCGTGGCGTTCGCGACCCCATCGACGGAGTTATGGACCGCCGGAACCACGGACATTCAGCCGTACGGTATCGGACATCTCGATATCGACGATTACTTCCATATAACGAACTCGTCTTCAGACGCTTACGATGCTTTCCCCACTGACGTCGGCTATACGCTCGGCATTTTGCCGTTCAGCAAACTGCAGATGGAAATCGGCATTGACCTGATGGGAGCGCAGAATTTTCCGCTGTTGTTCAACACCAAGGCCGCTATTCCGGAAGACGCATTTTTCAAAGGCCAACCCGCCCTTGCCATCGGTATTTTCGATGTCGGAATAAAAACCGATGTTACCGATGCGGATATTCGCTACCTGAATATTGGAAAAACGCTTCCCATCATCGGCAGGCTGTTTGTCGGAGGATACGAAGGGAATAAAACAATAACAGGCAACGATGGGGTCAATAAGGGAATTACTCTTGCCTGGGACCGTTCCTTTCTCCCGACGAAATCCGCCGGCGGCGTTGACTATACCCGGATCACGGTTTGCGCAGATCTTGCCACGGGTAATAATGCATACGGCGGCGGCGGTCCCGGTGTTTCCTACAATTTCAATGAAAACGTCTGTGTGCTCGTCGGGCCAATCTTTTACAACGACCAGGCTATCAACGGCAGGTGGAAAATAACAACCCAGCTCGACGTCAACTTTAAAGACTGGTAACAGCAACAACACTATCCAATAAAAGAGTACTTATGATGAACAGAGGAGGATACAATCATGGCTGAACGAAGTGTTCCCAGCATAAAGCCTACCCTGGGATTATTGGGCGCAAGCATCAATGCCATGGCGCTCATCGCCCCGGGAGCATTCTTGTGGATCACGTATCAAATGCAAGCTGCCGCTACCGCGCCAAGCGGAGCATCGGTGGCTCCCGATATCTGGGCCGGTATTCTGGTGGCGCTCGTACTGGCATTTTTAACGGCACTTTCCTATGGACAATTGGCAAAAATTTATCCCTTGGCCGGTTTTGCCAGTTGCACTTATTTTGCCGAAAAAGCCTTTCTTGACAACCATCCCAGAGATACGCGGTGGGCGGCGCCGACCTCCATGGCGCGTGTTGCCAAACTCCTTACAGGATGGGCCGCGCACCTGTTTTACTGGGTTTATCCCGGCGTGATGGTGGCGATGATGGCCATTTTAATCGGCTTTATTTACACTCAATTCACCGGCAAAACACTTTCCAATCCCGAATTGGTAATAATCGGCACCGTGTTCGCCTTTGTAACAGGGTACATTGCTTATCGCGGCATAACCGGTTCCACGTTAACCAACATCTGGATCAATGTCATCCAATGGGTCGCGCTGGTAATTTTCAGCGGCCTGGCCATCTGGTATCGGGTCCACAATCCCCAACACGCCGCCACGTGGGCTTTCAGCGGCGCGTGGGATATCGTCAAGTTCCACTCCTTCAGCGGCGTTCTGGTTCAATCGACCGTGGCTATCCTCATCCTGGTCGGGTTCGAAAGCTGCACTTCCCTGGCCGCGGAAACCAAGCACCCCGAGAAAAACATCCCGAGAGCCATCATCATTGCCCTGATCGTTCAGGGCTTGATTGCCTACCTGCTGGAGTACTTTGCCACCGGCACCATGATCGGTAGTACGTTGACCGGCACCACGGGCAGCGGCGCCACGGCAGCAACGGTTACCTCCATGGCGGCTGCGGGGAATTCCAGCGCCCCGATCGGTGATTTGACAAAACTTATCGGCAACAGCTTGGTCCCCGGATTGGGCTTTGGTCTGATGATTACCATGGCGCTTACCGTTGCGATCGCCATCATCGGTACCACGTTAAGCTGCATGAACACGGCCGTCCGCGTCAGTAACGGCATGGCCGAAGCGCGGGAGGTTCCCGAGTTTCTGAGCTTCATGAGCGGATTTTCCACCCCACATACCGCCATCTGGGCCTTGGTAGTCGTATCGAGCCTTATTGGCGCCATCGGGGTCCAATCCGTGGTGGGCTTGACCGGCATTACCCTTGCTTCCAATTTCGGCACCTTCGTGCTGTATGGGCTTACCTGCGTGTGGACCATCGTGGCTTTTAAAAAGCGCGCGGATTTCAATGTCATAAAGCACGCCGTTATCCCGGGACTGGGGGTGATTTTGAATGTGGTCATGCTGATAGCGATCATTTACTTGTACGCCATCGGTAATGCCGATTCAAAGAACGAAGCCAAAATCTGCTTTTACATCGCGGGCGGCTGGGCGCTCTTGAGTTTTGTTTACGTGGTAATCACCTCCGTGCAGAAAACCTACGGAATCAAAATGATCTCGGCCATGATACGTCCGGAAAAGGTGGGGATTCTGACTGAAGTGCTCAAAGACGAAGATCTTCTGCTCGGAATGACCGTTACCAAAGTCAAGGGCATCGGCCGGCAGAAAGGGAACGTCGATGAAGGGGTCGAACCGATCAACGACAGGATCTCCTTCATCCCCAAGGTCCGCGTCGATATCGTCGTGAATGACTGGGAGGTTCCCAAAGTCATGGAAATCATGCGTGAGGTTTTGAACAGCGGTCAACTCGGCGACGGCAAAATTTTCGTGCTCGACGCAAAGGAAGCCATGCGCATCCGCACCGGTGAAAAAGGCGTTTACGCGGTTTAATAACACTCTAAAGAGGGGCGGGTCTAAAATCCGCCCCTACCAACAACCAGGAGAACCCAATGAAAAGGATAGAAGCTATCATTCGCACCGGTAAGGTGCGCGAAGTAAGAACAGCGCTCGATAAGGTAGGATACTCGGGCATGATGCTCTCGGAAATTGAAGGACATGGAAAACATAAAGGGTTGGAGGAGCAGGTTCGCGGCAAGACGTATAAGGTGGAATTGATGACCAAGGCGCGGTTGGAAGTTATCGTGAAAGACGGAGATGTTGAAAAAATCGTCAAAGCTATCAGCGAGGCTGCGCAGACCGGAAAAATCGGCGACGGCAAGATCTTCATTCACCCGGTGGATGACGCCATTCGCATTCGCACCGCCGAGCGAGGCGACTTGGCTCTTGCTTAAACCGGACAACCGGGCGGCAATGTAAAGAATCTCCCCGTATATAGCGAGGCATTAATTGAGCGCCCTAATAAGGGCGCCTTCCTATTCAAAAGGTGATTGCAGCTGAGTGGCATCTTCCTCTCGGTCTTTTTGGCTCCAGTAGTGCTGACCACAGTATTTCTTGCGTAACCCTGCAATCTTTCGGATTCTGCATTATTCCCATTATCAGGACATATTAGCTAAAAATAAAAAATCAATATTGTATCAAAAAGGCAGCGCCAATACAATTATGTATATGGTGTAACCTTTTTTATTGTTTAAAAACAATTCTTTTTGGTACATCTTTTGCTTCTTTTTTTACAATTTAGTATCAATTTAGCTTAACGAATCCAGTTCCGAGACTTATCGACGTAGTGAGGGTGGATATTCTATACATTTAAGTAAAACACAACTAGAAAACAGACCAGTCGGGGAGTCACCTCCTTATAGTCTTACCCGGCTCAATCTCAACCTTAAAGCACAGTAATAGCAACAACACCAACTAACAAAGGGAGTACTTATGATCAACAGTGGTGATACCGCGTGGGTCCTGACATCGACGGCTCTTGTCATGCTGATGACGGCGCCCGGTCTGGCTTTCTTCTACGGGGGGCTCGTCAGGAGAAAAAATGTCCTCTCGGTTATGATGCAGTCGTTCTTCATGCTGTGTATGGTAAGTATTCAATGGGTGCTGTTCGGGTACAGCCTTGCCTTTGGTCCGGATTTCCATCATATTATCGGCGGGCTTCAATGGATCGGGTTACACGGCGTCTGGATGACGCCAGATGCTGATTACGCCGATACAATTCCCCACCTGCTGTTTTGCATGTTCCAGATGATGTTTGCAGTTATCACTCCGGCGCTCATCACCGGCGCCTTCGCGGAACGCATGAAGTTCGCCACCTTCGCCATATTTAGTCTTCTGTGGGCTACGCTCGTGTACGATCCCATTGCTCACTGGGTCTGGGGAGCGGGCGGATGGCTGAACCGCCTTGGAGCGCTCGACTTTGCGGGCGGCACCGTGGTGCATATCTCGTCGGGTGTATCCGCGCTCGTTTGCGCACTCATGCTCGGGCGGCGCAAGAATTACCCTGACCAGCCGGTATCTCCGCACAACATGACCCATACAGTCATGGGTGCAGCGCTTCTGTGGTTCGGCTGGTTTGGCTTCAATGCCGGGAGTGCGCTACATGCGAATATGCTTGCGGTTTCGGCATTTACCGCCACCAACACGGCAACCGCTGTGGCTGCTCTCACGTGGATGGTCATCGAATGGCTTGTTGCGGGCAAACCAACCGTTCTCGGTGTTGCAACCGGTGCGGTGGCTGGGCTTGTGGCCATAACCCCCGCCTCTGGATTTGTCGGCCCTCTTTCTTCTATTGCCATCGGCATTATGGTTGGTACCGGCTGCTTTATCGCGGTCACCATTATCAAAGGGAAACTTGGATACGACGACAGCCTTGATGCCTTCGGCGTTCATGGCATAGGCGGAATGATCGGCGCTCTAGCAACAGGACTCTTTGCCTCCAAGGCGGTCAATGCCGGCGGCAATAACGGGCTTTTCTTCGGGAATCCGGCGCAATTCGGCATTCAAGCAATAGCGGTCCTTGCGACCATTGCCTATGCCGTGATAATGACCGTTATTCTGCTCACGATTCTTAAAGCGGTCATGGGCCTTAGAGTTAGCGATGATGAAGAAACTATAGGCCTGGATCATACGCAGCATAAAGAAAGCGCTTACACACTCTTAGACTGAGGAGAACGATCATGAAAATGGTTATCGCAATAATTCAGCCGCACAAACTCGATGCAGTCTTGAAGGCTCTCGATGAGAAAGAGATCTACCTGAAAACCGTCAGTAACGTACTCGGCTGCGGTAGACAGAAGGGGGAGTCGGAAGTCTATCGGGGGGTTCGCGAGGCAGGCAATTTGCTTAAGAAGGTCAGACTGGAAATAGCGGTCAATGACAACTACCTGGATGCAACCCTAGAGGCGATCACGTCGGCAGCTAAAAGCGGGAAGATCGGCGATGGGAAAATTTTTGTTCTTAATCTCGCAGAGTGCATCCGCATCCGCACCGGAGAAACAGGGTCGGTTGCAATCGGATAAGGCTATTGCGAAATTCGCGAAGTGCAAGAGGTAGAAGCATGCGCTCCTGCCTCTTGCACTTCTGATAGCCTACTTCGCAACAAAATGTACGGCATCAAAAAACCAAAGGTCGCTACGTGTCCTTTTCTCTACTCTGGCCTCACTTCTTAATCCCCTCTCCACGAGAGGGAAAGACTCAACGATAGAACATCGGCTACATAATAATATTGTGATTGTGCCTCTTTTTCCAAAATCCTGAGGCTGCCTTTTTTGTAACGTTTCAGCGAATTTGCCTGCGCATCTCCTAAATTATCCTTGTTTAATACAATTTTGTCGTTTTTTTACACTCAAAATGTATCAATTTATTATTTTTGATGCTGAACCCATTCTTTTCCACAAACTCTCCGCCTCTATAAATGAAAGGATATAATTCATGATCAACGGTTCCGATACCGCGTTTGTCCTTATTTCTGCCGCGCTTGTCATGTTGATGACCACGCCCGGACTTGCCTTTTTCTACGGAGGTCTTGTCAGAAGGAAAAACGTGCTTTCGACTATGATGCAGTCTTTTTTTCTGCTCTGTCTGCTCAGCGTACAATGGGTGCTGTTCGGCTATTCACTCGCTTTCGGACCCGATATCGGCCATTTCATCGGCAGCCTCTCATGGATTGGCCTCAAAGGCGTTACTATGGCCCCGAATCCTGACTATGCCGCAACCATTCCGCACCTGCTCTTTGTCACCTTTCAGATGATGTTTGCGGTCATTACGCCGGCGCTCATTACCGGCGCCTTCGCCGAACGCATGAAGTTTGTCTCTTTTGCATTGTTCAGCCTGCTCTGGGCAACGTTCGTCTATGACCCGGTCTGCCACTGGGTGTGGGGAGCGGGGGGGTGGCTCAAGCTGCGGGGGGTACTTGACTTCGCGGGTGGTTCCGTGGTGCACATAACGTCGGGGGTTTCGGCTCTTGCTGCCGCCCTCATGCTTGGCAAACGGCGAGGGTTCCCTTCCGAGCAACTTCCGCCGCACAATATGACCTACACGCTTCTCGGCGCCTCGCTTCTGTGGTTCGGTTGGTTCGGATTCAATGCGGGCAGTGCGCTTGGCGCGAATGAAATCGCGGTAAGTGCGTTTCTGGTCACCAATACTGCAGCTGCGGTTGCTGCCCTGACCTGGCTCGTCATCGAATGGCTCTCCGCCGGAAAGCCGACCGTGCTCGGAGGAGCAACGGGAGCGGTAGCCGGTCTCGCCACCATCACCCCCGCTTCGGGCTATGTTTCGGTGGATTCGGCGATAGCCATCGGCATTCTCGCTTCCCTTTTCTGCTATATAGCGGTTGTTTTCGTTAAGCAAAAATTTACCTATGACGACAGCCTTGATGCATTCGGCGTACATGGAATCGGGGGAATTGTCGGAATGCTGGCAACCGGGCTCTTTGCCAGGAAATTCATCAATGCTGCAGGCAACGACGGCCTCTTTGCCGGCAATTTTGCCTTCTTCCGGGAACAGGCGCTTGCAGTCGGCGCTGTAATTCTCTACTCGGTAGCGCTGACGTACATTCTTTTGAAGATTATCGATATGCTCTTTGGCCTTCGCGTCAATGACGAGGAGGAGGTCATGGGCCTCGACCATACGCAGCACCGTGAGAGCGCCTATACGCTGCTTGATTAAATAAATGCAGCGGCAGCCGCTATTATTGTGCGAAGAGAACACCTCATTCTGGAGAAACCTATGAAATTTGTCATTGCCATTATCCAGCCCCATAAGCTCGACGCAGTCATGAAAGCTCTTGATGAAAAAGAGATCTACCTGAAAACCGTCACTAACGTACTCGGATGCGGAAGGCAGAAGGGTATTTCGGAGGTATACCGGGGCGTCCGCGAGGCGGGAAACCTGATTAAAAAAGTCCGGCTTGAAATTGCGGTAAACGACATCTACCTGGATCAAACCATTGATGCGATTCGTAGCGCCGCACAGAGCGGAAAAATAGGCGACGGCAAAATATTCGTCCTTGATCTTGCCGATTGCATCCGCATTCGCACCGGTGAACAGGGTGGCGAGGCCATTGGGTAAAATATAAACTAACTACAAATTCTGGGCGCGTCGGTTAAGGTCGTCGCGCCCCTGTCGGACTCTCACTTCATGAGCCGATTGCCCAACCCCTTATGAATAATGACAGAATATTTTGTCACGCTATCACAAAATTAAAAATCTCACAGAAACAGACTACCTACGGTTAGCCTATATAATCTTCCTCAACTCAGAGCATCCAGCTGGGATCTAGCGAGAGGGAGGCTTCCCCTCTGAAAAATCTGTTTCAGTAGTAAATAATCCCCCGCATAGCGGGGGGCATTAATTGAGCGCCCTATAGGGCGCCCCTCCCTATTCCAAAAGTAATCGTAACTGAATAGCGTTTTCCTCATAGTCTTTTTGCTGCTGCCAGCGGACATATTTTCTTATCGTCTCTTCATCCAGACCGATCGTGTTACTGCATAACCACGCGACCAGTAATGCTGACCATAGTATTTTTTGCGTAATCCAGCAAACTTCCGAAATATCTGTATCGAACTCTTGCCCTTCAAAATTCCCCGTACCCGACTTATACAATAGTTCGGCGGTATGCTCAGCACCAAGTGTATATCATCGGTCTGGACATTGCCTTCCAGTATATCGATCTTGTGTCGTCGGCATAATCCCCACACTACATAGCGAACAAATACCGAACATCATGTTGTATTACCCTAAACCTATATTTCGGCCACCACACTATATGGTATTTGCAATCCCACGCCTCCTTTGGTTAATGGTAACTTTGCACCATGGGAGGTACATTATGACCACGCTGACAGCAAGAGCTTAGGGCGCACACCTCTCGGCATAGCCGAGAGAACTAATATCCATTAGAAGATTCTGCCGGATTGTGAAGCCTAAGTTTCGTGTGGCGTGCGGCTTTTTGAAACGTTAAGAGGGAATCCCCCTTAACGTGACCTTTAATCATCTCTTTGCCCTGCCTTGGCCTCAATCGTTTTTACATCTCCTCAATCTCTTCAAATCCCAACAACCAGATACACTTCTTCAACACCACCCGAAAACTCTTCACCAATGTAAGTCTGAACCATTCCGCCCCGCTTCCAATCACCGGGCAGGAGTGGTAAAACTCGTTGAAGCACTGGGCAAGTTCGAAAGCGTACACCGCGATGGTAGTCGGCGAAATTCTGGCATAGGCTCCTTCTACGGCATCGGGAAATGCCTGGATTTTTTTAACCAACCGTATTTCATGGGCATCGAGCTTGCCGATCTCCGATGTCACGTTCCCCACTTTCCCTATTCCCGCCGCTTTCCGCAGGATTGATGACGCCCGCGCATAGCTATACAAAAGGTATGGTCCGGTATCGCCTTCGAAGGCAATCGCCTTCTTCGGATCGAACACCATCGTCTTGGCGATGTCAACTTTCAAAAGTTGGTATTTAATGGCGGCCAGCGCGATTTTTAGGCTTCGCCCGTCAATGATATCTTCCGAAAGCGTATAGCGTACGCGCAGCTCGTCTCTGGCGAGCCCTTGCGTCTCCGCAATAAGATCATCCGCATCGACCACGGTCCCCTCGCGCGATTTCATCTTACCTTCAGGCAGTTCGACCATGCCGTAGGAAAGGTGCATGATCCTGCCGGCGATCGGGTAGCCGAGTTTTGCAAGAAGCTCCTTGAGCACGGTAAAATGGTATTCTTGCTCGTTTCCGACGACATACAGGGAGAGATCGTACCGATACTCCTCCTCCTTCAGGACCGCCAGATGAAGATCCTGCACGATATATACCGAGGTGCCGTCGGGCCGTAAGAGCACTTTTTCGCCCGCCCCTGTTTCCCCAAGGTCAGCGCATACCGCGCCGTCTTCCCTTTTGTAAAAAATTCCGCGCGCCAGTCCGTCGGCGACAATTTCCTTCCCACACTTATAGATTCGGCTCTCAAAATATTCCTTATCGAACGCAACGCCGAAGAGTCGGTAGGTGGCCTCGAACCCATCAAGCGCCCAGGCGTTCATCTTCTTCCAGAGCGCCACCGTCACAGGATCGCCGGCCTCCCACCTGCGCAGGAACTCCTGCGCACGTTCGTTCCATGATTCGTCATTCCGCGCATTCCTATTGAACAGAACGTAATAATCGCCTACGAAATGGTCGGATTTCTTTCCAACGCTTTCGGGGGTCTCTCCCGCCCCGAGCATGGCATATGCCAGCATGGACTTGCAAATATGGACACCGCGGTCGTTATTGATGGAGCAGCGAATTACCGTATTCCCGCAGAACGAAAGGAGACGCGCCACGCTTTCACCAATGGCGATATTGCGCAGATGGCCGAGATGGAGCGGCTTATTGGTATTCGGCGAGGCGTATTCCACCACGACACGGCGCGCCAAAGAGAGCCTGCCGAAATCCTCACGGGAGGAAGCGACAAACACATCGCGAGCCATTGTGCGAATGTCAATAAAAAAATTGAGATATCCGGACACGGCTTCGATCCGGTCGATATACGGCGGCTTAATCATTTTTGCACGAAGCTCGACGGCAATAGCGGCGGGGCTTTTCCGGAAAGATCGAGCAAGCGAAAAACAGGGGAAGGCAAAATCTCCGAGCGACTCCAGGGGAGGAACTTCGATCAGTCGGGCGATTTCGTCCGCCGCCAGATGTTTTCCGAGAGCGGTGGAAAGCAGCTCGACAATATGGTGCTTCATAGCAGTTCCTTCCATGTCGCGTCCGTTGCTGACCGTGTCAAGACCCACGGAGGAATCGCACGCGGGTGAACGATACTTGTCGTTATGCATGCGATGCAGATACGGGAGTGATGCCTCCCGTTGCGTTAGCGGACGGTTTGCCGTGCCTTGCCGACGGCCTCGCTGAGCATCGTAAAAGCGTCTTTGTCAAGATATGCCTGCAAAAAAGCCTTCTTGTCGTCAAATTGCTGCATCGCACCGTGGATATCGTTACGGCCAAGCATTTCGTAGATGGTTTCAATGGCGGCCGTCGCCTTTTCCCGATTCCTCTCCGCGAGAGAGGCAGGCGTCGCCGCGCCGGGAGCCGCCTGAGCGCCATTCGCGACCAGCTGAATATTGTTTGAAGCGGTCACCCACGTCGGATCAAGCAACTGGCCGACCGTTGCTTCGAGAAGCGCGAACGCCTCGGGTATCAGGTACTGGCGCAGGAGAGGTTTTTTACTGTCAAACATATCGTACGCAACCCGTGCTTTGCCGGTTTTAATCATGTTGTAAATCCCCGAGGATATCTGCATGGCGTGCGTCCTGTTTGCCTGAAACTCAAGTTCGGCTTTTTTTTTCGCTTCGGCCTCCAAGCTGTCGAGCCGGGCAAGTTCGAGCCGCTGCCGTACTTCTTCGATCGCTCGTATACTGTCCTGGCGCTCCCGCGCCTTCTTGATCGCCTTCTGGCGTATTTCCTCGAACACATCGTGACTGCCATCGGCTTCGGATGCCGCCGCAACCGAATCGACTTCCCGGCTCATGGCATTACTCTTTTCTGCCGGCGATTTGACGGAAAGGATGGCCTGATCGATACGCGCCGACTTTTCCCGGCTAATACCCGCTGGATGCACTACTTCATCCAGATATGCGCTCGCCGCCTCGGTACCCTTTGATCTCAAAATATCGAGGTTAACCTGTACCAGTGAATCCTCACAATGCTTGAGTGCGCTGGTAAGTTGAATCAAGCGCCATGCACAAGCGCTGTCTCCGGCGAGAAGAATCTGCCCTTTTATCGCCGAAAGACGATAATCGGCATCGGCAATAAGAGAGCGGGCCCGTCCGATTCCAGCGAGGGTGATAAGTGACTGGGCGCTGTCTGCCTCGGCGTTGATGGCTTTGAGTTCTTCAACGGACTGATCGCAAACCGATACGCGCTCCTCAAGATGACGAAAGGTGGCCGGGGAAATTTCAAAAAACTGCTGGTTGCGCAAACAGTAACGGAACTCCTCATCGGCTTTCTCTTCATTTCCGTAGATCAATGCCTCTTCAAGCGCGACCACTACGATTCGTGAAATGGTTTTTCCACGACTGTTTATCGATTTTCCCATCGCACCGGCCCGCTGCGGATCAAGCCCTTTCATCCGGGTCTGAAATTGCTGAAGTGCGGGAAAATCGGGGCGGTCTTTTACGACTTCCCGATTAAAATCATTGATGAGGGCCTCGATGGTCGCCTGTCCTTGCCGCACCTTCTGGAGGACCATATCTTCTTCCTCAAGGGCAATCTGCCCTTCAAGCTCGTTTACTTTCCAGATAACGTACGATGCATTGCGATCCCCCCTGGCCTCTGCCCGCAGTCGCTCCGCCACCATTTTCGCATCGGCAATGGCCTTCGCCCGGGCGAACCCGGCGCCATCGACGGAGGCCCCTTCACTGAGAAGAAAAATCGCCCGCATGATCGTGGTATCGATATAATCTTTGCTCAACACCAGCGTATTTTTTCCGGCGGCGTCGGCTTCCATTACCGTGCCGCACAGAGCAACCGCCGCAATCGCCCATAGCGCGAAAAAATTCGCCCGCAGAAAAACAATAGCGAAAATCGTAATCGATCGATTTTTCATTGCACCTGCCGTTCTTTCATGGCGATTCAATACAAAAGGGTGAAGAAGCGATACTCTTCACCCTTTTCGCCATTGGTGTTAATCAACCATTAAGGAGATTAATACTTGGCTCCCTTGAGCTCGGCCTCCCGGATCCTTTCTTGGAACATCGATTCCTCCACCTTCAGCGTCGAGTACTCCTGGGCCGTTTCGATGAACTTGAACTCGACGCGGCGGTTAAGTGCACGGCCGGTTGCCGTATTATTGGTTGCAATCGGCTTGGTTTTACCGTAGCCGATCGCGATCAGAGACGAATCCGGAATACCCCGTGCAATCAAGTAGGTTCGGACCGAAGCGGCGCGAGCCGCAGAAAGCAGAAGGTTCAGATCATCCCCACCTCTGCTGTCCGTATGGCCCTGCACCTCATATCTGAGCAGCGGATACTGCTTCAAGAAGCCAACAGCGTAATCGAGCGCCGCAAAGGAGACGGGAAGCAGTTCCGCGCTGCCGGTTTTAAAGTTGATATCGCGTAGCTTGGTATTGAGTACCTCCATTTCCTTGACAGTCGGCTTCACCGTGTCCACCTTGGGCTTCACCGTGTCCACCTTGGGCAGCGTGTCGGGACAACCATCCTCATCCATATATCCATTGTAGTTTTCCGGCGCCCGTGGGCACTTGTCGAGGCTATCGGGTATGCCGTCTTTATCCTGATCGAACACCGGGCAACCGTCATTTTCTCTGGTTCCCGACAGGTTCGGGCACTGATCGAGAGTGTCGGGAATGCCGTCGTTATCATTATCATAATCAGGACATCCATCCTCGTCCTGGAATCCATCCTTATCTTCAGGGATGTCCGGGCACTTATCGACGGAATCGGGAATGCCGTCATGATCGCGGTCATATTCAGGCACCACGACAAACTTTGGCGGAAGGGTCATGCCCCAATTGAAGCCGAGCCCGGCTGCGACTTCCACACCATTCTTGGGAACAAAATCAAAGGTTCCAATGGCTTTATAAGCGGCATTCATCTGGAAATATTTGAAATTCAACCCGATGCCAAGTGCCGAAGCTATCAGCTCGGGGCCGCCGACGACAAATCCCACGCGCACCGGAAGAAAGCCGTACAGTACGCCGGCTTCGCCGCCGACCGAAAGACGCGGAATGTACGAGTTACCCGGATCCTGGTTGAATCCCTGTTCGTAATTTGCGCTGAGATTGATATATTGAGCCAGATAACGGGTACTTGTTTTGGACAGGTCGAATGTCCGGGCATAGCCGAGGTCAAGCTTGAGCGGGAGCATGTAGGCAAAGCCGTTGCCATTGACCAAGGAGTCGTTCGTGGAGTCGGACATGGACCCTCCGTTGGCCATGAACAGGGAGTCAAACCCCTTGGCGGATTTATTCCCGAATTTGTTGATGATCTGACCGGCGTTGTAAGCGGTAAGCCCGGCATTCTGAAGGTTATAAGTCACTGTGTGAACCTGATTGAGCCAGAAGATGACGCCGAGGTCCCGCACATTGATGGTCAAAGAACCTTTTTCGTCATAGAGAATGCCGCCTATATCGAGACCAATCCCATGGCCCGTGATCGGCGGTAATACAGAGTTGGTAAAGGGGTCGCTGTAGAGCCAGGGACCGGATAGTCCCGTACCGGCAGTCTGCACGGTCAGGCTGCCGTTCCCTACATATTTCTCCTGACCTCCTGATGTATCATAGCGCACTGAGCTTCCCGGACTGGTTTCCGAATGAAACATCGCGTGCCCCATGATGTATTTGACGTCCAGCCCCCCGGCGCCGTAACGAAGGCCGAAGAAATTGTTCAGCGCGGGAACCGTCACCGGAAGACCAGTACTGAAGGTAAAATCGGTCGTCCACAGGGCATCTGACCGCATATTAGAAAAATCGAGCGATTGACCGCGCACGGGTCCGAGGCCCATGATTAAATCGAGCGGGCCTGAAGGCAAATACAGTTGTGCATCCACATGCGTGGTAACATCGAAAGCGAAACGATTAATCGCAAAGCTCAGAAGAGTGGACTTCACCCCGGAATAGATGGTAACTCCATCCTTGAATCCATTAAGCAGCTTGCTTGAAACCGTCGCGGGCGAATCAGAGGCATTGATATTGAAACTATTCATTATAATGTTCGTGAGATACAAGGAAAGCGCGGTAGTATCATTTTGTGGAATTTTGGTAAAAGGGGAGAGCGCCAGCTTATCGCTCCACAGACCCGCCGCGTAATCCGTAAACGGGCAGACCATGAGTCCGCAAGTTGGAATCTGATCAACGCCGAGAATCGCCGGGTTCTCCTGCGCCGCCTCGGTTGATGTTCCGATGGCGTTCCTTGTCTGCGTGCCCAACGCATTTATTGGGTCGTCATCAAGCGCGTAACCCAATGAAAAACCCGCAATCAGCAGCACTGCCACTCCATGCATGATTGTTTTCATTCGCATAAACCCCTCTTTATAGGTTGGTTCCATTTTGATCATGAACGATACGACCCCATTAATGCCAGATGAGAAGCGAATCCATGTTATTGTTGCCCACAAGATGCATCCAAGACCTGATTTTTACGAAATCCGTATCGATCAAGGCATCACTGTTCATGGGGAGGAAACGCGCTTCCCAGCGCCAACCGGCGCTGTCGGCCAGCAGCACGCTGTCTATCTGCCACGCGTTCAAAACCACCGTATCAACCGCGGTGGAATCGCGCGCAGGGATCTGCACGCCCGTGGAGCCGAGCAGATCGATGTATCCCGCACTGCGAGCCCGCCCGGTATCGGCAATATAAGCCCACACCGAATCAAGTGACAGCGAGTCCAGAGCATTCATGTGCGCCTTCGAAGCCATTAATGCATAGAGGTTTAAATAAAAATTCGACTTATTAAGAGTGGTCATATGGATCGTGGCCTGTATGCCGTCCATCTTGGTGATGTACCGCGTCGCCTTGGGTACCTGGAACCGGCCGGTACCCAGATCGAGACTGGCCATGGAATCCACATTCCAGCTGAGCATGACGTTCATGCGGGCCGTAACATTGGCCTTGACGAACATTTCACCCATATAAAGTTTGTAATCGGGAGAGGTGGGATCGGTCAATTCGTTGATCGCCCTCACATGCGTACCGACCGGCACCTTGACCCCGACCGCGATATACAACGAATCCGGGAATTGATTCACGATGCTGGTGATGTTGGTCGGAGCAAGCCTGAATGTGGTATCGTTGACGACATTATGCAGCGTCGCATTTGAGTCCACAAAGCTCCCCGATGGATTAGCCGGATTAAAAATCGTGTATTGAATCCCGAGGGTATCGATCATCGCCCGTCGAGGGGTCAGAAGGGTGCTGTCGGGCAAGTTCGGCTTCAGAAAAATGTCCGCCCAGACCTTGCTCAGGATAAGGCGATTCCGCAGCGAGTTTGAAGAGGCGGAATCCCAGGGATACGGCACCGCGACTTTGGCGGTGTCGCCGGCCCGGACATAGGGCAACATTACCGTACCCGCCATCTCCAGGAACTTGAAGTTCGGCCCCCTGATGGTGAAGAGCATCGAATCGCCGGCCCAAAGCGTCTCCGTCGCTCCCGTCGGAGGAACATTTGACACCGTATATATGACGCGGGAAACCGATTCGCCGCCGGCCGTGCCAACGTTTGGATCCCATATCGGAAATAAGCGCAACCCGGCAAGGTTGTACTTCAAGGAATCCGTTACGCTTCCACCCGCCGCAACTCCCAGTGGTTGAAAAGTTGCCTGTCCGAAGTAAAAGCTGGAATCCAGACCCAGCGCATTCGCGGCCGTAAGGCTGGCGACCGATACCAGTGAATTCTGAACACAGTACGATGTTTGCCAGAGATTGAGCTGGGTGATATTGATCTGCAGGGGAATCGACGTATAATTGTGGAATGCATAGACAAATGCTCCGGTCAGAATGTCGATATAATCGACGTCGAGCGTGTCGGTCAAATTATAGTCGTTTGTCACAACCTTACTGAACGAAATAAGGCTGTCCATGGCCTGGACGTAGCTTGCCAATAACCCGTTGCAACTGAAACTGACCGTGATCCTGGCGGCGGCGGCGGCCGACCCCTGAATAGTAACTGGCAATACGCCATTGCTGATCGTTTGTCCAGCTACGGGAACCTGAAGGGTAGTCGACGAGTTCGGTCCTAGAGAGGTGGTTGTTTTGGTTCCGAGCATGGCGATGGAAAGACTGTCGATGGTCGCCGAGGAATTGTTGGTAATGGTAACCGGCATCGCAGGGGAGGTCGAATCAAAAAGTATCGAAGTAATCTTGCTGAGCGGAGTGTTGGAGGGAATGTTGAAAGAACCCGCCGGCAAAGGTATTACCATAGACTCCACCGGCGCATTGGAAATCGGGATCGGTCCGAAAAAGGGGTGGAAATTCTGCGTCTGCATGGAATCCTGGCGCAAAATATAAGAAACGCTGTCGTTCTGAAGGAGGGACAAGGTGATGGTATCGCCTGGTTTCGTATCGGGCAACAGCGCCAGGGGATTGGTTGTATCGTAGTAAACCCCGGTGTCCTGCGCGCTTCTGCCCGAACCCACCACGGTGATGTTCTGGCCGTTGAGATTCGTCAATTGCTGACCCAGGAAGAATGAGTCGTTCGTCAGCGGAACGTCAATGACCGACTGCCACCGCAACGGTTTGTTGGTCGGGTTGGCGCACTGCCACAGCAGGATACTAGAGGCGGCAACGATGACGACACCTGCGATTTTCCCTCTGAGCTTTTTGACGGCTTTCACGGCGCGTCTCCTTTCAAAAAATGAAAGAATCAGTCTTATGTTTCTTAATTAATTGGATTGCAGCTCCCCCGCAAAAATATAGTATATAGAAATTATTATAATTTTCGCAAAAACTAAAAGCAATGAAAACGATTACGACGCTCTTCGACCCGGTTTGAAAGATCTCATTCCTGAACAGCCCGACCTTGAAGAACTGCTCGGGCAGACAGCCAAGGACAGGGCGACAAAGTCCATGAGAGAGGCTTCGCGGCATTCCTGCCAAGCAATCATTGCGCTGAGACCATCATTGAACATTCCGCAATGAATAGAGCCGATTTTTCGCAATATACTCTCCTACCGATTCCGGAACAAGATAGCGGCATCGGTAGCCTTTGGCAAGATACGTTCGAAGAAGCGTTGCGCTGATGCCCCATTCCGGGGCGGGAAAAGGAAGGAAATCGCCGTCGGCAAGCGATGGGGGAGGCGAAAGCGAAAAGCCGGGACGGTGCGCGACACAGAAAGTAACCATGCGCAGAAGTTCCTGATATCGATGCCAGGTTTCTATCTCGCACAGATTGTCGGACCCGACGATAAAATAAAAAGGCCTTCTGGGAAACACCCGTTGAAGTTTTTTGATAGTATCGAAGGTATATGAAAAGCCGGTCTGGCAAATCTCTTCTTTTCTTACCTCAAAGGAAGGCTCGCCGGCCGTAGCGAGACGCAGCATCGCAACGCGATGCTGCACCGATGCGCCGGGAAGAGGCTTATGCGGCGGCCGGCCAGTGGGAATAAAGAGCACTCTGGATAACTTGAAACAATCAATGGCGAGGGCGGCGATTGCGAGATGACCGTTATGGATCGGGTCGAAGGTCCCGCCCAGTACCCCGAGAGGCGTTGCCTCTTCCCCGGTAGTGCGCCACGACGAAGCACGCTCCTCCCGATTATCACTCTTTGCAGCGGGCGAGCAGCTCCCGGACCTTTGCGGCGACCTCTCCAGTCGTTTCCTGAGCGGCAAGCTCATCAAGCACCTCTCTGGCCTCGGCCTTTCGATTGAGTTCTATCAACAACTGACCTATATTGAGCCGCGCCTGTGCCACAAGATCCGAAGCGGGGTAATCCTGAATAAATGTTTTAAAATAAATAATCGCCGCCTCTTTTTCCCCTAGTTTCTGGTAAAACTTTGCGCTGGCAAACTCTTTTGCCGCCAATTGTTCCACCGTTACTTTAAGGTATTTCGCTGCGCTGTCGGCGTACGGAGAGGAGGGATAGTTCTCGAGAAAATCCTGAAACAACCGCTGCGCCTCGGCTATTTCGGTCTGGTCGCGATCGATCGACCGCGACGATTTCAAAACACAGTATCCGATCCTGAAACGGGATTCATCGAGGAATGGCGAGCGTGGAAAATCCTGCATGAGCCTGGTAAACTCCAGTTTCGCCTCAGGATAGAACTTCATCTGCATGAGGCACATGGCAAGGTAGTACTGAGCCGAGTCCATTATCTCGCTCCCATTGCATTTTTCCTTCACATCATCGAGAATATTCTTCGCACTGGAGAATTTTCCGGCATTGTATTTTTTTATCGCAACGGCCATATGTGCATCGCACAGCGCGCGCTGGGAAACGTTTTGCCGCCTGGCGCTGGCACAAGATCCGCATACCAGCGCCGCCGCGATGCAGAAGCACAGGAGAAGCACATGCTGTTTCATACCACTGCCCTTAAAAATGGTGAATCCACTGGATTAAAATAGAATATGCTTGCCGACCTGTGCGAGGAAGGTCATGCCCATACATAGCCATTGCTGAAAGAAAAACACGCGCGGCAGGCCGCCCCGGAGAAGAAACAGAATAGATGCATCATCCAGCTCCGCGTAACGCAGTCCATCGTGCAGACGCAGTACCCGGAGATTGCTCCCAATTGTATTTTTATATGATTATTTACTAATCTTTTCATTCATAGTGAAATTTTCCCTATTCGAGGGAGGTGCCGACAATTCTATGCAACGAATGTTTCTGCATAGTAAAATTAGAGACATCCGCCTTACCGCTATCCGACCGGATTATGAGGGCAGCATTACCATTGATAAAGAGTACCTTGCCAAAGCCGACATCCTTCCTTACGAAGAGGTCCATGTCCTGAATCTTTCAACGGGTGCACGAATCATAACCTATGCAATTTCCGGAGACAGGGGCTCAGGATGCATTGAACTCAACGGACCTGCTGCACGCCTGGGCATGGTGGGCGATGAAATCATGGTGCTCACGTATGCACTCCTGGATCCAATGGAAATTGAAAAACATCGGCCGACCATTATTTCCATTAATCCTACCCTATAGAACTGGTGAACGCAAAAACTACGATTGAAAAACCAAGGGAAATGTCACCGAAAAATTTACTCATTTTTTCAATTATCGGCATAATTCTCCTGCTCGCTATTTTTCTCGGCATCGTCCGCCGAAGTTCGATCAGATCTGGGGAACCCGCACCGGAAACAACCGCGGCGTCGATCCCGTACCTTGGGCCGGTTCAGGTATTGAATGGGTGCGGCATCGCTGGCGCGGGTGATCAAATGGCTGACTTCCTGCGCGCCAGGAATTTTGATGTGAAAAATATCGGCAATGCACCGGAAAGCAATTACCCCTATACGCTCGTTATTTCGCGATCGAAAAATATGACCATTGCGCATCAGTTAGAATCAGCGCTCCATACCGGTCACTGCGTGCTGATGCGTAACGGCGAGGAAACCTATGTTGCAACCGTGATCATCGGCCCCGATTACGAAGAGAGAATTCAGTGAAAAAAAAATCAAGCCCGCCCCTTGCCGGGATCCCGCTTATAGACACCATAGTCGCGGCAGCGCGGGATACATTGGCTGAAGGCATCACCGTGATCGACCTCCGCGAAGCGGAGGCCGTCGCTGATTATTTTATTATCTGTGAAAGCGAAACAGCCGTCCAGAACCGGGCAATCGCCGATGCGATTATTGATAAATGCGTCGAATCCGGTACGCGGCCATGGCACGACGAAGGAGCGTCGGAGGGACACTGGGTGCTCCTTGATTTTTCCGATGTGGTGGTCCATATCATGCTCACCGACCTCCGGGCCTACTACAATCTCGAAACCATGTGGGCAAAGGGAAAGCGGCTCGATTATTGATTTCGGCCCCTCATCGGACCGGTCTCACGGAATTATCTGTTCTTGAAGTGCTGGGCCAGCGTGTTGAGCTGTCCTTGAGAGGGACGGACGTGGGGGGCTTTTTTTCCGAGATTCTTCATGGAGAGTGAGATCCGCCGTTTCTTGGAATCCACCTTAAGGATCCGGACATCGACCTTGTCGTGAAGCGCCACCACCTGCTCGGGAGACTCGACATATTCATCAGCGAGCTGAGATATATGGACAAGGCCGTCACAAACGGCGTTGATGTTGATAAAAACGCCGAAAGGCGTGATGTTGGTGACTTTCCCGGAAACGATGGAACCCTCTTTGAGTTCGGCAAGCTTCACCTTGCGCTTGGATTTTTGCAGTGAAGGTCCGGCCGGTCGGAGCGAGGCCCGTAGCTGGGGAATCAGTTTTTTTTCCAGATAGATTTTGCGGATAAAGTCTTCGGTCGCGAATGATCGAAGCATTTCCGGATCGTTCATGATTGTATCGAGGGAGACGCCGATCTGCTCCCCGGCCTCTTCAAGCCACCCGTAGTGATCGGGATGCACTAATGAGCGATCGCGGACATCTTCACTTCCCGGTGTCATGATGAAGCCGGCGATATTCCGGAAGATCACCTCGGTCATGCCTGGCACCGTAAGCAGCGCACTCTTGGAAGCGATTGTCTTCTGGGCATCCACAGTACGAATATTCCGCAACACTTCGGCGGAAACGCACGACATGCGTGCAATCGACGATTCAACGACCTCCTTGACGGCTACCCCTTTATGCAGGGCCGAATCGGTGAGAATACGGTCGATAATAGCAAGGAATCGATCTCGCGGCATCGCCCGCTGAAGAGGAAGCACCGAATAGAAGTCGACGCCGATGTGTGGAATAAGTTTGATCGGTTTAAGGCACATAAGCGCAATACCATAGAGCCTGCGCATATCCGCATCGAGGAGGGTTTCGATTTTTTTCGACACCCATTCTGATTCGCAAGGGTTACGATCGGCGGCATCGGGCTTGTGGCGGGATATGGGCGGCGGCGGTTCGCCCTCTCCAGGCTGAGAAACGATTCGGGCGAGTGCCGCTTCCGCAGCGGCGGCCTGCACATTATCGCAAACGATGATTTCTGACGGATGGTGGCGAAGGAAAAATTGCCGTATGCGGTCGTATGAGGCAATGGAGCCGTCTGCAGTGCGTTTTTCCGACGTGGCTCCGAGCAGATCGCCATGGCCGCTCACGACGAGAAATAACATCTGCTTTACCGGAGAAGCATCGACGATGCAGAGCGTCCCTCGTTTTTCTTCCTCGGCAAATTTTTTCTCCAGCTCGGGAACTATCCGCGCCACGATCCACTCCCACGCTTCCTGCTGCAAGCGAATTTTGACATCTCGTTCGATGATCGGTTGAAGCAGTCGTTGCCAGCTGTCATCAATGATTTCACACAGGAGATCGAAGCCGCTGAAGTCGAGATTCTGAATGAAATGCTGGCGCAGGAGTTCGGTAATGCGGAAGAGCTGTACTCCGAGCCGGCACCGGGCCGACTTTTCCTCTTCGGCCGCAAGGAGAGTCAGGATCTCGTCTTTTGTCAACTCCGCGACGGGCAGTTCCTTCCCGACGTACCGGGAAAACCGTTGATCCTGCCGGTTCTTCGGTGTTACCTCGAAATAGCCGTCCTCATAAGCGAAGTCACGCACCATGGAACGAATCGTTTCGTCATAGGCAAGCCTCTCAGCCAAGACATCTTTGGCGCCTTGCATGACATCAGCGGTTGTCTTAAGGGATGGATCCTTACCGATATACTGTTCCGCAAGCTCTTCAATAGAGAGGCTCTGTTCCTCCTGACGGGCGATGAGATCGGCGAGCGGTTCAAGCCCCTTTTTAGCGGCAAGCTGTCCTCTGCTTCGCGGATTCGGACGAAGCGGCAACAACATATCGTCGAGATCAAATGCGTCGGCGGTCAGGTTAACACGCTTTTCGATAGACGGGGTGAGTCGTTTGGCCTTCCTGAACGCATTCAGGACTCGCTTCTTTTTCGAACCGAGTTCTTCCATTCCCTGCAGGAAGTCGAGAATTTCCCAGAGCACCGCGATGGGCAGCTCGACGGCGACCGCCGGCAGGTACTCAGCCAGATAGTAAGGGGTGTCACCCTTTTGAAAAGCATCACAAATAAGCTCGGATAAGGGCGCCGATAGGTTCCACTTTTCGGAAACTTGCTTCGCGAATTCGATCATGAGGCCCGAACTATAGGAGGATAATTAAACGCCACCGGAGGGAGAAAATAAAATATGCACACCGGTAAGGCAACAAAACTCTTACCACCCGAACGAAGAGGAAGGCGCAAGGCCTGCGACCCTAACTCCCGTTCGTCCTGAGATTGTCGAAAGACGAACGAATCTCTTTGGGAGTTCTCCTTTATGTATCCTTCATCCCTCTTCATTCATCATTCTTACTCCCCCATCACCTGTACGAAAATCTTTCTTGACCGGGGACGGTTATCATGGTCGATCACCACGATCTGCTGCCACTTCCCGAGCTCCATTATGCCTTCTGTAAATGGTACCGTGATCCCGGGCCCCATGAGCGTCGCGCGAATGTGGGAAAATCCGTTATCATCGCCCCACGTCTGCGAATGCCGCGAGTGCATGGTATGCGGCACGATAACCTCCAGGCTTTCGCACACGTCCGCCACGAGCGCCGGCTCATATTCCACGGTTGAGATCGACGCGGTTGACCCCACCACGAAGACCGTCACGATGCCGCTGCCGATTTTCGACGCGGCGACGATGTTCGCTACTTCGTCGGTGATATCCTTCACGTCGGAAAAGCCTCTGGTGGGAACGATGATGGACCGGCCGAAAACCATAGGCGGCTCCTTTGATCGATGTGGTGTTCTTATAAAATATGATTAGGCGGATGTCGCATACGCAGTTCGACTATGAGGAATAGGCGCCGGCGTTCCGCTACTTCGTCAGCGAATCCAGCATCGCATCAATATCAGTTGACTCAGGCGCCTTCGGTTCGGTTTCTTTTGCAACGACCGAGGAATCGATGCTCGGGGCAACCTCCCGGGGAGCGCGTGCGACCGTACTATCCGGCTCCGAAACGATAACGCCCTGCCGGACCATGATTGCATAGATCAACCTTGAGCGCCGAGTCACATAGCGCGCCGGCGAAGTCGGCCTGAACTTGATCGGGTTGGGGAGCGCCGCCGCAAGCTGCGCCGCCTCGTGAGCGCTCAGCTGCGCGGCAGAATGACCGAAGTAGCACTGCGAAGCGGCCTCTATGCCGAATATGCCGTCACCCCATTCCACGACATTGAGGTAGAGTTCGAGAATCCGTCGTTTACGGAGCGTGCGCTCGATCCGCCAGGTGAGAATCGCCTCTTTGATTTTCCGGATCGGGTTTTTGCTCGGGCTTAAATAGAGGTTTTTGGCAAGCTGCTGCGTAATGGTGCTTCCACCGAGCTCGAATGTCCTCGTTGTAATATCCTTTTCGAGAGCATACTTGATAGCCGGTAAATCGAACCCATCGTGCCGCCAGAATTTTGCATCCTCTCCGATCACTACCGCGCGTACGATAAACGGCGAAATGTAACCGTAACTCACCCACTGGCGCCGGATCGCAACCTGCCTCCCCTCGTCCCGCCATTGTCGTTCACGGTACTTCATGAAAGAGGTCGTGTCCGGATTATGCGTTTTGAGCTCCTGGATGTCAGGGAAAAAACAATACCATAGCACGTTGCCCAAGAAGCAGACGACCAGCAGGAGGAGAAATATGCCGAATTTTTTTGGGGGTTTGCTCATGTTCCGGTCAGATTATGTCGCTTTTAAAATACTCTCCTGTTGACAGATTCAGCCCCATGCGCCTGAACCCAGCCAAGATCCTTCTTATCGAGGTAACATCATAAACCTCGTGATCAGACTCACCGGAAACCACTACGTCGGCCGATCCAGTAAATTACCTTATTGCAATCTATTCAGGTCCATTGTATTTTGTCTTTGGTATCGACGATGCATCCGCTCAGTTTCCACGCTTCAAACGTCGCTCTGTCAGATTTCAAGGCATCGGCCTGCAATGATCGAAAGGGGTCCTTAAACAAAAAGCATGCAGGCGTTCAAGTGTTGAGGTTCGTTTATTCTACGGTGGGATCTATGATTAAGAAAATCAATGATGTCTCTCTTTATACAAACAGAGCACGCCACATAAAGGTAAAACGTTTGATAACGGCACTGCGAGTGCTTCTTGCGGCGGCTCTTTTGTTGTCTGCCTGCCTGTCTCCAACACGACCGTCATCTTCCGGACCCCTCTGGGCTCAGGATGCCGCCCATCCGGGGATGCATATTATTTATGCCGCAGGCAAATCCTTTATGCAGGGAGCCAACGATGCGTATGCTTCCGCCTCGGATCTTGAAACACCAGCTATGAAGACAACCTTTACCTACAACTATTCGATCGATACCACGGACGTAACCCAACAGGAATACTTTGCTGTAACCGGAAAGCAGCCCGATCTTACCTCCAGCTACGGGAGGGGTAACCGCTGCCCGGTTTCGTATGTAAGCTGGTACGACGCTATCCTTTTCTGTAATGCCAAAAGCAAGCTGAACGGCCTTGATACCGTTTACAGCTACTTTGCTCCCGATACCATCAGTTCAGGGAGCGTCGATGCCATGGCAAGCGTGACCATCCACTACGATCGCGACGGCTACCGGCTTCCCACCGAATCGGAATGGGAGTTCGCCGCGCGCGGCGCTTCCTCGAATCTGCCCTTTGCAACACCCGCCGACAGCCCGGCAGCGCTGGCTTCGGCATGGTTTGCGGAGAACTCCGCCGATACCTGTCATCCAGTCGCCCTGCTGAAACCAAATGGCCTTGGCCTTTACGATATGGCGGGGAATGTGTATGAATGGACGGGAGATTGGAAAGGTCCCTACAACACAAAAGGCACGACCAATTCCATCGGCGCCGAATATGCGGACAGTAATTATGAGCGCACGATCAAAGGCGGGTCGTTTGAACACCCCATGCTCTATTTGCGGCCTTCGCGGCGGTCGGCCACCTACCCCGTTTCGCTCGTCACGGCCTGTGAATTCATCGGATTCCGTTGTGCACAGGGAGTTATCCCCTCCCCGAACTATATCACCACCGATACCTCCGTTGTACAGACCAACCCGGTCGCCCTGACGACGGCCTCGGTTCAAAGTTTCCTCGGGACCAATGCGGCAAAACTTGTTTTTGTTAATGTTTCGGGCGCGAACCGGACCTTATGCACGGTTAATTTCAACCAGCCGAAGCCCGCAGTTTATGAATTCACCGACAGCAGGAGCGTGAATGTCCCGGAAATTTCCCCGAACGGCAGGTATGTCGCCTGGTGTACGCGCGGGGAGGGGTCATACGGGCCTTCCAACATTTATATCCGCTATTTCGATTCCCTGACGACGGCGCCATGGAAATTGAATATTGACAGCGGGTATATTCCTCGATGGTGGGTTGACAGAACAACCAACGATACCTTTCTGATCTATACCAATTCCGCCATCGACAACAGCCAGAGCGGCTGGCCGGCGACGGGAACATTCATGCAGATGATGGCGGGAGGAAAACCGAGCGGAAGCCCGCAGGTGCTCGTAGCGAACGGAGGCTTTCATGACGGATTGTCGACAAACCGGCAATACGTTGTCACCGGCTATACCAGGCTCCTCATGCGGGACATCACCGGCGCCGACTCCGTGGCCCAACGCCAGCTTTTTCTACCGCCGCTGAACGGCAAGGACTCTTCAGGGTCCACGCAGGTATGCAACGTCTCCATCTCCCAGGATACCGCGAACCTCAGCCGATGCCTGTTTCTGGATTTCGGATGCACTACGGTAAGCACCCTGACGCAATCGACCTACGGCATCCATCAGTATCTCTTCATCGCCGATTATACGGGAAGAGTGATCGCGTGGTATAACTGCCCGTCCGGCGAATCGGCATGGAATTTTCCCGAATGGTCAAACACCCCTTCCTTCGCGGCCGCCAGCGGTTGCAACAGCAGCATGGATGCGAATGCCCTGTATCTGATTAATATTCAAAACGGCGGTTATTTGCAGGTTGCGCAGGGAACGGAGTTGGAAAATCCCTCTCTCTGGGTGGGAACTATCATACAGTTTCCCCAGAATCTGTCCGAGGACAGCCTTGGCGCTTATGATACTCCCGACCAGAACGCTTTTCAGGAGCAATTTGCCGGCAAAATGCATCTTTTCTGGAAAATGCATCGAACGCTCAACGTGGCATTCGTCGGCAGTTCCCAGATCAGTAACGGCGTTGATTGCCATCAGCTCACTGGAGGGCTTGTCGGTCTCAATCTTGGCGTCGGCGGCGCTGCGATAACGACCTGCGCGCATATTATTCAGGACTACCTCATTCTTCAGGCCCCGAATTTAAAAGTCATCGGCATGAGCACCACGCCGTACTGGCTCAACGATTCCACCGGAGAATGCATGTCCCCCCCGGTTTGGGTTCCCTGTATCGAGCAGAGTGAAGGCTACCTGTATGATCAGAACCATAATTTCTGGCGCAACGGTTTGCCGCCTTTATTCGACTCGCTCATGCAGGTGGCCAACCCTTATACTCTTGGTACTTTCGACACGCTCGGTTTATGCATTTCCAGTTGCGATGGCTGGGAACCGCTATCCACCAGCGGATCGATAACATGGACCGTCACCGATACGAATTATATCCGGAATTTCAATATCATCGCCCAGATCGCCGCGGAGCTTGCCGCGCTTCAGATTCATTTTGTCATGATCAATTTTCCGGAAAACCCCGGAATGAAAAATACCCCTTATTACATGTGTGAAGGCCCCTCATGGGCGACCGGCGATTCGGTGATGCAGCAATTCAAGGCCCTCGGCAACAATAATCCGTATTTTCATTTTTTCGATCAATATAATAATGGCAACCCTGACTATGACAGCACGGATTTTACAAATCAGAATCATCTCTGCACTGCCGGTGCGGCCAAAATGGGACAAAGAGTTGATTCTCTCATTCATTCATTTTTAGGACAATAAACGACTTCGATAGCCATGCCGGGAAAAAAGATTCTGCCGCCTGCAATCGACCCGTCTTCTCCCCGGCTTACCCCGGTAGTTTCTCCACGGGCGGCCGCAATAAGCTTAAAAAAAACGATAGTCAAGGAGCTCCTGCCGTTCATCGCCCTATTCGTTGTCATTGTGTGGTATGCCGCATTCAAGGTCGGCCTCATGCAGTGCAATCCGGGGTATACGCCCGCCGAAGATAAAGGGATGTTCTGGAGCGAAACGGCCTACCAGTACCGGTACGCCAAAATGTTCGCCGAAAACGATCCGTATGTCTGGCAGACGCTGAAAAGGGATACGCGGCTTCAGTATCCCGACGGCGTCGATACCTGGAAAGATTACACTACCTTCATGGAGCCGTTCGACGGGCTGGCGTACCGCCTTTTCGCGCCGAAAAACATTCCCTTCCATGTCTTCCTGCTCTGGTTTGTCGCCCTGTTCAGCTCGTTGACCGCGCTCCTCATTTATACGGTATGCTGCACTTTGTGGAAAGACAGGATCATTGCCTTCATCGCCGCACTCTCATGGATGCTCATGCCCGCAAGCTTCATGCGACAGGTGTCGGCGATTTACCTGAAAGAGGACTTTTCCCTGTTTTTCGTGGCCGCCTTTATCCTGCTGTTTATCGTGAGTATCGAGGATAAGCGGCGTCGCATCGCGATTATCGGCGGAGCTTCACTTTTCATCGCACTGGCATCATGGCACCTCTCACAATTTTTCTTCCTCCTCCTTATGGGATGCACCGCGCTTCTCTTTATCTTCCGCACCGAGTGGGAAAAGCACTGGACCCGGAATATTCTCGTCTATCTTGCCTTTGCGCTGGCCGCCGCCTGCCTGCCCGTGCTCCGACAGCGGGCGTTTATCATTTCACAATCGATGATCCTCTGCTACGCCCTGCTCGCGGCAATCTTCATCAAAAAACGCTTCGAAAAGGGCGGGGCGACCCTGTGGTGGCAGAAAGTTGCGATCCTCGGCGGCGCCTTTTTTGTTTTTGCTCTGAGTGACCTCCCCTTTGTCGCGCATTTCAAGGAGTATGCGCACGTGTTCGAGCTCTTTATTTACAAAATCCGGTATCTCGGCGTAATGCCGTCGGACCCGTCGGCCCTCCCGTTTGAAGCGCGGGTATTCTGGGCGGGCGATTTCGACGGCGCGACGCTCGATAAACTTATCGCCGCCTTCAGGTGGTATGCGCCGTTCATTGCGGCCGCGTCGCTCTTTTTCCTCCTCGGCGCGGCATGGAAAAAATTGACGCGACAGGAAGAGTTTATCGGCGTGTTCTTTCTCGGCGCCGGTTTCATCTATTGGCTGGTCGACCGGTTGTCGGTTTTCTTCGCCCCGATCCTCGCCGTCACTCTCTGCGTTATCCCGCTTCTGCTTTTCCGCATGGCAACGAAAAAAAAAAGGCGCTCCCGGAGCACGAAAACATCCTCTTTTGCCTGGGCGGCATATGCCTTTTTCGGTATAATAATGGTTCTCAATTTTATTATTGTCAATAAAATGAAACCCGTCATCGGCGAAATCGCCGCCAACAAAATCGAAATGTTCGACTGGATACGCGCCAATACGGGAGCCGACGATCCGTTCGTCGGCAATTTTTCCGACGGCCCGATGATCCTGCTCTACACCGGACGCCCCGTGGTTCTCAACTCCCAATATGAAAACAGTTTTATTCGTAAGCGCACCGTCGAATTTTACAAAGCGTATTTCGGCAGCGAGGACGACCTCCATGCTTTTTGCACCAAATACGGCGTCCGGTACGTCATGGCGCGAGCGGCGGCGGCGATCGATGACAAGCCCGGCGCCGACCGGTGGAACGCCGCCTTCATCGGCCCCCTCCCGGATAAATGCGCCGCTGCCCTCATCCAGTTCGCGCCCCAGACCATGACCCATTTCGCCCCGGTATTTGACAATGCAGCGTACCGGATCGTGCAGGTCATGCGTTCCGGCGAAAAACCGGCGACACCCTGGAAGCGCGGATACAGCCCGCGGTTCGATGCCTCGCTTTTCGAGAAAAAAGGTTCATTCTTTGTTAATACCGATCTGTCGCTCAAGAGGCTGGACGCCGCCGATGAGCTGCTGCGAGACGCCGGGCCGCTGTTCTCACAGATGGTGCAGGAGTATCAAGCAAACGCAGCGGACCGCGGTCGTCAGATTGCCGACCTCGCTCGCGAAAAACTCAGAAAAGCGGCAATGCTTGACCCGAAAGATCACATGATCTACTACAACGGGGCGATCCTGGAAGCGGAGTCGGGGAATCTGCCCGCAGCAGTTGACAAGGCAGCACAAGCGCTTTCCATCGCGCCGTCCGACCGGCTCATCCAGCAAATGTTTTTCGACTTCGCAACCCGGACCGGCCAGTGGGAGCTTTCGGAGATAGCGGGGAAGAAACTTCTCGACGATCCCGCGAATTTCTGGAACCGTCCCTTCCTGCAGCAGCACATCGCCGATGCGGCGCTGTCCCGAAAAGAGTATTCAGCGGCCGCCACCTATGCGGACAGCGCCCTGGCCGGAATCACCCTTCCAGACAACTCAGGCTGCAACCGGGGAATGCTTTACTATATCCTCGCGGCAGCGGATTTCCGGCAGGGCGACGTGAAGCAGGCGCAGGCGGCTTTATCCGCGTGCGCGAAACTCTCTCCGGACACGGAGGTACGGAAGAGGGTCGAAGAACTCATTGCCGAGGCAAACGCGAATGCGGCGAAACGGTAATGACCGGGGCCGCGTGTTGTGGCGACTCTTCAAGGCCATGGAAGTCATTTCCCTCCCACCATCCCCCCAAGCAAAGCAGGTTTCTTGATCTGCTCAAGAAGAGTATCGTCAATAACCCAATCTTCTTTTGTATAATCCCAGATGGTTGCAAGTTTTTCAGGCCATGTGGTCTTTATTTCGGATAGAATGCCCGGATCGAGTTTCGCCTTGTAAAATGATTTAACATTGCTGAGGTCTACTCCCCGAAGGTTAGCTCCCCGAAGATCGGCATTCTCAATGTCGGCGCCCGGAAGGCGGCTTCCCCGAAGATTGGCTCCCCGCAGGGTGGCTCCCCGAAAATTGGCTTTTTCAAGGTTGGCATCCTTAAGATTGGCTTTCCGAAGGTCGGCATCCGCAAGGGTGGCGCCCCCGAGGTTGGCTTCTCGAAGATTGGCTTCCTGAAGGTCAGCACTATCGAGATCGGCTCCCCGAAGGTCGGCTTCCACAAGAAAGGTTCCCCCAAGGTAGGTTCCCCGAAGATAGGCTCCCCGAAGATGGACTCCCGCCAGGTTGGCGTTATTTAAATTTGCTCCCTCAAAGTTCGCGCTATCAAGGTTATCGTTATCAAGGTTGACTCCCTCAAGGTTGGTTGCACAGAGGTTGGCCTCCACAAGGCAGGCGTCCCCAAGGTCGGCCCCCGCAAGGTGGGCTCCTCGAAGGTAGGCTCTCAAAAAGGTGACCCCTTCAAGGTTAGCGTTATCGAGGTTGGCTCCCTCAAGGTTGGCGCTATCAAGGTTGGCGCTATCAAGGTTGGCTCCCTCAAGATTGGCCTTATCAAGGTTAACTCGCTTAAGATTGGCTCCCCGAAGGTCGGCTTCCACAAGCCTTGCGGCCCCAAGGTCGGCTCCTGCAAGACGGGCTTCCCGAAGGTCGGTTCCCCATAGGGTAGCCTCTTCAAGGTTGGCGTTATCGAGGTTGGCCCCCTCAAGGTTGGCGCTATCAAGGTTGACTCCCCCGAGGTTGGCTCTCTCAAGGTTGGCGCCAGGGAGGTTGGCTCTCTCAAGGTCGGGTATAACGGTGGTATGTTCTTCTCGCCATTTATTCCAATTTTCAATTCCGGATTTCAGCAGATGAAGTTGCTGAGAACACCCAATAGCTATCGCAAGCAACAACAGAAAGGTAATTATGCTTTTGTAGCCACCGATCATAATAACCACCGTGTTTCTTTGTACGCATTAAGCTATTTATTCTCATTTTCCGGAAAGTGGTTGCATGTAACACCGGCATTCTATTAATATATACGAAAAGTTACATTTTTCAACAAAAAAACCAATAAAAACCGCGATATACGATCATATTCGAAGGGATGTATCACGATTTTCAGGCAAAAGTAGTGCTTTTTGAATTAAAAGCAGTATTTATTGCCTATTTAATGCCGCAGACAGGTGAAGACGAACCGCAAATTTTAACGGATTTTCGGGTTTAAAAAGGCTCTTTTAGTCGTGTTCCCTCACCACGGGAAAAGAACGCTATGGTGCGGGCGAGCGGGCGCTATGTGGTGCACGTCGCCTTGCCCGTGGATCGATTTGGCGGTTCAACTCGCCGGGTTCCATGGAGGGCGGCTCGCGTACTTCGAGCCAATGCAAACCGCTTATCAGGCGCTGCTTCCTGGCCGTGATAGCAGTCTCAGGCAATGGAGACAATACGGAATGGAGACAATATATCACATCACAGAAGATTTAGAAAAGGGGCGTTAAAAGCGAGAACAGCGCAGGAAGCCGGGATGTCACGGCAAACGGTTTATAATATGTTAACCACATTGCCTAAAGCTAAGCCCGCAGAAATACTTACGATTTATGATATAGACCCTTCAGAGAAAAAGCCCGAAAATACACCCGTTAAAGCGCGTGGATGGGATGATTACGAACCCAAGGAGCAATTGTCGCCCGAAGAGTTTTCACAGCTTTTGATAGGGGGGGGAAGACGGTAAATCAGATGAACGGGACACAGACCAATTTAGGCTTTATACTGTTAGATTTATAAAGGAGAGAAATAATTAGGGTAGGATATTCAGTAAGCTATGGTAAAGCAGCAACTACTGCTCTTACCTTTTTATCTTCCTGAGCAAGTAGTTCCCCAACGAAGCACTTTTACCTTTTTCAAGTTAAGCCTTCTACAATTCTAACATTTTTTAAATTTATACACAAATCAATTGAGGCAATTTGTCCTTCAATAATAAGAATGGAATCTTTGCGAAGTAGTTTAATGGCAGGGTAATCATTATATGAAATATTAAAAATAACATGACGGGGATATCCGCTATCTTCTTTTGGGAAAAATGAAATTCTACAATTTAAAGAATCGAGTGGAGAAATAGAAAAGACAGAACCTTTCCATTTAACAGGAATATCAACATAGTGCTTTTTGCGTTCATCTTGAAGGAAAAGAGGCACACTTTCTATATCTTCTACAATTTTAGCAGGTGTTAAGGCAGAAAGAAAAGCATTTGTAGGGTTGGAATTTATGGCAGATGTTAATGCAGGGAAAGAAGTGTCTATAGCTTTTTGAGTTATAGACAGAGGAATAATTGTTGTTTGGGAAACTGTAGAAGGGGTGTTAGCTTGAGCTGTAGCCACAGTTTTCGGCTTAAATAGAGCCTGTAAGAAATTCTGTGTAAGTGAGGTATAATGAAATAAACCACCTACACAGGAGCATGGAATGGCGATTCGTAATGAGCTTGTAGACGAGTTAATCAAGGATTATAAGAAGCCAGAA
>Ga0181530_10000485_pt1 | contig 50802 bp, 29 predicted proteins | sample PEATcosm2014_Bin_42_FD_119769 | JGI IMG/M metagenome (GOLD analysis project Ga0181530, IMG submission 119769) | Peatland microbial communities from MTU Mesocosm Facility, Houghton, MI, USA - PEATcosm2014_Bin10_60_metaG | ecosystem: Environmental > Terrestrial > Soil > Wetlands > Peat | place...
AACTGAACCAAACCCAAACCACCTTTCCCGGCTCGACCTTGCGCCTGCGCTACGCCATTCATCCAGCTTTTGTGAGAAAAAGCGGACATTCTAATTGACTCCTATGTCAGGAGTTCTGGAATCGCAAAGAAATAGAATTTAGCCCGGAGGATTTGGTCGGCAGTGTGGAAGCTCTGGCGCGCCATGCCGCTTTGGTCCGGAGGATTCAGCCCACATGGCGGCTAGTTGGGAGGTGAATCATAAATCAGCGATTGAAATTCTGCCGTTTGTCGGACGGAGTCAAAGTCATGTTCTGTTTTCGCATACTTCTTTGCGTAATCACCATAATCGGATTTCAAGGCGAGTCGAAGCCAATGAAAACAGGATTCCTTGTCGCCTTTTAGCGCATAGCAGCAAGCAATATCATGTGCGACCATGAAGGCCTGTGGATTTTTCTCGTAGGCTGTCTTGAAGTAGAAAATTGCTTTGTCCACGTCTCTGGTTTCGGCAATCCCGCCCCTCAGCGCATGGTAGTAACCGAGTGAATATGCCCAAATGCCTCCACCGACGGCCAGAAGGGTGACCACGGCAAGAACTGTAAAAATGGCTATACGAATTCGTCGCATCATACCGGTAATTTACGGCGCCTCGGCGGCGAATTGGTAGGCGCCGGAGGCGATTTCATAAACGGCGGCGCCGGGTTCCATGCGCAGAAACTTTACGCCGGGCGCGCTCGCAGCGGGGCGGCCGGATTCGGTAACGGTGTCCGCGGCGGACGCGGGCATGAAGACGGTCGCGGTGGTGTTGGCGGGGATGGCGATGTTCAGGGTCACGCGCCGGCCTTCGCGGGTCCATTCGCTGGCGATCTTTCCATGAAGGGAATTGTAGGCGGCTTTGACGAATGTCAAATCGCCCGGCAGCGCGGGCTTGATGATGATTTTCGCAAAGCCCGGCCCGCCCGGATCGCTCTGGATGCCGGCCAAGTCGTGAAAGAACCATTCGTTGAGCTGGCCGAGCATGAAGTGGTTTTGGGAGGAGGCGGGGTTGGCGTCCCAAGCCTCTGTCAAGCTGGTTGCGCCGCGCGCGAGTTGGAGGCCGTAGCCGGGTTTTTCCGACTGGTTGTTCATGGCGTAGATGACATCGGAACGGCCGCCGTCGGCCAGGGCGCGCAGCAGGTAGCGGTAGCCGACGTCGCCCGCCGTCAGCCCGTTTTTGCGAACATCATTGACCACGTTGTCAAGTATGGCCGCGCGCTCCGCCGGCGCCGCCAGGCCCATCACCAGCGCGAGGGAATTGGCGCATTGCGAGCCGGTGGCGTATTGATGCGCGGCCGGATTGTAGTATTGCGCGTTGAAGGCGGCGCGGATTTGTTCCGCCTGCTGTTCATACTTGACAGCGTCGTTGGTCAAGCCGAGCAGCCGGGCGCTTTGGGCCAGAACCACGGTGTCCTGATAGTAAAAGGCGGTGGCGGTGACTCCCTTTGGAGTCAGCTTGGAAACGCCGGGGCTGCCGGGGCCGATGTCATACCAATCGCTCAAGCCGTAGCTGACAATTTGGTTGCGCGCCTTGCCGTCCAGGTAGGCGACCCACCGCGCGATGTTGTCATAATAACGGCGCAGCAATTCAGTGTCGCCGGTGAACTCGTATTGCTGCCAGGCGACCATCGGCAGCGCGCTGCCCCATTCGGGCGAGTCCAGGAAATCGCCGCTGAAGACGGGATATTCCGGGGCGGTGGTGGGGACCATGCCGTTGGGGCGCTGGCTGTCGGCCATGTCGTTCATGTTCTTGGTGAAAAGTGCGTTCAAGTCGAAATTGTAGCGGAGCGCCGGGCCGTTGAGATGGGTTTGCTCCAGCCAGCCCAATTTTTCGCGGTGCGGGCAGTCGGTCATGAGGCTGGCCATGTTGCTGCGCTGCGCCCAGCGAATGAGGGTGTAGATGCGGTTGAACAGGACATTGGAAGTGGTGAATTCCCCGGCCGGCGGCGAGGCGGAATGCACGGCCCGGCTTTCCAGGGAATCGAGCGCCGGCAAAGCGCCGCCCTCCGGCGACGCGATACATTCGATTTGCAAGTAGCGATAGCCGGCATAGTAAAAGCGCGGGGACCATGTTTCCTGCCCGTTGCCGGCCAGCGTGTAAAGGCACCAGGCCGGTTTCCCCATGCTGCTTTGATCGGCGGAGCCGTCGTTCTTGAGCAGTTCGGATGGCCAGATTTTCACCGAGGACCCCGGCGGACCATGCACCGTGATCTTCGGCATCTGCGCTGCGTTTTGGCCGAGATCATAGACGGTGACGCCCGGCTTGAGCGGCGTCGTCTTGACCGGTTTGAAAACATCGAACGCCCGGATGGGCGGCGCGGCGCAGGAAAGCCCCTTCAACACGCCGCCCGGCCCGTTTGTCACCACGGCGGGCGTCCATCGGGCCGCGTCGAAGCCGGGCTGGTCCCATCCCGGCTGATAAAGCCGCGCGTCATAATCTTCCCCGCCATAAATCGAAGAAAGTGTGATCGGCCCGGGCGCGGCGCGCCATTGGTCATCGGTGGCAACGATCTCCGTGGAGCCGTCCTGATATTCGAGCCGGAGCTGGGCGATGGCCTTTTGCGGCCCGAAGGAGCCGGTGAATTTGGCGTAGCGGCCGGGAACGCGCGGAACATTATACATGCTGTTGCCCAGGAACAGGCCGATGGCATTGGGAGCCGAAAACATGTCCGTGCGCAACAAATGCGTTACGTCGTAAGTGTCGTAGAGGCAGGTCTTGTTGTATTTGCTCCAACCCGGCGACAGGAGGTCATCCGTCGCCTTGCCGCCATTGAGAGTCAACTCATAAGCGCCGAGGCCGCAGACAAAAACCACCGCGCGCCGCAAGCCGGGCTTGACCGCAAACTCGCGGCGCAGGAGAAGCGTCGGCGCGTTTCCCGCCGCGCCAATCCACTTGGCCTGCCAATCCGATTCGTTCAACAAACCCATCGTCCAGGAAGCCGGCGCGCTCCAGGGGGAAGGCTGTCCGTCCTTGTCCCAGGCCCGCGCCTTCCAGAAGACCTGCTGGGCGGAACGCAGCGGCTTGCCCGCGTAGGGGACGTTCACCGTTTGGCTGGACTTCACCTGTCCGCTGTCCCAAAGGTCGCCCTGATTACCGGCCAAAATTTCCAGCGACGAAGCCGCCAGCAATTGCCAGGCGGTCTGAACTTCGCCGCGCTGGGCCGACTCCAAGACCCAGCTCAAGCGCGGCTGTGGCGAATCCACGCCGAGTGGATTCTCGCGATACTCGCACCGCAGCCCGCTTGGCTGCATGGGGGCGGCTTGAGCATGGAGGCTGTTTCCCGCGGCGCCAAAGAGAAGCAATGCGGCGGAAAGGACGAATGGTGTCAGGGAACGGGTCATAATCATAATCCTACAAATATCTCGCGCCTACGGCGGTTCCAGCGCCGCAACACAGATAAGATTAAGATTAAGAACCGGAAACGGCCACCCCAAAAATTGACCCGCGCCCACGGGCCGCCCCACGTTGGAATGTGTCAGTCGTGCAGGGCAGGGGGATGCTCCTGCATTACGATTCGGGTTTCTCTTCGGGCGGTTTGTCTTTCGCGCAGGGGCGTGTCAGGAGAAAAAGGCCATAAACGAGCAAGACGATTCCCAGAGCAAAGGCAAAAGTGAACCTTTCCATGTCAGAGGCTCCAAAGACAGTGAAAATGGCCCCCACGACCGAGTAAAGAACCCCGGTGGCGAATCGCGTGGACCTGGCCTGTTTCACAACGGAACGATTGCGATTCATGATGCTCCGCACCTCGCCCATGCATCGGACATTTTGGTCCACGAGTTTGATAACCGCCTGGACATCCGCCTCGCAACGGCCGCGGCAGGCCAGACCTTTGCCGAGGTCCGCCGCGCATTCCGGGCAGAGGCCTTTGCCGCATGACTTGCAGGCGCCGACGGCCTCCCGGTCCTGATGATAAAAACAACGCATAGGGGTTATTTAAATGACAAATGACCATTTCTCAATGACCAATTTCAATTTGCAGGCCGATGTCCGCTCGGCCATAATATAAGCGTGGAAGATGTTCCAGCCAGCCAGACACAGCCTGCGAACCTCCCGCTCACCTGGCCGCTGCCGCCACCCCAGATTGAGCTGGCGGAGGACGAGGTTCATGTCTGGAGCGCCTGGCTGCGCGGCTCGCCGGCCGATTATTCCGCCGGCCTGGAGATGCTGTCCGAAGAGGAACGCGCGCGGGCGGCCAAGTTCCATTACGAGGGCGACCGGAAGAACTTCGTGGCGCGGCGTTCGCTGCTGCGCGCCATCCTCGGCCATTACCTGAAGATCGAGCCGTCGCAAATCACGCTGGCTCGCGAAGAGCGGGGCAAGCCGCGGCTCGCCGGGCCGGACGGCGCGTCGCGTCTGCATTTCAACTTCTCCCATTCCCGCAATCTGGCCCTGTGCGCCGTGGACCGGTTCGCCCCGGTGGGCGTGGATGTGGAACAACTGCGGCCCATGCCGGAAATGGCCGAAATTGGGGCCACGTTTTGTTCCGGGCAGGAAAACGCCCTGCTCAACGCCGCCCCGCCGGAAAGGAAGCTGGAAGTCTTTTTCAACCTCTGGACGCGCAAGGAGGCCTATCTCAAGGCCACCGGCGAAGGCATTGCCGGCAGTCTGGCGCAATTGGATTGCTCGGAAGCGCCGCCCGGTTGGGCGCTCTATTCATTGTCGCCCGCGCCCGGTTTCGCCGGCGCGCTGGCCTTGGCCGGCAACGGCGCCATGACCCATTGCTGGCAGTGGAGCAGGAAGCCGCTTTGAGATTCCAATGAACATTGGCCAATCCTCTCTTAATCTTAATCTTTCCTAATCTTCGTCCAATGAGTTGGAGATTGAGATTAGGATTAAGATTAGGATTAAGATTAAGAACTGGAACCCCCCAAAAAAGCGACTTGAGCCCGGCGCTCACTCCGCCTTTTTGTCCGCGCCGGCGTAATGTTTCTGGAGGCAATCAGGGCAGATGGAACTGGCCGTATCAATGCCCGCGGCACCGGCCAGGTAGGCTTCGACGCTCTCCCAGTAGCCGCGGTCGTCGCGCACCTTCTTGCACGAGTAACAGATGGGCACCAGGCCTTTGAGAGTGGTGATCATTTTCCTGGCTTCCTGGAAGTCCCGGATCAGCCGTTCCATGTCGTGTTCCGCCTCCTCCCGCGCCTTCAAGGCGGTTTTCAAGTCTTCCAAGTTTTTTCCCAGGACCACTTGAGCCATGACCTGGCGGCTGAGAATGCGCAAGGCTTCCAATTGCTCGCCGCCCAGTTGCCGGGGCACCCTGTCAATCACGCATAACGCTCCCAAGTGATGCCCGTTCGGCGCGGCCAACGGCGCGCCGGCGTAAAACCGGACGCGCGGCTCGCCCAGCACCAGCGGATTGTTTGCAAACCGCGGGTCCTTGGAAGCATCCGGCACCACGAACAATTCCGGCGACATGATGGCGTGGGCGCAGAACGCATGCTCGCGCGGAGTCTGGGACGCCGCGAGGCCGATTCTCGACTTGAACCATTGCCGGTCCTCGTCCACCAGGCTGATGACGGAGATCGGCGTGCCGCAAATTGAGGCGGCCAGCCGCGTGAGGTCGTCGAAGCGGTCCTCCGGGTGCGTGTCGAGAATTCCGTAACCGCGCAAGGTGTTGAGCCGGGCGGCCTCGTTTTCAGGTATTGGAAAGCGCATATTTGATAATGTTATCCTGGCGGTCAGCCCGCCGCTGGCATGGGCAGCGCGACGTGCTCCCGTGTTCCAACAAGGTTAGCACACATCCCGGTTTCCTCAACTGCCGGGTGGTGGAGACAGAAGTGGGGCGGAACGAAATGCATGTGGTTGGATTGGGCGGAAGCAATGCGCTGGCGCAGGTGATGGATCATTTCGTGCGCTGGCATGGCCGTAGCGCCGTAGGCGCGACATCTCTGTAGTCTGCCAGACGCAACGCGAGTTCAAGCTCCGTCAGGAGCGAAATATCTCCTTCTACCCCCGGAGGATTCCGCTCCTGACGGAGCGTTATCGTTTTTTCGAGCGGCATGCTACAAATATGCCAGCCCTAACGGGCTTTGAAACCTGTAGCGGCGGTCTATGACCGTCGCTAATTACCGCCGCTTTTACAGCCAATCTCCAGAATTCACAGGCAAATAGTCAAAACCCACTCTTAACCGTTCCAACCGCCCGGCTTCCCGCAGCGCGTTTTTTGGCGCGATTGTTTTTGACGGGCGAAAAGGCTTCTTGCTAATGTCCCGTCAACTCGGCCGCCGGATTTTCCCTTGGCCGGCGCCGGTTTGGTTGTTGCCGGCGCGCCAGGGTGGCCGGCACGGTCGTCGCAGGAACAGTTATTTATGCCAGTTTCAAAACCAAGTCCGCCTTTCAAAATGAACTTCAGAAACCACTGGCTCGTCCGCTATGTTTCCGCGCTGCTGGCGGTCGCCGCCGCCTTTCTTCTCCGCGCGGGACTCACTCAACTGGGGGGCGGCAATCTGCCGACTTATATCACATTTTACCCGGCTGTCATGCTTTCGGCCCTGCTTGGGGGCGTCGGGCCGGGCCTCCTGGCAACGCTGGTCGCTGCGCTGGGGGCGGATTATTTCTTATTGACCCCGGTCGGGTCGTTCGCCGTGGAGAGTCTGGCCGACGCCGTCGGCCTGGCTTTTTTCACGGGCATGGGCGTGTTTATGAGCGTGGTCGCGGAGCTGTACCGCCGCGCCCGGCAACAGGCGGCGGAGAGCGAGGCGGCGGCTTACTTGCGCGATCACCTCGAACCGCCTGCCCGCTGGTCCCGGCAGGGTTTGCTGCTCAACGCGGGATTTGTGGCGTCCCTGGCCATTTTGGCGGTGGCGGCATGGCAGTCCGCCCGGAACGTGCGGGCTGTGGAGGAAGCCGATCAATTGGTAACGCATACTTATGTCGTGATTCAAGATTTGGACCGTTTGCTATCGGCGTTGAAGGACGAAGAGACCGGCCAGCGCGGATACTTGCTCACCGGGGAAGACCAATACCTGGAGCCTTATCAGGCCGCGCTCGGCATCGTGAAGACCAACCTGGCCGACCTGAAGCGCATCGTCCGGGACCCCTCTCAGCAGCAGCGTCTCGAAGTCATCGAGGGCCTCGTCGCGGAGATGGAGGCGATAATCCGGAAAACCATCGAATTGCGGCGTTCCCAGGGCTTGCCAGCCGCCCTGGCGGTCGTGACTACGGACACGGGCAAAATCACGATGGACCAAATCCGCGCGCAAGTCGCCGCGGCGCAGAATGCCGAAAGCCTGGTGCTCCAACAGCGGATTGAGGCCAGCAACGCCGAGACTGGCAAAACCGTCCAGGCCCTGATGGCCGGCAGCATTCTGAGCTTTCTCCTGCTCATCACGGTCTTTCTTTTCCTCAAGCAGGAAAATGTCCGGCGCACAAAGGCCGAGGCCGACGCGCGCCTTCACCGCGACCACTTGCAGGAAATAGTCGCGGCGCGCACGGACGAACTCGCCAAGTCCAACGAGCAGCTTAAGGTCGAAATTGACGGCCACCTCCAGGCCAGGGAGGCCCTTCGCCAGCAGCGCGAGTACCTCCGCGTGACCCTCACCAGCATTGGCGACGCCGTGCTGGTGACCGACCTCCAGGGTAAGATCACCTTCCTCAATCCCGTCGCCGAATCCCTCACCGGCTGGCCGGAGAGCGTAGTCTTGGGCCAGCCGGCACAGAGTGTCTTCCGCATTATCAACGAGAAAACCCGCGCGCCGGGCGAGGACATCGTCGCCCGCGTCTTGCGCGAAAAGCAGACCGTCGCGCTGGCCAACCACACCGCCCTGCTCGCCCGCGACGGTCGCGAGGTTCCCATTGAGGACAGCGCGGCCCCCATCCGGGACGACACCGGCGCTATCTCCGGCGCCGTGCTGGTTTTCCATGATGTCACCGAAAAGCGGCGGCTGCACGAGCAGGTGGCCCAGGAAAAGGACCGCTTGTCAGCGCTGATCGGCAGCGTCTCGGATGAAATCTGGTTTGCCGACACGGGGGGAAAATTCACGCTGCTCAATCCTACCGGCAGCCGCGAATTCAGCCTGGGCGTCGCCCGTGGCGTTGGAGTGGAAGAGCTTGCCGCGAGCCTGGAAGTGCTCCGCCCGGATGGCACTCCTCGGCCCATCGAAGAGACACCACCGTTGCGGGCGTTGCGCGGAGAAATTGTGAGGAACCAGGAGGAGATCGTCCGCACCCCCGCCACAAACGAGCTGCGCCATCGCCAGGTCAGTTCATCGCCGGTGAAAGATGCCGCCGGCAAGATCATTGGCTCAGTCTCCGTAGTCCGCGACATTACTGATATTAAACGGGCGGAGGCGGCGATCCGACAGTCCGAATCGCGTTATCGCACCTTGTTCGACACAATGATTGAGGGCTTCTGCATCATCGAAGTGATTTTCGACGCGCAGAACAACGCCGTGGATTATCGCTTCCTGGAAATCAATCCCGCGTTTGAAAGGCAAACCGGCTTGCATGATGCCAGGGGCAAGCTGATGCGCGACCTGGCCCCGGCGCATGAAGCCCATTGGTTTGAGATTTATGGCAAGGTGGCCTTGACCGGCGAGCCGGCGCGATTCGTCAATGAAGCCAGGGCCTTGGGCCGTTGGTACGATGTGTCCGCCTACCGCGTCGGCGCCCCGGAAAGCCGGAGGGTGGCGATCCTGTTCAGTGACATCACCCAGAACAAGCGGGCGGAAGCCGCCCGCGCGCAGTTGGCCGCTATTGTCGAGTCGTCGGATGACGGCATCCTCTCCAAAGACCTGGGTGGAGTCATCACCAGTTGGAACGCGGGCGCCGCGCGGCTCCTGGGTTATCGCCCCGACGAGGTCATTGGCCGCCCGATCAATTTGCTCCTGCCGTCCGATCGCCAGGACGAAGAGGACGCCATCATGGCGCGCTTGCAGGCCGGCCAAAAAGTGGACCACTTCGAGACGGTCCGTCTGGCCAAGGACGGGCGCAGGCTTGATGTGTCGGTGACCATTTCCCCTCTAATGGATGCTCAAGGCCGGGTCGTTGGCGCGTCGAAAATCATCCGCGACATCACGGAGCGCAAACACAATGAACGACAATTGCGCCTCCTCTCCACCGCTGTCGAGTCCGCCGCCAACGGCATCGCCGTCACCGACCGCGCCGGCAACATCCTCTGGATCAACCCGGCATTTACCCGGATGACCGGCTACAGCTCCGCCGAGGCGGTGGGCCAAAACCCCCGCGTTCTCAAGTCCGGCCGGCATCCCACCGAGTTCTACTGCCTTATGTGGAGCACCCTCCTCAAGGGCGAACCCTGGCACGGGGAAATGGTCAACCGCCGCAAGGACGGTTCGCTTTATCCCGAAGAGATGACCATCGCGCCCGTGCGGGTGGACGGGACTGAAATCACCCATTATGTGGCCATCAAGCAGGACATCACCGCCCGCAAACGCGCCGAGCGGCGCACGGAGTTGCTGGCCGAAACCGCCGCCCGCCTCCTCAGCAGCGAAGAGCCGCAGCGTGTCGTCGAGGAGCTGTGCCGCAAGGTCCTCGATTTCCTCGATTGCCAGGTCTTCTTCAATTTCCTCGTCAACGACCAGCAACAGCGCCTTCACCTCAATGCCTGCGCCGGCATCCCCGCGGCGGATGCCGCGAAGATCGAATGGCTCGATTTCGGCGTCGCCGTGTGCGGTTGCGCCGCCCGCGACGCCTGCCGCATTGTCGCCGCAAACATCCAGGAAACGCCCGACCCGCGAACCGAGTTGGTCAAGCCCTATGGAATTCAGGCCTACGCCTGCCATCCGCTCATCGTCGCCGACCACTTGCTCGGAACCCTCTCCTTCGGCACCCGCACGCGCAAGGACTTCACGGAGGAGGAGTTGTCCTTCATGAAAGCCGTGAGCGACCTGGTGGCGACGGCGATGGAGCGGAAGCGCACGCAAGCCGTCCTCCAGCTTACCGTCGAGGAAGCCAAACGCTCCAATCGCGACCTGGAACAATTCGCCTACATCGCCTCCCACGACCTCCAGGAACCGCTCCGCGCCGTCGGCGGTTATGTGCGCCTCATCCAGCGCCGCTTCCCGCAAAACATGGACGCCAAGGCACTCCAATTTATCAATGGCGCAGCCGAAGGCGCCGACCGCATGGAGCGGCTCATCAACGATCTGCTCGCCTTTTCGCGCGTGGGCACCCACGGCGGCGCTTTCTCGCCCGCCAGCCTGGATGCCATCCTCAACGAAGCCTTGCGCAACCTCCATTCCAGCATCGAGAGCGCCCAGGCCAAAGTCACCCACGATGCCTTGCCCACGCTGGCGGTGGATGCGACCCAGATGATGCAGATATTCCAGAACCTCATCGGCAACGCGATCAAGTTCCACAGCGAGCGCCCGCCGGAGATCCATGTCGGCGCAAAAAAAGAGCCGGGCCGCTGGGTCTTCTCCGTGCGCGACAACGGGATTGGCATCCAAGCGCAGTATTTCGACCGGATCTTCCAGATCTTCCAGCGCCTGCACACGCGCCATCATTATCCCGGCACCGGCATCGGCCTGGCCATCTGCAAAAAAATGGTCGAGCGCCACGGCGGCGTCATCTGGGTCGAATCCACACCGGGTCAAGGCTCCACTTTCTACTTCTCCCTCCCCGACACCTCCGCGATGCAATGACCCCACTTTAGTCAAGCCAGATTAGGCAAAAAAGTGCCTGCTTTCGCACTTTTCGGCCGTATCCTGAATTCATTTTTGTTTTCAACTGCATTGGCAGCCGGCGTAAAGGGCGATGCTCTGGCCGGGGGTTGCCGGCGGATTCAGTTGCACCGGGGCGTAACCGTTCACGTTCCCGTTGGAGCAACCGGTCGGGCCGGCCGTGCCCTCGGCGTAGGTGCGCGTGCAATAATTCCCGCACACGTCCACCAGCGCGGCGGTCAGGAAGCATCCGGTTTCACCGGGCACGAACGGGCAGCCGTTGATCGCGACGGCCCCTTGCACCGGCGTTCCCACCGCGCCGGCTTCGGTGATGGAATTGGCCACCGTCACCCCCACATTCGGCGTCACAACCACGGCTCCGGCCGAATTGTAGGTCGCCGTCCAACTCGTTCCCCAGGCGATGGAATTGAAGGGCACCGCCGCGATCAGAGCCTCGCATTGAGCCGCGACGGTTGCCAGGGTGTAGCTCGCGCCGCCGAGCGCGACGGTTTGCGTGATGGTTGCCGGCGCGCTGGCCAGCGCGCCCCAGTGATAGGGACTAAACTCGTATTCCACGTCCGAATTCCAGCTCCATGCGGCGAATTCCATTGTGATGGAACTGGCGCTGAAGCTCCAAGTCACCAGCGCCGGATTCTGGGTGCCGCTGATAAAGAACAGGCTGTCCACCACGGTGCCCGGCCCGGAGCCGCTTGTCACCGGACCCCAGCCGACCACGCGCTGAGGCGGCACGTTTGGGAAAATAAGGGGCGATTGCTCCGACGAAGGCGCGGTCGCTGGCGCGGTATAGGTTGGCTGCGTTCCGTCATAAAAGTTTGCGAATGTCCAGTCATAGACGAAGGCGCCGGCCGCCGAGCATTCCGGGACCGTCATGTCGCTGAACGAGTTGGCGCTGCCGTCACTGTTGGCGCCGGTCATTCCAATAGTTGCCAATTCGGCGGCGGTGATAGTCGCGGGAAAGAGGGGGAAGTTGGCCAGGGTGGTCGTCACAGTGACCTCCAGTTGCGCCGAGTTCGTCGTCTGCGCGAAAACGGCCCTGCCATTGTTCGCGCCGTCCGGCCAGCCGCTCGGACCGGGCGTGTCGTTGTAACTTCCCTCCTTTCCAAAATCCCACAATGCCCAGTGCGCGGCGTCCAGATTTGGATCTGCTGTGCTGCCCGTGATCGCCGCCGTGCAGATGAAGACCCAGTAGCACTTCGGGTAGCTCCATGCCAGGCCCGTCAAGTAATCGGTCAGCGGCCCGGCTCCCGGCCATTCCCGCAACACCAGGTCCCCGACGGCGAAGTTGGGCGCGCTGCCGGCGCAAGTGTAATTGAAGGTGCTGCCATCCAGTTGCGGACTGCTGACCGAGTAGGTCCACTCGCCGGAAGCCGGATCATAAGCGCCGGAATCGTTGTAAGATGTATAGAGCCAGTTGGCCTTGAAGCCGGGGAAGGCAAACCCGCCGGCGAATCCGAGCCAGCCCTTCTGGCCGACGACCTGCTTGGCGCGCGGCCACGCGCATGGAAAACGGTTGCTCATAAGGAAAAGGATGAAGGATAAAGGCTGAAGGCTAAAGAACTTGAGCCTTTTGCCTTTTGCCTTTAGCATTCGCGTTCACGGTTTCAAGAGTGGTGGTAAGGCCCGGTGCAGAGGAAGGTGCGGTAGGTTGTGGCGTCGCCGCCCTCGCATGTGTTCAGCTCGTAGAACTGGACGGGCTGGCCGGTCACGACCGCGAGCAACTGCGCGACGCTGATCTTCACGTAGGCCGTGTCCAATGAGCCGCCGGCGCCGCTGGAGAGCAGGAGGCCGGGGCCGTTGTCCAGCAGGCTCAGGCCGGTTCGCTGCAAGCCCTTCGCCCATGTGTACACGCCCGGCAGGCCCGTTGAGTAGGCGCTCAAGTGGCTCTGCAAGTCGCTCAGGCTCTGGGGAAGGAGCAAGTCGCTGTTCACTTTGTTGCCCGGGCTGGGCGCCGAGAGCGGGACGTTCTGGCCGATGGCCTGGCTGCCGCTGCCATTGTTCCTGTTCATCTGATCGTTGCCGATCAGATAGAACCAGCGCGGCCCGCGGTTGACCCGAAGCCGCTGCACAAGGTCCGCGTTGCCCAAGTGCTGCGCCGGGCCGACGGTCAGCGTCGTCCTCCCCGTATCGTCGTAGCTGACCTGCTGAATACAAGCGTTCATGCCCGCCCACTCTTCCAGACCGCCCGACAAATTCAGGCAGTGCCCAATCGGGCACACGTCGGAGATCTCCTGTTCGACAACGGAGAACTTTCCTTGATACTGTGGGATCGCTTCGATTCCATAAACATAGCCGGCCAGCCCATAAGGGATCGGCTCGCCGGGATCGGTGATGATCGTCTGGGACGTATAGGTCCCGGAAGCCAAATTGGTCAGCTTCACTTTGATGGTCTTGGTGTGGCATTGGACCGTGCCCGGGTTGACCGCGTTGTCCGCGGCTGGCGAGGCGTTGTCGGCATAAGCAAAATACGCCGTGATCGTGGCCTGCACGCAATTGGCCGGCGCATTGGCCGGCGCATTCCCGACGAACATCCACGGGCACACGTTGCCGTCCAGCAGAAGATTCGGGGAATTGGTGACATCAATCGTCGCGCCGGTCTGCGAGTTCCGCACCAGAGGAGCCACCGTTCCCGATGGATCACAGTAGAAGGACAGCCCCGTGACATTCGCCAGTTCGGGAAAGAGGAAAACCCACGCGGCCAGCGCCGCCCCGCCGCCGGCCGGGTCCGCCAGATTCAGCGGCGCCGTCAGGATCGTCCCGGTCAACTGGTTCGCGCTGATCCCCTCGAAGTCGAACGTCGCCATCTGCGCGGCGAACCGCCGCGCCTGCAAGGGCAACTGCGTCTGCTGATCGCTCGTGAGCGTATCGCCGCTGTGGCCCGGCAGGAAGGTGCTCATCGGCAGCAGGGCACCATACTGCCCATAGCCTTCCACCGCCGCGCCATCCACCGTGGCAGCCACATCGTTGACAATCTGCGTGTAACTGGCGCCGCCGATGGCGCCGCTGATGCGATACTTGAACGCGATCGCCGAGGGGATGAGGTCGTCGCGGCGCTGGATTTTCAGCGATTCCACGGGGGAAAGGACGGAAGGGACTGAAGGGACGCAAGGGGGGACGGCGAGCGTGACCTCCGGCAGTTGATCCCGGGTGGACACCTTCAGCGTCGGCGGCGTGGTCGTGTAATCGAACCAAACCACCGGGCTGCCCATCGCCCCGATCCAGCGCAACTGACGCCGCATGCACTCCGCGCACGTCATGTCATTCACCGTTTCCAGCGGCGCGCGGAGCATGACGCCGCTGGTGGAAACGCTCGTGTCGCCCACCGCGCCGTCATATCCGGGAACAAAGTCGGGAATGAAGCAGTTGGGTCCCGGCGTCGGAAGCAGGTGATAGTTCCCATTGCTGTCGGTCGTAAGGCCGTCGAATTGGAACTGCCCTCCCGCCGGCCAGCCCAGCCCATTGACCGTCTGCTCATAGCCGGACTGCGCGATGCAGTAGGCCGCAATCTCTTTTACTTGTTGCCCGATGGACATCAGGTTGGTTTGTGTTGTGTTGACAATCGTATCGCCCGCCCCCGTCAATGCCGTCACGCTCTGACCCAGGACCACCTGGCTGCGCCAGTCGGCTATCTGTTTGCCCAGGGCGTTACTGTAAGTCAGCCAGAGTTTCATGAAGACCAATCGTTCGAAGAAAAAGTCCCACGGCCCGGCGAACTTGCAGGAGAACCCCTCCATCTGCGGAGAGCCGGTGCGGATGTTCTGCACGCGCCAGCCGACAAACCATATCCTCCCATTCATCCCATTATTCGCCTGGGTCCCATTCACCCAGGCCGTGCAGCCGGAAACAGGCAAGGCAGAAGTCTGAAGGCTAACTGCTGAAGGAATCCGCCCAACCTGAATCGTGACCATCGCGCCGTAGGGGAAGACCTCCGTCGCATCCGTGGCGGCGAGCAGATCGCAGCCGAAGGAATCGCTCGCCTGGTTATAGACCTCGCGCTTCCACCGCTGGATGCCCCAGTCCGCGAGCGACTTCTCCGTCCCGTTGTAAGTGAGCGTCGTGTAAGTCATAATTTCTTGTTCACCCTCCGTCCCTGTTCATTCTTGCTGTTTGTTCCAGCAGTTGAAGCCTCATTTCCACCGCCTCGATGCGTCCCTCCTCGCTGGCTTGCCTTTGCGGCGGCGCTGTTTCGCGCTGCGCCATTGCCTGCCGGACCATCTCCTCAACCGCCTGTTGCGCCCTCGCGTTCCAAACCGCGGCCGCCGGCTCCTCCTCCGCTGCCGGTCCCGCCCCTGCCATCGCCTCATCGCTCGGCGAAACGGAACCGGGACGCAATTCTCCTTCTTCCGAAATCTCCGCTTCCGTCTCCTTCTCCGCCTGGCGCATCTTCCTTCCCACTTCCGTTTCCTCCGTCTCCCCGCGCCGCCGGCCGGCCCCAGGGTGAGCCAGGCGAAAACGCCGCATCGCGCGCCGGACACGGGCCAGTTGCCTTTCCAGCCGGAGAGAATTCCGGCCCAGCGCCCTGGCTTTGCCGGCGGCCCGCTCCAGTTCGCCGGCGGCCTCTTCCGCGCCGGCCAGTTCCATCGGCGTGCGGACACGGAACTCAAATTGGGATCGCTCGACAGACATATCAGTATTGGACGGCCTGAATAAACAAGCCGTTCGTAAAGCAAAGCGTGTAGCCGTGCGGGCCGACTGCGTTGGTCTGGATCATCACGTTGGCCGTGCCGCCCAGGGCGCCGTTCGCCGACTTATATCCGCCGCTTGATGTCGGCTGGACGATGCCCGCCAGCAGGGCGCTCGTCTGCGTCCCGTCAGTGCCAATATGGATGATCCCATTTTCGCCGGTTACGCCCTCGTGTCCAATGCAGATGTTGCCGGATTCCGCGCCGGTGTAATTGAAGCCGGCGAGATTGCCAATGGCGATGTCGCCCGTGCCGGTCGCCATTCTGCCGAGCGCGTCATTCCCTATGCCGACGTCGCCTTCACTGACGCCGTTGAGAGTGGATACAGCGCCATAGCCGATGGCGACATTGTAGGAGCCGGATTGTTCATTGGCCAGCGTGTAAGTGCCGAAGGCGAGGTTGTTGTTGCCGGCCGCAATGCTGCCCAACGACAAATAACCCACTCCGACATTATTTGCTCCGGTCGCCGTGGTGTTGCCCCCGCGTCCGTAGAAATAGTCAAACACGGATGGAACTGAAAGTTGAGGCGCGCCGTTGAAGCTCGCGGCCTGAATGTTGCCGCTGACCGCGTCCACGGTTGGCCGCGTTCCGGTTGGCAGCGTCCACATCGTCCCTCCCGGCTGATAGAGTCCAAAGTCCAACGGGCCTGTGGTCAACACGGGCTGCGGCTCAAGCGGGCCTTGAGCGACGGTTGCCACCGGCACATTGCCGGTCACGTTTCCGCCGCTCAGATTGGTCAAGAGGATGCCGTTGTTGGTGAAGAGTTGCTGCATAACGGCATTGCTCTGCATGAGGATGTTGGTATTGACAGTCGTTCCGCCGCCGCCGCCGCCGCCGGCCACAGCCTGGTTGAGGAGGTTGCTGTTCGCGGCGAAGAAGTTTGTCGGCGCGGCCAGGACCCCCGTCGCATTGGAAACCATGATTGCGCTGCGCGTTTGGGAAAACGCTGAAAAGCTGAAAAGCTGAAAAGCTGAAATTAAGATTGGCGTAATCCCGATTCCGAATCGGGAGCCGATCGCCGCGAGAATTGTCTTTGTCGTTTTCATTTTCATAAATTCACTGATTCACTAATTCACTGATTCACTAATTCACTGATTCACCGATTCATTGACTCATAACTGTTCAGTATCCGATATCGGACAAGTAAAGCGCCGGCACTCCGTTGTCGTTCTCCACGCCCACCGAGTAAAATTTCCCGTCGCTGTCGTTCTTGATTTGCAAGACCGCGTTCCCGTTGGTATCCGTCCAATAGCGCGCGTTGCCCAACCCCGCCGCCGGCGCGGCGCTCACCGGCCCGTCCAGCACTGTGATCGGCCCGTCCAGCAGCGTGATCGTCTTGGGCGTCGTGTCCGCCGTTTGCAGCGTGATCCGCAGCCAGTAATTCTGCGACGCCGCTCCATTGAGCGGGATGTAAGTCTGGCTGTTGGGGAAAACGAACGCCGCGTGATAGGAGGGCGCCGTGGCATTGGCCCACTGCGTTGGGGTCAATGCCGCATTGATGCCCAAGGCGGCCACCGTGCAGCTCATCATCGGCGCGGCCGGGTCGTTCTGCTTGGTGAAAACCTGGCAGGTTACGGACGCGATGTTGGACAAAGATGGCGCGAGCAGCGCGCCGTCCATGCCAATCCCTATGTCAATTTCCACGTCGTCCCCGCGGTAAAAAAACGCCGGCTGTCCCGTGTTCAAGTCCGTCACCGGCCGGTTCCGGGCCGCCATGTCGCACAACAATCGAATCGCCAATGGAGCTAATGCACTCATAATCTGGATGGAGTGATGGAGTCATGGAGTGATGGGATTCCGGATCCCAATACTCCAGCACTCCAACACTCCGTTTGTTTGTTTGTTTTCACTGCCAGGCGCCGTTTCCGGCGACGGTATATTGGAACTTGCACGACACGCCGACATGCTCCACGCATTCGATGTCGCTAACCACCGCGTTGGCCAGCGCCCGGCTCGTCTGGCCCGTGGCGCTCTGGTTGTACACCGTGAGCGTGCCGGAGACCGGCACCTGGTCCGCGTGCCAGGCGATGAAATTCAGGCAAAGCTCCAACGTCGCAAAGGTCCGTTCCACCACAAACGAGAGCCGGTTTTCCAGGTTGAACCGCGCCAGGCTGGCTTTGTAGGCGGCGCGGAACAGCGCCTGGCTTTGCAATATCCGCGTCTGTTTCGGGCGAAACCCGTCCTGCACCGTCGCCCCGCTGGCATCGTCCGCGAGCACAAACGCGTTCCCTCCCGCCGTTGTCATCGTAATCTTCATTGGTTTCTGATTGGAGTGATGGAGTGATGGAGTAATCCCGATTCCGCATCGGGAACACTCCAATACTCCAACACTCCGTTAGTTCCTCACGCCAGCACCAGCGCCGGCGTTGCCGTGCCGGTGCTCACATTGATCGTGCTTACAAAGCCAATCTCCCCGTTCCTCAGCGGCTTCCCGCCAAACACGAAGCCCGCCGTCTTCAGCGCCGCGTTCTTCACCGTGACACTGACTGTTTGCGCGCCGACAATCACGAGGTCCGCAGCCATCGAACTCAGCTTCGCGCCGTGCGGCATTACGCCCTGCGCCCCCAGCGCCGTGTCAATCTGCGCCATGGTCGGCTCGGCGGGCATGCACTTGGCCATCGCCCGGTAGCTCGTGATCTTCATATCCACCGTCCGCCCCTGAATCTTCACCGGCGCCAGCTTCAATTCGTGCGTGATCGTCCAGGCGTCCTGCGCCTGGAAGCTCGCGAACCCCGCATAGCTGCCCCACGCCGCCGTGTATTTCTGACGGGGAATCTTGGACGCGGTGATGGCCGGCGCGCTGAACGCCTGCCCCGTTTGAAGGGTGTAATAAGAATTGCTCGCGCTCGGATCCAATCCGTTGCCCACCACCCCCGAAAATTCCACCGGCCCGATCCCCGGCTTCTCCACTCCCAGGATCAAATCCGGCATCCGCGTCACCGCCCCCGCTCTCACCGTGATCACGTCTCCGTTGTTGGACAGCCATTGAAACGGCGCGTCCGCGTTCCCGAAAATCCGGCTCCCGATCACCGGCTGCAGATACGGCCACAGCGCCGCCAGGTTGTCGTACGTCAGCGGCGTCCCCGTTCCCTTGACAATCAGGTCCGTGTACACCTCGTCCATGTCGCCGTAAAGCGCAGCGCTGACCACGCTGTTGACCGGCGCGATCTCCAGCCGCGAATCCTCCCCCAGCGGGATGTTCGCCCCGTTAAAATTCACATAAGCCGGCCCTCCCGCCAGCAAGGATCTTGATATGCTCATAATCTAAATGGTTCCGAGTGATTGAATCAGTGAATCAGTGAGTTCCAACTCACCGGCTCATTGACTCACTAATTCACTGATTCATTGACTCATTGATTGATTGACTCATTGACTTCTTCCATTCCGCAATTTGCATTTTGCATTTTGCAATTAACTGATCGTCGCCTCCCCCGCGTCGCTCCCCAGGCTCCCCGCCATGTAAGCCGCCCACCGCACCACCGTCCCCGAATCCACCGTGAACGGCCCCGCGTACACCGCCGCCGCCGCGTTCCCCGGCCCCGGAAAACTCCCGTCCGTCGTGTAATAAATCGCCGCCCCATCCTCTGTGGTGGACAAACTGACCGTCTGCCCCGGCGCCGAAATCTCCGGCAGCGCGCATTTGGCCGCCGCCGCCTCGCTCATGCGCCCTCGCAGCAGCACCCGGTAGCCCAGGCAGCCCGGAAACTCCTTCTCCAGCCCCGCCAGCGGTTCAATCGCCTTGTCATCCTGGTACAGCAGAATTTTCCCCTCGATGGCGAACTGGTGCAGCGCCGTCCGCGCCGCCCGCGCCGCCTCCTCCGCCGTCACCTGCGTTCCGCCCGTGTTGAAATTGATCTCCGGGTTCTCCACCACATCCACCGCCACCCGCACCTCGCCCTGCGCCGGCGCCACATTCGGCTGGATGCCCTGAATGGACGGCATTCTCACCGTCAACCCGCAACCCTTCCGTCCGTTCTTGCCCGTCAAATGCGCCAGCCGCCGTTCGATCTCGCTCAGGGTCACATGCCTTCGCAGCGTCGCCACCGCCAGATACTCAAACGCCGCCTCCGAGTTCAGCTTGTCGCACAAGTCCTGTTGTAATTGTAAAAGCAAGTCCATAATTAAAAGTCTAAATGCTAAATGCTAAAAACTGATTCGATCTATTCAGCCTTTAGCCTTTATCCTTTTGCCTTGTTAAGTGATCTGCATCCGTTTGAACGGGTTTAGCAACTGCCTGGCCATCGGCGTCAACTCCATCTTGTCCTGCGCCGTCTGCCCCTCCGGGTCCTGCGCGATCTGCGCGCCCAGTTTGTCAAGCCGTTTCCAGATATGCTGGCATTGCAAATACCACGCCGTCTTCACCGCGGCCGGAAGCAACGCGGAGCCGGCCGGTTGAGCGTCCGGATAGCCCGCGTCGGGCGGCTCCAGGATCGGAAACCAATACCCGCCGGTGTAAGTCACCCGGATGCGCGAGAAGAAATAACCCTGGATGGCAATAAACATGATATAGCCCTGGTCCAGTTGCATCTGCTGGATCAGCGAACTTTCATCCGGCGGCAGGGGCGACGCCACGAACCCATCCGCCTGATCGTCGCACTTGGCGACCGCCGTGATCTGCTCCACCGGGTAACAGTTCAGATACCAATGCCGCCGGTCCGCGCTGAACGTGTCCACCTTGCCGGCCGTGCGGCAGAACGTCCGGTTGCAATACTGATCGAACAAATTCGCCACTCCCAGGCCGATGCCTGTGATCACCGCGTCATAATTCGTGTCGCTCCGCAGCGACGCCGCCAGCAACTGCCCCTTCAACTCCGTCACATTTCCAAGTCCAATATTCATATTCTCGTTGCATCGGCGCCAGGCGCCGATGAGATTATTTCCCGGTAGGGCGAGACTCCGTCGAGCCGTGATTCGATTTCCTCTTCGCCTTTTCCGTCTTCATTTCAGCCTTCAGCCTTTAGCCTTTAGCCTTTGTTTAGGGCGGCGGGGAATCGCAAACCCCGCCGCCCGCCTCGCACCCCAATTCACTCTTCACTCCTCATTCTGCATTCTGCATTCTGCATTCTGCATTCTGCATTCTGCATTCTGCATTTGGTTCACCCGTTCTTCTTCGGCTTGCGCCAAATCAGCACGCTATGATTGGTCGTCGTGTTGGTCCCCTGGTTCCCCATCGTCTGCAACTGCAGGTAGCCGATGCTCCCCAGCAACGACCCCGGCAGATTCGTTACCACCACCCCGTTCGTGCTTCCCGGCGGGATCACCGCCGTCAGCGCCAGGAACGGCGCGTTCGTCGGCGTAAAAACCACGCCGTCCGACGAAGCGCCGAACGTCAGGTAGTTCGTGCAGCCCAGCGGCGCCGCGTTCGTCAGCGCGGCGAACTCCCACTGGATCGCGCAACTGTCATAAGTGGTCAACCCGATCGGATCGCTCATCACCGCGTTGGTCGAATTGGCCGGGACGGCGTTTGTCAACGCCGTCCCGTCATTCGCAGTTCCCGGCGGCTGATAGGTGATTGCCAGGCTCGAATAGTCCTGCCCCGAAACCGCCCCCGCCGCCGCCAGCATGATTGTCAATAATATGTTTTTCATAATCTCAATTTTCTTCCTTTCATTTTTCCTGTAGCGGCGGTCTATGACCGCCGCAATTTCTGGCCTTTAGCCTTCTGCCTTCAGCCTTTTGCCTTTATCTCGCCGCCGTTTGCAACACCGCGAATGCGTTCGCCTGCCGGCATCCCGTGGCCGCCCGCCCGTAGGCCCGGAACGACCGTTCCAGCGTGTTCCACCGGTAATGATCCGAGGATTCAAACACGAAGTCGTCCCGCACTCCGACCACCTGGCCGCTGCGGTCCCCGAAGGCCGCGACCAACTGCCCCGGACCGTCGGTATTCGGGGCCGCCATCACCGGCACCACCGGGTAGCCCAGGATCGTTCCGATCGCCCCGTAACTGGGCGCCTCCAGCGCCCCCAGGAAAATCGGACGCCCGTTGTTGTCCTTGATGCCCATCATCCGCACCAGCATCTGCGGGTGCATCCACCAGCGCGGCTTGCGTTTCAGCACCACCGGCGCCACCGTCGTCAGGCAGCGGTTCACATCGTCGAAGTCCAGCGTCCCCGCCGTCGTGTTCCCCTGCGCCGCCGTGGCCTTGTTCCCGGCGTTGAACAGGCCGGTGAAACCGCCGTTGTTTCCGTCCGCCACGCCGTCCCCGGCGAACGCCGCAGTGTCAAGACGAAGATTCCACGCCTGCTGGAAATCCTCCATCACCATCGCCGTCACGTCGAACTCCGCGTCCTCGATCAACTGCCGGCTCACGTTCAGCAGCACCGCGTTGGGCAGCACCGTCAGCGTCATCGTCGAACCCGCCTCGTTCGTGTCGTCCGGGATCGGCGCCGCCTCCGTCGTCAGCCATTGCGCCGCCACACGCGCCGTCTTGATCGGGAAATTCGTCACCTTGGTGCCCAGCCGCCGGACCCCCAGCGTGCTCCAGTCCCCGTACTGCGCCAGCGTGTCATAAATCTCCTTGAACAACTGCGCGATGATGAGCGTGGACCCTTCCCCCGTGTCTTCCCCGATGGCCCGCGCCAGCGGTTCGCACGCCGGCCGCATGTCCCCGTTCCGGTCCACCGCCAGCCGCACGGCCAGATTCAGCCGCGCCCGTTTCTCCGGGTCGTTGACGATGCGCTGGATGGGGTCCATCCCGGCCGCGACGGCCTCCGTGCGCAATTGCAATTGCAGCTTCTGCACCGCCGCCAGGATTTGCGCCCGGTCGTTCGCCGTGTTCTTCAGCCGCGTCATCTCCTCCATCGTTTGCTTGGTTTCGCGCCCCAACTGGTCGTAATTCCGCAGCAGCGTTTCCTGGTTGCGCTCCACCGCCTGGAACTTTTCCTCCACCGCGTTGACTCCTCTCAGGACTGTCTCCTGGAACTGATCTTCACTTAACGTTTTCATATTTTCTTTCTACTTGTGTTGCATGGCCTTCCGCCATTCCGCCAGGAATCTCGCCCGCGCCTGCTCCCGGGCCGGCGCGGCAAGAGCAGGGGGGACAGCCGCGCGGCCGTTTTCACGTTGTGAGTATTCCAGGGAAAGTGTTTCCATATCCGCGTCATTCAGCGCCCCGGCCTGATAGGCCTTCGCCAGCGCGTTGGGATTGGACCCCACCACGCAGCAGGACAACTCCACCTGTTCCTGCTCCGTGTAAATCGTTCGCACCGCCGCGTCCGCGGGCAGGCCCAGCTCCTTCAACTGCCGGCCCCATTCCTCTACGGAATTCGGCGTCACATACTTGACAGGGAAGAACCCCACGCTCACCGCCTTCAGATACCCCGCCTCCGTCATCTTCCAGCCGATCCGCGCCAGTTGGTTCTCCGGCACATCAATCGCCCACTGCACCCGTTCGATCAGCCGCGCTCCTTCCACCCGGAAATCAATCACCTTCCCCAGGCATTTCCCGATGGTCGAATAATCGTGCGAATCCACGAATGGCGCGTTCTTGGCGAAATGGGTGAACCGCCATCCCGCCGCCCGGATGATCTCCTTGAAACTGTCAATACTTTCATCCGACGCGATATAATCCACGATCCCGTTGCGCGAATCCACCACCCGCACCTCCGGGTGAATCGTCCGCCGCAATGCCCCCGTCATCCCCTTGGCGCACGGGGCCTGGCTGCCGTTTTCCGCGCTCCCGTCCGTCCCGTCCAGCCCGTCCCTTGCGTCCTTTTGGTCCTTTAGGTCCCTTCCGGCTTTCCCGCCCCCCGCGCACACCGCCACGCACCGGCAACTCCTCACACTCCCCGCCTCATCCCCCGGGAACGCCAGCCGCTCCGCGCCCACCGCGAACACGCCGTCCACCGCCACCACCTGGCCGTTGGCCGCCAAATGCGCCGCGCTCACGTTCTCCTGCCCGCTGCTCAACCATCGTTTCGCCGCGACCCCGGCCATTCGCATGGCCGTGTCCCGCGCCAGTCCAAACGCCGCCGCCATTTCATTCAACGCCAACTCCTGCGCCCGCCGTTTGGCGATCTCATTAAACCGCGCCCGCACCGCGTCCGCCGCCGTCCTATTTCCCGCACCCGCCGGTTCATCCCCGCGCCCCTCCCCCATCCCCAATCCGCAATCCGCAATCCGCAATCCGCAATTCACTTGTCCCTCCGCCCCCGCCACGGCTTCCGAAATCTCCCCTCCTATCCGCGCCGCTTCTTCCCGCCAAATCGCCTCGTGCCGCCGCAAAAACTCCGCCGCCGTCCCGGCCGGCATGGCAAACGCCTCCGCGCAACCCGCCTCCGCGAACAACTCCTCGCCCGCCTTTTGCAACGCCGCGGCCATGGCCGGCCGGAGCGCCGCCGCCAGCCCTTTGGCGAACCCCTCAACGTCAAACACATTGCTTCCCGCCGCCTTCCGGTCCAACTGCCGGAGCGTCTCCCCGCGCGCCTTCATCAACTCCCGGTTAAAGCGCGACACAAACCCCTTCACCAGCGGCTGCCGTTGCGCCATCAACCCCCGCCACTGCGCCAGCTCCGCCTCCGGCCGCTCGTGGGGGGAGTTCTGAGTAAATGAATCAGTGAGCCGGTGAGTGGAGGGCGGCCCGTCCGTCCGCTCCTCATGCGTCCCATCCGTCCCATTCTTCCCATCCGCAATCCGCAATCCGCAATCCGCAATCCGCAATCCTTCCTCCCCGCCCTTCTCCGCGGTCAGGGCCCTTCGCAGCCTTGCCGCCGCCCCCAGCTCCCGCCGCATCAGCGCCACCGTGTCATCCGTCGTTTCCGGCAAATCCGCCGCCGCCTCCTCCTCCCCGATGGCTGTCAAATTAAACGCCAGATAGCCCTTCTCCCAGGCCGGGCAGGGCGGCAGCTCCAGGTCCAGGTAATCATTCAGCGCCTTCAGCGGCACCCCCATCGCAAAATACTTCTGCGCCGTGTCCGCCCTTTCCCGCCGCACCGCTTGGATGACCGGATGCTCGTCCCAATTCAGCGACGCCCGGGCATCCGGCCCGCACTGCCGCCGCAACACCTGGTTGATCCCCTGGCAAATCTTCTCCCCCAGCGGGATGCACGTCTCCGCTATCAACATGAACCAATCCGACGCCGACCCAATCGAGTAACTCGCCTTCACATCCGCCATCGAAGCCGGCACTCCCATCGCGATAAACACCTCATGCCGGTTCTGCAGCCGCGCCGCCAGAAAATCCGCGTCCGGCACCCGGATCTTCGGGTCCTCAATCGTGATATTCCCGTCCAAAAACGCCGGCTTGAACACGCCCCGCTGCGCCAGTTCCCGCTTCTCCCGGATTTGGTCCACGATCTGCTGGCGCTGTCCGTCCAGCGGCAGGCCCTCCTTGGCGATGACATAAACCCCCTGGTCCCCGTTGCTGCGCATCAAGTTCAAGTTGAATTTCCCCGCCAGAAAATCCGCCTCCGCCGCGTCCCGGCACGGCTTCAACTCCGCCATGCCGCGCCAGTCATTGTAAGGATTCCACATCTTCAACTGCACCACCTGCTCCGGCAGCAGCATTTCCCGGTTCCCCGCCGCGTCCGAATACTCCCATCCCTCCAGCGCCCCATTCTTGACTACATGCCGCATCCTATCCGGCCTCGCCACAATCAGCGGATTCCGCAAGGCATACTTCCCATTCTTCCCATTCTTCCCATCCGTCCATGCCGCCCCCGCAAACGGCGCCATCCACGAATCATCCATAATCCAGAACGCCTCCCCCTCCAGCTTCAGCCACCCCACCGTCGCCTCGATCATATCCGTCCGCGTCAAACCCGCTCCCGGCGTCTCCCAGAACGCCTCCAGCGCCGGGTCGCGGAACCGTTCCCCCGCCCGCGTGAAATGCAAATCCACCGCCGCAATCGGCCCGGCGATCTTCTTGACCGCGCGCATCACCCAGGTGGACTGCTCGAACGCGTGGTACATCTTCTCGCCCCCGGTCGCGTCGTAGGGCAAAATTTTATTGAATGGAAAGGGCGCGCCGCTCTTAAACACCAAAGACACGGCGGCTTGGAGGCGGGATAATAAAGTGGGATGTTTCATCGAGGACCCCCAAGAAGAACTGTTCATCGTTTTCATATCAGTTGCGCAAAAATTCGGTTTATGGTTGACACTTGTTTCGCCGCGCGCAACGCCAGCGCCAGTCCCCAAAACCGGTCCGCGTGCCCGTTGCTCGTTCGTTCCCCCGTGAATCGCACGTTCCCCGACGCCGTGGCCTCCTTGCGCATGCTGCGCAAATCCGCCCGCACCCATTTGTCCGCCGGGACGCGCACCGTTTTCTTTTCAAACGCCGCGCGCGCCTCGTAAGCCAGGTCCTCCTTCACTTCGCCGGTAAACTGAATCCCCTCCACCTTGTAGCGCCCGAACCGTTGCGCCGCCCGCTCCGCCAACTGCCGGCCCATCCCCGTCCCGTCCATGCAGCAGCGGCGCAGGTTCGGGAGGGACAGCAGGCCGTACAGGACCGATTCCTGCGCGTCGAAAGTCTGGCGGTCCAGGCATAAGACCGCGCGGGTATAGCGCACGTCGCCAAGCTGTTCGAGCACCCAGATCACCGTCAGATCGTGGACGCGGCCGACATCCACACCGAGGTAGAGCGGAGCGTTCTCGCCCCCCAGCGGCAACTGGCCGGCCGGGCCGCTGCCCACCCAACACTGGCCGCTTTCTATCGCGCTGTATTCGCAGCCGGCGATCAGATCGTAGGAAAGAAACGCCGCGTTATCATCGCCCGGCACGCACAGAAACTCCTGCTGCCAGGTTTCCTCGTCTGCGCACTCATTGCGCAACGATTGCAGGAAATCCTCCTCACTCCATTTCAGCCGCTCATCCCCCGGATCCGCCTCGCTCCACTTCCCCTTCAACTTGCCCAGCAACCCGTCCCGCACCGCGTCAAGAATGGACACCGTATGCAAAGAGAAACCCTTTGGGTTTCTCTTATGAGCGACTTCATTGACCAGCTCGTTGAAAAAATTCCCCGTTCCGCGGTGCGTCGAAATAATATCCATGCCCCCGCCCCAGAGCGTGCCCGGCTGGCCGACGGAATACAGCAGGCGGTTCTCCGGGTTCAGCGCGAACTCGTCAAACACACGGCGTCCCCGCTTGCCCGCCTGCGCGTTCGGATTGGACGACAGGCAATAAATCGCCCTGGCGTTCTCGAATGCCAGCACCTGCGCCGTAATTTTTGCCTTCTGGTCCAGCACCCTCGTTGTCAGAGACTGGACCTTCTGGCAACGCTGGCCCAACCGCGCCCACGATGCGCAATCCATCCCGAACAACCGCGCCTGAAGCTCGTCGCGGGACGATACCCAAGCGTCGTAAGGGTTCCCCTTCCGCGACGTCTTGCGCACCAGGTCATAAGCCGTGCAAAGCGTGATCCCTATCTGCCGCGATTTCACCATGATCCGTTTTGCCGCCCGATCCTGGAACCACGCCTTTTGGTAAGGCAGAAAATACCGGTCCATCTGAAAAGGGTCATGGGCAGCATCCCGATTCCATCGGGACCCGTCCCGCCGGGCCACTGGCCCGGCGGAACGCCGGACGGCACTCTTGTCAAGAGAAACGGCTTGTGACAAGCGTCCGCCCCTCCCGGTTCCGGCCGGCGAGTCGCCGGCCGGCACAGGTCCCGATGGAATCGGGATGCTACCCATCCGCGCCAGGGCCTTGCGTCCCTTGCGTCCTTCAAGTCCCTTCTTCAGTTGTGTGGCGCGCGCCCTCATATCAGCTTCAAATCCCGTTCGATTTGTTCCCAGCCCTCCTTGGTAATCGGGCCGCCGTTTTCCTGGCTCTTCACCTCCGCCTGGTATTTTTTCTCCAGCACCTTCAATTGCCCTTCCACCGGCAGCGCTCTCACCGCGCGACCGTAAGCATCCGCCCTTTCCGCCTCCACCGTCAGCGCATTCAGCCCGCGCTCCGCCATGAACCGGTCGTGAATGTTCTCCAGCAACGAAGCCTTCGGCCGTTTCCCGGCGCGCTTCGTGCCGTCCGGCCAGCGCGGGCAGCTTTTCGCCGTATCCTTCAAGCTCACCCCGGGCGCAAAAATTTTCGAGTAAAGCATATCCAACTCCTCCAGCGAGTGCGCCGCCAGAGCATGCTCGTAAGAATTGGACCGCAGCGTCTCGAACATCCTCAGGTTGCCGTTGTAAGACTCAAGAATTTCCCGCAGCCGTTCCCGGTCGAATTTTTTTCTTGTTTTCATTCGCGTTCTCTCTTTTCCAATTCATTTGTAGCGTCGGCCCTCCGACCCGATCCCATCGGCGGTCACAGACCGCCGCTACAATCCGCAATCCGCAATCCGCAATCCGTCAAAGACCACGTCGTTCCAAATCATCCACCCCCGCCGCCGTGATCCGCCAAATCCGGTTCCCCAGCGAGTGCGACTTCACCACCTCCGCCACGAAACCCTTGTCAATGAAATACTGCACCTCCATCTCGGCCTCCTGCGGCTCGAACCGCTTGAAGCCGCACGTCCGCAGCGTCACATCCAGCGTCACCAGGCTCAGGCCGCATCCCTGCGCGGCCTTGAAGGCCCGCAGCACCGTCTCGCGAAAAATCTCATGTTGTTGAGTGTTCATATTCTTTGTTTTTTCCTTTTGCCCGCGGATCACACGGATGGGCGCGGATGACGAACTGGTGGATCAGATGAGTTTGTATTTTCCTATCCGCGGCATCCGCGTGATCCGCGGGCAAAGGGATTTCATAAATTCTTGGTTTCGATCAGCCGGTCCAGCTTCGTGCTCAACAGCACCGTCTGCTGATTATTCAAATCCACCGCCGACTTCAGCCCCTCCATGCCCTCGGCGATGGGGTTGATCCGGTTGTGCAACTTCTCCGCCCGCAACTCCCCGGCCAGCAGAATCTCCGTCTTGTCCGCCTCCATTTTTGCCCAGGTCCTCTGGCATTCCTCCTCCAGCCGCGAGACCCTCCGGTCCAGCGCCATCACACTGAACTCCAGTTGTTCATTGGGCGGATGGGGCGTCCTGCCGCGGATGCGGTCCACCAGCTTGGACCCCTCGTTAAACAACAACAGCGCAAAGGCCAGGCAACCCAGCCATGCCGCAATTTCCACTCGCGCATTAAATTCCATCTTCGCTCTCTCCTGTAGCGGCGGTCTGCGACCGCCGCCATTTTTCGTTTCTAATTTCAGCCTTCAGCCTTTAGCCTTCAGCCTTTAGCCTTCAGCCTTCAGCCTTCAGCCTTTAGCCTTCAGCCTTCTGCTTCTTATTTCAGCCTTTCAGCTTTTCAGTATTTCCACATAAGTTCCCACCTTATGGTCGCCCAGCAACGCCACCCGCCCGGCCGCCCGCCATTCCGCCAGAGTCCCGAACACGTCGCCCGGCGCCTTCCGCCACCACGGCCAGTCCACATGCTCCGCGCCCAGCGCGTCATGGAAGATTTCCGTTCCGGCGTGCCGGTAGCAGTTCAGCAGCCAGGGCACGCGCGGGACAATATCCTCCGCATGCACGATCCTGAACGACCTGGCTTTAAGATTTGAACCACGGATGGACACGGATGGACACGGATCAAATCCGCGTTTATCAGCGTCCATCTGTGGTTCTTCATGCGCGTCATACCAGGCCGCGAAGGCAGCATTGCCCACACGCGGCTGCCCGAACGTGTAGAGCCAGGAGGAAAGGCTAAAGGCTGAAGGCTGAAGGCTAAAACCTGACCCGCTCTCCGTTGACTTGTGCATTTCGCCTTTAGCCTTTTGACTTTCCCAGCGAGCGCAAGCGAGCATCGCCAGCGCCCCGCCCAGCGAGTGCCCCGCAAAGAAAATCTCCGCCCTGCCCGGCGCAATCTTGTCAAGAATAACATTCAAATCCTCCCACACCGCCCCCAGCGCCGCCCAAAATCCCTCGTGGACTTCCAGCGGCGATTGAAAATTTGCAATTGACAATTTGCAATTTGCAATTTCCCTTCCCGCGCACAGTTGCGGCGCGACATTGACCCTTCTGCAATCCAGGTCCGTCATCCAATTGCGCAAATCCCGGGTTCCCCGGAACACCACAAACACCCGTTCCTCCGTGGCGGCCGCGAATCCGAGCGTATCCGTCTTTTCCTCCCGGAACACCTCGCATGCGTCGCACCCCTGCGCCCGCGCCCAGGCCGACATCCCCCGTTCATCCCCGTAAGCCGCCGCCGCCCCCCGGACCAGCGCCGCCGCCATAAGCCGGTCATAAGAATTTCCAATCGCTCGCCGCATAATTCCCGCTCCGCTGTGCATAAATGTCCTCGCCTTCCAATTCGCTTCAAATTCAGCAACTCATTGACTCACTGATTCACGGACTCACTGACTGATTGATTCACTGATTGTTTTTCACTTCTTAATCGCTTCGAGCACATTCGTCGCCGCCGCCGCCGCCGCCGCCACATTGGTGCCCGCCGCCGACTGCGCATTGCCCGTCGAGAAAGACCAAACGCCGGGACTGTAGCTTCCGGTCATCGGCGCGAGGCGCGACTGCGCATCGCCGACGGTGAAGGACGAACCCCCGCCCAGCCCGGCCTGGTTGGTGTGGAAACTGGCGATCTGCGAAGCCGCCGGATTGGCCATCAGTGCCGTCCCGCCCCCCTCATGCTCCTCCGACCAGACCTCGCGCCGCGCCGGATTCCCGGCATCCGAAAAAGTCCAGATTTCGTGCGAGAGGCGCTCGTTCTTGTGCGCCGTGGCGCACCCGGCCAGTCCCGCTATCGTCGCTACCGTCACTATCACATTGCATACTGATTTGTTTTTCATACTCACTATTAAACCACACCTTTTAAAAAGCCACTACGTACCGTGGGTACGATTTGCATGCCAAAAAACGGCCCTCCCAACCTCAAAAAAACCCTTGCAAAGTCCGGGTAAAAACGGCTTTCGTACAAAAAAAGCAGAAATGCAAAAGTGAAAATAATTCGGCGACCACCCCGTTTTTCCTGCCAAACGGCCCCGTTTTCGGCCCGTTTTTCCGGCCCCCCCTCCCTTCCCGCCCCCCCCTTTCGCCCCAACCCCTTGATTACCAACTAATTACCCATAGATGCGAAATCACGCAAAATGCCTGTCAACACGAGGTCCAAGGCCAATTTCCGGCCAAATCGGCAGGCCGGCCCTGCCGCGCAGGCAGCGCCGTAGGCGCGACCTATTTGTAGAACTGAACCGCAAACGAAGTTTAAGCTCCGTCAGGAGCGGCATCTTCGTTTGACAGGGATTTCGCCCTGCGGGGGAATGGCGCTTACTTAAGGAATCGCAATTGTAACATGCGTGTTTGCAACAGGTCATGAATGGGCTTCGGCGCTGCACCCGGAATATATCGCTCCTGACGGAGCTTGGGATACCTCTCGATCCATTGACTACAAATAGGCCGCGCCTGCGGCGCTGCCAGTGCCACCGTCGCCGGCAAGCTGGAGCCAGCGGCTCAGCGCCGTAGGCGCGGAATATCTGTAGAACCCGGAGGATAGGAAATTCAAAGCCCCATCGGGGCGGTATATTCGGAGCATCCTTGTAACGTATTGTCAATCAATGTTTTATGCCTTAAGTAAGCGCCATTCCCCCTGCGGCGCGGCTCTGGGGTTTTGTTTCCGGGAGCTTCTACAAAGATATCGCGCCTGCGGCGCTTAACCGCGGATTTCACGGATTCCACGGATGGGAAAAATTCTGCATTCGCCACTCCAAAATCTGCAATTAAATCATCCGTGTAATCCGTGTAATCCGTGGTAAAATCTTTCCACAAGAATAAGCGACAAAAAGCTTGCAAAAATCATGCACGCACGCAAAATCACCCGCAACTCAAGCGACATAACAATAAAAAGGAAATCTGATGAAAACCAGGCGAAATGCGATAAAGACCTGCCTGCTCGGCGCTGCGGCGCTGCTCTCAGCCTTCTTGTGCAGGGACACCTCAGCGCAGAATGTGCTGGCGTCGTTTAACAGCAACAACGGGGCGCAGCCGTTAGCCGGATTGATTTTGAGCGGCTCCACTTTGTATGGCACGACTGCAGGTGGCGGAGAATATAACGCTGGAACGGTGTTCTCAATACCCGTCGGGGGTGGGCCGGTGAGCACGATGGCATCGTTTAACTCCAACAATGGGGCGAATCCGGAGGCCGGATTGATTTTGAGCGGCTCCACTTTGTATGGCACGACTGAATATGGCGGCGCATATGGTTATGGAACCGTGTTCTCAATACCCGTCGGGGGTGCGGCGGTGACCACGCTCGCGTCGTTTCACGGGACCAACGGGTCGCAGCCGTGTCCCGGATTGATTTTGAGCGGCTCCACTTTGTATGGCACGACTGCTCTTGGCGGCGCTTATGGTGATGGAACGGTGTTCGCATTACCTATCGCGGGTGGGCCCGTGACCACGCTGGCAATTTTGAACGGCGCCAACGGGAAGTTGGCGGGCGCCGGATTGATTTTGAGCGGCTCCACTTTGTATGGCACGACTTGGCAGGGCGGTGCATATAACGATGGAACGGTGTTCTCAATACCCCTCGGGGGTGGGTCGGTGACCACGCTGGCGACGTTTAATCTGACCAACGGGCTGGGGCCATGTCCCGCAATGATTTTGATCGGCTCCACATTGTATGGCACAACTGGAGGCGTTGTCGAATATGAAAACGGAACCGTGATCTATGGAACGGTGTTCTCAATACCCGTCGGGGGTGGGCCGGTGACCACTCTGGCGACGTTTAACGGCGCCAACGGTGCGGCGCCGAAGGGCGGATTGATTTTGAGCGGCTCCACTTTGTATGGAACAACTGAAGAAGGTGGCGAATATGGCGATGGAACGGTTTTCTCAATACCCGTCGGGGGTGGGCCGGTGACCACACTGGCGTCGTTTGACGGCACCAACGGGGCGTTTCCGATTGCCGTGATTTTGAGCGGCTCCACTTTGTATGGCACGGCCGCTAACGGCGGCGCAAATAAGTGTGGAACGGTGTTCTCGTTGAATTTAGGCATTCCGTTGAACATTCAGTGCAGCGGCGCGAGTGTGGTCTTGAGTTGGGATGACCCGGCATCGGCATTTTCCCTTCAATCCGCCCCCGCCGTGACGGGCCTGTTCACCAACATCCCCGGCGCGACGAGTCCTTACACAAACGGCATCACCGGCGCGCAACAATACTTCCAACTGATCCGCAATTGAGGCCCAAAGCGGAACCGGCGTTGCGATTATATTTGTGGTTCCTCGACCTTATCAGATGAATGCCGGCAGAAATATGGCGAGGCGTTCTTGGTGTCGGCAATCCCAAAGGGATTGGAGCATTCAGCCCAGGGTTGCGGCTTGCCGCGCCGCAGCGCAGCGAAGGCGGGGCAAGTCGCTACCCTGGGTGCGAAGACAGGGAAATCACAACTCCGAAAGAGTTGCATCTCTTCCACCAGGCGTTGCGATGCAACCCCTTTCAGGGTTGTCAACTATAATACAGCAACCCAGGGTAGGCCCTCTCGGAATCGGGCCAACCCTGGGCTGAATGATTGCAATCCTGTCAGGATTGCCGCCAAAGCTCATAAAATGTCCGGCCTGTAGCGGCGGTCATAGACCGCCGCTACAGTCAATCGTACTGGTAGTGCGCCTTTTCGATGGTCAGGCCGCGAACGTCAATTTGGGCCAGATCGGCGGAACCCAGGCCGGCTTGCTCCGCCAGCAGCAGGAAATTGTCGCCCTTGTCGAAGGGATGCGTCATGCGCGCCGCCCGCGGGTTGTAGCCCATGACGGCCGTCCCCACGGCGTCCGTGGAAACCGGGTTGCGTCCGGCCATGAGAATGCCCGGCGTGGTCACTTTCACTGCCGGCTGCTTGACTGCCCACGGGCCTTCGCCGGAGGTCATGGCGGTGATGCCGTCCACGATGGCCAGGTCAATCGGCCGCGCGGCGCAGGCGTCCACAACAACGCGCGGGACGCGCTCGGAAGGATCGCGCCAGGAGGCGTCGGCTTTCAGGCCGGGCAATTTGACGCGGTCGCTGGGGCTGTGCAACGGCTGGAGGGTCGCGGTGGCGGTTTCGTTTCCGGCGGTTCCAGCGGCGCTGCCGTAGAGGGCGTAAGGCGCCATGCCGAACATGTTCTTCATCGAGAGGGTGATGCCGTTGGTGATGTGGCGCTTGAGCTTGCAGAGCGAAATCAGCACGTCGGTGTCGTGATAGGAATGGTTGACGTTGAGGGAGGAGAACATGTAGCCGCCAAAAGGCACCGGCAAAGTCGCGTAAGCCGTCCCGCTGCCAAGATTACGTGTGTTTTCATACTCGACCTTGCCCAGCGCGGTCAGCGCCTTGACGTCCCAGCCGGCCTTGACCAGGCCGTCTTCCAAGCCGGTCCGGACGGGGATGGCCTCGACGATGCGGACGCGCGTGGCGCCGGCGCCAAACAACAGCGGCGTCAGCGCCATGACCGTTGCGGGATGGGTCAGGTAAGTTTCGCCGACGGGCCGGTCGAGGAAGTTTTTGAAATCGCCGCCCGTGAGATTGATTTTGATGGTGACGGTTTTGTTGCGGACCAGTTGGTCCACGCCGCCAATCAAGTCGAGGCACTGGCGGAGGGCGGCTGTGAGTTCCGGCGCTCCGTAGGTCTTGCAAGAAACGATGCCGACGGCGGCTTTGGACCGCGCCAGCGGGGCGGCGGCGGCCGTCTGGCCCAGCGCGCGGAACCACGGCCCGGCGAACGGCGCACCAATGGCAAGAGTCGCGCCGAGGCGCAGGAAATCACGTCGAGTGCAAGCGAGGCGGTGCTCGCGAAGGTCATTTTTTTGCTTCATGCGCCCAGCTTCGCACAATTCTTCGCCGCAGGCAAGGTAATTTTAGCTTTCCGCTTTCCCAATTACCGCTTTTTTAGCCCGTGGCGAAAATATTCTCAGATTTCGTCTAAGAAATAGCCGCCTGCGGTGTCATATAAGGTGAACATGGTGTCCACCCAAAGAACAGGAGGACGCCGGGCAGGCCGATGATCCCAAAGGGGCCATCGAAATAGCCGGCATGGCTGACATGCAACCAGACCAAGCCAGGGCAGTGCCCGGATGCGAAACGATCGAAGAGCTGTTCGCCGCTCTGGAATCGCCCCTGTTGAGTTATGCCTTGCGCCTGACCGGCGCGCTTTGCACGGCGGAAGACCTCGTTCAAGAGGCGTTTATGACTTTGCAGGCCCAATTCAAAGATGTGCGCGACCCGCGGCGGTGGCTTTACCGAACTGTCCACAATCTCGCTGTCAACCAGTGCCGCCAGTCCAGGAAGATCGTTCCCCTGGACGCCAACAACGCGGCCGGCACGGCTGTAGCGGGCGATTCCGCCGACCCCACCCCCTTGCCCGACGAGCAACTGGTCCGCATGGAGGGCATCGGCCTGGTGCGCCTCACGCTGGAAACGCTGGACGCCCGCAGCCGCGAACTCATCCGCCTTAAGTTCACCGAGGACCTTTCCTACAAGGAAATCGGCGCGCGGACGGGCCTCAAGGCCGGCCATGTCGGTTACATTTTGCATTGCGCCCTCAAGAACATGGCCGACGAACTGGCCAAGAACGGAGTTGTCCCATGAACCCCGCCACATTGGTAGCACGGGCGACTCGCCCGTCCCGCCGGGCCACTGGCCCGGCGGAAGCTCGAAGCCTGCTTTGGGCAACAGCAATGCGTTGCCAGTGCGTTCCGTCACTTATGGTTTCGGTCGGCGAGTCGCCGACCGGGACGGGCGAGTCGCCCGTGCTACACAGGACCATGAAATCAAGATTAAGATTGGAGGTTTGCCATGAACCCAAATTTGCCCCCTGATGACCGCGCCGAGTTGGAGGCCAGGGTGACGGCCTTGCTGCTGGGCGAGACGACCGCCGAGGAAGCCGCCGCCTTGCGCCAACAAATGTCCCAGGACCCCGCCCTGGCCAAGGTGCACGACCGGCTCCGGCTGACGCTGGACCTGGTGCGCGAATCCGCCGCCACTTCCGCCGGCCAACTCTCCGAGCAGCCCGCCCCGCTCAAACTCAGCCCCGCCAAGCGCGAGGCCCTTCTCGCCCATTTCAAGACCGTCCGCCCCGCGGAACTGGCCCGGCCGCGCGCCCGCAGGATGAGATTGGTTGTCGAATTGGCCGCCGCCGCCGCCATCGTTCTCCTGCTGGCGCTCGTGCTGCTTCCCAAATTGCGCAAAACCGTCGTCGCGACCGGCCCCACGGCGGACGTCAGGAAGATGTCCCAGGCTGTTGGGGCGCTGGACAGCACGAACAATCGCGACGTGGAGCTGTATCTCCTTACCTACGCTGATTCCAAGGCCATTGCGCAAGAGGTGAAGGATGTTTTCAACTCGGCTACCAACGGCGCCGCCGCTGGCGGAAAAGGCCTTATTGGGTCAATCCTCGGTGGCGGCGGCGGTCGTGACGGTCGCGGCACCGCGACTGATGAGGCCAAACGGACGGGACCTCGCGTCAATGCCGTCTCGGACGACCAGAACAACGCGGTGATTGTCAACGCACCGCTGGCCATGATACCCGCCATCTCCAACCTCATTGAAAAGCTGGATATTCCTCAAGAGGACACCACCATAACAAAGCTCTTTACTCTTGAGAATGGAGATTCCACCGAAATGGCGAACGAATTGCGCGCTCATTTTCAAGATCAAAGCGCCAAGTCTGCCGGGAACGGCGTCCGCAGTGGCCGGGGCGCCGCGACGACGGCCACCGGCGGCGGCACACAGGCGGCTGCATCCGGCATGAGCGAACGCCTGGCCAAGCAAGAGGCCGTCAATCTTGTGCCAGATCGCCGCACCCAATCCCTCCTCGTCACCGCCTCCAAGGATAACATGGCCCAAATCGAGCAAATCATTGCCAAGATGGACGCCCAGCCTTCTGCTCCGCTGTCCACTCCGTCCACCCCGTCCACGCCGTCCACCGCCGAAAAGCCCGCCACCGTGCCCGGAACCGCCATCTACACCGGCAATCCATCCGGCAATGAAGCCGACCTCTCTCTCGCTGCTCCCGCCAGCCCGGCGAATCAGGGCGTGAAATTGAATCTGCGCAATGTGACCGTTGACCAGGCCTTGAGTTTCCTGAGCGAGAAAGCGGGCTTCAACATCAACCGGCAGAAGCCCACCAGCCCTCCCGACGTGTCGGGAACGGTGGACATAGTGAGCGACACACCGTTGAGCAGGGACGAAACCGTGGCTCTTTTCAACAATGTCCTCGCCACCCACAACCTGACGGCCATTCAAGACAAGAACAACCTGACCATCATGTCCATCGAGGATGCCCAGAATAACGCCCTCGCCCCGGTCAAAATGGACACGAACTACGAGTTAATTGCGCCGGACAACCAAGTCGTGACTGAGATTATTCCGGTCCACACGCTCGATCCAAAACAGGTGGTCACGAACCTCTACAGCCTAACTCCGCCCGGCACCATAATGAATACAAGCGAAGCGGGCAATGCCATCATCGTTACGGGGAGCCAGGCGGATGTCCGAAAGATGTCCCAGGACGTTACGGCGCTCGACAGCACCGGCAATGGCGACCTACAGACATTTCTCCTCAGCTACGCCGATTCCAAAGCCATCGCTCAGGAGTTGAAGGAGGTTTTCAGCACTGGCAGCAATGGTGTCGCTGGGGCCGGAGGCGGCGGGGTGGCGGCCATCTTCGGAGGCGGTGGCGGCGGTCGTGGCGGCGGAGCAGGCGGCACCGATGAAGCCCGGAGGCCTAAGGCAGGTCATGTCAATGCCGTCTCCGACGACCAGAACAACGCTGTCCTTATCAGCGCGCCGAAGGACTTCCTGCCCGGCATCTCCAACCTCATTTCAAAGCTGGATATTCCACAGGAGAACAATACCGAAGTTAAGAAGTTCACTCTCCGCAACGCCGATTCCGCCGACATTGCAAGCGAACTCCACGCTCTCTTTCCTGATGAAAACGCCAGGGCCTCCGTGAACGCCGGCGCCCGCGCTGGCCGGGGCACCGCAATGCAGTTTGCCGGCGGAGGAGGGGGTGCTTCTTCCGGCATGAGCGAACGCCAGGCCAGGCAAGGCACCGTCAATGCAGTCGCCGATCCGCGCACGCAATCCGTCGTGGTCACCGCCTCCAAAGACACCATGAGTCAAATCGAGCAAATAGTGGGGAAGATGGACGCCATGACTTACGGCCATGAGCAGGTCTATACTTACAAACCGGTGAATGGCGACGCAGCGGGCCTCACCGGCCCGCTTTCCGACATGTTCCAGCAAAATGGAAAAAGCACAGCCTCATCCGCAACCCAGAACGCCTTGATGCAGCGGATGACACTAGGCGCACAAAACATGAGCACAACAGCCGCATCCTCCGTCACTGCTGGCGGCGGCAGCGGCGGTGGCGGTGGCGGCGGTGGTGCCGGGGGCGGTGCGCGCGGCGGCGCAGGCGGCAGCGCGAACAGCCTCTACGCGACGCAGGGAAACCTCCCTCCGGTGAGCTATACCGTTGACCCGATAAGCGGCACCGTGAACTTTATCACTAGCCCGGAAAACAGGACCAATGCGCCTGTTGACACCGAATTTGGCGTGGTGCCTGGGACTACGGCAGATCTCGCCATGAAAAAGCTCAGCGGCTACCCGGAAAAGCCCGTGATGGAAGAGCGGACTTTCCATGTGGACCCCAGTACTTTCTACCGGGGAATGGCGGGGGTGGCGATGACGGGTATTTCCGGATCGAACAACGTGGGGAGTAGTAGCACCAACGGCAGCTATGGCGGCGGCATGGGTGGCTATGGCGGCGGCATGATGGGCGGGATGGGGGGCGGCTATGGCGGCGGATACGCCAACGGATCGGTGCTGCTCACGTCGAACGGCAATGGCGGACAAATGCAGGGGGCTGTCAGTTATCCCACAGTCAACATCGCCGGTATTCCTTATCTCACCAGCGCGACTCCGACCGCCGCGGCGAATCAGCCGGTCATCAACTACTTTAATGGCATCGGCGTCAACTTGAGCGCCACCAACGGGGATGGCTCATTCGTTATCTACAATGACAAGACTGGCGATATGCTGGTCCGCGCGCCTTTGGACAAATTGGACATCGTGGATAGGGTCGTGAACCAGTTCAACAAGACCCCGCAGGAAGTGCAAGTGGACGCCAAATTTGCCTCCGTGGATCAGACGGACAGCAAGGGGTTTAGCTCTGCCGGGAATGTGGGAAACACGACCCTCAACAAAGACCACTTGATTGCACAGGGCGAACTCGCCGCAGGCAGCATTCTCGAGGAGGCGCTGGAACCACCGAAGCTGGCGCGTCAGGGCGCGTCAGAAGCGCAACCAAACTCGTTTGGCTTGGTTGATGGGGCAAGCAAGCAATCGTTGGGATTGGAGGATTCCGGGGACCTATTCGCCAGTTCCATAACTGCCGAAAACAAAGGCCGGATTGAATTTGACGGCAAGAGGGCCAACCTGGATGGAAGTGTTGACGATACTTTTGGCCCCGGCAGAAATATCACCGTTTCCAGAACGGGCGGATATAATGGCGGGATTCAGGTGGACGAAGTCATTGGGATGGATGGTGTTTCGGCTGACGCTAACTTAAATGGCGCGCTGCGTCCCGATAGTGAGGCGGAGAACAAGCGCCGCTTGATCGAAGAAAATTTTGACGCCGGGCTGGCCAAGCTAGATACCGACAAGGACGGGAAGTTTGCCCCGGCGGTCACCATGATCAGTGGGGCGGTGGAATTTGCCAAGCAAGATTCCGACAGCGAGGCGAAGTACAAGGCTGACGTTGCCAAGAAGGAAGCCGCCGCCACGGCACCGGAGCTTGAGATGGCGGAGGGCACATGGCTTAGGAAGACCTACGCCGGAAAAATTGATGGCCTTGAAACCAACGGCACTGTCAGGCAGCAGCACGATCAACTGGCCGCTTCGTCGCTCGGGCTGGACGAGGCCAGGCGCATCCTCCCGCCCGGGCACCTGTCTCTTACAGCGACCAATTCAGGTCCCTCTGGCAGTGGCCAACAAGTAGCTATTAACAAGGAGCGCCTTTTGGCGGGGGATATGGGGAATGCGGAGTTGGTCCTCTCTGACACTGGCCAACAAGTGGCTATGAACGGGCAGCCACTCCGGAATACCAATGTTGGCGTGACTACGTCCGCCTACGACCCTGGCTGGATCGGTGTTCTGGGAAATGACATCGCTGCCAACGGGCCGCTGACAAACGGTCTCATGCTTGATGATTTCCTCACATCGCAAGATGTCTTTGTCAATAGCACGAATGGAATCCCGAGTCGAGTCCCGAGTTTGGGCGACATTCCCTTCATTGGGTCCCTTGCGTCCCATACGTCCCCTGCTGGCGGCAACATTGCCGGCGTCAAGTTGGCAACCCAGGGGCAATTGACGGGCGCCCCCGGCAGCATTGTCCTGAGCCGCACCAACGGGGCTGTTCGTGACGTGAGTGTTACGGTGAGCGGGGGTTTTGATGCGAAGGCGACCAAGGAGTTAGGAGCGATGGCCATGTATGACATCACCAACGCAGGCACGTTGGCGACTGTGAACGGTACAAATTGGCCGGTTGCTGGATCTTCCGCCGCATTCGCCAGCGGTGACGGCGCAACGGCGTTTTGGCCCCTGAACGAGACGGCGGATGCTATGGAAAAGGCTTATGATGAACCAGGTTACGGACTAGTGGCCTCGTGGCCGCTCAAGGAGACCAACAATCCCTCCGCTGGAAAGGCTGCGGCTTACGATGTTGTCGGCGGGTATAATGGCACTTATGGGGCCAATGCCGAAAACGGAGGAAGGAACTCAGCCCATGCTGTTTCCGGGGCCAATGCTGATAGCGGAAAGCCGAACACGACCAACATGACCCTGGTCGCCTCGGTTAATCCTGCCACCGGCGCAACAACGACCAACAGAACGCTTGGCGGCTCTTCAGTGTACTTGGGGCCTGCCACTTCTTTTATCAATAACTTTGGCGGGTTCGTGTCTTCTTCTGCCATGTCCAGCAATTCGCTCTCCCCTGGACAGCTTCAATCTCTCTTCGATGCCGGCACAGCCACTGGCGGCGCTTCCTACACAGGCGCCGCCCCGGTTTCGAGCGCGGCTGTCGGTGAAGGCCGAATTCAGGTAGATAGGGTTCTGACGAACGACTGGTCCACCAACTCATATACGCTCGGCACATATACGGCCAACGCTGCGGCCCCCGGCGCCTTTATCCCAGTAATCCCCAAAGCCCAGGACGGCACTGCGATTTCGCCGGCAAATTGTTCCCCCTACACGAATGGCAATCTCTTCACCTCAGAACTCTACGCGTTAAGCGGCACCAACAAAGGCCCGGAGATGTCCGACGATAACTACCTCATAAACAGCTTTGGTGTCACTAGTGCCTTCGGCAAACGAGTGGGTTCGATAACGCCCAATAGCCAGGACGGCTCCGCGGGAGCGTCGCCCTACCGGAGCGCGGCGCAATTTACGAACGGTGTTTTTCAATTTGCGTTAGATGACAAGTCGGCACCTGCCAAAACGCCCGATTACATCATCGGCGGCTCGTTTGCCCCCTATCATGGCGCCGCGTTGAGTTCTGTGGCCACTGTTCTTCCGCTTGACGAAGTGGATCAGTCGGTCGCAGCCAAAATTCTCGCCAGCAATGCCTTTGTGGGCTATGATTCACCCGGCCAATTTCCTGTTCTGGTGAAGGCGGACAAAAACGATATTGGCAAGCCAATCGTCAATTCCCAATCCGCCGGCGAACAGGCCAACATCCAGTACAATTGGTCCATGCCCGTCGAACAGGTGCTGGACGAAATCTACGCCCCGCTGGTCGGGCGCACCCCGCTTCGCGCGCCCAGCGTTCCCAAAGACACGATGATCACGCTCAACACCGAAAAGCCGCTGACCAAGACCGAAGCCATCCAGGCTCTTGAAGGTGCGATGGGCATGAATGGAATTACGGTTGTTCCCATGGGAGACAAGTATTTCAAGGTCGTCCTCGAGGCCAACGCACCGCAGGCCGGCGGCACCTTGAAGTCCAACACCGCCCCCTCTTCAATCCGCAATCCGCAATCCGCAATCCGCAATCCGGAGCCCCCCGCTCCCAAGCCCACCCCCCAGTCCCCCATTCCCCAGCCCGAAGTCCAGACGCGCGACAACGCCTTCTCCACCTTCTCCCTCAACGTCAGCGATGTCTCCTTCAAGCTGGCGGCGGCGAGCCTGCAAAACGGACTGTTGCCCGACCCGGCCGCCGTGCGCAGCGAAGAGTTCATCAACGCCTTCGATTATCGCGGTCCCGAACCCGTTCCGGGCGCGGCCATCGGCTTTGACTGGGAACGCGCCGGCTATCCCTTCGCGCACAACCGGGACCTGCTCCGGTTCGCCGTCAAGACCGCCACGGAAGGACGCCAGGCCGGGCGTCCGCTCAACCTGGTGTTGCTGCTCGACAAGTCCGGCTCGATGGAACGGGCCGACCGGGTGGCGATCATCCGCGAAGCCCTGCGCGTGCTCGCCTCGCAATTGAAGGCGCAGGACGTCCTCAGCGTCGTGGTCTTCGCGCGCACCGCCCGGCTCTGGGCGGACGGCGTTCCCGGCAGCCGGGCCGGCGCGCTGGCGGCGGAATTGGAGGCGCTGACGCCCGAAGGCGGCACGAACCTGGAAGAGGCGATGAAACTGGCCTACGAAGCCGCGTTGCGCCATTACCTGGCCAACGGCGAAAATCGCGTGGTGCTCCTCACCGACGGCGCGGCCAACCTGGGCGACGTGGAACCCGGCGACCTGAAAAAGAAAGTCGAGGTCAACCGCGCGCAAGGCATCGCGCTGGATTGTTTCGGCGTCGGCTGGGAGGATTACAACGATACTCTGCTCGAAGTGCTTTCCCGCAGCGGCGGAGGCCGTTACGGGTTTGTGAACACGCCAGAGGAGGCCGCCACGGAGTTCGCCGGTCAATTGGCCGGCGCGCTCCGTGTCGCGGCCTCGGACGTGAAGGTGCAGGTGGAATTCAACCCGGCGCGGGTCATTTCTTGGCGTCAGATCGGTTACGCGAAGGATCAGTTGAAGAAGGAGCAATTCCGCGACAACTCGGTCAAGGCCGCGCAGATGACCGTTGCGGAAGCCGGCAATGCGCTTTACACGGTGGAACTCAATCCGGCCGGCGACGGCCCCGTTTGCACCGTCTATGTGCGCTATCGCGAGCCGGGCACTTCGGACTATTTCGAGCACGCCTGGGCGGTGCCTTACGACGGCGCGGCGCCAACCCTCGACAAGGCCAGTCCGGCCATGCGCCTCGCCGCGACCGCAAGCGCCTTCTCCGAATGGCTTGCGGGCAGCCCTTACGCCGGCGACGTGAGACTGGACCCGTTGCAGTCCTATTTGCGCGGCGTGCCCGAATTCTACGGCATAGACGCCCGCCCGAAGCTTTTGGAAACCATGCTCCGCGAAGCCCGCAGCATTTCCGGCAAATGACCCCCCATCCCCCATGCACGGTTTGGGTAGCGCGGGCGACTCGCCCGCCGTGGCCGGCGACCCGCCGGCCACATCTTTCTGATTTCAAATCAAACAATCAATGCGGCGGTCATAGACCGCCGCTACAAACATGAAAACACGCGAGAACCTTAAGGACGAACATACGGCGGTTGAGGGAAAGCAAGCCACAGATGGACACAGATGGACACAGATGGAAAGCGCCGAAGGGGAGGACCGCCAGTCCGTTGACCGCGCGCAACCGCGCAACCCCTTCCGAATCCGCGCCTCCGAGGGTTCCTCCGTCTTCAACCTGCTTTTCCCAAGATGAAAATGCGCTCCACAATTGGCAATGGGTTTGGGTGGCACGGGCGACTCGCCCGTCCCGCCGGGCCACTGGCCCGGCGGAATCTCAAGTGCGGCTTTTGGCAGTATCGGTGCTGCCCGACTATTGTCCACCGCTCGCGGATCCGGTCGGCGAGTCGCCGGCCGGAACAGGCGGGTCGCCTGTTCTACCCATGCATTGAATTCCGATCAGTCAAAAATATGAAAACCACATCTGTTCTCCTCCCGGTTGCCCTGTGCGCTGTTTTGCTCGCCGGCTGTGCCAACGCCGGCCCCGCGCCGGCCGCTCCGCCCGCCGGCCCGCAGCCGGCGCTGGCCATGACAAACAAGCCCGCGCCTCCACCCCCGGCCAAACCCGCCCCTCCCGCCCCGGCCAAACCGGCCGCGCCGCCCTTGAAAGCCGTCACGCTCACGGATTTCAAACTGCTCGGCAACCTCGCCGGCGACAACGCCGACTTCACCCTCACCGGCACCGCCCATGTGGAGGACACCCGGGGCGGCTCGCTCGATGTCCTCTCCGGCGCAGTCGCGCTCACCGCCCTTGACTCGCATCCCAACGAGCACATCAGCGCCGGGCAGGGCCATTTCACCCTGGCCTTTGACCGCCCCGGCGCGTATCCCGTCAAGGTCCAGTTCAGCGCCGCTGTCAAACAGGTGGACGGCTGGAACGCCGTGGATTTCCATGTCGCCCCCAGCGTGCTCCAGCCCGTCGTCTTGCAGGGCCTGGCTGCCGAGACCCAATTCCAGTTCCCCGGCGCGGCCCGGCCCGTCCGCAACGGCGACGATTTCCTCAGTTTCCTGCCCGCCGGCGGCGCGGTCAAATTTTCGTGGAAGGAAGCCCGGCCGGAAACGGAAGGCAAACTGTTCTACTCCGCCGAAATGGAGTCGCAAATCAACGTGCTCCCCGGCCTCATGCGCCAGAGCGCCCTGCTCAATTTCAAGGTCATGCAAGGCGAACTCAACAAGGTCACCCTCCTCTTGCACGGCGAGGGCGACCTGAACCGCGTCCAGCCCGACAACCTGGTGCTGTCGTGGAACGTCGAGCCGGTCTCCAACTCCACCGACCGCCGCCTGGTCATCCAGCTCAACCAGCCGCAAAAGGATCAATTCTCCATTTTGGTGCAGACGCAGACCCCGCTCGGAGCCTTCCCGCTGACGGTTGAGGCGTTGCAAATCCGGCCCGAGAACGCGACCCGGTTTGCCGGCTACTTCCGCATTGTCAACGAAGGCGCCGTGCGTCTGGAGGTGGCGCAGGCCCGCGGCGCTTCGCAAGTCGCCCCTGAACAATTCCCCGAAAGCGACGCGACCCGGGCGGTCTTCCGCGCGGCGGGGAACCAGCGTTTTGTCTATCGCTTTGCCGGGGCGGACGTCTCGCTGCCGATTCAGGCGGACCAAATTCTGCCCGAGCTGGCCGTGTCCGAAAGGCTGGCCTATCACGACGGCGAAAACGGACTGGTGATTGACGCGGAACTGGAACTGGACATCCGCGAGGCCCCCTTGCGCGAATTGCTGGTTAAGGTGCCCAAAGGCTACACCGTCGCGCAGCCCATCGCCCAGGGTTTGAACGATTATTTCCCGACCGAACCGGAAGGCGAACCCAACGCCGAGTTGCGGCTCGTCTATGGCCAGCCGGTCTCCGGCCGCCAACTGGTCCATCTCCGCCTGGAGCGCAACCAGGGAATCGGCCAGGGCCAATGGACGCTGCCGCACATCGAAGTCGAGAAAGCCAAATCCGTCCGCGGTTTCATCGGCGTCTCCGCCGATCCCGGCTTGCGCATCACCCCCGTGCCGGGCCAGACGCCCGGCTTGACCGACATCGCAACCGCCTTCTTCCCCGCCAAGCTGGAAGGCATCCAGGCCGCGTTCCGGTTGACCGATTCGGTGAGCGACTCGGCCTGGTCGGCGACCTTGCAGGTGGAGCGCCTCCCGCAAACCGTGCAGGCCGACGCGCTGCATCTGTTTTCCATCGGCGAGCTGATTGCCTACGGAAGTAGTCTCATCAATTATGTCGTGTCGGGCGCGCCGGTGGCGTCCTTCCGCGTCGAATTGTCCCCGGAATACTCCAATGTCGAGTTCACCGGAAAAGACATCCGCAACTGGCAAAAGGTCAACGGCGGTTACGTGGTGCAATTGCACACGCCCGTCTCCGGCGCTTACACGTTGCTGGCGACTTACGACCGGCCCTTCAAGGCCCAGGGCGAGACGCTCGTCTTCACCGGCGCGCGCCCGCTGGACGCCCAATCCGAGCAGGGCTACACGCTGGTTATCAGCGCCTATCAATTCCAGGTCAGCACCAACGATGTTTCCTCCGGCCTCCTGGCGCTGGAGCCGGCGGAAGTGCCGCCCGAATACCGGCTCTTCTTTGACGAGCCGATCCTCAAGGCCTATCGCTACGGCTCGCGCCCCTTCAATTTGCAACTCGAACTCAAGCCCCTCGCGCAGGGCGATTCCGTCAGCCAGATCGTGGACCGCGCTTCCTTTGAAACCCACATCTCCAAGGAGGGACAGGCCATCACCGATGTGCGCTACTTCATCAAGAACCGCGGCAATCCAAACTTCCGCCTCGCCATTCCCGCCGGGGCCAGGTTGTGGTCCGCCACCATCAATGGCGCCGCCGCCGTTCCCGTTTCCGACGGCGCGGTCAATCTGGTCCCGCTGCCGCAAAGCGCCGACCCGAACGCCGTTTTGGAACTGGACTTGAAGCTCGCCTCGCAATCCAAGAGCAATGATCCCGAAAACGTCACCGTCAGCGCCCCCATCGCTTACGCGCCGGTGATGCTCACGGAATGGAAGATCATGCCGGACGCGGGCCGGCGCCTTATCTATCTGTCGCGGACCAATTCGCTGCGGCCGGCGGGCGAGGCGGTGGACGTGTCGGGCTTCGCCCAATTGACGCGGCTGATGGAGGGGGAGCAAACGGGCCGCGCGGAAAGGCTGTTCCTCGAAACGCTGGGATTGGCGGCGCTGGCGCTGGCGATTTGGCGCTGGACCGTGCGGGCAGACGCCTGGAAATACAGCGCCCTGCATCTGTGCAGCCTCCTGTTGGGGCTGGGCGCGTTTGTCCTGGCTTTCGTTTGCGTGGCGCAACTGGCCGGTCTGGCCGGGGCCGCCCCGCGTTCCGTTCCGGCCGACCTGCGCTTCCTCGCGCCGGTGCAACAGTCCGGCAGCGCCTTGCAGATCGCCGTGTCGAATGTCTCCGACAAAACTTCCCCCGCGGCGGCCCTCGAATGGGGCTGGCCCGCCCTCGCCGCGCTCGCGTTCTGGATCGCCGGATGGGTGAGCCGCTCCCCGCTGCAAAAAGTCGCCGCCTCCGCCTGCGGCTGGACCTTGCTCGCCTGGGCCGCGCTGAGATTCCCCAACGGCGCGCCGGCGTTTTGCTGGGTTCTCCTGGCGTTTCTGCTCTGCCGCGTCCTCATCCCCGGACTGCGCCAGCTCTCCCGCTTGCCGCGCAAACCGGCCGGCGCGCCCGGCGCGCCTTCCGGCGGCGCGGCCCCCGCCACCCTCGCCTTGCTGATCGCCGGCCTTTACTGGCTGAGTCCCGGCTCCGGCACGGTTCTCGGCGCGGATTCCAAAGTCCTCCCCGCTCCGGCGATTCCCGACTCTGTCACACAAACGATCCGCGTGGAAGAAAAACTGGCGCTGGGCACGGCGAAAATCCGATGGCCCGCCCTCAAGGGCCAGGCCCTCCCGCTCCTGGCCGAACCGGCGGTCTTGACGCATGTCACCTTTCCCGCCCGCTCGCTCAAATTGGCCCCGGGGCCGGCCGGCTCAAGATTCGCCCAACAACTTGTGGCGCAGGAAAACGGCACGTTTGACATCGAAGAGCAATACGAGATTCGGATTTCGCCCGACCAGGGCGGCGGCGCCTTCGCCCAGCCCGCGCCTTATGGCTTGATCAACCATGTCAACTTGACGGTCGTGAATCTGGATGTGGATGTCCTTTCGCCCCAGGCCGTATCCATTAAGTGCGACCACGCCGACACCAACACCGAGGCCACCCTCGTCATGTCGCCGGCCGATGCGGTGATCAGTTGGCGTCCGCGCAGCCGCGATCCGCGCCGGGAGAAGCCGGAGTTCTTCGCGGACATGGCGCAATTGTTTGTCCCTTCGGGCGGCGTGGTGGAAGGGGCGCACTACGTTTCCATTCGGCCGTCCCGGGGCGAGTTGGCCGAACTGTCCTTCAACGTGCCGGCTAATGCGACCGTCACCGATGTGGTGGACCCGCAAGCGGGCAATGCCGCCGCCACTCCGCCCGCCTGGCGGTTTGATCCCGACACCCGCAAATTGCGCGTCACCTTAAACCCGCCGCTGTCGCGCAACTTCATGCTGCTCATCCGCTCGCAAGTCGTCACCGGCCCGCTGCCCTTCGAGCAGTCCCTGGGAATGGTGACTGTGGACAACGCGGCGGGCCAGATCGTCGGCGTGGCCGGCATCGCCACCAGCGACGAAGTGCAACTGGACACCGTCACTCCCGCCAAGCTCTCGCCCATCAACCTGGAGGATTTCCCCGCTTATGCCGTCGCCGCATTCCGGGGCCAAATTCCCGGACTGGCGATTCGCTTCGCGTTCCGTTACTCCGACGCCGCGGCCATCCTCTCCTTGAAAGCCTCCGCGGTCGAACCGGACGTGCGGATCGAAACCAGCGACACGTTGTCGCTGGGCGAAGACCACACCACGCTGGCGGACAGTTTCACGGCGGACATCCGCAAGGCGGGGATTTTCTCCTTGAGCTTTATCATGCCGAGGGGATTCGACGTGGATTCCATCAGCGGCGCCACCTTGAGCCAGTGGACGGAGTTAAAGACGAACGACGACCGCATCATCACTCTGCACCTTTCCGGCAAGACCGTCGGCCGCCAGAGTTTCGCCATCACTCTGGCCGGACCCGGCGTGAAAACGGCGCTGGGCTGGAAGGTCCCCCAGGTCGTGCTCCGCGAAGCCGGCAAGCAGAACGGCACCCTGCTGGTTGTGCCCGAACAAGGCATGGGCCTCCAGGCCGTCGCCGTCACAAATTACACGCAACTGGACCCGCAGAAATCGGGCATCCGCATCAAAGGCGTGCTGGCCTTCCGGTTGGAGCAGGTTCCCGCCAACCTGGCGCTGGACATTGACCAGGTGGACCCGTGGATCGAAGTCACCAGCCTGCAACACGCCGCCGTTCGCGAAGGCCATCTCAAGATCACCGCCAATCTCCTCTATCAAATCAAGAACGCCGGCCTGAAAGGTTTCCTCGTCTTCCTTCCCACCAACGCCGACCAGGTCCTCTTCCAGGGCGGGCAGGCCTTCGATTTCCTCAAAGTAACCAACGCCGTCACCAACGGCTTGCAGCAATGGGAAGTCAAATTGGACCGCCGCGTCATCGGCCAGTACCTCCTTCAAGTCTCCTATCAAACCCCCATCCCCGCCCAGGCGGCGGAGGCCGTCCTGACGGGCGTCGAAGCCGCCGAGGTCAACCAGCAGCGCGGGTTCGTCACCGTCCAATCCGATCCCCGCCTCCAAGTCACCGTGGACCAATTGCCCGCGGCGTTGCAACTGGCCGAATGGCAGACCATCCCGCGCATCCTCGAAAAGGACCTGGCCGCCGTTCCCGCCAACCTCACCTACCGTCTGCTTGACAAGTCGTTCCAGCTCCCCTTGAAACTCCAGCGACACGAGGCCACTCCGCTCCTCCCCGCCCGCGTCAACAGCATCACCCTCAACTCCGTCATCTCCGACGACGGCGTCATGCTCACCCAGGCCCGCCTCGAAATTCTGCCCGGCGACAAGCGCCTCCTCGGCCTCACCCTGCCCAAAGGCGGGCGCCCCTTGACCAACAGCGCCCATTTCTGGTTCGCCTTTGTCAACGACAACGGCGTCTGGCCCTGGAGCGAGCAGGACAGAATTCTCATCCCGCTCGAGCAGCAATCCCGCGGCGACAGGCCGGTGACCGTGGATGTCTTCTACGAATGCCGCGCCGGCACGGCGGGCGCCAATTCGCTGGACTTGCAACTGCTCGCGCCGAAGTTTGATTTGCCCCTCGAAAACATCACCTGGCTCGTTTCCCTCGGCGAGAAATGGAACGTCAAGGCCCAAAGCGATTCCCTCCAACTCCAGCGCCAGCAGGTGATCAAGGCCCCCCCCGCCGCCCTGGACCCGCGCGTTTATCTCCAGACCGAAAACTCCCTCCAACTCGCCCGCACCGAGGAAGCCAAACAATTCTACAACCTCGGCAACAGTTCCCTTCTCGAGGGCGATCCCCAGCAGGCCCGCCGCGCCTTCGAAGCCGCCTACGGCCTTTCCACCCACGACGCCGCCTTCAACGAGGATGCCCGCGTCCAACTCCACAACATCAAGCTCCAGCAGGCCCTCATCGGCCTCAACGCCCGCCAATCCGCCGCCGGCGGCGACCCCGGCGCGGTCGGCGGCAAACTCCGCGACCTGCGCAACCGGCCGGAACTGAATTACACCCAGCAGGATGCCAAGGATATAATTGACAACAACAGCGCCGACGACAACGCCGCCTTCACTCAACTCGCCGAAAAACTGATCCAGCAGCAGGACGCCGCGGTCAACCATCCCGCCGGCATCCGCGCAAGCGTTCCCGAACAAGGCCGCGTGCTCACCTTCCAGCGCGCCGTGGCGGTGGACCCGTGGACCGATTTGCGCATCGCCCTCAACGCCACCATTGCCTCCGCCGCCTCCTTCAACACCCGCCTGCTGATCCTGGCCGCGACGCTGCTGGCCTTCGGAATCTTCGCACTGGCCCTGCGCACCCTGCGCCCCGACACCGAAGAGCCAGCCGCATGACACCGGTTTCCCCATTCACGCCATATGCGTCATGCCGCTATTGCGGGGAGCGCACGCGCCCTCGCGTGTCCTGGCCGGCGCCCCGCCGGCCAAGTCTTTGTATGAGAAGAGATCCTCTTGAATCGCCCAAAAGCAGTTGTTTGGGGAGCGCGGTCGCCCCCTCCGGGCCGTCGGCCATCCAGGGCCGGAGCCCGACCGCCGAGTTCGGCGTCCTGTCCAGCGTGACTTTCTTTCCAGAAAAGCTTGACAAAAATTAGAGCCTATGATTAAATTTTCAGCGTGAGACACAAAGGCACAGTCAATGGACGCAGCCGGTTGGAGGCGGGCGGCGGCGGCGGCGGCGCGGAGCGGGATCACACGCAACCCAGTCGTGGAATTTCAGCGGCTTTCTGCCGAAAGCCGCCATACAAAACAGCCGTAGCGGCGGATGGCAATCCGCCGCCATTTTTTCATGCCGCCGACGCTCTGTCCGCCTCCCATTCCTTGAAATCTCTACTAAATCAGTATGCTTTCCGATGCCCCCGGCAACGCTGTTTTCTTGAGCCTTTTGCGCCTTTTTGCTGCAAATCGGCGCAAGTTGCTTTCCATCAACAACTTACAACTGGAATTGAGTTTTTCCGATTAAGGCTGATTAAGCCTAATTAAGCCTAATTAAGGTTAATTAAGGTTAATTAAGGTTAAAACAGACGTTTTTTTATGAGCAAAAGTAGCGGGAAATTGTCGAATCATTACTAAAATGGTGGAGATTCAGAAAGCCCCTTTATGAGAACGACAAATAACAAATCCTCAATGACAAATTCTCAATTCAGACTCATTCTTTTAACCACAAAGAACACAACGCGGCCAGCCGCAACCACAGGGAGGACGGAGGATGGAAAAGCCGGAAGAAAAGTCAGGGGAATGCATGTCAGGGGAATAATCGTCAAAACGCATTTTCCCATTCCCTTGACAATCATTCCCCTGACTTTGCCTTGGAGAATGTGTTCAAGCGCGTGGGCGGCCGGAAAATCTTCGCGAAACTGCGCGA